>Ga0123353_10006728_pt1 | contig 15395 bp, 9 predicted proteins | sample TergutLab28metaG_3_FD_92763 | JGI IMG/M metagenome (GOLD analysis project Ga0123353, IMG submission 92763) | Labiotermes labralis P3 segment gut microbial communities from Petit-Saut dam, French Guiana - Lab288 P3 | ecosystem: Host-associated > Arthropoda: Insects > Digestive system > Gut ... | reverse complement strand
GTCACGAATAAGAATACGAGCAATATTAGTATAGTGCAGGTAAAGAGTACTGCTTTCTTTGTATGATCGTGAGATAAGCATTCAGAACGAAAAAGTGCGCACATAATCGAACCTCCTAATGGAACCATCTATCAAGATATGGGCAAAGTATAACATGTGGACATCCAGCTACCAATCCGAAACATAATCAGATATCTTTAGCGAGGTGTTGTGGCGGTGTAGCTGTTATCGCGCGCCGCGACCGGTCAGAACGACCCTAATCGTCTCAGCGATTACCTGCAAGTCGAGCAGGAATGATTGGTGGTAAACATACATAAGATCGTATTTGAGTTTGAGCTCCGGGGTTGTAGCGTAGCCACCGTTGATCTGGGCAAGTCCGGTTATGCCCGGTAACACTTGGAGACGCTCACCGTAACCCTCGATCTCGCGGGAGAATTGCTCAACAAAGAAAGGGCGTTCAGGGCGCGGCCCGATGAAGCTCATCTGTCCAATCAGCACATTAAGGAACTGAGGCATCTCGTCAATCCGCAGGTTGCGCAAGACTCTCCCCACGCGTGTTATGCGAGCATCGTGATCCTTGGCTAAGATCGGTCCTGTATTTTTTTCCGCGTCGAGCTCCATCGTTCGGAATTTGACCACGTTGAAGAGTCTCTCGTCTTTCCCGACCCTCTCTTGCTGATAGGTGATCGGTCCTCCGTCGTCGAGTTTTATCGCGATTGCTGCAATCAACATAATCGGTGCGCCGATTATCAATGAGAGCGTCGCGAGCACCAAGTCGAATATTCGCTTTGGTAGCCCGCTATAACCTGATAGTTGTTGATCGGTCGCGTGGATGAGTGGGATATCTCCCACGATCGAATCGGTCGACGAGAAAAGAATCTCGTATATTCCCGGGACGATATCAATCGCAATGCTCTTGGCGCCGACGAGAGCGACCGTCTCTATCGTTTCGCGCGAGTCAGCAGGCGATGCAACGATGAGCCTTGTCGCTTGCGTCCGATCGATTATGTCCGCCAGATCCATATATGAGCCTTGTACCGGAGCGTATTTCTTGAGGCTCTCGAATGTGCCACCATTCGTAGTATTGAGCTCGACAACAAATCCGACGAGAGAAAGATGTCTCTCATGATACTTGGCAAGATTTTGTGCCAGATTTAGCGCGATATCTCCAGTTCCTAGGATTAGAATACGTTGTACTGGCCAAGAGATCGATCCGAACTTCAGAAATATAAGTCTCCAAAGCATCATTAACCCAAAAATGATCACCGTTGAAAGGAGCATGGTCCACCGGGCGAACGCGGCAGTTTGCTCCGCACCAATATAAAGAATGAATGTTGTTAGGAGTGCACCGGTCAACGTGGTGAGGAGTACCGCGCGAAAGATACTCCAAGGAGTATCAATATGTGAAGGAGTATAGAGCTTGTAGACCCAACCAGCAATCAAATATGCTGCGACCATGAACGGTGCCGCAACAAGGAAAGCATTGAAGTTGAATGCAGGTGGGACACCAGCGAACCGGATGATAAACGCAAGTGTAGTGCCACCGATAATACAGAGCACATCAATGAGCAGCGACAATATGACAAATGACCGTTGTGACATGCGGTCAATTATAGCGTAGCGGAGAGCACGTGCTTGTACACTTCGACGGTCGCTTCAGCAACATAGACCCAGCTAAACTGCGAAGATCGCGTGAAGGCTCGCTCGCGAAGTTCACCAGCATAATCGGCATCTTCAAGCACTCGACGCGATTCATTCAGCCAAGCATCAACATCATGTGCATTGAGAAGCGATCCTCCCGCTCCCACAACCTCCGGAAGTGAGGCTGCCCGCGCAGCGAGTATCGGAATACCGAATGCAGCTGCTTCGAGTGGAGGGAGCCCGAATCCTTCATAGTAGGACGGGCAGAGAAATATCAGGGCTCTTGCGTAAAAACCGCGGAGTTCTGCATCGTCGATGGGCCCGGTGAAGCGTATTGTATCTTTCAGCTCTGGATACCGCTTGTATTGATCAAATAACCATGAGGTATCTTCTATTCCTACTAATAAAAGCTTAAGGTTAGTATATTTATTATGGAGTCGTGCGATCATATCAACAAGTAATTCAAGGTTTTTATGCGGTCTTGTATTACCCATCGCAAGCAGATAAGGAAAATCGGTCGATGGTTCAACGATCGGCTCCGTACCAAAATCATCCGACGCTTCAGGAATGACTGTCACCGGAACCCTCGCTTGCGGGAAAAGCATTTTGATATCATCTGCGGTCGATCGTGAGGGAACAATGACTTGTGATGCGGTGCGGAGCGCATGACGGTTTTTCCATCGATATATCCATCGTTTCAAAGGATTGGACATGGTGTCGGTCACGATGAGCGGTATCAAGTCATGGATTGTCACTACCAACGGACAATCAGGTAACGCTTTTGAGGGCACGCAATACTGTAAACAATGCATGAGGTCAGCACCGATGGACTGATAGTGCTGAGTGAGTTCGCGGGTTCCTTCGGGTGTGAAAGGATGACTTTCTGTTTCGACAAAATGAGTATTAGAAAGTTTCCCTTTCTCCTCAAGAGTAGAACGAGAACTCTGTGTCACAAGTGCTGTCAGCGCGACATCTTCTCGAGCATCCAGAGTGCGAATCAGTCCCGTTTCATAGCGACCGACACCCGACCAATCAGCCATTCGCGCGTCGACAAGAATGTGAATCTTACTCATATTGTAGATTCCACACTCGTATCTGCCTTTTCGCTTTCTAGAATATGCTGATAATAAGAAAGATATTTATCAGTCATTCCCTCAAGAGTGAGGTGCTCTTCGACATGTTTGCGCGCGGCCTCACTCATCTTTCTTAATTTCATCTCATCGATGAGTAGCTCTTCAAGTGCCGATGCCATAGTTTCTTTATCTCCAGCCGGTACGAGGATCCCGGTTTCTCCATCGACAAATGATTCCTTCACTCCCCCGACATCGGTCGCGATTACTGGAAGTCCGCATGCTTGTGCTTCGACCAGCGCTCGCGGAAAAGTGTCAGCACGAGATGCATGCACATAGAGATCTGCTGTTTGAATGAAGCGAGCGAGCTCGGCGGGATCATCGATGAAGGGGATAGTGTGTACCGGGATCTCTCCTACCTCGAACTCATCAGGCTCACCACCCAGGATCATCACATGTAGACGATCTAATACTGACTTTTCATTTATAGATCGACCTTCGATCAAGCTCTTTAGATTTCTGATTGTTTTAGCGATTGAGGAAACGTTTTTTATCGGGTTCTTCGCTGATACTGCCCCACATAGCAGAACGAGTGCATCGCCGGGGATGTCCATCTTATCTCGTAGAAGAGTCTTGTCTCCTGGCTTGAATACCTCGATATCGACCCCGTTGTGAATCACCTGTGCTGATTGAATCGCTGGCTCGAACATGGTCCCCTTCAGTTGGTCGAGTGTCCATTGTGAAGGGGTCACAATGTGAAACCGGGCTTCTTGCCAAAGCCCTTGCTTATAGGCAAAGTTTGTCTGGATGCTTTTTTGATGGTGTGACCAGCGATCACATTCTGAGCATCCATCAAGATACTGCTTGCACCCCATGCGAGAAGTGCATTTTCCAGTCATGACCCAATCATCATGGACCGTTACGACGGTCGGGGTCTCTTTGCTCCATGCAACTACCTCGTCAGCATTTAGATAGCGACCAGATAGTGAATGGTACTGCAACATATCGCTTGAAAGCGCATCCGATCTCTTAAGCGCTCTCAGAGTGTCGAACTTAAAATCGTCAGATTTGTTACCCCAGCGAAGCGCTCTTGCAGGTGTGGCGATTCCCTCGATAAGCTTAGCGCGATGCGCTGTTTTCGGGGTACCGATAAGAGAGCGAATCAGCTTAATACGTGCCAGCTCCGCGCCGCTGCGAGGTAATTCTGCCACACCATTCATTTGCGTCTGCCCGACACGACGACCCAAGAGCAGCTGCGCATCAATTCCGCGCTCAATGAACTGCGTATGCAGATCGAATGCTGTGCGCTCGACACCGCCATCGATATCTGTAGGAGAAACCTGTGTTATACGCATCAATTACCAATCTTGCATCTTGATTCCAACCTTTAGAATAACATGAGTACAATAAGGGTAGTAGTTGATTGGCTGACAGGAACACATATGCCACATGCCGTTTTGATAGCTTGGTCTTTTCCGCCCATTTCCGATATCGCGAGTTATCGGCCGCTGCGTGTTGCTAAGACTCTCGTCAATAATGGCTGGAATGTCACCGTCATTAGCGCCTTCCCATCAAACACGATCCACCGCATGAGTAATCAAGAAATGCGTGACCATATCCCACCTGATGTCGAAGTGATCCGTCTTCCCGATAGCAGCACTGATCAAGAGATAACCGCTGCTAGGCCTCTCTCTCATTCTTTAGTGGCGCGTATACAGCGCCGTCTCAAGCGAGAAACTCGCTCTCGTATCAACCAAATAAAGGACCCACAAGGTATTGAAGCAGTGTTATCGGTCGTAAGAGAGATCGGTTATCCTATTCATAAAATGGATTTGGTATGGCACCCGAATGTACTGCACACTATTGAGAAACTTCAAGAATCTAAACCGATCGATGTACTCTGGGCAACTATTCCTCCAGTGTCGACTGGTATTATCGCATATGCGGTGAGTAAACATTTGGAGATTCCATTTATTCTAGATTACCGGGATCTTTGGTTTGAGAATCCCTATGAAAAGGTTCCTGTCGAAGAACAACGAACTGAAAAAATTCTGCTCGACAGCGCACTGGAGGTCTCTGCGGTCACCCAAGGCTTCACTGATGTCCTTTCCAAAAAGACCTCAACGCCCGTTCGGGTCATCTACAATGGCTTCGACCCAGATATCTTTCCTCCACCAGATAGAGTAGCAACATCAGGGTCACCAGAGCGTACCCTCACCCTTGTCCACGCGGGAACGATGTATGGTGACTCTCGTCTTGATTCGCTATTAGGGGCGGTCGATGATCTCGGTGGTGATACTTTGGTCCACCTTTATGGCAATATCACCGAAGAGGCGGATCGAGCTCTTCCGAAGCATTCAAAAAATTTGCAGCTCCATGGTGTTGTTGCGGGTGCTCAAGCGCAACAAGCACTCAGAGATGCTGAGATCATGCTTATCATTGGCATTCCTGGCGACCCATCAACAATCCGCGGAAAAACCTTTGAGGCGTTGGCATTAGAAAAGCCAACTATCTACCTTGGCGACCCAGGCGACGAAGCAGCAAGGATCCTAGAGCAGTGTGGTGTGCTCCTATGTGCGTCGAATGACCAGATTGAACTTGCAACCGCTTTAAGACGCGCACTTAACGCACTTCGTACGGGCAAAACTCTATGCGAAGCGAACAAGGAAGAAATCACGAAATACTCGATCGAGCGACAGGCACCCGCGATCATTGCTAGTTTTAAGTCCATGCGGAGTGACTCTACCTGAGGTTCTTATATACCTCTATCAGCTTTTCTGATTGATTCTCCCAAAGGAACTCATCGACCGCTGCTAAGGATGCATTCTTCGTAATGAGAAGTTTTTCTCTATCTTCCCCAAGTTTACGAATCCCTTCAGCGATCCCCTCTGGTGTGCTGACATCCATAACGACCCCTGAGCCGGTCCTATTAACTATCCTTTTCATCGCCTGCAGATCTGGGATTACGACCGCAAGACCTCCTGCCATGTAGGTGAATAGCTTATTCGGGACTGTTTTCTCGAAATTCTCATCGTAGTAACCGTCTCGGAATTTATTTGCCGGATATACCCCGATGTCATGTAGTGAGGCTTCTTGAACAGTTTGATCAAAGGGGCATTGCTCAATGATTCTGACGTTTTTCAGTCCTTCGTCTTGTACCTTTCTCTCGATCTCCCCACCTAGGAAGTTCCTCCCCTGTAGTGTGAGTACATACCCATCTCCAAGTATCGACATTGCGTCGATAAGTGTTGAAACGTTAGCTGTCACTCGGTAGTTGCCTTGGAAGAAAACTCGAACGACATCGAGGTCCAATGCGGTGACCTCATTGACTTTATTGAGGGGACCACTGTAAATAACAGTAGGTAGAGAAATACTATAGTCCTGAGCGAGTGACTCAGCGATATCCTCGCTCACCGTGATGATTGCATCAGCATTTTTGGCAATCTCGCGTTCGAGTCCAATATAATTGTCGAGTTTGTCGGGCGCGAACCAATTCTCGAAGAAAGGATCATTTAGTACTGACCTCCACAGCTCTCTCGAATCATAGATCAATTTCGCATCTAGTTTCTTGGCAGCCCGCATTGCGGGATAGATCGAGTAAAGATTTGTCGTGTGAATGACATCGGCGCCTGTTTTGATCGCTGCTTTCTCAAGTTCTGGCCAACGAGCTTCCTGCCGATGCTTAGTCCAGCGCGCTTTCCGAAGTCTATACTCAAGTCCTCGGAAACGTCTTCCGGGGGCAGTCATGAGGATCTTAGACAGAACTCTATTCATATCTTTGATAATGATCTGTTTCGGAAAGGCACCTGTTCCAGTCAGCACTATTTCGAAAGGTGCCTCTTCAAGGAGTGGGGTCAGACAATTATCTGCGTTAACGATCGTTACCTTTGCCCCGGCGTTTGCGAGCGCCATCGCGCGACGATACGCGTTAGTGTCTGCGGAAATACGATTCGCACCGACCATACATACTTTTAGCCCCTCAAGTGGTTTTTCTGACACATGCATCTCCTTCGGCGATTCATAACGAATAAGTGCACCGCAATCTTGAAACGATGGTTATTGTATCAAATCATATAGACCATGAGACTTATGTGGGAATAGATTATGAGGTCTCTTTTAACAGTCTCTCATATATATCGAGGTATGTCTCTTGTGCGCGCTCCCAGCAGTATTCATCTGCAAGATCATAGGCAGCCTCTCGCCGTTCAACAAGTGGTATCGATGAACCCACAGCGTTTCTTAGACCTTGAGCTAAATTCTCCCATGAGCTCACATCGATGTATTCAACGGCGATCGAGTCGCCCGCAAGAGAACGAGGTCCCGGCAGATCCGTGACGATCACTGCAAGCCCAGCATTTAAGTATGAGAGTAGTTTGTTGGGAACGGTCATCTGAAGATTGACCGTGGATCCCGGATAGCAGATTACTCCCATATCGTGTTCCTGAGCGAGAATCCCAGTATCTTGAGGAGCACAGGGAGGCGCAAAGCGAACCGTATCCTCCAGATCGAGTCGTTTGACTAAAGACTTGAGGAGAGGAAGCATCAACCCCCACCCCTGGATGGTAAGCTCTGCGTCATCTCTGATCATTGTCATAGCTCTCACCAAAGCGAGCAGGTTCCTGTTGTAATGCAGATTTCCTTGGAATATGAGTCGTTTGCGATCAGCAGGTTGGCGAGTGACGCGCGTTGGCGCTGGAAGTGCATTCATTACCGTAGTCACATCCTCAACCCCATATCGTTCATTCAAGTATTGTGCTGAGGCATCTGAGACGACCAATATCTCATCAGCTGATCGTATATAGGTCTCCTCAAGTCGCGCAGCCTTTCGCGCCTGTTTGCCAAAGAAGTATCCTTCGGCAGCAACCAAATCTCGGGTGTCGAGAATCATTTTCGCTCCGCTTTTTCTCGCAGCTTGAAATGCTTTGTCGACTTGAAAAACGTCATGCACATGCACGATATCAGGATTCGTTGCCACAATCAGCTTCTTGGCATTATTACCTTCGAGGAACGCCTGGTGGAATCGACAGGCAAAACGTAATGCATTTGTCCAGGTCAGGTTTGTTGCCACTCTTATCGGATAACATATGTCTGGCTCACCCAAACGAGGATGCTTGAAACGAAGCCGAGCGGTATCGAGAAGTTCGACCTCCTCGTCGAACAGCTGGCGCGCCTCCTCGTTGATTGCCCCGACAAGTGAGACATGAGCTCCTGCAGATAAAAGTGTTTGGACTTGCAGTTTCATCCGCAGGTCCCAAGGCGATATCAGATTTCTGCTAATGGTTACCTGAGGTTCTCCCACAAAACTCCTGCCATGCTTATAAATAAGACCGTCATCGATAATGGTTTCAGAGTCAGAGCCTGCGAGATGATACTTTTCCTGGTCAAAAAAATGACAGATCTTTTGAATAAGACCGAGAGCGATAGCATTATTCTGCATGGAATTGATGCCGGAGCTCGCGATATCTTGATACATCTCGGCGAGCGAGACCAGCTGCGTCTCGGTCATGGGTTTTGAGGAGAGTTTTCTCTTGAAATAATGCAAGCGGCACTCGCTACCGGTGAGGACTAGTCGCCATACATAGTCAATGTGCGGTATTTCAAGATACCCCCTCCAAATACCATCATCTCCTGGCGCATTGTCATGTATTGCAATCACCAGATTTTGACAATCCGGGAAAAAGCTGAGGATGCTATCGCGTGATAGAACACGGGGTTTCTTCAGGTACCCCTTTGCGTAGTCATGGTTTCCTCGAAAAATGAACATACGGAGAAGATGATCGGGATCGTCAGCACAGTTGAGTGCTCTCTCTAATTCCTCTAGATCGGTGATCTCTTGAGAGCTGAAAAGCGTCCATGCGCCAGAACGTATTCGATGGAGTCCGCTATCACTCACGCAGATCCCTACCCAGAAAATGCGAATTTTGAGTACTTTTCGTTAATACTAGTCTATATATCAGACTCATTGTAAATGCCACTCTATGCCATCGATCCGGTGAGATCGCTGAGTCCATACGCGATATCTGAGAGACAGCGTCTGCCAGCTAATTGCTCTAGTGATAATATGATGTGGCTCTCGCTATTCCCATCAACCGCGATAATACTACGTTGATCGCCACAGTAGATAGGACCAAAGTGGTCTTCATTCGCACTTCTCACCAGAATTTGTGCGTGCGGATATAATTGGTTCTCAACATGCTCGCGAAGTGTACGAAATTCTTCCTCGCTCGTAACATCCACGACAGCCACTACCGGCTTGTAAGCGACCATTGCATCAATCCCAGCAACATCACAGATATCCTTGAGACGATGCGCATAGGTGTGCTTATCAAATACCGCCCGTACGCCATTGATCACGGTACCATGATAAACTCGATCATTTTCTCTGATCGCTTCAAGGCGGGCTGTGCTGTCGGTCTTCTCATCGAATATCAGAACAGTATCACCAAATAGTTCTTCGACACCGAGTGAATAGTTCGAGAGCACTATCGCTCCTGATGCGAGCGCTTCATACACTCGACGCGCGAACATAGTAGGTGAGTTCTGAACTGAATTGACATTGATCTGGTACTTATATCCTTTGTTGACACGCCACATCTCAGAGGGCGGAAGTGCGCGAAGGATCTTGGAGCGATATTTGTCCGGATATGCGGTAATCTTGCTCGTACCTGCAGGGAGATTCGCGTTGCGGTCGTAGATCACATAGTCAATCCCCAGCGATTCCAGTAGATTGCAAATGAAGTCAAAATCTCGACATCGATCAGGGTATTTCCTAAAATATCGACCTGCGAAAACCGCCTCATTGACTCGTTCATCTTTCTCAAGCGGGTTATGGATCGCCGGCGATGCCGCGAAAGATAAGGCTGTCGCTTGGATGCTGTACTCTTGCGCATAACGCGCAATGGTGTTTGCATCTGATGTGAAAACATGATCGAAGAACTGAGCGATTGGAGCGAATATCTCAAAGGAGACCGGGTCTTCCTTATTCCAGAACACGGTGGGAATACTTTTCTCTTTACAGTAATTCAGTATTTCAAATAAAGCTTTCAGCTTCTCACTTGAATCACTGCATTTGCCCCAAGAACGGTCATTGCCTTGCCAATAACTCTCGACAAAGAATAGGTCCGGAGAATGCTCCTCGAAAGCCGCTTTCCATGCAATCCCCGGAGTGGGCATGAGGAGATTCGCTTCATACGCGAATGATGCTGCGGTCAGCGAGTCAAGAATGCAGGCGATAGTGAGAGGACGTTGTGCACCATCGCGCACGATTGATGCATGCGTCAGTTGGTAATCCGTCATCGCCATTGGAAGTAATGGACATGCATCGACCGTTGTGACTTCTCTATCTCCCGATAATAGGGGAAGTGTACCTCTGAGGAGTCGATAGAGATCGATGGGTAAACGGAGTGTGTGCATACCGGGACGCAAAAACGAATTCTTGATGAGAAGTCCAAACTGAAATGAGGCAGAACGAGCAAGCTCATCTCGCTGTGTTTCTGCAGCTTTCACTTGAATCTCGAGAGCTTTTTTCTCGGCATTTAAAAGAAGCCATTCCTGCTCGTCGATCATTCGCATGTGCGATTACCTCCGCATGGTCATGGTCGTGTTTCCGCCAAAATATCTATCCGCAAAACTAATAGCATGTCGTTAGTCTGCTGTGCAGTCATCCATTGAAAGGATCGCTTCAACGCATCGCTCAGCTGTTTTTCCATCCCATAACTCTGGGCGATAAGGTCTTCTATCCATTTCAAGTGCCTCTTGATATTTCTGCTTCACGACTTCAATGTCGTTTCCTGCAAGCATACAGATACCACCATTTTCTCGCAAAGTTATAGGACGTTCAGTATTCTCACGCAGTACTATCGTCGGAGTCCCTAATACACAGCATTCTTCCTGTAGCCCGCCACTGTCGGTGATCATCATACGCACATCTCTATTTAGGCGAAGCAGTTCATGGTACCCCAACGGTGAAGTGAGTGCTATACGAGGATTGTTGATCATTTCATCCCAGAGATTGAACTGTTGAAGCATCTTTTTTGCGCGCGGGTGGACCGGCCAGACGACAGTCATGTCATCTGATACCTCTGTACCAAACCAGCTGACTAAATCATCCATGATTGAGGAGTCGTCAATATTGCATGGACGATGAATAGTAACCAAGCAGTATTGACCTTCATTAAGGCTCTCTAGTGTATCCTGCCCTTCATAAAGGTTCTCACTAACGATAGAGAGAAGATCAAGTTCATCAGCCTTTTCTATCTGCTTTTCAAGGGTATCGATCATGATATTCCCGACCAACTCGATCGATTTCTCCGATGCTCCCTCACGCTTAAGATTGTCACAACTCATTCGATCTGGTGCAAGCAATAGATCGCTCAGCCTATCGGTAATGAGACGGTTGACTTCCTCGGGCATGGTCATATCGTAGCTTCGAAGCCCAGATTCGATGTGGGCGATCCGCGCATTGTACTTCTTTGCGACTTGGCTGCATGCACTCGTCGCATTTACATCGCCGACTACGACTACCCAGTCTGGATCGTAATCAAGCATGACCGGTTCGAAGGAGAGCATCGTGTGAGCTATCTGCTCGGCATGGGTACCACTGCCAACCTCAAGATTGATATCTGCTTGAGGAATACCGAGCTCCTCGAAAAACGTACGTGACATATTGTCATCATAGTGTTGACCCGTGTGAACGAGAATGTGCTCGACCTTTTCACCGAGTGAAGCTGATGTGTTGTACCTATCTATTGCTTCAATAAATGGAGCGATCTTCATGAAATTAGGGCGGGCACCCACAACACTCATGATTCTTATACATCCGTGGTCATCACTATTCATGCATCCTCCGTCAGAAGTAGCTTTAATCAAGCGAACAGTACGTCGATACGCACTGGTTGCTATTGTACTCTACGAAGGATAATTAGTTCCTCAAACTACAAAAGAGAACCTTAGCATTGCGATGTTAACATCATCGATATTGCGTATAGAGCTTCACATTCTTTGCCAGCATCTCAACCACCTTTGTCTACCAGTGGATAGAGACTCTTGTTCCTGTTGGCGCAAGTCGGTATAGTTCCGATGCGGCCCAATAGGGCATATTGATGCATCCATGCGAACCTGCATACGTCCATCGATTCCCACCGAACCAGGGTTGCCAATTCGCATCATGAAAACCGTGTCCCCATGGTGTGAAGGGCATCCAGAAAGTGACAGGTGCAGCATAGTCGGCACCGACTAGAACTGCAGGGCTTTGTTTCGAGAGGATTGAGAAAGTGCCTGCTGGAGTTGGAGACCATGGTGCGCCAGTGACAACATCAGTCGCAAGGGCAACCTTCCCATTAATCGCGTAATTGACCTTCTGAGTACCCAAATTAACATCGATATACGTTCCGAAAAAGGATGGCCCGGGTCGGGTCGTCGAGACGTTCGAGAGATCATACCCTTTGAAGTATACTCTTCCACCTTTTCCGTCTGAGGTATACAACCATGTACCATCTGAAGTCCATTTGAAATAGGATATCGACTTCCCGGCTTTGATCGATCCTACATTACGAGAAAGTATCGAGGGAGCTGACCACAATGAGCGAGTGGAATTTACCGTGGCGAAGTACATCTTTGTATTCGTTGACGTTTTTGGTTGAGCTGGCTGCAGGTCATAGCCTTTGAAGAATACCCGTCCGCCTTTGCCGTCCGAAGTATACATCCACGTGCCATCATCGGACCACTTGTAGTACGACAATGGAGTACCGGCGTACAGGTCACCTACCTTTCGCGCCCTTGTTGAAGGTGCCGCCCAAAGAGCGCGATAGCTAAGACCAAAGCCGTAATACATCTTTGTATCTGTGGATGATTTGGGAGGTATAGATTCCAGACCATATCCTTTGAAGAACGTACGGCGTCCGCTTGAGTCGGTCGCATACAGCCAAGTCCCATCATCCGACCACTTATAGTAGGAAAGATATGATCCTGCTTGGATGGTACCGGTTTTTCTTGACCTAATGGAAGGTGCTGCCCATTTTGCGCGCCCAATCAAAGTGACAGCATAATACATCTTCGTGTCCGTGGACGTTTTCGGAGGTACGTGCTCAAGAGAAAACCCTTTGAAGAACGTACGGCGCCCATTTGCATCGCTGGCATACAACCAGGTTCCATCTTGTGACCACTTGTAGTAAGAAATATAGGATCCTGCTTGTATTGAACCTGTCTTACTCGATCTGATGGACGGTGCTGCCCACTTAGCGCGACTTGTCAACGTAACGGCATAGTACATTTTTGTATCGGTAGATGTCTTTGGCGGTAGTTGTTCTAAGTCGTACCCTTTGAAGTAGACACGCCCACCTTTTCCATCTGATGTGTATACCCAAGTGCCATCGTCTGTCCACATGTAGTAGCTTATTGGTGAGCCGGCATTCAAAGTACCCGTTCTAATTGATGTTATTGTTGGGGCAGACCACAATGCACGTGCTGATAGGGCAACGGCATAATACATAGTTGTGTCGGTCGAAGTCTTGGGAACCGGTTCTGAGGTTTTTGCTATTGCGAGTGGTGTGTCTTGAAGTGCTGGATCGTCCGAATTAGGAAGAACGCCCCACAACCCCGGAGGCAGTATTGGATTAGATGTCGTTGGTGTCGTTTCGAGCGAAGTAGCATCCTTCACAATTGGTTCGACCGCATAAGTATGCGAGGCGAACGCTCCTGAAAAGACTGACAGGGTGAATATGACCACTAGAAGCATTGAGATTATGCTTGATTGCGTCTTTTTTAAACATACCATACGTGCCCTCCACCAGTCAGCCAAATGCTTGCTATAAATGATTATGCATTTATCGCGTGTTAGTTTTATATCCTAGCAGGTTTGCCTGCAGAATTCATCTTTTTCGTCACCATAAGCTTGTTCAGAAAGTTAAACCTCACTGCGCATGGAGAGCATTCAATATCATCCCGTCCAAATGCCTTACCTACTATTCTTTGCGCACAAATCCTCGCTTTTTCGGTATCGTCGCTAACTGCGTTCCTCCGGCTATCAAGCTACACTGTCAGCGAAGATGATATGCTTTCGAACATTGAAAACAGACCCACATTAGCTTGCGAGACTCCATGGAATAGCGTAGTGCTTACGTGATTTTGGCTACTTCCAGCATATGCTACAGGGAGCCAAGGTCCTTCCACCATATGTTGCATTTGCAGTTTGTCCTTTTGAGATGTTTAGCTTGCTACTCGCCAGATTCAAACCAGAGCAAGTAGAAATACGATGAAACACTTTCCCCGAGTATGGAGCAATCCACACTGAAGTAGCATAGGTGGATTTAAGCATGAACTGCGCATAAAGTGTGCGATTGCCGGTAACTTTGGTGATTTTTGTACCACCGCTGGATGCGGTATACCAGCCAACAAACGCATAGCCGCTTTTTGTTGGACCTGCGATAAGTGCAGAGTTGTAATTAGCTTTGACCGTGTTGAATAACGTTGAGCCATTGTAGTAAGTCGTCGTGTATTGGTTGATCTTGTATCGCGCATATAGCTTGACGTTCTTTGCCGGCATCGTCTTGACCTGTGCCCCACCGGTCGCTGAGCTATACCACCCGATGAATGTGTAACCATTCTTTTTAGGCGCGTTCGCATAGGTGATCGCATCGGTTAGCGATGCTCCATATGACTTGGTGGTTTTCTTGATCAGCGCAGAACCGTCATAGTAGTGGACGGTGTATTTAGCAAGCGTATACTTCGCATACAGGTCGCGATCAGCCCTGATTCTTGTGATTTTGGTACCGTTGCTCATATACCAACCGCTAAACGCATATCCGGTGCGAGTTGGACCAGATATGACGTTGGAGTCATATAAAGCGCTCGAAGTCTGCTTATATAGAGCTTTATTGTGATCATAGTATTTGACCGTGTATTTGATATCTTGATATCGAGTATAAAGTTTGACATTCTTTGCGGGCATCGTCTTGACTTGCGCTCCGCCGGTAGCTGAACTATACCACCCGATGAAGATCTTGCCGGCTTTTTTGGGGGCATTGGCGTAAGTGGTTGCATCGGTCAGCGAGCTGCCGTATGATTTGCTTACCTTCTTGAGAAGCGTGGTCCCATCATAATAATGGATGGTGTATTTTTGACCTACCCATTGCGCGTAAAGAGTAACTGAGCCGGTAGGCCGATAGGTCGCCGCTACTTTCGTGCCTCCGGATGCAGCGGTAAACCACCCATTGAAGGTATATCCGGTGCGAGTTGGTGTAGGGAGGGATCCAAGGGTGTCTCCGGCGGGTACTACAACACTAGCCGGTGTGACCGTACCACCGTTAGCATTATAAGTTACGGTGTGGGTAGCCGGTTCGGTAGTGCCAGGTATGGATAATGGAATCGAGATGTATTTGTCAGCCGCTCCATAGCGATACAGCAACAGCTTAAGAGTATAGTTACCCGGGACTGTCGGTGCCGTGATGGGAGCGTTGATTGCTGGGCTTACATTGGTGTTGTAGTTATACATCGCGCTGGTCGCCACACTAGGTGTCGATCCATCCAGCGTGTAATAGACCTTGGTGCCGTTCAAGTCGAGCACGCTTGATGGAGCAGTGCTTGATGCAAGGTTAAATGACGTACCAGCAACAATACTGGTGACATTGTTCTGGATGACGATATCATCGGTGATAGTTGCGGTCGCTGAGCTGTTGACCGTGATCC
>Ga0123353_10006727_pt1 | contig 15396 bp, 8 predicted proteins | sample TergutLab28metaG_3_FD_92763 | JGI IMG/M metagenome (GOLD analysis project Ga0123353, IMG submission 92763) | Labiotermes labralis P3 segment gut microbial communities from Petit-Saut dam, French Guiana - Lab288 P3 | ecosystem: Host-associated > Arthropoda: Insects > Digestive system > Gut ... | reverse complement strand
TTAAAATAGGAAAAAAAAAAAAAATAACACGCACCTTACATATAGATACACCAACGAAAGCCAATAACTGCTTTGGTTACTGGTGTTACCACAGTTGCATTTGTTCTCATAGTTACGAGTGTTTATATGGTGGCTATGATTACCATGGCTACCTTGTTTGCCCAATGGTTACCTTTGATGTCACTGTTAACAAGGTTACCAGTGTCTGTTGGTTACTGTGGTTACTGTGGTTACCCTAAAGCTCCCGTAGTGTCCCCTCTCCGAACATTTCCTAAAACTTTGCTTTATTTAATATGGTTGCGTTACACTAAAAACGAATACGTGTCCTTCAAACGAAACTGTGTATTTGGACGTCAGGAAATCAGCTGCTGGTTTTGCGTAAAATTAAGCTGTCGTAAAGGGTGAAAACATAAAATGTTACAGATGCGATTATTAAATACGAATAGCACAAACAATAGCTTTACAGCTGTAACATTATCTTTCAGTTATCAAATTTTTTAATATAAGAGCAACTATCAGCAATAATAAACAATACTTAACAGTTGTAAATAATTTGCTTTTTAATTTCTATACTCAGCCTGATGACGGCATAATTTTAAGCTGCTACATGTAGCTTATTTTATGACTTCAAAATACATATTGGTATTTGGCGGACAAATATTGGTCTTATTTGAACATTTTCTACCTTTTTGAAGTTGAATTTAGGCGGTTTTCGCAGCTCTGTTTTTGGATTCTGTTATTTAAATTTTTTTCAGTATGATGCAGCTGGACGTACGTACCGTAGTGTGTTTGCCTACTGAGTCAGGGGCCCGTCTGAACGTCTGGATGTGGTTGTCCTCCTCGCACAACATATTCCCCTAATACGAAATGGGAAGCCGGGAGGGCAAGCCAGTGCAGCAGCCAAGTCGGCCGCATGCTGTTGGCACACTTGCGCGGCCGATTTGGCTGCTTTTTGATAGGTTGATCGCTTCAGTGTGCGCGTGAGGGTTCTGTGGCTTCATTTGTGGGAGTACCGATCGATTGGGGGCGCCTTCCCCTGTCTGTGCGTGAGTGAATTTCAGATTTTTCAGTCAGTGAGACTGAATTGGAAATATACAAACAGTTCAACAACGCACACATGAGAAACGTAATAAAACGCATATTACTTCAGTTGTGTCGCTTCAATTTTACGAATTTCGTTTGTCATAACATCACGGTATCCTCTTACAACAAAGTTAACTTTCGGCTTGAAAACACTTGAGCCTTCCTTGCAGAAAATTCGAGTCATCTGAGACGATGCAACAAACCACATGGTGCAAAGAAATCATTTATACGAATACCACTTTAACGGCTATGGATATTCTGTGTCACGACAGTGTGTAGTCTGGTTGGTGCACCTGTCAATTCGAACAACGCCCTGCCTTGATTCTGTTCTTGTAGGTAGGCTCAACGTTTCGCGTAAACTGATTTGCCCCCATTCTAGCTTTTTCCTTTCGTTGGTTATATAGCTAGTTGCTTCTTTTATAACACATATGCATACAACGAATGTTTGATATATTTCGTACACTGCAATGAACTCCGTTAGTGCTGCGCATGCTCGCTACATAAAACAACATTGTGTCGTTCGTGGCGTACATACATCTTTCTTTTTTTTCACTTCTCCATGCCTTTGCCCCAGGAAGACGCCATATTGCTCGTAGGTGATTAGGAATACAAGAAGCAGAGGAGGTCTGAGGGAACGAAAAGCAGCAAAGTGGTGATGTTCCTATATTAGACATAGGACAGTCAGTAGTTACAGAAAGCGTCGCGAGAGTGCAGCTGCAGTCCGATATGTGTTGTCACCTGGTGGTGTGTTCTGTATTACCATTTAACTGTTGCCCTCCCGTAGCCAGTGATGCGATGCCGTGTCGTCTGGTACAGATATACGAGCGTTACAGAGGAATATATTGCTTTACTAATCGGAATATAAGATACCTACGAGACTACGCGTGATCACATCTCAGAAGATTGTATTTCTTTTTTACTGTTGCTGAATTATATGTAGCTTGATATCAACGTACGTCACAACGTTGGTTATCCGGCAGATTTACCTATCTTGCCCCCCCCCCCCCTTCCGTAGATTAGGACCAAATTTCTCTACTGTGCTTCTGCTTTTGTCTAAGCACGACGTTTGTCTGTGTCTAGGTTTTAAGGTGAACTAAGCTGTCATATTGTAGACCCACTAATCTTTCAACCGGAAGCGTAGTATATCGAGTTCCATCACAAATTGTTAGACTTCCAACGTAAGATATAAATCTTTATATTTTCTGCTTTCGCCGTGCATTGTAAAGTAAATGTAAAAGAGTAACAACAATATGCACATACCAAATCTAACAACATTTTAAGAAGTTAAGAGATGTTCATAAAATCCATCCATGTTTCGGTGGTGGCCACCACCACCACCATCAGGGAAGTTTCCCCTATAACACGCCAATGCACTACTTGTTAAGAACCACTGTTCACAACGTCCTTCGCTTGTGGGTTTCTTCCGCAGTGCAGCAAAATAAATGTCACGAACAGTGAGAGGGTAGTGTATTTGTTATACTATCAGTTGTTGGCCATTACTCAAGGTTTTGTACCAGTGTTGCAGTTACTTACTTCTGTCTCCAGTGACCTACTTGTACGATATGTGTTTCTTATAAACTGCTGTACAACAATTACATTTGGAAACAGTAGTATGTATAAAAGTGCCATGTAATAATGCCACCAGCTTTTTCGCCTCCTGGCTGACGGCATTCCTACAACCACGTTACAAGTTTTACTTAAAAGTTTGTAATTTTTATAACACGATCTTAATAAAGTTCGTTATTACTGTTCTATACCGAGTCTATTGTTTTTACTAGATTTCGGAAGTCATATTTTCTTTCTTTCTTTTTTTTTTTGTGGTTGTTGTTGACTCCCCCGGATTTAAATCTTTGCACAATGCATCAAAGGCTACCTTGTATACTAGAGTATTTAGCGTACTGGGTCCTACATGGAATTCCTTGTTACGAACGCTTTTCATTGTAGGATACGAGACGAGTGATTTGTTAGTACGGGAATCGTAAACTATAAGGAAAACAGAAGCTTCATTATTCGAGTTAGAAGTAATTATTAGTGGAGGCCATGTCAGTTAGAGATGTCACAGTGACTTGTGACTCACGGGTGTCAGCCTGTACGTGTGTCGTGATGGCATATGCACGCGTCTCTTTCGTGTACGTAGGCCCCGCAGTTCCATTTCCACGTATTAGCAGTCTGTTTATACACATTATAATTGCACAGGTGGTAATTAGTTGCATCTGAGCATAAGTGGCATATGCATTCACAACACAGAAGGACAAGCAGTGACGACGGCGTGTTTGCAGCCGTTGACCGGATTTCGAAACTGTGAACTTCGTGCCTTTTCCGAAAATTTGAACTGTAAAACAGGTTTTATTTTAGTGCACTTTTGTAAAGTCACGATTTGTAGTGTTAAAGTAGTCGTGTTTGGTTTCGTTTGCGTAGGGTGTAGAGGGACATGAAGAGTCTGAGTTGAAACAGAACAAATTTGTTGGCTGAGTGGCAAGGGAGGAGTTCCGTCCTGCATGCGCGTTGTTTTAAAATATTCTTAAAATATGGAGTAAAATTTATATTGGGAAAGAAGTGAAATTTTGACAATGATGAAAATTTCAAAAAGAGAAATAAAAGTCTGGTGAAGAAAACAGTAAGTATTTCTGTTTCATATGCTTTACGATTAAGGATCCTGAACCAGCGTACTGGGTATCGTGACTAGGCTACGGGTGGACTACCCGGTGTTCAGTTTCAAAGGGAGCAAGGAATGTTCCTCCTCTCCAAATGGTCGAGACCGGTCCGTGGGCCTTCGTCTCCAATTGAGTGGGTAAAGCGTGTAATTTCGTGGGGGGGGGGCACAGCATGAACGTGAATTTAACCATACACCCCCAGAAAGTTCCACCTCTATTCATCATGGTGGGGACAGGGTAATTTCATTTTGACGTACGTACAATAAGAGGAAAGACAGGAAGCGACATGCAAACCACAGAACGCCGTGAATTAGCGCACAGACGTAAAATATGCTTGTTTGAAAGAAAATATGCGATGGTAATTAAATTTGAGTGTCAGGAACCTAACAGATGGACCAGAACTTCAATCATTTGTACCCATTTTTGTACTAACTTTCACAGAAATATCACGTATGCCTAAAAATCTTAGGTTCAAACACAATGGCAAGGCACACTTAAACGAAATTTGCATTCTAATATCTGACGTCAGATTACATAAACTCTTCTAATAGATCTTTTCTCTCTGTCTTTCTGCTTTAGCCCACTTATATTAACAGGTGACATTTAGGTAAAGTGCACGGAATCTAATACTGTAACTTTTAGAATGCTTACATTCTTACTTATAAGTGATTACTGTAAGCAAGCAAGCTCCAGCTGTCAGGCTACGGCCGTGTATCCGGAGGGTTTCCGTTCCGAAACTCGGTGGGAACACGGATTGTCCTGAAATGTTTCATGTTTTCCTCAATCACTTCAGGCAATGCTGTGTTAATACCTGAACCTAGACCAAGACCGCTTCTTGTCATATCTTTACCATCAGCCTAACATTCGATATCATAGATACTAGGCCTACAGTCGGAGGTAAAGGGCAAAGCCGTCAAATAAACGGTAAATAAATGAATGAATAAATAAATAAATAACAACACTGTGCGAATACTAATCAGTTTTTATTGCGTGAGGTAACAAGCATACGTTCTTTGATCCAAGTCCAGTAGACGGAGCAGTTCTTATGAGTGCCTCGAGAATCCCTCGAGTGTTTCGAAAAACATTTAATTCAGTAAATGTTTGTAATGGCATTTGGATAACCCTTTAACGTCGCATGATATTGGCTAATCTACTCATTAGGTCAGAAATGTATTAAAGCTACTTTGGTTCCGTCCTTAGTGTTATTTCTTGATTCAATGCAGTTGGTATAGCCCGACACCCCTGGATATGTAGAATAGCGAACTGTAAATGAGTCCGTAAACTTTGCAGTAATTAAGCAGTTATGAGTGGGCTGCGGGATTGTAGGTCACCGATGTGAATGTAGTGACCAGGCCACAGGCTAGACCAACATAGAATCGGGCTTCGATTCCCGGCGATGGGAGAATATTGTCACTGCATAATCGCATCCATGCCGACTTCGTGGACACCCAGACTCTTGGCTGTTATAGCGCAAGTAATTCCACGAAGTCCCCAGCTTCAGGCGCAGGTAACGTTAGTGAGCCTAGGCTAATGTCACAAGTCGGGAAAATGCGCGAAGTCGTGTGCGCGTAGATCAGTATGTCTCTGCAGACAGAGCGGTGGAAAAGCCAGTATTCGTCCGCTCACATAGCGGCTGCAATCATGCGACTTAGGTAGGACAGCCGTAAGGTTTGTGAAATTCGCGCTGAAAGTCGTCACGCAAAATGATCGGGGACTTTATGGATATAATCCTACTAAGCCTTGATACTCTTACCTGAGAAAAAATCAGCTGTGAAATGAAGCTGAACTCTAACTTCTAGGCTTATTTAATACGAAGGTGGAAGGAGATAGTCTAGACCTCTAATTAGTGAGTTGATACAATGACTAGGGCACCGGCGAAGCGGGGTTATGTTACTTGCATGGAGCTCACAGAACCTCTTGTTCAGTGATTACGTAAGAAATCCTTTCTTCGTGAGTTATGCGGACAAGGCAGACGTTAAGCACTCAACTGCATCTACAGTAGTTCTGCGGGTGGAAGTGTGTGAATCCATACAGCCACTATCACGCCTGTCTTCATGGAGTAGAAATTAATTAACACCACGACAACTTGTACTGTTGGAGAGCCGATCGATCGGTGAATAAAACTTAGGTTTCTTATTCAGGAACAGTGTATTGAAACTTTTTCCCCAGGGTTCTGCGTATTAAAAATGTGACTTGGTTCGATTAAAATGTTCATTTGTTAGACGAACAATTTCTGTTCTACCGAGAGGCAACAATGGGCACCTGCCGAGTCACCTGGCGGTCTGATCTCACAGTCATCATTCACCAGACAGGTGTATGTATCTTTGTTCAGCCCCCTCTCTTCCTAATCTCCTACCAAACACCATACCTAAAGGCCACAGTCGTGCGTAGCGCAATAAATAATGTGTGTTGCATGTTTCGAGTAGGAAACATATGTCAGGGGTGCCCACGTTCCAATAATGGGATGCACTTCAAAGACGACTTTTAGGCACTAATTGTTGGTGTTCATTAATTCGGATGCATATGCAATATAACAGGGATAGAAATAAGCCGAGATGTTGGCCTATATTAATTTTAATATCGTACTGCCGTATTAAGCGACGTAGACCTCATTAGACGTCGTTAAAATTTGAATTACTGCAGCTTTTCACTAGTCATTACATGCACGACACAAGTGGCTGAATCGAAGTTCTGCACATTATGTTTAATGTGGTAACGTAATGTGCGAAACCATAGAAGTGCATAGTCCTATACATATATAAAATTGGGTCTCCTTTTAAGGCGGTTCGTTTTACGACGATTCACTTTTACGACCCTTGTCCAGTCGGACCGAGCACTCCCGACTTGTGGTGCTCACTGTCACAACTCAAGCGTCCTTTCTCTACTTAATGAGCTTCTAGCTCTTTTCCGCTGTGCATGTGTTTCTTATTTTTCTGTTTTGGTGCAGTTCTTTTAAGTTGAAGGTGATTTTTCCACCCATTACGTCCATCAAATAGATAGAATAAAAAAAAAACAGTTGACGTTACATTCTTTCTTGATGTCTTCTGAACCGCGACCTGGGCCTTCAGCAAAATTAAAAGTGATTTGATTGATATTTTTTCAATTATGTGTGTTTTTCTATATAACTAATTCATGAAATTAAAATTGTATGTCATAATGTAAAGAAATATTGTAAAATATAAAATTATTTGACTAATTTCTTTGGCCCATGAACCTATCTCAATTTAAACCATTTAAAAAGTACTCGTTTTAAGACGATTCGATTTACAACCAAATATTCGAGAATGTAAGTCCTTCGTAAAACGCGACCCTACTCTATATAAATAAATAAATACACAAATACATTTTATATTGTAAGTCAATCTGAATAGCTTATGAGGAAGTCATTCAAGAAAATCGAAGACAAAGTTAGAATTGTACTGCAAAACCCTGACTGAAACATCTGTGCCAGCTGTATGACCGTCCGTAGAACTTGATATAAATGTACACAGGTTATTTAGGTAAGTTGGATTTCTGAAAAAGTAGGACTGAATATATCCAAAGGTCTTGGTCTGATCTTCCTTTGTACACCCCTAGGGAAGTGCTTACTCCGTGATTACGCCGCCTTTAGAAGAAAATTTCTGAACGCACGTTTGGAAACAGCAATGTGCCTCGTGGCATCACGTGTTAATTACGCGGAGTGGGGTAGCAAAAAAAAAAAACCTAGGAATCTATTATTTTCATGATATTCGTGCGTGGGCAGGTTAAAACAAAATATTTAGCCATTGGTTTATCCACCTTTTTCTACGGAATATGATTTTCTAAATAGATCACTATCAGTCACGTTCCTTTTAACTGCGATATTTTCCTTTTAGATACTGAGTGTGAGGTAAGAGTTAACGCAGCAATACACGTAAGATCGAGGCTTCACTCCAGTGTGTTGAATATAAAATGTGTGTGAATTCTGTACAGTTGTTACAAACTAATTCCTTGGAACGGAGTCCTTCTTCGGGAAGTTGCTAATACCCTAAAAAGTAAAGATATTCCCCACATTTTATGGGCCCCTAATGTTAATGAACTTGTTAAAAACAGGCTGCCATTGAACCTATTCTGAGCCAGATCAATCCAGCCGATATCTTCCTATTTTATTCCTGTAGATACACTTTAGTATTACACTGCCATCTACGTCCGTGTCTTCCAGCTAGACTCGCTCCATCAAGCCTCTCGCACAAAATATTTAGTGCCTCTATCTTCCTCCCATAATGCCTCGTGCCCTGTCCTCAGTTTCAACACCGGAATAATATTTGGTGCAGCGTAGGAGTCATGAAGTTCCTTATTACGTATTTTTTTCCAGCCTGCTCTTTCTTCCACGTAAGCCAAAATTGCTTTCTGAGCACCATATTTTCGCAATTTGGGGCAGAGGCGGCCAGTTATTGACACTTTTGTTTGGGGGGGGGGGTGTAGATGTAACCGTGAGCCTGAGAGATTCTGCAAATAAAAAAGGTTTTTTACACCGACGTGATACAAACAAAACTATCTTAACGTGACATATCCATCTTAAGATTGTGTGAAATTTTTTATAAATGGGACAATGTCCTAAGCCAAAAAAAAAAAGTCGTTAAAGCCATAATACAAGTGACTTACTGGTCTATTCGGTAGGGGAGCAGGACACCAACCTTCCTGACTGAAGTTTACGTTGGTTGTCATTAGTCCCACCACAGAAATCAGGCCACGAAGAATAGAGTCCTGCCACATTCTTTCCAATTCATTATTATCCAGTCATTCCACGATACACGCGTGTAGTCTTAGCACCTAACAGCGTCGTTAAATAAAGTACAAAGCCCAGTGCACATAAGACACCCTGAAATAAGATTAGATATTGCAGGGTGTGAAGTCACACGTTACATCGAAAGTGGAGAGGGATTTCCTCCGCTTTCATTTATCTGGCTGACGGCCCAATAAATAAAAATATAAGGATCCAGGAAATTTTTTTATCCATTGAAGTATGGACTGCATATAATATTAATATAGTGCCTATCCATGCCATGAAGGCATATAGGAAAAGCGGTGAACAACACACTACGGCCACTCTAACCCGGGGAAGAACAACAACACCCATTGCCAAGGAGGTTGGGTGGGCCCTAGAGCCATTCTGGACAAATTAGAGAAGACAAAAACCACTTGTCACTGCCGGGATTTTAATATTAGTATAAATATTAATTTATTTTTTAAGTTAACATACTTGTGTTGTATGTAGAAAGGTGAAACATGAAGAGTTTTGTAAGTTGGCATTTTCTGGATTAAGTAATCAGAAGTCTCATCGGGGAAGCTTAAAATGCCAATTCGAGGCGGCATTACAGTGTGGGCTGTTTAAGGGCTTAGCATTTCGGGATTTTCAGAATGTAACAAGTTAAGAGTCTGAAAATGTGTCTTGAGTGTTTAATCCGACAGCCGGGATGCTGTGTTCCTTCTCAAATCCGCTGACACTGTCGGCACGGGAGGTGACATGTAGTGACGTCACGTGTTCCTGCACAGCAGACACGGTGTTCGAAAATACTTGACTGTATAGATGAACGGGACTCATTCGTAGGACAAACATTTATTGCACTACTATAAATGTATCCACACTTGATCAGTGGAATTCGTGTATTGTGTCTGTTCACGTGGCGACTTTCATTTGTAAGGTGCCCGTTTCGAATCTTACTCTGGACACTAAATGTACTTACTAAGATTTTTTTGTCGTTTTCTTCCGTACCTGAAGGTAAATTGCGAGGTTCTTCCTTAAGTGACAGCCGCTCCCTGTCACATCAGTACTCACTGTCATCCCATTACTCGATGCTAACAGCATCATTACACTAAAAGTAATAAAAATACGGTATTGGTAAGAGGCATTGCATTTCTGCACTTTGCTCATACAATAAACAGCATATGGAATATTGTCACCAGTGTTTTGTTGAGTGTCACACCACTCTGGTGTCGGTAAAGCCATGACCTGTTAGGCAGCATTTGTGGCATTGATTGTAATGGTCTTAGGGCCGACACAATGACGACGGCGTTTATCCGACAGGATGTCTCTCGCCCATGTGACATATATCAGCTGTGACCAATAAACGGCGGGCGGGCCATTAGTGGCCACCCGTCTGCAGCACATTAGCACCTGACAGAAGGCCTTCCGGAACGGACAGCCTAATTGAACGCTCTTCCTTGTCCTATGAAATATTTTTTTTGGTCGTTTTTAGTCGAGTTCACAAAATTGCGGAAAGCAACTCTTAGCTTTGTCGTGTGTGTGTGTCCGTCCGTCTGTCCGCATGGAATAACTCGGTTCCCACTGGAAGAATTTTCATGAAATTGGATATTTGAGTATTTTTCTAAAATCCGTGTATAAAATTCAAGTTTTAGGTTCTTGTGACAGTGCATCGTGAACATAAGGTGAAGAGAGAGAACCAACAAGATGCAACAAATTCGATGTTTATTATCAAACTTCTATCTCAACATGTTTCGGACATCATTATGCCCATCATCAGGAGAATAAGACCGTGTCCTGCTGCATGCGGTGTTCTGCCTGTGTGTGTAGGCTGTATGCACTACGTGCACACAGCTCACGACGCAGCTCCACAACACCACAGCCAACCACACCCTACACACACAGGCAGAACACCGCATGCAGCAGGACACGGTCTTTTTCTCCTGATGATGGGCATAATGATGTCCGAAACATGTTGAGATAGAAGTTTGATAATAAACATCGAATTAGTTGCATCTTGTTGGTTCTCTCTCTTCACCTTATATAAAATCCAAGTTTAATTTAAATAGGACAAGAATAACGGTTTCTGTACGTGAAGACTGGTATACATTTTTAACCATATCTCGGTCAGTTCTTCGTAGTTTTGATCTTATCTGGCTCAGTTTTTCTTAGAAAGAAATATTTGAGACAAATTTGCAGAGAATATTAAAACACATTGCATGTTCAATAACTTTTTTTTAAAAAAATCTTGCCTTTTTGAGATAATGTGAGAAAATACCGTATAGCTGGACAGTTCAAGATGCAAATACAGGGTGCGCATGCGCATTGCATGCTGGATAATTACAGCTACAAATACGTGCTCAGAATATGTAATAGTTATCGCTTTTCCACTGCAACAATTGTTGCAGGAGCGCACAGCAGCATTAGGCTGTACGCGCTTTGCCTGTCTTTTTGCCAGTTGCTAAGATAGTCACCTTCATATCTACTCCTTCTGTTATGAAGAAAACGGCATAAGAATTGTTTAGAAGTTGAAAGATATTTTATGGGTGTGAGAGAACAAGCCTGTTACCTGATATTGCTTAAACAAGTTTAGAATCACAATAACCTCTTAACAAGTTAGCAAGTGACCGTGGGGGGTAACACAGCGCGTTTCTATGCTGCTGTTCTCCATGCAATGCCTTCACTGTGTCTTAACAATAACATTGTAGTCGGGAACTAACTCTGTTCGATTATAATATTGTTGCTAGAAAGAGAGAGTTCGTAGTAGACTTGTGTGTAATAAGACTCTGACGATGCTACAATCCTTTTGATAAAGAACTACACTAGAATAATGAAGAAAACCACCCTTCAGTGTAGAGCAAGGACAATCGCGACTCCTAGTATGATAGCAAGTGTGCTTGGCTGAATTTCTTCTACATGTCTCTTACATGAGGAGATAGCGTATTTTTTGCACTTATCTCGTAAAAGGCGAGATATTGGCATAAATGTGCGCAGGCATCCGCGCACTGTCCTCTGCTATTTTTGTCTAATTTTAAACAAAATTTATTACATTGAAGAATTTTACTGAAATCCCCAGTACACAGTTTTTAAGAAATTCCTTTCTCTTGCAGCCGAACTGTTACGTGCAGAAAGACGGATGAACGGACAAGACGAATGTAGTAGTTTTTCTTAACTGCTTTTCAAGAGCACTTGAAAGCAAAATGTACAATTTAATTGTTTAAATTTTTAACAGACTAGAGTGTTTCGGTACTGTACGTTAACAGATTCATATGTGCTATTCCAAATAACCTTGCTACGAAGTTGAAAGTAGTGTTGACAAAAATCTTCCTCATTCCTCATTTGTTCGGCTACGCCCTACCGGTAACCTCAACCATTACAGTTCGTGTCTTTCTTAAACTCCTCAAATACCAAATTAGACAAGAGCGACAAAGACAGATCACCAACGGTTAAATGGGTGGGCTAACATCAATTCATTATTTGAACAGAAGTTAATGTTTGTTGCGGTCGTAACTGCAGACCACTAAACTGCATGTGCCTGCGCCAGCTGATCTGCAACAATAGAGAAAGAAATGATTCGGATGGAGGTTGGAAGGGCTTTTATGTCCCATCTGCTGAAAGGAGAACGAATTATTGGAGGAAGTAAAAAAGCCACGTGCAACTGGCCTACTCCGAAATAATACTGTTAAAACAATCTTAACGCTATTCATGTCCGTGAATTAATAAACAATTTAAACAATAAAACCAACAAATGCACTAAAGTTAAAGTTGTATTTTTACTCGCGATTTGTCGGAAATCCGACATGTCTCGATCTATCTTTGATCATCTTCAGGGATTACTTAACATCAGTAAAGCGTATACAAAAGCTTGGATGGATTATTTTGTTTGTTTTTGGCGCGACAGCCCCCACCCCCCAGTGGGTCAGAGCCCCCTCATTCACGAGGTTTCTAGATCAAACACAACGAAGCACCACAATCGGTATGACTCCTATTGACGAGTGATCAGCTCGTCACAGGGACCTCTACGTGACAACATACAACTCTCACAACAGACAGAGTCTGGATTATTAAATACATGAAATTTTGTCCTTAAATATCTGCAGATATCATAATACTCATGCGTAGAAGTGGAGAACAGGTTCATAAGGTGCGGAGGATATGTTTAGAGGCTGCCAAATTGATGTTTTTGTAGTCAACACAGTAGCCTAATTGACAGCCTCCTGATACGAACTATTGTAAAAACCTATAAAACTTCATCCTTCGCATCTTATGGACCAGTTCTCCGCTGCTATGGACTGCTTTATGATATCTGCAGACAATTTATGGACAAAATTGTATGTATTTATTAATCCATCCACGCTTTTTTTTTGTATATGCTTTACTGATGTGAAGCAACTCCCTGAAGATGATTAAGATAATTCGAAACATGTTGGAGTTATGACATATTTTGTGTAGAAATATAATTTTAACATCAGTACATTTGTTGCTTTTATTGCATGGATTGTTCAAACGATTGAAAATCTCATCGATTAAGACCGAAACTCTAGTAAAGTTTATGAATGAGACTCATAATAGTATATGGGTGGCCAGGGTTTAACCCAACGGAATTTTACTTCTACATTCCAATTTTCTTCCTTTGAAGGTAAGTTACGGCTTCAAAATGAACAAAAGTGGTGAGAGTAGATTCAGATTTGATATGTAGAAAACCAGACACTTCCAGTCAATGAATTGCTACTGAATTTAAAAGACATCGACATCGGTCTGATAGGCCTTCAGTTGATCAGCAACTTAATTCAAAACTGTTCACAATTTTATAGCCAGAATTTAAAACATGTAATTCAGTTTTTCTTTGGCCGAAAAAAGTTTTCACTACACAGCATTTCTACGTAGTCTGTATATTTCAGTCAAGTGCTAAGACACGCAGCAGTTACGTCACTTCCTGAACATCTCATTTTTAAAGCTATAACTTACCATTAGCAGTGAGGGTACTCCGAGTGGTTTTACGGACTCGTTCAGCGATATTTTACATTTCTCGTTTGCCAGGATATTTATTTAGTGTTGGTGTATATCTTAGAGTTGCATTCCAAAAACTAATCTCTGCTTTTTGTCATCAAATATTAATATTACTGACCTTATATTCTACAGAATACTTCTCTCACAAAAAGGGCCATTCCTGTAATAGTCCCATGTATTTGTTATCTGTTGCTATATCTTACCCCAATTCGCATAATGTAACAACACTCCAGACTTTGATAAGAGTTTTATATACGACTACATAGCGTATGAGAAGTAATTACACAAACATTCGTTACTTTTCAATGAAATTCCCAGCAGTATTAATTATGCATAAATATTCTACTATACAAATACGCAAGACCTACCTAATTTTTGAAAAGAGGAAACACATAAATAACAAATTGACTCATACACGTCAGCACAACAAATATTTATTGGAGTATATAGGCTACATGTTTCGACCTGTTAACAGGTCATCATCAGGCCTCCAGCAGAATAAGTCAAAGGTGCTGTTAAAAAATTGGGATCCCAATATCTAAACAGAACACTGAGACTTATTCTGCTGGAGGCCTGATGATGATCTGTTAGCAGATCGAAACATGTAGCCTATATACTCCAATAAATATTTGTTGTGCTGACGTGTATTAGTCAATTTGTTATTTATATCGTTAGAGCACTTCGTGATAACCTCTTAAAAAAAAAGGAAACAAACGAACACCAATTCGCAGTGACTTCACATGACGGTACCTTAGTGTGAAGAGTAGAAACTTTTTTCATTTAACGAAATACAATTTCAAAAATGTCCTTAACAGATGCTGAAAGTTTGTATCTGAACTTCACGTACACATCGTGGGCCGGCAAAGTTCAGCCGGTATAGCGACTCGCTACGGGCTGGGCGGTCCGGGGATCGAATTCCAATGGAGGCGAGATTTTCCGCACCGGTCCAGAACGGCCCCGGAGCCCACTCAGCATCTTATACAATGAACACCGGGTTTTTCCCGGGGATAAAGCGGCCGGGGCGTGGCTTTGACAATCCACCCCATGTAGCGCCTATGTTAAAGAAAGAGTAGAGCTACTCCCCCTCTGGGCCTTTGTGGCCTGTTCTAGGGTGGCCTTTACCTTAACCTTTATTTCATATAAATCAGGATTTGTCTGCCTGTTCTACCCGAACCAAATTGAAATGCCCTAAACTTTTAATGCACAGTTCTACTGCCAGATTTAATGGAAATCTTTTCAGTAGATTCATATTAAGATATTAATAGTGTACGTCAGCACAACACTTTATTATTAAACAAGGTAATTATATAGGCTACATGTTTCGACTATTGAATATTCATCTTCAGGCCTATTCAATAGTCGACACATGTAGCCTATGTAATTACCTTGTGCAATAATGAAAACAGTTGTGCTGACGTACACTATTGATATCATAATACGTATCCAAACACTTCGTGATGCCTCCATTCAAGTTTCAGTAGATTCACAGACGACACGTGCGTATGGACAAAGAGAATACAAGACTTCCTGTTAGCACTTATTATTGCGCCTTGTCTCAAATAAAGTAAGATGTATTGGTATGTTTGTGCTGCAGAAATGCACAGTGAGTTTGCTGAATGTATTCAGTCTGTGATATTAAGTTACAGTATTGTTAGTCGTTCGTATTGTTGCTGAAGTCTCAGTGTAAGTTATAGGGTTTGCATGAAGACAGACACAGTTATTTGATAATATTGTTCATAATATACATATTCTAAAGGAAAACGCAGAAGCTTTAGTAGTTGCTACTAGGGAGATTGGACTGGGAGTAAGTGCTGATAAAACTAAGTACATGGTCATGTCTCGAGATCAGAATGCAGGACGAATTCAGAGTGTGAGGACTGATAATAGTACCTTCGAGAGGGTGGAAGAGTTTAAATATTTGGGAAC
>Ga0123353_10006726_pt1 | contig 15398 bp, 7 predicted proteins | sample TergutLab28metaG_3_FD_92763 | JGI IMG/M metagenome (GOLD analysis project Ga0123353, IMG submission 92763) | Labiotermes labralis P3 segment gut microbial communities from Petit-Saut dam, French Guiana - Lab288 P3 | ecosystem: Host-associated > Arthropoda: Insects > Digestive system > Gut ... | reverse complement strand
TTGGTGGAATACGATAAATGACCCTTCTTAAAACACACCAAAATTTAGACTGACGTCCTACTGTGTATTTATGACACGAAATAAACCTCTCCAGTTAAATATTTGTCATTTATCCTTTAACTTGCAGCATCTGTACAACATATGTGGGCTCACTTTTTTGTTGACTTTTCGTGACGAGGCAGGCAATCCACCGTTACTTGCAAGTCTCGTTTCCTATTTGGCCCTGACAGTTTTTTTTATTGCACCTGCTATATTACACCAGATTTAACAGGACCCACCACTCTACATGTACATCAGTAGGCCTTTTTTGTACTACGAAGTACACGCTGTTTCCGTCTTGTTAGGCTATTTATTTATTTGTTATGTTTACAAGATTTCATTAGTAGACCCAGTTTGTCTTAGAGTGGTCAAACCCGTCGGCTATTTTTCCGGGCACCTTGTGTGGGAGTGCTTCGTTAGTGTTAACTCAACTGGTGCTCCGGCCGGATTATGTTGTGCCCCTGTGTTCTGACAGTGCGCCTGGATTTACTGATAGAACTGCATGGCACTGAGAATAAAAATTCCTACCTTCAAACGCGTTCTAATCCTAATCTAACATCTGCCTAACTCTAGGCCACAGTCTCCAGATACTTACGGCTTGATTATAAATTCCAACACTGATGTCATACGAAATAAATGCACGCATTTACAAAACAGCCAATGCACATATAACGTAACACTGAGGCGCGTTCTCGTAGCCATTGGTGCCGTGCAAAAGTAATATGTATAAAATATTCAGAGTGTGTGTGTCTGTGTATTCTTGCCTTAGTTATCCGGAATGCAAAGCGCATGCACCGTATGATACTGTAATTTGCGGCCTGTCCGGTTCAACCATATTCGTCCACATTATTCTTATGAACGGCACGACTTTCCGAAAAAAAAAAAAAGGGGGTAATTTATTGCGCATAAAACGTAAGTTTCGATTTTATCTACAACCTTAGTCTGAAATATCTCTCATTCTAAAAGGGATTCTGCGAGATCTTATCATCAACGTTCGTATACAGTTCTCCACATAATGTGCTCAGTATTCCTGACATATTTCAACGAAGCTTAAATTTTCTCAGAGCTGAAAAAAATAAACCAAACAACATTTCATTAAAATCCGTCAAGGGGGAGCCGAGTTGCTCCATACGGACGGACGGACGGACGGACAGACAGACATGACGAAACTAACAGTAGCTTTTTGCGATATTTCGAACGCTCCTAAATACGTTGCGTCGTTCTTTCAACCGTGTTGACAGGCTACGCCACCGAATTAGGGGCAAATGCAACTTGCATATGGTATATCAGGGTTATGCCTACTCCGTCACCCTTAACCTCGTGGGTGAAAGTAGGCTCGCAACCTTACCGGATGTGCTTCTTCGTTTTGCTGGCGAAATTAAAATCAAAAATTAAACGACTCTCTGCTACATCACATAACTATGTGTGTCGCAATATTTGAAATTATCCGTTAAAATTTGTCGTTAGTCAAAAATGCCATGATTATTTTAATTTGAATAAAGTGAGACAGACGTTTAGCCGCACTCATTAACCTCGGCGCTAGATGGAGTTGAGTGGTCAACTTCACGCCCCGTCCGGCTTAACCCGAGGTAATAAACTATAATCAATAACTTTCTGCGAAAACTTTGAAAATATTCCTACGGACAGTCGAAACATGTCTACTTGATTACGCAGCTGCATTAGTTGGAATTCAAAACAATTCCGTGCGTAAATGGGGGCCTACACACAGCTAAACAATAGCTGACTGCAGTCCTTAAAGTTACAAAATTATGTGTCTCAGTCGGCGGTTACCGACGTTTCGGACAAATCTGCTGCTTCGCCTTCACCTATGGAGGTAAAGCCGTTACGTCCAGCGCACGACGCACTAACGATAAGCAAGCGGACGTCAGGTTTGGTTTGGTACTGTATACGTGCTTACACTTTAATACGCTATTTTAAGGTCTGGTTAGGAGCGTTCACAAAACGGCGAAAGGCGACTATTAGCTTCGTCATGCCTGTCTGTCCGTCTGTCCGTCCACATAGAACAACTCGACTCACACTTGAAGGATTTTTCTTGATATTTTATATCTCAGCATTTTTCGAAAACCTGCCGGTAACTTCAACTTTCGTTAAAATCGGGCAAGAATAACAGGTACTTTACACGAAGACCAATACACAATTTTGACCATATCCCGCTCAGTTCTTCTTAGAATGATAAATGTTTCAGATGAAATTTGTACAGAAAATCAAAACACACATTTTATGTCCAATAGCTTTTTCTCGAAAATGGAGCCCTTTATGAGAAAATATGGAAAAATTCCGTAGAGCCGGGCTAGGACACAATGACAATATGGCGCATGTGCATTCCATGCTGGATACCTAAGGCTACAAACACACGCACAAAATATGTGATACTTAAAGATTATCCACTGCAACAATGGTTGCACGTACGCGCCTCAATGTTACGTTACACGTATATTTCCTGTCTTGTTTAATATTGCAGGACATCATGTACGCCTCTGAATGATCATTACCACCTAACCCTCAACTTCTGCTGACGCTACGTATAATTTATGAATGAATGCATGTCTATATTAGCATGCACACTAAGTTGCCCACGATATGAGCTGCATGAAGGTATTCGTGAGCGCGTGAATAAGGGCTTAGTGCACGTCACGCACAAAAAGAAAACCGCGCCCACGCAGCGGCATCCAGGACACCGAGCACTCCCTACCGATATAACGCAAGAACATAACAAGTTTGTTGTTTTACGGGATCTAGAATTTGAAATAATAGCACTTCCATGTTAAAGAACGTGTTCCAATGTGTAACATTCTATCAAACAATGTAAAATAGGGGAACTGTACTCCTGCCGGGCAGAATCAAGTCATCTTAAATGTTACGCCATGTCGACAAGCCAACAGATACCGACGTTTCGAAGGATAGTAGTGCCTTCAATTTCACATTTAAGCATTCCTAATAACATAGCTATTCTTATGGCCTGCCAGAAGGTGCTTACAATTTTATACGGTGAAAGAATATTTTAAAAGAGGCTTCTAGGACTGCAAACAGGCTCCCTGGATTGCCCGATCTTGAAAATGAAGACATTACGCTCCTTCGAAACGTCGGTAACTATTTTCCAGTCCACATGGCGACAAAACAACCCCAGAAATCTCGAATCTGTTAATGCAGTTCGAATAATCCTTCCGCTATGCAAGGATTAGGCTTTCTAGTCCGCTGACAGACATGTAGTGTGTCCACTGATCGCCAGGCTTCGTATGTACTTACAGACCCGGATCATGCGATTAAAGGTATCTTGCAAGCTTTACAAAATTCTAACGAATGTGTATCTTACCTGTACTCTTCACCAGTCACTGCTGAGAAACTAACCGACAGGATACAACGCGTGGAACATACAGGAGAAGGAAAGGTATAAAATGCACATAAACAATGATACGAAAATATAGAAAGGGATCACTTGGGACAACGAGAAATAAGCAGAAGGATTATATTAAACATCATCTTACGTAACGGCATTCAAAGATGCGAAGTGGACTAATGACGACCTTCTTTAACGGCAATGTAACTTCTGACTCCTAAACAGGGACATTTTAACATCCTAATAATGACTGAATACCTAGTGAAGACCCTGTAAAATGTACATTCCCGTCTTGTGGATGTGATGCCATATAAGGCAGAAACGAACCGACGTTACGGAGAAACATTATGCCGCCAACTTAAGATCTCTTAGTATGTCCTGGCTACCCTACAGTAAAGGCAACACACCTTCTTACGTTTCGGAGGCCATGTTCCGGATGCAGGGCATCAGACATCGTAACTTAATGCGGCCACTTCACATTCGAAACTTCCGTAGTGTCGAAATCAATGCGAAGAATGATAGTTAGTTGTGATGTAGATGTAGCATGTTTTAACACAGCATCACACAGTGTGCCTAGAAGGACTGACAGAAACCATGCATAACAACAGTCAGATGCAAGCACCATACAAGTGTGGCAGTACAGGCCTACCTATCGTTACTAATAATTTTCAGACAAATGACTCATTTCAGTTAAGACATGATATGAATATGATTCAAACCGCGCTAGTATTGTCCTGAAAAAGTGTAGCAACAGTTCCTCGAAACTTATACGCATTTTTCTATCCTTCTTGTCGGTAGACTGTAAAAGGAAAAGTAGCTTCCCTTTTGAAAATAAAGAACTACTTTGAGATTTTGTACGGAGACAGTGCATCAACAAACCGAGTATTTATTGTATTAGTACCGTCAATACACAACATATACAAAGACCAGATGTATTAGTACAACTGGGTTATATTTGGCGACATGTTTCGGCCGTTACACGGCCATTCTCAGGCCAACAAATAATAGTATTGTTAAGGTACAGTCAAATTCTTTGCCCAGTGGGATTGCATTGTTTACATTAAAACTTGAAACACTATCAAGTTCTTAGTTATGATTAAAATATTTAACAGTATAATGAAATTTACAATTAACTAAGCACTTCATAATGTTTCAAGTTTTAATGTAAACAATGGAATCCCACTGGGCAAAGAATTTGACTGTACCCTAACAATACTATTCTTTGTTGGCCTGAGGATGGCAGTTTAACGGCCGAAACATGTCGCCAGATATAACCCAGTTGTACTAATACATCTGGTATTTGTATATGTTGTGTATTGACGGTACTAATACAATAAATAGTTGACGATACACAAGGGATGGCTCCCTTCAAACATACCGAGTGTTATCCACTCTGCCCACCAGCAATTACAAACATCGTGATGGCACGAAAACTTAAAAAGTTTTAAACACGTCATATAATTGGAATCTGTGTGAGTGGACCTTAAGCACATAAGTGGATCACAAACGCTGTAATTGTTCATTTATAGCTCTTCTTATCCCCGTGGCACTATATAAAGGACGTGCTGATACGTACTGTCATACCTTTATCGCAATCCTCTGCAAATTCTATAATTTTTCCTACGACTAACATTTCAGTCGGGATAATCAGAAACAGCTGTTACGGGTATGAAAATACGTATCAATGTAAGGGAACCTACCAGCTGTGGTCAGGTACAGTGAAATAAAAAACCGAACATGGAAAGTGTACGTACAAATTAAAGACACCTAGCAAAAAATCGGGCGATGACATTACATTGCATATTACAGACAGAAAGCGGAATGAATTCACGGCTCGGGATACGAACCAGTAGCGGTCGCTTATGAACACCGTAATCAGCCTTCGTGTACCATGAACGTCGGGCAATATCTTGTCCACCAAAATGGCTCTTGGTTGCTCCAAACAATTCTGCTCTACGCATAACAAAGAAACGGACTGATACTACTGTCATTATACCAGAACGTAACAAGGCGAAGAATCCTTCCATACAGCCCGGTAGACGATCAAATGGTCAGGAAATTCCCCGCATTTTATAGTACCCGACTCTTCATCACCGTGTTGACAACAACCCAGCACTGGTCTTATCGTAAGCCAAATAAACCCAATACATATCATGCGCTTTTTAAGGTGGGCTTTAACATTTATTCCTATTAATACATGTTATTCTGTAGAAGTGACACCATTACTCCTGTAACATATTCTTTTACGAATGTAACTGTCGGTATAAAGGTTACTTAGCGTCAACTCAAACATGTGCCAACAGCAACGTGCAACATATGTTGTAATCAAAGTCGAATTTCAACCCGTAAATCGCGGGCAAGTTAACTCAGCGGTACCGCATCTGACATATCTCGGCAGTAACCGCCATAAACCCTGGCCCGGATATTCGGAGGTCCATACTGAGATTTATTTTCTTTTTTCCTCCGTCGTCAGCAAATGTCTGGGCTTGCTGTATAGGACGTGACTCTTCTTCTCCAACTATTTTAATTTTAATTTCAACTGCCACGCAGGTACAAGTTCCATGTTTCTCCACTATCTCTCTAGACGAATAATGAGAAATTAACTTCAAATAATCTTTAAATTTTTCATCTTCCAATCACAAAATTTCGATAGCCCCAGGCAACCTCTCATTCCATTCGAAACTACGTACATAACCGCTACAGTTCACAGGAAATAATGGGTAGTTCTGGCGGTAGATATGCAAAACAGTATATTTTGGAACGTGACACGCCGTATAGAAACTTAGTAACGTCTCGGAAGACTGCCGCCTGCATGTTCCCCCAAACTTCACGGTAGAATTATTCCCTGACAATTGGAGCAGTACACTTCTGAATGGTTAAATGTCCACCTGACTATACGGCGTCACATCCCAGTAGACAGCAGTCCTCAGTTAACAAGTAGCTTCATCCAACTTCAAAGAATGGTGCATATGGTCATAGTCACGAAGAATATTGGACTCTGTCGACTGTGTCCATCGTCTGTAGCAGAAAACCCAACACCGTTTCGGAGGTTAGATCTGCCTCCATCTTTATTTAGAATGGAAAAAGCGACAAAGATATTTCAGTTAGCTCTTTCTAATTGGGACATCAGAGTAGGCTCTCCCGTTTGTCGTTCCACCTGAAGGAGGAGGCAATACAACCTCCCAAAACGTTGCGGGATTTTTGGCCTGAGAGGATAAACAATGTCAAAAATGTCGTTTACGATTATGAAATACGTTAGTGACTAAATATAAAGAAATGCAACGAAAATACCGGCCATAACAGCTCCAAAGGTACAGCTCGACTTGTATTCGGGAGGTTAATGTTCGAATCTCGTCCGAAACACCAACTAACCTGTGCCTTCTTTCGTTGAAGGGTGGGAGGGAGGGAGGAAGGAATGCAATATTCCAGTATCCTTTGCAAACGAAGTTAGGTTACAAGGTAAACAATTTCTGGACGTGGTAACGATACCAGCACCACGGACGAGAATCGAATCTCAACCCCCTCGTTGGTCATTCCAGCAGCAAACTGGTTGATTTGTATCCGGGAGTTATCCAGTTGAAATGCAGTCCTAGGAATTTGCTATCAGTTTTGGTTGTGGTGTTCTTCAGGCCTTTCCATTCGACCCATAATGCGTAAACGCTAAACGCTGGCACCGAAAAGCAAATTAATTACATATATTTTCTTTGCAACACAAACCACACCTCACCTGTTCGCATTTCATGAATTCCGTCGAACAGTACGACGTACGGTACAACACGACAGAGCATTATCAGGACACAACTGCAACCTGTGTAACAAGTCCAACACACACGGCACGAAATCATTGCACAAACTGTTGCGGACAACCAGTGACAACACTGAAAGTGGTACAAGACGAAACGCCCGAGACGTAACACGGGAAGGGGGAGAGGGGGTGGAGTTGGCCTGCCCACGCAGCCTTACATCCACCATCTCTGGAGAGCGGCCAACTTTAACACGCAACAAATAAAGACCTCCGAACCGTCTATCGCGACATTCATTGCAAGAGGCAGGAGGAATTCTCTGCGATATACACCGGGAAACTGCTGAAGAGGAATCGTGGTATGACTCCCAGCATAACATGCCGGCTAACAGATACACAAACGGCAGACAGAAATAAATTCATCTCGCACCTCACACAGAACACATTGTGCTGCCATTAGAGAGGCCAATCAATAATACTGTATACGTAAATAAGGTCTGTTTACTTAAAGAATCACACGAACGAATACACTGTAAGGAACAAACGCGGAGTTCGTCTTCAGATGCATCATCCCCGTTGTGTTATATTTACAATTAAAGAGGGGCTCTTTTGAGTCAAAACACAACTATCTTATGTTGTTATCTTTATTTAAGCCGACGACATGTTTCGGCCCTTGTACTGGGCCATCTTCAGGTCACAAGATATATAACTGAGGAGGTTATACAGTGTGAATCATAAAATAGGATACATGAATCTAAAATTCAAGAATATAGGAAACATGAATCTAAAATTCAAGAATTTTAGATTTATTTTATGATTCACACTGTATAGTCTCCTCAGTTATATTATCTTGTGACCTGAAGATGGCCCAGTGCAAGGGCCGAAACATGTCGTCAGCTTAAATAAAGATAACAACATAAGATAGTTATGTTTTGACTCAAAAGAACCCCTCTTTTATTGTAAACGTACAGTTGGTGTTACACTTCGCTTTAAGGGACTGAAGACTGAAGAGGTTACGTAACTTAAAATGGTTAGAGGAGTAAACGTATCGGTCCTCTTCTTCCATTTTTATTTTTATTTTTTGTGAACGTACTGGGAGTAGAATGAACCCTATTCTGTGTGTTGGCTATTTCTTGCCTCACGATCTTTGTAGTGAACGACACCGATGTCCCAAATAGATTCCATTACGCAGTGTACACTGGTTTCAGAATCCACGCGCTGATGTACCCTCCTCTCAACAGCATCAACAATGCCCCCTTGGAACATCTACGTGCTTGGTACTCTCAGTATGAGCAAACCGAGATAGAAGCGTTCATTGGATCATGCAGCACATAAGGAAGACAGTCTGCGATGTCAATACGAGTAGTATGGTTGATGGTGGCAAACGTTTCGTAGCAACATATCCGCGGCAAAGATGAAGGCAGCAGGCCCTTCCGAAACGTTGGCACGATGTATCTACCACATCACATATCACATCCCACACTACAGTAATCTTCACGGCCACCGCTGTAAGAACCTCGAATATCGTACTACCTCAGTTACTACATCCATATCTATATAAAAGTCGTCTCTTTGCGGGCCGTGAATGCGTATGGGACAGTGTGGGTATAGTTACACTCATTTTAACCTCGAAACTATATGAACGTGACTGATCAGCCTCACGCCCCAGCCGGATTACCCTCGGGAAAAGTCGCCGATACCCAGCGAACGGGACGCTTAGTAGGCCCCAGAGCCGGTCTGGATCCTCTGTAAGAGCGTAAAGTATATGAAGCACAAATGAGAGATACAAAAATCGATAAATATCTCATCTAGAAAGCCTAGAGAGAAAAAATATTTGGGATATCCAGTCACAGGTGCGGGGATAAGATTTAAAATGGACACACAAAGAAACGGAATAATGGTGTGGATTAGATTCACATGACTCGGGACATAACCGGTAGTGGACTTACGCGAACACAGTAATTAACCTACAGGTCCCACAAATGATGAAAACATGTTGTGTTTACCAGCTGAGCTTATCAAGAAGCATTCTGATTCACGTCGTTTGTCAGCAATTATTAAAATTAACCTAGAAAAAGACTTGGACCTCAACGTAAGGTAGCAGTAATCCTTGCTGTACAATATCGACCAATATTAATCGTGACAGACACATTTCAGTGCGTAACCTAAAGCGCTCATTTTCTTCATGATCATTAATCGGCAGCGATGACGTTTTAGTACACTAGGAAGACAAAACGTGCTCATGAACTGCAGCCAAACGTTCCTGAACCAAACCAAGCCACTGCGAGGCTGTTTAACAATCAGAAGGGGTGGATTATGGAATAAGCTATTCTAAGGTTTTATTGTCGTTTATTTTCAACTGACTGAAGTGTTGAAATAAATTATAAGCACCCATAAACATCCGCATAAATCTTGAAGTAATTGTGTAAATAGTGAAAAAGAATACGAGCCATCGTTCAAATAGGACTTTGCCCTAAGAAATGCGGGGGAGACACTGGCTACATACATGGAAGTAAAGGTTCTAACGGACTTAGTAAGCTTCCAGAGAGGTACATCAAAAATCTGAAGCACATAAAGAGGAAAAGGTAAATGAAACTGGAAGTCCACAAACTTTGCAAATTAAATAAGTTGATATCAATCTCTGTGTCCAAAGGAGACTCGAAAGAAGCAACCCGCCCTAGAGCACAACGAGTTCCACATTCGCTTTTCTGCGTAATACTCACTTCGGTATAGTGACTAGACTAGAGGCTGGACAACCGAGGAATCATGGTTCGATTCTCGAGAGGGGAATGATAGTCCTCTTCGTCGAAACGTACAGACCGTCTCTGCAGCGCAACAAGCCTGCTATTCAATGGGTGGCAGCGAATCTTTCCCAGAGAGTAGGGCGATGGAGACGTGAACCTGACCGACCACTCACCTGCATCTCGTGCCGAGACTTTATTTAAAAAAGCGTTAAGATATATCTCCATAACCCCACATGCCTTCATGACAGGCAGAGGACAAACTTTACCTTCACTGCTTTATGCGATTATACATGGGCAAAACGAAAGCGATGCTCATTATTCCCCGCGAAGAGGGTGCTAGGCTACATGAGCAATTCTCTACTCAAAAAGCTCAGACTATTACATCGTAAACGACCGCAAAGTTGTAAATCCTGTGAGTGCCATGACACCAAGACAATGCGCGTTACTCAACTGGATTTGCGGAAATCTCTGGCTGGTCTTCCGAAAGTGCGCGGCGGTGTGAGGGTCGAACAGCTGCGTATACTCGTACGCTGAAGTAAACTGCTCTCCCACCCCTCTATAAGTAGTTGCTAGCCTATCTCAGTTTTCACAGATCCAGTCTCGATACTTTCCAATGAGACTTCGTATACATACAGAGAAGAACAGCACTGCTAAGCTGTTTTTATCTTCATAAACGAAACCAAGAATTTAAAGATCCTGATATTTTCGGGCAATTGACGCTCGTAAGACGTGTTAATGCAGACACGTAATACAGAGGATTTTACTCGTTTAACCTTTTGGCGCCGGAATTATTTTTTAAATTTTACCACACCGTGTATATAAAATGTGAATAATACAGGAACCAAATATGTTAGAATTATGAAACAAACTGCATTTTGAAGAGAAAAAAAAACGGAGAGTATATACCACGTTTAAAATATTCAGTGCCTATATTTGTTGAACAAATATATAAAATGCAACTTTAGAGGTTAGCGGTGCGGTACGACCACTATAGTTGACATTAGGCGTCTAAAGGTTAATTTACAACTATATAATACACACGCAAGAGAGTACTACAGAACGGACGACCGTCAACGGTCGCTATGCAGCAACTGGAGCCGAAGGACTGCAGGGCGGACGGCGTCATCGCTCGTACGCAGCAATGCAGCTACGTGTATGAACGGGTTCGTGTTCACGTTCCGTCGTCAGCCTGAACTAAGAGGCCTGCGACACAAATTACGTGATCATTAAACAGACTCGCCGTTTACAATATCGCTAGTATCACCTCTACCGTTATCTAATAATTGTGCCCCACGCACTAAAGAAATCCGGAAGAAGCGGACAACACGTAAACCGCTCGAGCTTCTTTTTGTACATTCATTAATCTAATTTCACTCGTTGTTTCTTAACTCTTATATGACTGCGTAAAATCTGCGCTAGGTTTTGCTTGTCTCGTGACATTTGAAAAGATCAGTTCTCTGTATCCTGCAGCCAGGACAGATCGTGGGAGGATGATTCGGACGCTTCTGTACAGTCGGGCCGATTCATAAAGCATAAATTCGCTTGACGACTGCACTGTGCATTTAGTAACTCAAAACATACGATGTCCTCCTTCCCTCGAGGCTAATCCTGACTGAAGGTCCCACGCAGTAGGGTTCTTTTCTACAACTCGATATCTAACGAAAGAACACAACCAGCTTCCTAAACGTTGTGGTTAATAACTGGAACAACGGAAGGTCTCCAATAGACCAGCGAAAACATTTGGATTCAACTCCACCAGGGCAATGGGCGGGGTTTTCTTCCAGATATGCAACAGGCCTACAATGAAAAAAAGAAGTGGATGTAGTGTTCCGCTGTACGGCAATGAAAGGAAGATGAGTGGTCTGCTTCATGCTCCAGCCGTCTTTATTCACCGAAAGAGAGAGAGAGACTGGTACCACCGAACTTTCTGGATGATTCAGATCTACTGCGATACGACGCCGCGTCAGTGGATGAACCGACGCCAACGTTGTGACCTCATATTCAGGGCTCGAAATGATCAAGACATTGGACACCGCCGCAAAAAGCCGAAGGCTCGCAAAAGTAAAGGTACAGGTAAGGTACAGTTCACCCTAGAACAGACCACGAAGGCCCACAGGGGGAGCAGAGGAATAGCTCTATTCTTTCTTTAACCTCGGCGCTAGTTGAGGATAGGTAGTCAACGCCACGACCCGGCCGCTTTACCCCCGGGAAAGAGACCCGGCACCCATTGTATAGGAGGCTGAGTGGGCCCCAGGGCCGGTCCGGACGGGAGCGGAAAATCTTGCCCCCACCGGGATTCGATCCCTGGACCTTCCAGCCCGTAGCGAGTCGCTATACCGACTACGCTGTCCCGGCCCCCGACCAAGACTCGCAAACTTTCAGGAAATGGTGCTGAACATATGACGTGATAACATTCCTGCTAGATAGGATCTTAGTCATCTATTCGTTCTGACTGATCTGCTAGGGCCTGGTGATTGGATGGAAACAAATATTTGAAGTCAATAAACTTTGCACAGAATGTGTACGACACTGCGTAAATATGCTACCTACAACATAATTTCTAAGGACCGAGGTGAACGTGGCGATCAGAATAAGACGACATATATGGTTCCAAAATTGACTAACCAGTATTGCAAGTATGCGCTGTTGATACGGTGCATTTCATGACTCCGGACAATAGATCTTGTTGGTAGCAGATGTGCATGTGTGTAGCTACTCACATAATTACATGTCAGGGTTATCACAGCAAAATATTTTGCGCAGTCGTTGTATTAAACTCACGGCCTTGTGGGACGTGACACACGGCAGCTTGGTATATATTTTCTTTTGGACATACCTCTGTGAATTTCCTCTCAACCCTCTTCATTTTGCAGGGCCATAGTCCCACCGGCTCCTCCTTGCCCAAACTTCACGATATCTGAGCATCACTTTGCTGCGCGGCTTATTCTTTTACCCTGACGGAGGAGGCAGCATGTTCCCTCAGAACGTAGGCATCCATCTACTAAACTGCATGGCGTCACAACCCAGGATACCGTAAGTGAACCCTCACACCTCAAGTAGTCGTTATACTGTTACCGTAATTTACATAAAATTATACCCTGTTGAAAGAATAATACTTTTAAATGGGTTTTTACCATTCCACACCTCGAAATTCTTCCATCCTCAGTGGTTCACACCGCCTTCATGTTAATGTTTTTGATGACCTGGTGTTGGAAAGTACTGACCTCCGGAGGTCTCCAATGCCTAGCTGTTGTACAAAGTTTCACAAAAACCTGTCACTGTCTATAAAATTAACGTTCGTAACCCAATCCGTGGACAGATCGAGAGAGAAAGGCGGTCACACACATGCAGATGGCTGTCGCTATTCCAAAGAAGTTCATCTGTCCTTCAAACCCGCAATTTAAGGACCCTATATTCGTCCGCCATGAGATAGCATCAAGAGGGAAATAATGCTGCAGGCGAGGGAATACGCAGTAGAAGCTAGATCCGATTCAACTGTGACGCCAACAGAATATGGCACAAATCGGACCGCCAAGGCGCCGACATCTGCTTAAATTCAAACCAGATAAACGCATCAGTTCGGTGTACAGACGCTACTACACGTGAAGACAAAGTAGCTACAACATTAAAATATGTGCATGTGCAAGGGAAACACATCCGCTATGAAACATCCAAAGCAGCCAGCATTCACTGACAACACGTGTGACAATTAACAATGCCCATTATTGCGATTTTATCCAACTGAGCATAGCCCTCTTATTTTTCCGACGAACACTCAGCTAGCCAAGAAATTCACTTCCTGTCATGAATGTCAAAGGCCCATCACCGCGTTCTCCAGAGTCCACAAACAGATCCTAATTCAGCCACATGCATCCAGGCCACATATTAACAGCCTTTTTGCGTAAGGCCATATCCTCCCACCCAACGCCAAATCTCCTGAGTAGTCTCAACCGGTCTCATTTTCCGACCACATACTTATTCGAATCCAACAAAATCGGCTGCACTTGTTAGGCATCACATATATACCTTACTATTTTACATTACAGTTTCTAAGCCATGTTTTAGCTCTGACTGAGTCATCATCATCAGGGAGATACAATTCAAGGGATTATACATGATATATGAGTATACGTTTTAATTAGAGGGTGTAACAAGAGACTGTGGTACTACACACAGACTGACCAGCTGAACAAAATGTCAATAATTATAACTTTAATTATTATAGGATTATGAAATTCACAACGCAATAGTTCGACATATTTCGTGCTAAAATGGGTATTTTACGATAAATAATATGTCAAAAAAGGCTTATTACCATTTAAATTTTAATAATCTCCTAATAATTAAAGTTCTAATTATTCAAATTATATATGTATATACGCAGGATCCGTGTTCAGCTGGTCAGTCTGTGTCCTGTGCCACAGCGACTTGTACTTGGAGGGACATTCGAGTGGCACTTTCGAAGTGCAATGCATACCCACACATCATGTATAATCCCTCTAACTGTATCTCCCTGATGGATGATGATGATGGTGGTGGTGGTTCAATCAGAGCCGAAATATACCACAGGAAGTATAACGTAAAATAATAAGGTGTGTATGTTACATTTTATATGGTCTACGATGTGCATTTTTCTTTATTCCAATACCTAGTGCAACAACATATGTAAGATGCAAAATATCAAAAGTTCCTACCACTGTAGCATCTCTTGCCTCTTCCTCGCGTGCTACATTCTGTAAGAACTCTACGTCCTGTCCGTGACGCCCCTCTCAGTGATAACGAGTATAAACTGTGAACCTCCTAGTCATGCAACTTTCCCCAGCTTCCTGTTACCTTCTTCCCTCACATCTGAACGTCATCGTCCTGATCTCAAACATTTCCACTCGATATTTTTCCTGCAGCATCAAACACGCCTATTTACTAATTTGTTTGTTTACCTGTTTACCTAGCATATTCCCAATTACTTATTCTCAGTCATTAACCCAAGTTAATGCTACACATAATTAACGCTGACACAAGGTGGATAAAACCGGAGAGTTTGACGCTCCGGCCGACTTCATTCCCAGGAAAAGCGTTCTCTTCTCTCATACCGCCAGTAAGTCCTAAGGCCTTTACAGGCGCGACGCAGAGCCGGAAGATTCCGCAGGCCTGTAACGGTAACGAACATACGACTGACCACTCCTCGGCAAATAACTTAGGATTCATGAAATAACATCCACAAAAGTTAAGACGGATCCTGTGCCTAAGCTTTATGCCCGGAACGTGCCTCAGCTTTACGCTTGAAGCAAAACCAGGGACGATGTGAGATGAACAGCCGATCTACAGGGTGAGCATAAAGCCTTTCCCTGATTACAAACAAATGTTTACCTGGACATGTTGGAACTTTACGTTACACCTCAGAAGAGTTTCAGCCGTGGATAATTTTCCAACAAGATGGTGCACCTCCACACTGGGGTTCACATGTTCGTCGGTTTTTGGATGCAACATTTCCAAACAGGTGGATTGGGAGAGATGG
>Ga0123353_10006725_pt1 | contig 15398 bp, 13 predicted proteins | sample TergutLab28metaG_3_FD_92763 | JGI IMG/M metagenome (GOLD analysis project Ga0123353, IMG submission 92763) | Labiotermes labralis P3 segment gut microbial communities from Petit-Saut dam, French Guiana - Lab288 P3 | ecosystem: Host-associated > Arthropoda: Insects > Digestive system > Gut ... | reverse complement strand
AGCCGCGCGGATCGTGGGCGGCCAATTCCTGTCCTTTGATTTGCATGGCGTACTTGGCGGCTTCGGGTCCGAGCTTGTTCGCCATGCGCTTGACGCCGAGGCTGAAAAGCTGGCCAACCTTGCCCTTGCGGGTCGCGATGAGTTCCAGCGCCTTGAGCATGGCGTCGCCGTCACCCCATTTCAGATCCAGGCCGTCGAGATCCTTCTTGGGGTCAAGGATGCCGCGCTGCACAAGCTCCATGGCATAGCCAAGCACGTTGCCGCTGGAAATGGTATCCAGCCCTGCGGCATCGCAATACTCAATGCCTTTCATCATCACATCAAGATCGGAGATGGCAAGGTTGCTGCCGATAAGCCCGCCTGTTTCATATTCCGGCCCTTCCGCGATAAGGCCCTCAAAGGGCGAATTGCGGAGGACGCCCAGCTTCATGCAGTGCACCGGGCAGTTGGGACAGGAGACGTCGCGTTTCCAGAAGTGACGGGAGGCTTCCTCGGCGCCGATGCGATTGATGTCCGCGAACCAGGTGGTCTGGAAATTCTTGGAGATCAGGCTGCCGGCGTTGTAGTTGGCGTTTTCAAGCAACACGGCGGTACCCATGCGCTTGATGCCGTCCCAAGCTTCCACTTCGATGGCGGTTTTCACTACTTCCTGCGCGGCTTTCTTGAAGGCAGCGGCATTGGCCAGCGGCACGGCTTTGGTGCCGTGGACGGCAATGCCTTTCAGATTTTTCGAGCCCATCACGGCGCCGCCGCCGCTACGCCCGGCGGCGCGGAAACGGTCGACGATCATCGCGGAATACAACACGCCGTTTTCCCCTGCAGGCCCGATGACAATGGTCTTCACATCGGGATTGCGCAAGTCCTCCTTGATGAGTTCGTCGGTTTCATAGGTGTCTTTGCCCCAGATTTTGGAGGCGTCGCGGATTTCAACCTTGTCGTCGACGATGGAGAGGTATACGGGCTTCGCGGCCTTGCCCCTGACAATGACGCCGTCCCAGCCGGCCCATTTGAATTCGTTGCCGGTATTGCCGCCGACCTCGGTATTGCCGATGATGCCGGTCAGCGGGCTTTTGAAGGAGACGCTGAGTCTGGCCGCCGGGCAGGCGGTGCCGTTCACCGGGCCAGGCAGGTAGCAGATGATATTGTCGGGGGATAGGGGATCTGTTTTCGCTTTGAGGTTTTTATACAAAAGATATGCGCCAAGCCCTACGCCGCCCACATAGTTCTGGTAGACGCTGTCATCCACGTTTTGCACGCTGATTTTGCCGGAGGTCAAGTCAACTTCCAGCAGCTTGCCGAAATAGCAACCTTTGGGTGCTGCCATGGGGATTACCTCCTGCTCCCATCTTTGTTGGGATAGAAAAAGTGGTTGATGAGAGCTTCCGCCGCTTCGTCAGGGGTAACCTCGCGGTAGGCGAGGTTGACCCCGCCGCCGGTTTTTTTTGTGACCAGCGCGGGCGCAAGCTCACCGGCGGAAAACTGTTCACAGGCAGCGACGCACTGGGGATCGCCGCCGCAGAGGTCGCAGAACATCGGCCATCCTGTATCCGGGTGCCTGCGCAGATATTGGGCCGGACAGGCTTCCATGCATTTGTTGCACTTCGCCCCCAGGCAGGTTTTGTTGTCGATGTAAGCGATGATGTTGGTTGCTTTGTCTTTTTCGATGGCTCTTGGCGTGGTGGGGCAGGCCTTGACGCAGGGCGCGTCTTCGCAGTGCCAGCAGATGACGGGAACATCCACGATGCTTTTATACCGGCGGATATAGATACGCGAGGCAGCGGGGCGCGTAGTGTCCTTGTCGTGGTATTGTGAGCAGGCGTATTCGCACGCTCTGCATCCCGTACAATGGGGGCGTTGCGCAAAAAGGTACTTCATGCCTTTTGACGGCGCCGTTGCCGGGGCTGCGGGCGCCGGGGCAGCCACTCCTGCGGAGGTAGTAAGCAAGGCTCCGGCGACCGGCAAGGCGACCGCCACCTGGGCGCTCTGTTTAAGGAAAGTACGACGTGACAGGATGGTTTTGGGATCGTCGTGTTTGTCGTGCATGCATGCCCCCTTTGGCCGCGCAATACAGCCTTGTTGGTTAGCGAAGGTGTTCATTCGCAACACACTATATACCCAATAGAGTCAGGAATGCATAAAGATGCGGCCCCGTCAATATGCTTTTATGAGCATACCTGGACAAGGGCCGCGCGGTGAAACAATCACGCAAAATTTCTAAGCAGGGGGATTATCGTCGCTTTGCTCAGCAAGGGTAGCAAGTTTGGCTTCCAGGCGATCCAGCAATTCTAAGCTGGAAATGCCAATAGCGCGGGAAATAACGAGAAACGTATTCAGGCTGGGCAAATGTTCTCGCGTTTCCAGAAAATATATGAATGAGCGGGCGCAGCCAATATCTTGCGCTAACGCTGTCTGAGAAAGACGCGCTTGCCCTCTGGCTTCCCGCAAAATCTGAGCGAACGCATCTGCTAGGAGGGGTATTTCCTTCATCTAAAATACATCCGGGTTGACGTCCCTAAATTTTGGCTCTATGCAGCACAGGCCTGCAATCGCTCCCTTCATGTTCCGTTTTTCCGGGGATTCGGCTGCGTGCCCCTTATAGTTAACTAAATAACGGATGAAGCGGCTTTAATGTCAAGCGGAGGAAAATAATTTTTACAAAATTTTCAGGACTGTTGAGGTAGTAGCAAAAAACGCCTTCGTGCTCCAAAAAGCGTGCGCTGAAAGTCGCTTGAGCGGCCTCAATTCTTTAACTAGGTTTAAAGTTTGCCCCTCATAGACGCATGTCGCGTCATGCGACACGAGGCGCAACCCGAAACATTAGGTTTTTTTCGGTTTTTGGGGGCGCGGCGGCACGGTGCGCGGGTCAAAGCGGGTGATGGCCCAGGTCAGGGCCAGGGCGTAGAGGGCTGCGCAGACGCCGATTAGGGCGTCCCAGGGCGGCGGCGTGCCGAGCGCGATGCGTATGAGCAGGGTGGCAAGGACAAAGCCCGCGTTGCGGAACGTGGCATGGAAACTTTGCATATAGCGCTGGGCGATGAGCACCAGGGCCACGTCCGCGAAAATGAGCACGGTGTAAATGTGTTCGAAGAAGTTGGCGCTTTGGCCCGTGCTGAAAAGATGCCAGAGGGCGTCAAGGCCTGTATAGATAAAAATGACCAAGAGCGAGATTCCAAGCATTTTTTTGGCGAGCACGTACCGCATACGTATGTTGCTGTCCAGACGGTGGGTTGGCTGCGGAAGACGGTGATACAGTCCGAGGCAGATGAAAATACCCAAGGCGGCCGCGCCAAGGATGCCGATATTGAGAATGGCTTGCCAGTCCACAGCTATGTGGACGGGTTCGTGCAGATGCGTCAGTTCTTTGAAAGCGTTACGCAAAAGAATGAGTCCCAGAATTTGAAACTGTTTCGCCAGCGCCCGGGAAAGCGAACAGGAAATGGCGAAGACAAGGCTGAGCAGTTCCAACGCGAGAATGAGCGTAAAGGCCAGGTTAATGGCTTCCCAAGGGTTGTGCAGGGTGTATGCTGCGAGTCCGGGCGGCAAAATTCCCAGGCGTTTCGCCTCCACGCCGGCAAGCGCCGCGATGAAAATCCAGAATACCCCGGTGGACAGGCGGCGCTGCATGCCAGGGTGTTCCAGCGTATGGTGCATGCTGTCGAAGATGTGTCCGAAAATTTCCGCGGTCCGCTGCATCAGGGCTGTTCCTCGAACTTCCAGTCCTTGATGCGCACATCCACGGACGGCGCGCCGTTCCAGGCATCCATGCGCGGAGTATACGCCAGGCGGATATGCCGGCCGCATACGCTGTCCGGCAGGGCGTCAGCCTGCCGCCAGGCTTTGGCATGCAGCGTAATGCCGCAGCTTGGGTCTTCCACCTCAAGCATCACATGATTTTTGTCCGGCCCGAAGGCGCGGCGCCTGCGTATCACGAGCGGCGGCGACGCGAAGACCGGTTCCGCGTTGCCGCTGCCGAAGGGTTGGATCAGTTCCAGTTCTTTGAGAAAGGTAAAATCCCCGGCTTTATCAAAGCCGAGTTCTCCGTCCAGGGTCAGGCAGGGGGTCAGAGGCGCGTCTCCCAGGCATGCGCGCGCCGTCGCGTCAAAGCGCGCCCGGAGTGCTTCCAGTTTGCCGCCTTCCAAGCGCAATCCGGCGGCCAGCCTGTGTCCGCCGAAGGCCAGCAGGAGATCCTCCAGCCCTCTCAATGCCTCATACAGATCGAACTCGTAAATGGAACGCCCTGATCCTTTCAAGCCGTTTTGGTCGTCGCAAAGAATCAGCGTGGGGCGGTACATATCCTCCACGATGCGCGAGGCCACAATGCCGATGATGCCAGGGTGCCAGCCGGGCTTGTAGAGCACAAGGCCCATTGCGGAACCATACTCCTGAGCCTGCGCGCTTGCTTCCAGGTACATGCGTTCTTCTTCTGCACGGCGGCGGGTATTCATATTGTCCAGGGTGCGCGCCAGTTCAAGCGCCTTGTCGTAGTCCACGGCGCAGAGCAGATCAAAGGCCAGGCGCGCTTGGCCCAGTCGTCCGGCGGCGTTGATGCGAGGGGCCAGGCTGAAGACCGCCTGGCTTGCCGAGAGAGATGCGGCCGGGCGAAAACCGCAGACTTCCTTAAGGGCCGCCATGCCCGGACGCGAGCTTTGGGCGATTTTCAGCAGGCCGTTTTTGACGAGAATGCGGTTTTGTCCGCTCAGGGGCGCCACGTCCGCCAAGGTGCCGAGCGCGACGAGATCAAGCGTTTCTCGCATGTCGTGGCGCGCTCCGGTATGCGGCGCGAGCAGCGCATTGAGCGCGCCCATGAGGAAAAAGGCCACGCCGACGCCGGCCAGTTGCGGGCAGGGGCAAGCGGCAAGACGAGGATTACAGATGGCATGCGCGTTGGGGAGTTCCGCAGGGGGAAGGTGATGGTCGGAAATGACTACGCACATGCCAAGTGCGCGCGCCGTGTTCACGGCCTGCACATCGGAAATGCCGCAGTCTACGGTCAACAGCACCTGGACGCCCTGTGCCGCAAGCTTTTCAAGCGAAGCGTTGTTGAGGCCATAGCCTTCGCTGCGCCTGTCCGGCAGATGCGCTATGGCCGTCATGCCGTGGGTGGCGAGCACGTCTCGCACCAGCACGGCGGAACTGACGCCGTCCACATCGTAGTCGCCCCAGACCGCGAATTGTTTGCCCGCAAGGAGTCCCTCGGCGAGTGTCCGGGCGCTGTGTTCCATGCCGGGCCAGTCTCCCGGCGATGCGAGATGGCGCAGGCCGGGAGAGAGAAAGGCGTCCATTGTTTCCGGGCTGTCAAGTCCGCGCCGCCAAAGCATATCCAGCAACAAGGACGAGATATTAAGGCGTTCGGCCCAACTTGGCGAGGGGGATGGGCTTGAGGGAAGAGGGCGGAACCGCCAGATTTTCATTGATAATCCCAAGAAGCAATGGAATGTGGCTGCTTGCGCGGCCAAAACGCGCCGAGCTGCTCCAGGTTTTGGTTCATGATGCGCCTGCGGGCGCCGGGTCTTCGGCTGGACTCGGCGTTTGCGCTTCCTGCGCCTGTGCCGCCGGGATGGTCTCTTGCTCCAGCGCCTGGCGTATCTGTTCGATGGAGGGCTTTGCGACAAGTTTTTTTTCCACAAGCCAAAGCAGGAATTTTGTCGCCTGCTCCTGTTTGGGGACAAGTTTCAGAGCCTTGAGGAGCTGCGCCACGCAGCCTTCGATATCCTTGGTTTCGAACAGGGCGCGGGCCATGTTGATATGCAGGTTCTCATCGTCCTTGGTCATTTCCAGAGCCCGGTTGTAATAGGTGACGGCCTGCTGATACATTTTCGCCTTGCGCAGGTTAATGCCGAAATCATTGAACATGTGCTTGTGCTCAGGTTCAAAGGCGGCGTCCAGTTTGACGAGCCGTTCAAAGATATCGTCGGCTTTGTTGTTTTCCCCGCGTTGCAGATAGGTGAGGCCGATGCCGAAGTTGGCGCGCACGTTTTCCTCATCCACCTTCAGCGCCGTACTGTACTCATATTCGGCGGAGAAGGTTTCGCCCTTTGCTCTGTGCTCGTCGGCGCTGTCGAGGGTGCGCTGCAATGCCTGCATTTTGGGGTACACGGCATTAAGATAGAATTCGGGTTCCGGAGCGAATTTTTCCACGAGTTCTTCCAGAGTGAGGTTGCGCTTTTGGCCGGAGGGCACATAATTGGCGTTGAGCGGCTGGCATTCGATAGTGCCGTTGTCGTTCTGCTCAATAAAATAAAAGCCTTTGTAGACTGTTTTGCGTTGCGTGGTGCCTGTGCCCACCTTGCGGATTTCCTGTGTGGAAAAAACTCCTTTGATACGGCCATGGGCGGCCGGGAGCTGGGGGACGGTTCGTTGCGTCATACGGCGTCTCACAAGGTGTGGGGAGAGAGGATGGCGGGCATGTGCGCGTTCATGAGGCGCTTTTGCCCTCCAGGATATTTCTGAGTACCAAGGGGCGCCGTCTGGGCTTGAGCGTAGCCGCGATATAGACGGAACGCAGCGCGTCATAGGCGCGGTGCAGGTCGTCGTTCACAATCCAGGCGTCGAACCAGTGGGCCTCGCGGATTTCATCCCGCGTCGTCGCCAGACGCCGCTGAATGGCGTCCTCGCTGTCCAGCGCGCGCCCGCGCAGGCGCTCCTCCAGGACTTTCAGGGAGGGCGGCAGAATGAACACATAGCGTCCGGCGGGCAGGGTCAGCCTAAGTTGCGCGGCGCCTTGAACATCGATGTCAAAAAGCACATCCTTCCCGCTACGCAAAATGTCCAGGGTGGGATTGAGCGGGGTGCCGTAAAAATTGCCGTAGACTTCGGCCCATTCCGCAAAATAGCCCACGCGCTGGCACTCAAGAAAGGTCTCCTGGCTAACGAAGGTGTAGTCTCGCCCCGGGACCTCGCCGTCGCGCGGGGGACGGGTCGTGCAGGAGATGGAATATCCTATTTGCGGGAACTCCTCCATGAGCATCTTGACCAAGGTGGTTTTTCCCGTGCCGGAAGGCGCACATACAACAAGAACTAAGCCGGTTCTTTCCATAGTTTTATCGCCTCCTCCTGGCTGAAGCGCTGACTGAGGGTTTCAGGGTGGATGGCGGTAAGTATGACGTGGTTGGAATCGGTGACCAGAATGGAGCGGGTTTTGCGTCCCTGGGTCACATCCACAAGCCTGCCTCCGTCGCGCGCGTCTTCACGTAGACGCTTCATAGGGGCCGACGCCGGGCTGACAATGGCCACGACCCGCCCGGCGAATACAAAGTTGCCTAAACCTATGTTGATCACCTGTTGCGTCTGCATACGCGCTCCCAAAGGCTATTCCAGATTTTGCACCTGTTCCCGGCATTTTTCCAGTTCATTTTTGAAGTCCACCACCAGCCGGGAAAGCTGCACATCTTGCGCCTTATTGCCGCAGGTCGCTATCTCGCGGAAACATTCCTGCAAGGTAAAGTCCAGCCGCCTGCCCGCATCGGTTCCGGTATCCAGAAGCTCCCGCAAGCGCTCAAGATGGGTGCGCAGCCGGGTCAATTCCTCGCTGATGTCGAGTTTGTCGCAGAGGATGACAATTTCTTGCAAAAAACGGCCTTCGTCCAGTTCCATCTTGAGGGATTGCAGGCTTTCCTGCAAACGCTCGCGCATCTGCTGCCGCCGTTCTTCCTTGACGGCCGGCGCGCGTTCGTCAATGCGCGCAAGCCACTCTTCCATGCGCAGGATACGGGAATGCAAATCCGTGGACAGCGCGCGCCCTTCGTGCGCGCGTGCTTCGTTCCAGTCGCGCAGGGCCATGTCGAGCCCTTTTTCAAGACGCGCCTGTAACTCCTCGTCCGCTTCGGCAGCATTGTCGCCCCAGAGCATGGGCAGGCCAAGCAAAACGTTATAGTCGGGGATAACGTCGTCTCCCCGGCTGCGCGCGAGCGCGGCAAGCTCGTCCAGCATGGCCGCGGCCTGCTGCGCGTCAAAATCTGCCGTGGCTTGCGCAGCGCCGACACGCTTCAGGCTCAGGCTTAATTCCACCCGCCCGCGTTGCGCAAAGCGGCGGACGACTTTTTCCAGGCGCGTCTCTAGGCTGCGCGCAAGCAAGGGCAGACGCCATTTCAGATCGAGATGACGGCTGTTGACGCTGCGAATTTCCCATTGCTGGATGAAGGCTTCATCTTCCGTTATGCAACGGCCAAAGCCTGTCATACTGTGCAGCATACGGCACCCATATATTCTACTGTCAGGATGCCCGGCTGCATTGCGCAGGGCGTGCCCGGACGAGCGCGGATATGTGCCTCTCTCCCGGAGAGGGTTAGCGGCTTCAGGAAAAACCGCCGCCGCTCGGGCAGCCGCCGCCGCAGCCTCCGGCCATGCGGGAAGCCATGGGATGCGCGGGGCCGGGCTTGAAGGGGAAGGCGCCTGTTTTCAGCGGGCTTGGCGCACTGAGCATCCGTACGGTTGTGCCCGATCCGCATTTGGGGCAGACGGCGGCGTCTTCGTCCTTCACCAGCAGTTCTTCAAATATTGTCCTACAATTCTGACAGGAAAAATCATACATCGGCATGGCGCACCTGAAAACATGTTTTTTTTGTCTGCCTGGCGGCTAATCAAGCCAGCCCTGCAGAGCTTCGATGATTCTACGGGCCTGTTCCGCGCTGGAGATGGTAAACTTCGATTGCTGGCGGTATTCGCCCCCGGTCTTCTTGTAGCGGCGGATCACATATTTGTCCTGGCCGTAGCTGTCATTGGCGGGCATCCATTCCTGGTAGCGGAACAGCACCGTGGTCCACGCCCCTTTGGACAGGATGGCCTTGTCGAGTTCCTTGACGACAAGTTGCCCGTTTTCTTCGTAGTTGACAGTCAGATCTTCTACAGTCGCACCCATGCTGTTCCTCTTGAAACACGCAGAACTCTAGGCGGGAGCACGGGGTTCTGCGTGCGGAGTTCGTCGCGGCGAAACGAAAAACGCTGTAGCCCAGCGTTTTTCCGTGCTGCGCAGCTTACAGACTAAAGCTGGCCAGAATTCCTTTGACGTTTTCGGGGAGCTGCATAGGGATCAGTCGCATATCCGAGGGCATGGGACCAAACGAGTTGGAAAAAATCTGCGCCGCGTTGGACATGACAACGTTTTGTTCGGCATTCGTCAGACGGATGCCCCGGCTCATCTTGTCCGCAAGGGAGGACATCGTGATGGATGCTCCGGAGGACGACATGGGCGTGATCATAGTTTCACCTCACTCACACAGGCAAACAGCCTGCGGCGTAATCAGCGCCGTCCTTGGCGATTTGTGCTGCTTTCCCGCAATGTGCCAGGAGAGTTTACACAGTCTGCGCGCGGGATGCAAGACCCCCTGAGGCTACAAAAACATGAGAGTGCGTATTCAAATAGAGATAAATCATCATAACGCAGTGCAACCACGCCATTTTTACTTGCTCGAGCCAGGATAAAGGCCATATATAAAAAATTTATAAAATCAATGTATTATCGGTGTTTTTTTCATCTATGTCTTTGTCAGCACTCTGTGGAAAGCTTTGCCGAAAGAAATCTTCGGGAGTCGAGCGCGATACATCTATGAAAAACTGGACGAAACCCATTTGGCATTGCACCGACTTGGCGTCGGCTATCATCGCTTTAAGAAAAGTCGAAATGATTTTTTAATGGATAAACCCTTACGGCACAAATTTAATCTTGCCGGCGGCGAAACAAACCATTTTGAGCAGCAGCCAACCATGACGCCAGCGGGAAATATTAGTGTCTCCGTATGTCCGTTCCCTGTAACGGATGGGAATGTCTTTCATTTGTAAATTCACTTTTGCCGCTCCAAACAACAAGTCAAAATCGCCAAAGGGATCGAAATCGCCAAAGTAGCCGCGCCCAGCGAGAAGTTGCCGGTAATGCTTCCGGCTGAGCGCCTTGGTGCCGCAAAGGGTATCTTTGATACTGCGGCCCAGAAGCCATGAGAACGCCATGCTGAAAAATTTGTTCGCTATAAGATTGCAAAAGCGCATGGCTTCTTTTTCTTGCGGGTAGACAAGCCGTACGCCATTAGCAAATTCCGCCTTGCCTGACGCCAAGGCCTCATAGAACTGCGGCAAGGACTCCGGGGGCATTGTCAAATCCGCATCGAGAATCATCAGGATATCGCCTCCCGCAACAGCAAAGCCGCACCGTACCGCATCCCCTTTTCCTTTGCCCGTCTGCTGCAAGACTTGAATTTTTTTGTGTTGATATTTTTCCGCCATATGTAAAATTTTGGTCCAGGTGTCGTCTGCAGAATGGCCTTCGACAAAAATAATTTCTGTTTCAGCCCCCATATCCGGCGTGCGCTGCAATGCCGCCTCAATATTGCCGGACTCATTGCGGGCGGGGATGACGACGGATACCTTGAGCGGCGTCCGGGTAGGCATAGGCAGGCGCGCCACGATAAAATGGGTCAGGCAGAAGATGTTGAACGGCCAGAGTTTGGCAGCCCAACGATTGAACAAGGGCTCGAAAAACGGGGTGGCAAAAGGCCATAAGAACTCATCAAAAGTATGCACCACTTCAAATCCGTTAAGCGACAGTATGCCTGACATATCATCAAGGGTCAGCCAATTTTGGGGGAGCCGGGGAGTCACAAGCCCCCACTTTTGTAAAATTTGGAAGGGGTGTTCCCATAAGTGGCTGAGAAAATTGCATATAATGCGAGTATCCGCTGAACAAAAGTTTTTTATATTGCGCATCAGTTCCGCGACGTCCCAAACATCGTTCACAGTATCCGATATAATAATAACGTCAAAGGGTTCCTGGAGTTCCTGCGGCAAGTCCGTGACGGAGAGTCTGTGTGCATCGGCTGTAAAAAAATGCAGCGATGCGTGCTTCGACTTGGCGATGTTAATCATTTCAGCGGAAAAATCGATGCCGACTCCCGGATTTGGGGCGAGCGCCGCCAGCAAGTCGCCTTCCGCACAGCCTATTTCAAGCACACGCGAGCCAGCAGGCACGAGAAAGCGGTATTTTCTTTGCAAATACCGCTGGTACGCGTGCCGCAGCCCCTTTGCCGATTCCCGTCCGCTCAGCGCCACTGTATCCCAGTGTTGCATGCGCGTTTCCAGGTATGCTTTTGCCGCTGCATCCCAATTTCCCCTATGGACAATCAGGCCATGGTCACTACTTTGCATTATCGCTGCCTGCCGAATCATGACGGTTGGAGAGAGCTTTGAATTCCTGCGCCTACATATGCTGGGAATCAAAGCATATTTTTAGATATTCCCGTTTGTGCGCGCTGAGTTTTCTTGCGTCAGACGCAACATGACATAGTGAGAATTGTTCCAGATGATATCGCCTGTCTTTTGCAGATGGGGCAGATCCGCCGGAGCAAGTAGCACCAGGTAGTCGGAATGCGTCCTGCGGGCGCAAGCGATCACTGCTTCCTGCTTGCTTTGTGCGGTTTTGGCCGTATTGCGCGGCATCTTGGATATAAATCCCAAGTTTTCCGTATTGCCCAATTCAAGGGCCATTGGGTACCAGTCTCTCAGGCCGGATATATTTTTGGCATAGAGCATCAGGCCGTCCTTGTGGGAAAAGGCAAGATTGCGCAGGGCGGCGTAGCGCACAAAATACTCCCCACCCTCCAGAAATATCTTCGATCCCGGAGGCGTCAGTTCGCCGAGCGCCCGGATGAGTTCGCCGTTCGCCCGTTCCTTGGCGCGCGTCGCGGCCTGTTTCGCGCTGAGTGGCAGTACGAGGAAAAGTATGGATTGCACAGCGCCTTGCAACAAAAAAAGCACGAGGACCAGTGAGGCAATGACAGCGGGAATCCGGCGCGCCCAAGCAAAACGGGCCTGCAGGACTCCTGCATCCCAGTATATGGAAAAGCCCATGAACGCCGCTATGAAGCAGAAAAAAGGAAGAAAACGGATGACGCGCACCATGTCGAATTCCAGGGGCAGGCGTCCTAGGCGGCGGGCGACTTCCTGATCAAGGACATGGGCGGCGACGGTCAGTACGATGCCCAAGGTCCACAGGCCCAACATGGGCAGCAGATCCCGCTCCCGGTCATTGCCGTATCGGTACGTGGCCCATCCGCCAAGCAGGGCCAGAGGCAGCAACGGCGGCTGGCTCAGCATCTGGATGATGAAAGTCTGTAACTGCTGGCCAAATTGGGTGGCTGTTTCCTCATAGCGGTATTCCGCTACGGTGCGCAGGAAGAGCAGGTCTTCCGGGGAAAGCCTGTTCAACTCGCCGGTGGCGAAATAGCCGAGGTAGTTGATGATAAAGGGCGTTGCCGGCAGCACAAAGCATATGCCCGCCAGGAGCATGTGCAGGAGATGGCGCTTGCGGGTAAAGCCTTCCGGCTTGAAATGCCACAGGCCGAGCCACATGGCGAAACCCATGCCCAGAGAGCTGATGGCATGGACATGCGTAAGAGCTCCCATGCCCAGAAAAATCAGCGGCCAGAATTGGCAGCGGCGGCGCACGACGAGCATGGCCGCGCAAAACAGCGAGAACAAGACGCCCCACGTTATGCGCGGCAAAGGTACGGCTGCGCTCAGCAAGCCCCAGAAGGTTCCCCAGCCGACCCAGAATTCCAGCGAGGCCACGACGGCGAAGCACGCGGCCAGCCAGCGTTGCCGGATGAAACACAGACCGAGCAGGTAAAAACCGGTCACATAGGCGAAGTGGTGGATGCCGGTGAGTTTCGCGTACGCCAGTCCGTAATCCGTGCCTTGGGCCAGCCAGCGGATAAGCGGAACGTGGATGGACGAATACCAGCTGAAGTTTTTTACGTCGGCCAACAAGGGGTCGCGGATGAAAGCTTCAGGATGGTCCAGCCTTGCCGCGAAAGCGACAAGTTGTTGCGCATCGCTGTTGATATAACGGGTGCCTCCGCTCTCGGGGGAGAGCGATGTATGATGCGTCAACAGGGCAAAGGCCAAGGCGCAAAGCACAAAGGCCAAATCAAAGAGGTGCTTGTGGGCGCGTTCCGTCATAGGCAGGGCTCATACCAAACGAGAACAAAAAAGTATACCGTTTACGCCGGATCCCGATTGCAAGACAAGGAGCGCGGCGCTTTGCATCCTCTGTGTTGCGCATTGCGGCGGCAAGGACAAGAAGAATCACTGGTTCGTTTTGAGATGCCTGCGCAGCAGGGAAAGCAGTTTGTCAAGTTCAATCGGTTTGCCCAAGTGTCCGTTCATGCCGCTGGCCAGACAGTTCTCTACATCTTCTCTGAACACGTTGGCCGTCATCGCGACAATCGGCACGGACGCGGCCTGCGGGGAGGCGCCTGCTCGAATGCGCCGGGATGCCTCATAACCGTCCATAACCGGCATCTGCAGATCCATCAGAATAAGACGGTAACGCTCCGGCGCCCGCTCAAACAGTTCCGCCGCCTGTTGGCCGTTTTCAGCGGTATCAATGGCGACGCCGGTCACTTCAAGCAGCGAGAGGACAATTTCGCGGTTGATTTCCACATCGTCCACCAGGAGGATAGCGTTGCCCGCGAATTGACCCTCCTGCATCTCATGCGGCGCGCTTGGGGCAGTTTCGTCTTCAGGCGCCATGTCGGCGCGGGGCGCTGTGATGGTAAAGCTGAAAGTCGAGCCGCGCCCGGGTTCGGAATCCACCTGGATGTCACCGCCCATAAGTTCGACAATCCGCTTGGAGAGCACAAGCCCAAGTCCCGTTCCTCCATATTTGCGCGTCGTGCTGCTCTCCGCCTGCTGGAAGGAGGTAAATAATTTTGCCTGCTGCGCCTTGGTGATGCCGATCCCCGTGTCCTGCACGCAGAAACGTACGGTGCAGAGCCCGTCCGTTTCGCCCTCCAGGGAGACGGCAAGCGCGATACGTCCGTTTTCAGGCGTGAATTTGATCGCATTGCCGATGAGATTCGTCATTATCTGGGCAAGACGTATGTCGTCGCCGTGCAGGGCGTCAGGCACCTTATCCGTGACGGCAACAGCGAAGTCCTGCTGTTTTTCATTGCTTTTGAAGCGCATGATGTTTTCAACGCGCGCAATGACTTCCCGCACCCGGAAATTAATGTTGGAAAGTTCGAGTTTCCCCGCCTCTATCTTCGACATGTCAAGAATATCGTTAATGACGCCGAGCAGGTGGGTGGACGCGCCCTCTATTTTTGTGAAGGCTTGGTTCTTGCTGGCTATGTCCCGGGCTTTGGCGCCGATAGTCGTCATGCCGAGAACGGCGTTCAGGGGCGTACGGATTTCATGGCTCATGTTGGCGAGAAATTCGCTTTTCGCTCGCGAGGCCGCTTCCGAGAGCACTACCTGTTCTTCGAGCTGCCGTGTGCGCTGTTTCACGGTCTCTTCGAGCAAGTCTTTCATTTGTGTGGCGCTTTCAAAGCGCCTTGTGTACCTGCGGGCCAGCATGAAGGTCAGGTACAGCACGAGAAGCAACGAACTGTAAAGCGAGAATAACGCGCCGTTGCGCCAGATGGCGGCATCGAGCATGTCAAAGATGAGCGTGCCGGCGGCAACGGACATCACAAGCAGAAGATAGTGGAAGTCTTTGTTGGCCTTTTCCTGTGTATTACGATGCCGGATAAAGGCATAGATAATGTTGTGGCAGAGGATATACAGCGTAAAGAGTATGCCGCAGGGCATCCAGACGGCCAGCAGATCAGTCGCAAACCACGCGGAAAAACCGCATTGCAGCACGATCAGCACAGCGCAGAACGCGCCATAGAGGAGGGTGGGCGCTTTACACCTGCCGAACGAGAGATGTTCCAAAAACATGGCAAGCACGAACAACAGCAGATAGAGCGAGGCATATTCGATCCGCTGCGTTATCGAGCTGTCTTCCAGTACGTGATATACGACCGGACTGTGCGAGAAAAAAAAGATCGCGGCCAGATTGCAAAAAAGGCCGAACAACATGTTGTCGCTTTCTGTGCGGCGCAAAAAGTACAGCAGGATGTGATAGAAGCCCAGAAATATGTAGATCGTGCACAGGGCCGTTGTCAGCAACTCCCCCCTGGCGTCGAGCGTTTTTTTGTAATCGCCTATGTAATACGGCGCGTTGTAGAACAGGCCCGTATGGGGGCTGTCGCGCGCGCCGATGATATGTATGACGAGGAAGTTTTCTCCCTCGTTAAGAAATATTTTGTCAAAAGGGATGTCCACGCCGCGCCAGCTCCGCAGCGCCGTGATCCGGCCTTCGGCATTCACATGCTGGTGTCTGGCGATCACGCTCCCATTGATGTAGATTTCCCAGTTTTCGCCGATTCCTGCCAGATAGAGGCCCGGCGAGATCGGGTTGTCGCCGTGGAGAAGGCGGATCTTTTCCCTGCTCATGGTAAAGGGGATCAGGATCGTGCATTCCTCAATCTGCCGCTCCGCGGGCGACAGAAAGGCCGATTTTGCCGGCGAATACTCATCCGGCGGCAAGTGCGACATGAGGATGGCGCCGCGCTTTGCGGGCGGTT
>Ga0123353_10006724_pt1 | contig 15398 bp, 8 predicted proteins | sample TergutLab28metaG_3_FD_92763 | JGI IMG/M metagenome (GOLD analysis project Ga0123353, IMG submission 92763) | Labiotermes labralis P3 segment gut microbial communities from Petit-Saut dam, French Guiana - Lab288 P3 | ecosystem: Host-associated > Arthropoda: Insects > Digestive system > Gut ... | reverse complement strand
TGGGTGTAGAAATGGACAGCATAAAATGGTACGTTAATGGAGTAAAGGAGAATTTACCACACGATCAGTTAGTATGGAGCAAAACTTTTAATGAAGTCAGAGAATATGAAATAAGAATGTGGGCTCGTTTTAACAATGACACTGTTTCTAAAACAGGCATATTAAAGATAGAGAATTGTAATTTTAGCGCTGCGTTCTATGCAAATAATGTTCATTATGAAAATTTATCAGATACAGTTTTTTGTAATAAAACAGTGAATTTTATAACTTATATAGAAAATCTTAATACAGTACAGGATAGTATAAAATGGTATATCTATTTTGGTGATAGTTTTGAAGAATATGAAGCGGCACGAAATAAAAAGCAATGGAGCAGAGATTTTGAAACAGGAAGTTATAAAATTAAAATGGAGGCACTTTTAGCCAACGGCGAAACACTACCGCCCTTAGTAGCAACATTAAAAATGGAAATTTTGTGGATTAAGATGAGGAATGTGCGATATTAAGTGGTATTGGCAAGCCTCAATCGCCGCTAAGTCCTATCTCTTCACACCCCTGTAACTAATTAGAGCTGCAACGTTTATAGCCACCGCCATTCCTGACAGTACGCTAATGTGCATTTTAATTTCCTCAATCCCACTTCCTTTTAATACAATGAGTTTTATAACATCCATATAGTACGACATGGGGTTGAGATAGTTGATATATTTTGCCCACTGCGGCATCCCTTCAATGGGGGTAAATAGTCCACTTAATAACACAAAAACAATAAACAGGAAAAACACGATAAACATTGCTTGTAGCTGGTTTGAAGATACGCTGGATATGAAGAACCCAAGTCCCAACATCACTAATAGATAGATTGTTGTTACAGAAACGAGTACGGGAAAACTTCCTTGCACGGAGATTCCAAATACCAACTTCATCAAAAAGAGTCCAAATAAAAATTCAGCCATACCGAGAATCCAGAACGGCACCATTTTTCCTACCAAAAATTGCCATTTAGGAATGGGAGAAACATTAATTTGCTCAATAGTTCCAATCTCTTTTTCGCGAACAATATTTAACGCGGTAACATAAGCACCTATCAGAGTAACCAAAATCACTAAAATTCCCGGAACAATCAAATTTTTGTAATTCATTTGTTCGTTATACCAATAAATATTAGCAGGCATTAGTTTTGCAGATAGATTGCCTACTGCGCTTAGCTCGGCTGCTTTCTCTTCGTAATATTCTCCCAAAACGGTTTGCACATACCCCACTCCTATCCCTGCCTTGACACTATTGATAGCATTTGCCGTAATGGCAATGGTCGCAGGCTCATACATCATGATACTCTTTTCAAAATGTTGAGGGAACTCTATCAAAATATCTATCTGGTCCCTTAACATTAAATTATCAGCTTCTTTCTTGGTATTGAGCAAACCATGGTTCACAAAGTATCTGGAATACTCAAACTTATGCTGCATTTCATCCGTAGTTCCAGATCTATCATTATCAATAAAAGCAATATTGAGAGTTTTTATCTCGTAGTCGGCAGTGAAAGGGAAAAGCAAGAACTGAACTAATGGCGCCACAACCAAGATTTGCATCAGCAAAGTGTTTCTGAATACCTGCAGAAATTCTTTTTTGATGAGAATTAATATCGTGCGCACGGTAGTTTAACAAGATTTAAGATACGGGGTACGAAGTATAGAGGTTTAAAGTTTTATAACCTTTTCTGTTTGCACACCTTTTGCTGTTTGGATTTGCACAAAATAGATCCCTGCAGTTAAATGAGAAATATCCACTACAATTTCCCTTTCTCCTTCCTGCTTTCTGCTTTCTAATTTCTGCTTTCTCCCATAAATATCAAACAGCTCCACATTCTCAACTCTCAATTCTCTATTTTCAATTTTCAATTCTCCTGTCGTTGGATTCGGGTAGATGTTAACTTTATCTAAACTTTTTTCATCTATGCCCACGTCATTATAAAATGCTTCCACAGCAATATTATCCAAGCATATTCCATGTCCTCCCAATATCTTGCCAACGAAAGAGATATGCAATTCTTCTGTTGTTATATTTTCAGGCAAAGTAATGGAATCTAATCGCCAAGTGTCTTGATCCATTTTATAAACCATCCATGGTTCCCATGTTTTTGACTCTGATATTTTATAGTAAATAGTAAGCTCGTCTATTGCCCCGCTGCGGCTTTGATTATAGAGAGCAAAAGAGAGGTGTATATTATTAAAACCAATCATGTCTATCGGAGGAAAAACTAAGCGGGTCTCGCTTCCGAGATCACTAATTTTGTTAAACATTAGAAAGATATTATAGTCGCCGTCATAAGAATTTTCGGGAAAATTTGCATCATTTCCTTTCCCAATCTTCCACAGCAAGTTTCCGTTTATGCTTTCTTGTTCCAAACAAATGCCAAAGCCATCTTCAAAACCTTCAAAATAGGGCTCTACAATTCGGCATACAGTGGTTGCCTCACATGAAATGCCACTGGAGTATTCATCGTTTTCGTTTACAGAGAAGAGTTTATAATAATAAGTTGTACCGGGGGTTAGCTCGGAATGAAGAAATGCTTCTGCATTTCCCATATAAATTATCTCTCCACCTTCAGGGAGTAAGTCTCCTACTTTATATTCAGTATTTTTTTTAAGAGCTCCGAGTTTATCTTCTCTGTTGAAAATCAAAATAACATTATCTCCACTTTCATTTTTTTGCCAGTTGAGTTCTATCTCAGCGTGATCTAATGGTAAAGCAGCAATAGTTTCCGGAGGTTTCACGGCAAAAATTATTTCCATTGACGCCAGCAGTGCTTTATGTGCATTTAATCTTCCCGAGCCAAGCTGACCGGTATAAGATGGATTTTGCGGATAGTGATTATCAACATTATCTACTAATAGATCCCAAACTTCCTGCCGAGAGAATGTGTACCCGTTCCGGATAGCGTAAGATACTAATAGCGCCGCCACTCCCGACACGTGCGGACAAGCCATGGATGTACCGGAGAGACTACCATATCCATTAATATTGCAACTATATACATTTGAACCGGGAGCTGAAATGTTTACCCATGTACCATAATTAGAGTAATTTGCTTTTCTGTCTCTATTGTCGGTAGCAGCAACAGCAAGGCTAAGATGATAATATCCAGGATAATAATTACCGTTTCCCGACTCGTTTCCTGCCGCAAAGATCACGATACCATCCTGCATCGCACCACCTCCGCCATTGGCAACGAAATAATTAATAGCATTAAGGTCTGATTGATTATATTGATTGGGGTTTTGGTATCCCCAACTGTTCTGTGATATACAGGCGCCATTATCAGCAGCATAAACAAAAGCATTATATGTTCCGCTACCTCCCTGGCCATTGGGGGGGAATATTTGGCAAGTCATTAAACGTACTCCATCTCCGCTGCCCGAACCTCCGGCAACACCTGCAACCCCCACACCATTGTTGGTAACTGCCGAGACTGTACCGCCTACGTGGCAACCATGATTTCCGGGGTTAATAGTGGAGGTGTTTTGATAAAAATTATATCCTATCCCTGACCACATGTTTGCCTGTAAGTCGGGGTGGTTTATATTAATTCCAGCATCTATAATAGCAACAATCACATCGCTGTTTCCTTTTTCAATTTCCCATGCGTTAAACAGTTTTATGTCGCAGCCAGAGGTGCCACCTCCCTGCCCTGTGTTGTTATAATGCCATTGAGTATTTAATTGCGGGTCATTGGGTGTCCATTTCCCTCCATTGTCTACATTATAATGCACAATTTTATAAAACGGCTCTGCATGATCTACAAAAGAGAGCGCCTGATACGCCTCTACTGCATCTGCAATAGAAATATCATCGGCCATTTCAATGGTAAACCACAGATGAAATCCCCACGCTCGGTGTCTCTCGCGAAAATCATTACTTCTTGAGTTGGTTTCGTATAACATGCCAAACGATGGCGTATAGCTTGTAGCTTGAAATTGGGCGTTTAATATGTCCAATTCCAAAATTCCGGTTGTAACAAATCCTTGCAAGCCTGCTCGATAAGTAATATCGGGAAGTTGGGCTTCGTAAGATCTGTCTAACTTGATTTGAATCTTCCCTTGCTCATAAGAATCAACAGGAAAATCACGCACATTAATTGCCGGATATTCTCCTGTAAGAATTTTGTATCCATTCACGTAAGATACTGTTAATGGTTGGGAAAACAATGCCAACAAAATGAAGGCAAAAACGAATAACAGGGTAAATTTTTTCATTATGATTTAAATTATATTTGGTTTAAAAATATCTGATTAGTCATTAGCCATTAATCACTATTTCAGTTTCTCTACTGCTTCTTTAATTCTGCGACAGGCTTCTATCAGCGCTTTCTCATCGGCGGCGTAAGAGAGGCGGATGCAGGTATCATCTCCAAAAGCAACACCCTGTACGGTTGCCACGTTGGCATCGTACAACAGATACATGCTCATATCGAGCGAGTTCTCTATGACTGTTTTTCCGAAAGTTTTAGCAAAGAGCGAATCTGCGGAAGCGTTTTTGCCATACAAAGAAGAAACCACCGGGAAGAAATAAAACGCGCCTTGCGGCAATCTTGTTTCAAACCCTTTAATCTCTTTTAAGAGTGTGAACATCAAATCTCTTCTTTGCTTAAAGATGTTTCTCATGCGTACAATATCGGCATCAATTTCGGGAGAGCTTTCCATTGCTTTCAACGTAGCACGTTGAGCAATAGAGCAAGTGCCGGAGGTGATTTGCCCTTGCAGTTTCTGGCAGGCATCGGCAATCTGTTTTGAGGCACCGAGAAATCCGATGCGCCATCCTGTCATAGCAAACCCTTTCGCTACACCGTTTATCGTAATTATCTGATCTTTAATATAATCGAACTGTGCAATACTTTGGTGTTTACCAATAAAGCTGATATGTTCATATATTTCATCTGCCATCACTAACACATGTGGATTTTCACGCAGCACTTCGGCAATTGCTTCAAGCTCCTCTTGGGTATAGAGCATTCCCGTTGGATTAGAGGGACTGCTAAACATGACCAATTTCGTTTTGGAAGTAATGGCATTGCGCAATTGTTGCGGTGTTACTTTAAAATCATCTTCCAATAATGTTGGGATATAGATAATTTTTGCTTCTGCAAACTTGGCAATAGCTTGATAAGAAACCCAGTACGGCGTAGGGATGATCACCTCTTCACCTGGATTAACGGTAGCCATTACGGTTTGAAAAATTGATTGTTTGGCACCGGTAGAGACCACAATTTGGTCGGGGGCATAATGAAGCCCATTATCTCTTTCAAACTTTTTGCATATTGCTTTACGCAAATCCAAATAGCCCGGCACCGGTGAATAGTGCGAGTAGTTTTCATCAATCGCCAACTTCCCAAAAGCCTTAATCTCTTCGGGGGTATTAAAGTCGGGTTCACCTATACTCAGGCTGATTACATCTTTTCCGGCTTCTTTAAGTTCGCGGGCAATGCGCGTCATAGCCAATGTTTCCGATTCTGCCATAGTAGCAACACGGGTAGAAATATAGTCCATATACAGTGTGTTTTTTTACGGCTGCAAATGTACATGAATTTCGTTTGTTGTTAAAAGAAATTTTATGTTTATTTGCTATTGATTTTTTATATATGAAAAAAGCTGATATTCTGATTATTACACTTCTGTTTTTCGTCATTTCATGCAATGACTCAACCAAAAACAAAGCTAAAACTATTACTAAAGATGAGCCAATTACTATTGCTGCTCCCAGTTTTGATCGTGATTCGGCGTTCTATTTTGTGAAAACACAAACAAGTTTTGGCCCGCGTGTCCCTAACACAGAAGCCCATAAAAAATGTGCCCAATTTTTGCAAACACAGTTAAAGAATTATTGCGATAGAGTAATTGTTCAGTCCTTTGTTACTCACACTTATGATGGCACAAAAATTAATGGTAAAAATATCATTGGGTCTTTTTTCCCAGAAAAAGAGAAGCGTATTTTGTTAGCAGCACATTGGGATTCAAGACCTTTTGCCGATAACGACCCCAATCCTGCCAATCGAGATAAGCCTATTGACGGCGCGAATGATGGAGCCAGTGGAGTAGGTATTCTATTAGAAATTGCCCGACAGTTGAAAGAAAAAAATCCGGCAGTAGGTATTGATATTGTTTTTTTCGATGTTGAAGATTGGGGACCACGAAACAGTCAAAATGTAGAAGGAGATTGGTGGTGCCTGGGATCGCAGTATTGGGCTAAAAATCAGCATGCTATAAACTATAAAGCAGAATATGGTATCTTGTTGGACATGGTGGGCGCTCCAAATGCAAAATTCATGCAAGAATGGCACTCCATGCATTATGCCTCACGAATCGTATCAAAAGTTTGGGCAAAAGCATATCAATTAGGCTATAAAGACTATTTTTTGAATATAGGCAGCAATCCTGTTACCGACGACCACGTGTACGTAAGTAAAATTGCCAAAATTCCAATGATCAATATTATTCATCAAGATAATAGTACCGAAACTGGCTTTAATCCAACCTGGCACACACTGCATGATAATATTTCCAACATTGACAAACATACGCTCTATGTAGTGGGTACAACGGTGCTGGCAGTGCTCTATGAGGAAGGAAAATATTAATTTTAAATCTTAAACACTTATGTTAATCCAAATAAAAAATCTAGAAAAGTCTATTGATGTTGAATATGGCACATCTTTATCAGACCTCGCAAAAAAAGAGAATATTACGCTCCCCTACCCTACCTTGGGAGCACTGATTAACAGCCAAGTACGCTCGTTGGAATATAAAATACACAAACCTTGCAGTATTGATTTTTTTGATATTACTTCATCGTATGGAAATGGTATTTATACGCGGTCGCTCTATTTTATTTTATTCAAAGCGGTGAAAACAATATTTCCCGATGCAAAACTCAACATTTTGCATTCTATTTCAGGAGGAAAATATTGTGAAATAGAGAACTTGAACCGCCCGCTTGATGAATCTGTACTCATAGAAATTCAAAATAAGATGGATGAAATTATTGCGGCTGACCTTCCTTTTATTCGAAAAGAAATCCTCTACCATGAAGCAGAAGAATTATTTAAAAAACAAGGTATTGAGAAAGAAAAGTCTATTTTTCGTGAAACCAATAAAATGTATGTCACCATTTATCAATTAGACGATGTAACTAATTATTACTATGGATGTTTAATTCCTTCCACCGGATATGTTAAGTTATACGGATTAGAGTTGTACGAGCATGGGTTGTTGTTAAAAATTCCGAACCGTAAGCGCCCAGATATAATTCCACAAACGCGAAAAATGCCCAAATTGTTTCATGTGTATCAACAGTTTAAAGAATGGGGTAATTATCTTGGCATTCAGTATATTTATAATTTGAATGAAAAGATTACTTCCGGAGAAATTGGTGAGCTTATCCTTACCACTGAGGCATTGCAAGAAAAAGTGTGGGCGAATGTAGCAGATGAGATTCAACGTAAAAACGCAAAAATAGCGCTCATCAGCGGTCCTTCGAGTTCAGGAAAAACAACCTCTTGCAAACGCCTTTCCGTACAGTTGAGTGTAATTGGCTACCATCCGGTGCAGATTTCTGTAGATGATTTTTTTGTAGAGCGTGAGGAAACCCCGCGAGATAAAAACGGAGATTACGATTTTGAAGCATTAGAAGCCATTGACTTAAAACTATTTAATGAAACATTAGATCTGCTGCTTTCGGGCGAAGAGGTAGAGTTACCGGTTTTTAATTTTCAAACAGGAAAAAAAGAGTGGAAGGGCAAGAAGATTGCGATGCAGGATAATTCAATTTTAGTAATTGAAGGAATTCATTGTTTAAATCCAAAGCTAACATCTTCTATTTCAGAAAGTAATAAATACAAAATTTTTGTTTCGGCGTTGACATCGCTTTCTGTGGACAGCCAAAATCCGATACCCACTACCGACACTAGATTAATAAGAAGGATTATTCGCGACTTTAATTATCGCGGTTATTCTGCCTTAGACACGCTGCGGCGCTGGCAAAGTGTACGCGACGGTGAAGAGAAAAACATCTTTCCTTATCAGGAAAATGCAGATGTAATGTTTAACACTTCTTTGATTTACGAACTGTCAATGCTGCGCCCTTATGCTATGCCGATTTTGTTGGCGGTGCCGGAATATGAACCCGAATTTGCCGAAGCAATACGACTTATCAAATTTTTATGGTTTTTCAAACCGATAAACGACGACATGATTCCAGGAACTTCAATTTTGAGAGAATTTGTAGGAGGAAGCAAGTTTAGTTATTAGTGGTAAACAAAAAAGCACCCACATTCTTTGTAAGTGCTTCATTTTCATCGTCGGGATAGCAAGATTCGAACTTGCGACCTCCTGCTCCCAAAGCAGGCGCGATAACCGGACTACGCTATATCCCGAAAAGGGCGGCAAAAATATACTTTTTTGCAAATAAATTTTGGCTTGGTTAAAAATTACTATTTCCGCATCTTTGCTCGCCCCCAAAAACGAAGTAACAATATTTCAGCAAGGAAACATGTTAAGGCAATTATTACAAAATACCGCCAAAGCGCCACACCATTCAACGTATCAGAAACAGTGCGAGTAAGATCTTTGGTATGAGCAAATAATACTGTAATACGCCCCTCCGACTGGTTGGCAATTTTGTCTAATTCTTTTTCGGAATAGTACTCTAAATTTGATTCATCTCGTTGATAATTAAATGCCAATGTAGAATAAGCGGCTTCCCCTTTCATCACATTATAAAAGCCTGCCTGCTGAATTTGAGAATGAAGAAACAGTTGTGTTTCATTGCCCATACTGCGCTGCTCGGGAATAAACTCCGCACCGCCGGTTTTCTGCTTAAGCACAAAAATATCTTCAGACCCAATTGCTTTTTGTGGAATTGTAACTACTTCATCGTTTCCAATAAAATAGTAAAGCGCACTTTTTAGCTGTCCTATCAAGCCTAAGTTGTGCAACGGAATGAAGAAAATAGCATTTTTATGCGCATTTCCATAAAAATCGTTTAGCGCTACTGCTGATAAAACTACACGTCCTTTTCCGGAATTATATGCGGTAAGAAACGGAGCGTTGTTCTCTAATCGCATGATCGCTTCTTCCGAAACATTTCGGTTTTCAAATGTATAGTAATGAGAAACAATGGGCATTTCCCACTGCTCCGATCCGCTTGCTTGCAGCGCGCCTTTAAAATAGATACCTTCTCTGTTAATGCTCCCTACTTTCAACATATTGGCTTGTAACTCACGGTAATTAGGTATATTTAATGCATTAAAAAAAATACTCCAAAGCAATACATTCATATTTTCGGCAGGGAACACCACTATAGTTCCGCCAGTTTGCACATACTTCTCCAATTCAGATGCCAGACCGGTAGAAATAGCTTCCAATTGATCTAAAATAATCAACTGTGCTGAAGATAAAGTGCCGTAGTTGATCTGGTTCACATCCATTGCCTGATAATTAAACAATGAGTCTGCGCCATAAAGCGCTTGCAGGTATCTGTTCTTTACTTTATCTTGAATGGCTATAATAGATGCGCTTGGCGCTACCTCATACACAAAATAAAAGCGATCATCAAACGTAATGGGGGTGTCGTAAATTTCTACCATACCAGCCTGTATACCTGATTGTTGTATAGTATAGTTGAGAGTATAGTCAGTATAACTGTTTGGTTTAATATCTACAGCTCCCAACGCACGTTGTTCGTTATTAATATACAATTTTACAGGAAGTTTCACAACATCATCTTTTCCATTATTGCTTAAACGAACAGTAACTCCAACGTTGTATCCTACCTGAAACACAGGCATATCGAACCAACAACTATCAATTGAGATATTATTTACTCCTTTATTCTCAATTGGAATGAGGAATGATAACGTGGCAGTATCCCTTAGTAGCGGCGCAAAATCGAATTGCCCTTTTTGAAAGTCGGAAATAAAGTAGCATATATTTTGCAATTTTTGCGATTTTGCAGTAATGTTTTGATTGAAATGTAGTATTTGTTCCAAGTTTTTAGATTTAGGCGTAATCTCAATATCATCTAAGCGTGTCAAAAACTCATCTTTGTTCATAATATGCGCTTCTTGTGCAGCAAAATTATTTGTAATGAGTACAAATTCATCATTATAAGAAAAAGCATCTGCCACTCTTTTTGCTGCAGACACGGCTTCGTTTAGCAGTGAAGTTTGTTGCGTTTGAGCTTCCATTGAAAAAGAATTATCCACAAAAACCGACACAATTGTTCCTGTCTGTGTTTCATATTTATTATTGGGTAAATAGGGCTGTGCGAAAGCAAAAACGAGTGCTATAATACCTGATACTCTGAGTAGCAAGACAATCAGATGTTGTAACTGCGACTCACGTTTGGTTTTCTTTAAAATCTCCTGCAACAGTTTAACATTTGAAAAATAGGTGGTTTTATATCTTCTAAAATTAAAAAGATGAATAAGAATGGGAATGGCAATAGCGCATATACCAAAGAGAAAGAGTGGGGTAGTGAATTGCATGTTTTTTTATTTGTGGCGCGAAAATAGGGAAAATAGTGGTTAATAATTAGTAGCTAATGATTACCGCTGAGTTTGGAGTATTTTTTCTAAAAAATAGAGGTCTTCCATGTGTGTAATTTTCACATTTTGCTCTTTGCCTTTTACTACAACAATCGGTTCGGTGGGCAAGTATTTTGCTACTACGCTGCAATCGTCGGTGGCTAAAAAATTCTTATCCTGAAAGGCATATTGATATGCTTTTTGAATAATATGCTGCTTAAATCCTTGCGGGGTTTGCGCCCGCATCAATTGCTTCCTGTCTGGAACTCCCTTAATGCGTTCTCGTTCAACTGTATAAATAGTGTCGCTTGTTGGGATGGCAATAGTTACAGCATGGTATTTTTCTAAAACTGTAACTACTTTAGTGATAGTCTCTGCATCAATCAATGGTCGCACTGCATCATGAATGATGAGGTTGGCTTCAGGATATTCTCTACAGGCTTTTATTCCCACCCAACTCGACTCCTGGCGTTCTGTTCCGCCTTTCAAAATTCTCTTTATCTTTTTATATCCTGCACTTTGCACGATCTTCTCCATTACTTCTACAAATTGTGCATGAATAACAACTATAATTTCATCAATTTGAGCATGTTGTTCAAAAACATCTAAAGTATGCTCAATAATCGTTTTTCCGCATACTCTAATAAACTGCTTGGGCGTTTCTGTTTTTAATCTGGCACCGGAACCTCCGGCTAAAAGTAAGGCTATAGTCATAATTCGTGATTTCAGATTTGTTTTGGATACAAGTTTATTGCCCAATAAAACAATTATGGTACCCGTAATTCCACATCATCTTCAATATCCCAAAAACCTCTTATTGTTATCTCTTTATCAATAGTAAAAATATGCTCAGGCTGCTCTTTTCTTCGATAATTTCCAGTATCCCATTTGCCGTTTTTATTTCGATCTTCTATAACTCTAATACGATAAGTTCCTGGTAAAAGATGTTTATATTCTACTGTTTTTGAAAATGATATTGTTTCATTAAAGGAGATTTTCCGGTTTGAGGAAAACAACTCCACCAAAAAATCAGCACTATTGTTTTCATCTACTTTATAATGAATGATTAAATTGCCATAATCTTTCTCTGTTTTTTTTGATAATGAAAATGTTACAGTGTCATGGGTAGAGCCATCATAGCCATGAAATAATGAATCGCTAAACCAAATAGTGTAGTTAATTTTAGGCTCAAATTTAAAAGGTATGGGAATTTGCATAACAAAGTCATCTGGAATATTTACAAATACCACTGTCGTGTCTTTTCTTGTAAAAAGCGTAGCTACAATCAATATCTCTATGCTGTCTGCCGGTTTTATGGGATACGAAAAATTGAGCAATGTAGGTTCGTACAAGTCATCTTTATTGGCTATGTTGATTTTTAGAGCTGGAGGTGCTGTAATACTTCTCTGTTTTTGAGATCTATGTGGTAATAATTCTATTGTATCTCCGCGAATAAGGTCGGTATAAATAAGGAGATTTGCCCAATCAGTAAATAATGTTTTTAAATACAGAGAGAGCGTATCTCCTGTCGTGTTAAGTTTTGAAAAATAATCGATTATAGAATCGCTTTCTATCTCCAAATGATAGGAATGTATAGGGAGTTTAAATGGAAAATGATACGCCCCTGCTTGTGGATTTATGTATGGCGCAAGCGTTTGTATCGTATCAGCCTCCTGAAATAAGCGTAATGTGATGGATGCCGCTGCATCTGCAAAAAACAATGAATCTGTTCCATAATATTTTGCAGAAAAAACACTGTCTGCAAAGGCAATAAGTTCATTGGGAAGATTATATTTAAGATCTGAGTTAATATCCTTGAGCGCAAAGACTTTATAATTATTGGGTTTTAAATGAAGAAAAGAAAAAGCGCCTTGCTCATTGGTTTTGGTTAAATAATTTGAACGCACAGTAAGAGGCAATGAATCAATATCTTCATCATAAAGCATAACAAAGACTCCACCTTCAGGCTTATTGGTCTCAGCATTTACAACTTTTCCGAAGAGCCTGTGTTTATCAATGGAATCTCCAGTAGAGAACGCATAATTGTAGCCAGATAGCTTATTCCCTTCGCGAAAGTCCTGAATACAGTCTGAAAAAAAAAGGTTGTAAGTGGTGTTGCTGCGCAGGGTGTCATTAAACTTTACAATTACAGACTTCCCCTGCGTTGAATAATCCGCCCGTAAGCCCATAGGAGGTGAAAAAATTATATTTTCATTTGGGTTATTCAACGTAATAAACTCATCGAAAGTGATTTTTATGGTTTTTCCAGTAAAGCTAGTACTTCCATTCTCTGGTTTTTCGCCAACAACAACGGGCGGCGTTGTATCTCTTGGCCCACCCGAGGGCATTACTATTTTAGCGCAACTTGCGAGTAGAAGACAAAAAGCAGGAAGCAGAGCAGAATAAGATTTAACCATAATTGTACTTAAAAATTTAAAACTTAAAATTTAAGATTGCGGCAAAAGTAGTATTTTTTGTATTTGGCTACTGAAATGGGACAAATTTTTCAAGGTATAAGAAATTATCTACATTCGCGCCCTAATTTCTTAACTCAAAAATAATGAACCGTACCATTTTATCAATTTTTACATTTTTAGTTCCGTTTCTATACGGCTTTTCACAACCCCAAGAAGAGGCGCGCTTGCTGCGCTTCCCAGCCATTCACAATGAACAAGTCGTGTTTGTGTATGCAGGAGATTTATATACTGCTAATATTAAGGACGGTATTGCAAGGAAATTAACCAACGACAAGGAAGGTTTCGAAATGTTTCCTCGTTTCGCTCCCGATGGGAAAACTATCGCCTTTACGGCGCAATATGACGGAAATACTGAGGTTTACACTATGCCGGCAAACGGCGGAATACCCAAACGGTTAACCTATACAGCCACCTTATCGCGGGATGATGTCTCCGACAGAATGGGACCCAATAATATCGTAATGGCATGGATGCCAGACGGCGAAGATATTTTGTACCGCTCAAGAAAACAATCGTTTAACTCATTTGTAGGACAACTTTTTAAAGTATCAAAAAATGGCGGAATATCCTCCGAAATTCCTTTAATAACAGGCAGTTGGTGCTCTTTCTCTCCGGATGGAAAACGGATGGCGATAAACCGCGTGTTTCGCGAGTTTAGAACATGGAAATATTATAAAGGAGGTATGGCAGACGACATCTGGATTTTTGACCCCGCAACCGGCGCCATAGAAAATATTACAAATAATCCTGCACAGGATATTTTCCCGATGTGGTACGGCGATAATATCTATTTCTGCTCTGATAGAGATAGAATTATGAATATTTTTTGTTACAATACAAAAACAAAAGAAACGAAGAAAGTTACCCATTTTGACAATTTCGATGTGAAATTTCCTTCTGCCGGAAATATGGTGATGATTTTTGAAAACGGCGGCTATCTTTATACGTTAGATCCTAAAACAGAAAAAGTTGAAAAACTTACCATATATATAAATGATGACGGCGCAGTGGGAAGAGACAGAATGAAAGATGCTGCCAAGAACATTTCCGGAGCAGCACTCTCTCCCGACGGAAACAGAGCGGTTTTTACAGCGCGTGGCGATATTTTTACTGTTCCCGCGAAAGCCGGCATAACACGAAATATTACCCAAAGTTCCGGTGCACACGACCGGAACGCAATCTGGTCGCCCGATGGCAAAACAATTGCCTATATCTCAGACATGGACGGCGAATTTGAAATTTACATACATGCGCAAGATGGATTATCACATCCCGTAAAAATTACCTCAAATACAGGAACTTATATTTTCGACATGCAATGGTCGTCCGACGGGAAAAAGATTTTATATAACGATAAAATGATGCGCCTGCAATATGTAGATGTGGCATCGAAAAAGGTAACGCTAATTGAGCGTAACCCATACTGGGAAATCCGAAACTTCGACTGGTCGCCAGATAGTAAATGGGTAACCTACTCTCGGAGCGAGGCTAACGCATTCAGTACAGTGCAGTTATATTCTGTAGAGGAGCAGAAAAACTATCCGGTTACAGATCTGTGGTACACTTCCTATTCGCCGGTTTTTAGCAACGATGGAAACTATCTTTTCTTCGTTTCTTCAAGAGATTTCAATCCTACTTATAGTTCCACAGAATGGAATCACGTGTATAACAATATGGCGAAAATCTACTTCGTTCCTCTAACTCAAGAGGCTAAGAATCCGTTTGCCTATACCAATGATGAGGTAGGAGAAGATAAAAATGATAAAAATGATAAAAATGATAAAAATGATAAAAATGATAAAAATGATAAAAATGATAAAAATGATAAAAATGATAAAAATGATAAAAATGATAAGGGAAAATCTTCCTGTAAATTCCTAACTGAGAATTTGTCGGATAAGATATTGGCTTTACCGATAAATGCAGGAAATTATATGCTGTATGCGTGTTTGGATAACAAGGTGTATTACAATACAAACGGCGCCTTAAAGATATTTGATTTTAATGAAGGAAAGAATAAAGAAACCGAATTGGGTAAAGGGATCAGAATTCAAGATATTTCGTGGAATCTGAAAAAGTTTTTAGTTTCAAATAGCGATAAATATTATATCATTGATGTGCCTTCCAATGAAATAAAATTGGATAAGCCTTTGAATCTCTCAGATATAAAAGTTTGGGTAAACAATCAGGAAGAGTGGGCGCAAATTTACAATGAGGCATGGCGTCAAATGCGCGATTTCTTTTACGCAGAAAATATGCACGGTGTAGATTGGAATAAAATGCGCGAAAAATATGAAGTGCTATTACCCTACGTGAAATGTAAAGATGATTTGAATTATGTT
>Ga0123353_10006723_pt1 | contig 15399 bp, 9 predicted proteins | sample TergutLab28metaG_3_FD_92763 | JGI IMG/M metagenome (GOLD analysis project Ga0123353, IMG submission 92763) | Labiotermes labralis P3 segment gut microbial communities from Petit-Saut dam, French Guiana - Lab288 P3 | ecosystem: Host-associated > Arthropoda: Insects > Digestive system > Gut ... | reverse complement strand
TGTCGCGCCGGAGCGCGCCGAAACTCCAGGGCGCGTCGTCGCGCCGCGACATGGAATTGTGCCGCGGGGAGTCGCCCCGCGTTACGGAATTGATCCGCGGGGAGTCGCCCCGCGTTACGGAATTGATCCGCGGGGCGTCGTCGCCCTGCGATGCGGAGCCCTTCCACAGCGAATCGTTGCGCCTGTATATGTTGATATCCGCCCGGCTTTCGCCGGCGCGCGGCTCTCGCGCAGGCTCCGCGGATTCGTCCGCCTTAACGCGGATATAGCGCCCGTCGGCGTCCATCTCCCGCGCCTTTACATTGTCCGCGAGGATCACCTCGAGCATGTCCGACAGCCTCTGTTTATTTCTTTGGTCGAGGATCGGCGTAAACAGCTCCACGCGCCGCTCCGTATTGCGCGTCATCATATCGCCCGAACCGATATACATGACGCTGTCCGTGCCGGTTCCGAAACGGTATATCCGCGCGTGTTCTAAAAAACGGCCTACGATGCTCCTGATATGGATATTCGCCGTAAGGTCGGGGATTTGTGCGGTCAGGCAGCAAATACCGCGCACGATCAGGTCGATCCTGACCCCCGCGCACGACGCCTTAATCAACGCGATAATTATATCGCGATCGGTCAGCGAATTACACTTGATTGTAATTTTACCGTGGGCGCCCTGCCGTGCCTCGTTATCTATCAAATCAATTATATCGGTCTTAAATCCGCGCGGCGCCACCTTTAACAGCGTATAGGCGTTTATTTCGTCGTGCGTGCCGATCATCAGATTGTTGAAAAACAGCGAAGCCTCCGCGCCGACCGACGCCTTTGACGTGACAACCGATATGTCGGTATATAGCCGCGCGGTTTTTTCGTTGTAATTACCCGTCCCTATATGCGTGATATACTCGGTCTTTACGCCCTCGCGCCTCGTGACAAGGCAAATCTTGGCGTGCAGCTTGAAACCCGGGGGGCCGTAAAAAACACGGCAACCCGCCTCTTCCAGCCGTCTGGCCCAGATGATATTGTTTTCCTCGTCCATCCTCGCCCGCAGTTCGATAAAGACGACTACGTCCTTGCCGTTTTCCGCCGCGGCGGCCAGGTGTTCGACCAGTTTGGATTGATCGGCAATGCGGTACAGCGTAATCTGTATGGAATGCACCCGCCTGTCTTCGGCGGCTTCCCTGATGAGCGAGAACAGCGGTTGTATGCTTTCGTACGGATGATAGAATAAAATATCACCCAGCCGAAGCCTCCTGAGCATTTCGCCGTGCTCGGCGGCATATTGCGCGACGACGGGTTCAAACGGCGGATAACTATGTTTTTGGCGCAGTGGCGCCGACGCCTTATCCCGCAGCGCCAAGTAGTGCGACATATCCAGCGGCGACAGGCTGTAAAAGGTTTGCGCCTGATCGAGCGACAGCTTTTTTGTGAAGAATGCGACGAGTTTCCCGCAATTGTTACCGCACACCTCGAGCCGGACGGGCGACAGGCGTTTACGCTTTTTCAACAGTTTCGCCATATGATCGGCAAAATCCTCGTCCTCGTCGAAACGCTCCTCGCCGGCGACTATGTCGGCGTTGCGCGTGACGCAGATGATCGCCTTCTCGTTTACCTTGTAGTTTTTGAAAATTTTTACGCTGAACTGCATGATGACGTCCTCTATCAGCACGTAGCGGTTATCGTCCCAAAAAAACATGCGCTCCGCGCCGGCCGGTACGGGAATCATGCCAAAAACCGTGTTGCCGTTCTTTGCCTCCAATGACAGCGCTATGATCAGGCGTTTGTTTTCCAGGTGCGGGAAGGGATGGCTCATGTCGATGATTTGCGGCGCGAGCAACGGCCTGACATTGTTTTCATAATGTGTCTCAATTATCCGCTGCCGCTTTTTATCGGCGGCGTCGTATGCGGGGTACGACCGTTGGATCCCCTCTTTCGCGAGTTCGGATTCCAGTCTGTTACAAACGAGATCGCGGCTCACATAAAGCCTCGCTGCCGCTTCATAGATTAAGGCCAGTTGCTCGGCCGCGTTCATACCCGTCTTGTTGTCTATGACGCCCGTCTTGTTAAACAGGTGGTCACAGAGCCCGCCGACGCGTATCATAAAAAATTCATCGAGGTTTGACGTAAAAATCGAAAGGAAAAAGAAACGCTCAAACAAGGGGTTGGACTGGGCGTCCGCCTCTTCGAGGACGCGTTCGTTGAATTTTAGCCAGGAGAGTTCACGGTTTTGCATGCACCTGAGCAGCATACCGTCAGACAGTTGTATTTCCGGGTCAGCCAGTAATAATTCCGACATTCGGCGCCGGGCGGACAGGCCCGGCGTTCACCTCTCTTTCGCATCCGTATGAAATTATGGACCGTGACAGTGCCCGGTAAAATAAACCGGCAGCGCGCTCGTGAAACTGAGGCGCGCGCCCGTAGCCGGATGGGTGAACTCAAGGACGGTCGAATGCAGCAGCTGCCCGTTATAGTCCGCCGTCAGCGGACAGCCGCGGCCGCGCGTCCGCGCACGGCATCCGTCATACCCGCCGCCTTCGGCGTTAAACGGTTCCGGTTCCAGCGGGCATACATTTTTCATCTTTCCGCGCCCGTAAACCGGATCGCCCGCGACAGGGTGCCCGATCCGCGCGAGGTGCACGCGTATCTGGTGCGTCCTGCCGGTCAGGATTTCCAACTCCAGCCACGAATACCGGCACGGCAGCCGTTTAACAACCTTGAAAAGCGTCACGGCTGAACGACCGCCCGACTGTACGGCCATACGCGTGCGATCCGCGGCGTGCCTCCCGACAGGCATTTCGATCCTTCCGGAGTCCCGATCCACATGCCCGAGGACGATTGCGTTGTATACCTTGCGCACCCGGCGTTCCTTAAACTCCGCGGCGAGTTTATAGTGCGCCCCGTTAGTCTTGGCCGCGACGATCAGACCCGACGTATCCTTGTCCAGACGGTGGACAATGCCGGGGCGGACCGCGCCGTTTATATCGGATAACCCTTCGGCGCAGTGGTAGGCCAGCGCGTTCGCCAGCGTGTTGTCGCGGTTCCCGTTACCCGGATGCACGACCATACCGCGGGGTTTGTCAACCACAATTATATATGCATCTTCATATAATATATCGAGATTTATGTCCTGAGCGGTAATACCAGCGGGTTCCGGTTCGGGTATTTTCATTTGGATACGGTCGCCGTTTTTTACCTTATAACTTTTTATAGCAGTGACGCCGTTTACGGACACATATCCGCCGTCGATCCGTTTCTGTATATCGCTTCTGGAATAACCTTCCAGCCCACCGGCCAGCCACACGTCGATCCGCCCGCCGCCGTCCTCACAAACCAGCTCCATCGCCCGCCTCGCCTTCGTTCCCGTTGTTATCCTGTTCGGGCGGCTTTTTATACCTGAGCGTATAAATAACCATCAAAGCCGATCCCAGCACTATGCTTGAGTCCGCCGCGTTGAAGGTCGGGAAATTATAGCCGAAAATATAAAAATCCAGAAAGTCGACAACGCTGCCGGCAAACAGCCGATCGATATAGTTGCCGACGGCGCCGCCGATGACAAACGCGAGCGCTATTCGCAGCAACAGATCCCTGTTGCGCAGCATAAACGCCAGCATGGCGATGAGCAACAGCGGCGTGACGATCAAAAAAAACAAACGTCCGTTCTTTAGTATCCCCCACGCGGCGCCGCTGTTCCTGTGGCACACAATATAAAAAAAACGATCGATAACTGCTATTGGCTGCCCGCCGACGCCTATCGCTGACAGCACGGCGTGTTTTGTGGCCTGGTCAACCAGTATTACCGTAATTATAATCACAAAAGGCAAATAAAACAACATGGTTCTCCTTGGATGGCGGGTTATCACCTGTAGTCTGAGATATACCAGCCCGCGAACATATTGAACGGGTTCCGGTCGCACGGATATATACCGCCCCGCATGTCCTCGCCGTGTACAAGCGCGGAAGCGCGGAAGCATATGCCCAAATACGGGGCGTCGTCCCTTAATATGGCGGTCAACTCCGAAAAAGCCGTCATACGATCCGCTTCGTCGTACACGGTAAACAGCTCATGCGAAATCCTGTCAGCTTCGTCGTTCTGATACCGCGCGGGGTTGACCGGCTGTTTTCCCTCCTGCCACGGTGTGGAATAGAGTTCGGTCATATCCGGGAAAGGCTGCGTCCTGTAGCCGATAAGCGCCATTTCGTATTCGCCGCCGGTAATTTTTTTTGCTATCTCGTCCGCCTGTTCGCGTATGACTTTTATTACGACGCCGTTGTCACGAAACATATCCGCCATTTTATCGGCCAGGGCACAGCGTTCGGCGTCTCCCGCGTTAACCAGCATCGACAGTTCCAGGCTGCGCCAACCGTTTCCGACGTCGCCGTAAAAGACGCCGTCGTCGAGGCGAAACCCGGCGTTTTCCAATATGGAGCGTGCCGCCTGGGGATCATACGGGGTGCCGGTAATCCCGTCACCATACAACAGGCTTTCCGGTTGGACAGGGTATTCCGCGGCAATCCCCCTCCCGTCCAACGCCTCGCCGATCAGCTTCTTCCTGTCCAGCATCCGCAGCAGCGCGCGCCGTACGCTCTTCGCAGCGGTCATGCCCTTATTATAGTTCATGGAAACAAACAAAAATTCGCGTTCCGAATACTGCCGGATCCGGAGTTCGGAACTGGATTGATAGCGACTGTAATTGATGGTTTTTGAAAAAAACAGATCGACGTCCCGTTCCCGGAACCGTGAAAGCGCCGTATCCCTGGGATCGTGGAAAATGAATTGCACTTCTTGAATATACGGAGGCTGCGTTTCAGCGGAATCCATTGCGCCATGCCATGTGTTGGCGGCCTCCAGCGTTACGCTCTTTTCCTTATCGTGGCCGGCGTAACGGTACGGCCCTGTTCCGATCAAGGCCGCGCCCATGTTGGCGTCGCCGCTCATACCGTCCAACGCGTCGATCGCTACGTGCGACGGTATGATCGGAAATGTCAGCGTATACGGCGTAAACGCGTTTTCTTTTATGAGTTCGAGCCTGATTTCCAATTCGGACATCGCGGCCGCCGACCTGATGTTTTCTATTAAATCGGCATAGGGGCTGTATTCGCCGTAAGAACGGATTTTATCGATGGTCCCCACGACGTCGTACGCCTTGAGGGGCCTGCCGTCATGCCATTTGACCCCGTCGCGTAATACCACATACCAGACCATGCCGTCGACCGACGGCGCCCAGCGCTCTGCAAGCCCGCATTCTACCGTCAGGTAGGGCCCGATCGTCGCGAGCCCCTCGTATATGAGCCCGAACATCGCGTTGGCATAAGAATTCCGCGTCAACAGCGCGTTGTACGTGTCGGGCGCGGTGGCGTAGACGCGGACGGCGCCGCCCCGCACGGGCCCTTCGTCGATTATATAGTCGTTGCTGTATATGGCGTTGTTGACTACGGGCGCAGCGGGCCTCGCCGCGTTGTCCGCGGCTGCCGCTGCGGGACCGGCGTTCGATAAAAAAAGCTGTGTCGAACAGCCCGTCAGTATGTTAATTGAAAAAAAAACCGCTAAAATAATAGCAGGAATGCGTATATAAACAACGGTTTTCATAACGGCGCACCGTTTGCCTGGGCGTTTATACGGCTGATGGACAACGCCCTGCCGTCCGTATCGTCTATATCGACCAGTACGGCGTTTATCTGCCCGCGGCCTTCGGCCGGCGTGTAGCGTTCCGGTATGAGCGTCCGGAAACGCCTGATCGCCGCTTCTTTTTTAACGCCAATTATGCCTTCGGCCGGGCCCGTCATGCCGACGTCCGTGATATACGCCGTGCCGAACGGCGAAATCTGCTCGTCCGCCGTTTGGACGTGCGTATGCGTGCCGGCGACGATACTGCACGCGCCGTCGACGCAGTACGCCAGCGCCCGTTTTTCAGAAGTCGCCTCGGCGTGCATATCAATTATGATTATTTTGGTAATTTCGCGCAATTTTGCGATTTCATTCTCCGCCGTGACGAACGGGCAGTCGCACGCGTCCATGTACAGCCTGCCCAGCAGGTTGACGACGCCCACGGCGCCGCGCCGCGTATTACAGACAACGGCGCCCCTGCCAGGGACGCCGTTTGGATAGTTCGCGGGACGGATAATATAATCGTGTTCTTTGAACAGGGGGTATATATCCCTGTCTTTAAATGTGTGGTTACCCAGCGTTATTACGTCGACGCCGTTGTTGAAAAGGGACGCCGCGGCGTCCCTGCTCAAACCGGAGCCCCTCGCCGAAGCGTTTTCGCCATTCGCGACAACAAGGTCGACCTCCAGCGAATCCTTGAACCCGCGCAGATACGACCCCGTCACCCTGACGCCCATATCACCGAATATGTCCCCGATAAATAACAATCTCAAAAGTCTGTACCCCAGTTATTTCGCGTATTCCGTTACCCTCGTCTCCCTGATGAGATGGACTTTTATCTGTCCGGGGAACTCCAGTTCCTCCTGGATCTTAGCGGCTATTTCCCGAGCCTTGAGTATCATGCCGTCGTCGGATATGTCCTCCGGGTTAACAATAATCCGGACTTCCCTACCGGCTTGAATGGCGTATGATTTTTCTATACCCGCAAATGAATTTGCTATCTCTTCAAGTTTTTCGATACGCTTGATATACGATTCTATAGTCTCGCGCCGGGCGCCTGGTCTTGCTGCCGATATCGAATCCGCGGCCTGGACAAGAACGGCGATGATCGATGCCGGTTCAACATCGCCATGATGTGAAACTATCGAATTGATTACTTCGGGAGGTTCTTTGTAACGCTTGGCGGTCTCGGCGCCAAGTTCAATGTGCGAACCTTCATTTTCGTGGTCAAGCGCTTTTCCGATATCATGCATTAACCCGCAGCGCTTTGCGAGCTGTATATCCAGCCCCAGTTCCGCCGCCATGAGCCCGGTCAACCTGCAGACCTCTATGGAATGCAGCAGTACGTTCTGCCCGTAACTCGTCCTGTAACGCAATTTTCCGAGCAATTTCACCAGCTCGGGGTGCAGGCCGTGGACGCCCGTGTCAAAAGTCGCCTGATCACCGGTCTGCCTGATCTTATTGTCCACCTCTTTGCGCGCTTTTTCCACCATTTCTTCAATGCGCGCGGGATGGATTCTGCCGTCGATTATGAGCCTTTCAAGCGCTATTCTAGCCACTTCGCGCCTGATCGGATCAAACCCGGAAAGGATAACGGCCTCCGGCGTGTCGTCTATAATAAACTCTATGCCCGTCAGTGTCTCCAGCGCGCGGATATTCCGCCCCTCCCGACCGATTATTCTGCCTTTCATCTCATCGTTCGGGAGTGAAACAACCGATACGGTTATTTCCGCGACGTGATCGGCGGCGCATTTTTGTATGGATCCGGCAATAATCTCCCTGGCCGTACGCTCAGATTCTTCTCTTGCGCGCATCTCATTTTCCTTGATAAGGATGGCCATCTCATGCTGTACGTCCGCTTCGACATTGTGAAGCAGATATTCTTTGGCTTCGTCCAGCGTCAGCTCCGAGATGCGTTCGAGCTCCTGCGTCTGTTTGCGCAGGACTTCGTTTGCCAGTTCATATGACGCCTGCGCGTCTTTTAATTTATTGTTCAGCGCCTCGTCTTTTTGTTCAAGGTTTTCGATCTTTTTGTCGACGCTCTCTTCCTTTTGGACGACGCGCCGTTCCAACCTTTGTATTTCCGCCCTTCTGTCTTTAATATCGCGTTCCAGTTCCACCCTGCTCTTGTGGATTTCTTCTTTTGCCTGTAGAAGCGCCTCACGCTTTTTGTTTTCAGCCTGTTTTTCACCGTCGGCCACCAAACGCAGCGATTCCTGTTCCGCGCTTCCGATCTCCGCTTCCGCAATCTTCTTTCTATGGTTAATTCCATTTTGGAAAGAAATATACGAAGAAACTACAGCCAGAATGATTCCAATACCAAGACCCATAATAATACTTAATACGTCTATGTTTATCTTTCACACCTCCTTTATTAAGTTTTCAATGAACAAAAATAATACAAAAACAAGTATAAACATAAAGAATGCCAGACTCCGGAGCAGCCTGACTTTAATCCGGCAACAAAACTCAGTAAAAAAATTCTATCCTTTTTTGTGGGATATGTCAAGTAGGGACGGTCGCCCCCGACCGTCCGGTTTTTGTTGTTCGACGTAGGGACGGTCGGGGGCGACCGTCCCTACGGCATCGCGTTAACGGTATTATTGGCTGAATTTTCGGTGCGACATCTGCACGGCAGCGTTTACGGCGTCGACCAGGCTCTCTTCGTTGGCGCGACCCTCGCCGGCTTTGCCGAACGCGGTGCCGTGATCTACCGACGTGCGTATAATGGGCAGCCCAATCGTGCAGTTGACCCCGCTGACGGATATATAGCGGTTTGTCTTTAAGTCCAGCGTAAAACCCGACAGTTTTACGGGTATGTGGCCCTGATCGTGGTACATTGCGACGACGACGTCATATTGCCCGGCCTGCGCCTTCACAAATACCGTGTCGGGCGGGACCGGCCCCTCGGCGTCTATCCCTTCCGCCCTCGCCGCCTCTATTGCCGGGGCGATCGAGAGTTCCTCCTCCCGGCCGAACAGCCCGCCCTCCGAACAGTGGGCGTTCAGCCCCGCGACGCCAATCCTCGGGGAGTCAAACCCCAGCATGTTCAACCCTTCGCGGGCGAGCCGGATCACGCGCAATACGCGTGCGTATGTGATCCGATCGCACGCTTCGCGCATCGAACAGTGCGTCGTGACATGGATTACGCGCAGCGATCGGCTCATAAGCAGCATCGCGTAGTCTTTTGTACCGGTATATTCGGCGAATATCTCGGTATGCCCGCTGTAATGATGGCCGGCAAGGTTAATGGACTCCTTGTTTATGGGCCCGGTGACCACCGCGTGCAAATGGCCGGACGACGCCATTTCAATGCCTTTGATAACGTATTGGAACGACGCCTCGCCGCACAGCGCCTGGACCTTTTTATACACGAAGCTGCCGGGCGCGAGGAAACCCATATTTATATAGTCCACGACGCCGCGTTCGCAAACGGCCTGCGATACCTCCGTTATTTCCCTCAGGTGCATACCCGCCCCGCAGAAACCGTCGGCTTCCAGCAGCGCCTGGCGGTCGCCGATGACGATCGGGACGCATTCGTCATATATGCTCCCGCCGGCCAGCGCCTTGATGACAATCTCGCCGCCTATCCCGGCCGGATCGCCCATCGTAATGCCAATCACGGGCTTGAAAACCGGCGGCCCGCCGCCATATGTTATTTTTTTGGTACTTTGGTCCATTGGCGTCCGCTCCATCAGTTCATTTTTTGTGTTGTACGGGTTTGCTGCGTCGCGGTGCGCTGGCGCGGGCGCTTCCGCTTCCGCCCGTGCGCACGCTTGCACCTCCGCGGGCGCCTGTACCCGTGCCTTTGCGGGCACTTCCGCCCGTACGCGCGTCCATGCGCACGCCTGCGCCTCCGCGGGCGCCATCGCGCCGTGGCCGCAGCAGGCAGCCCGCACCGTAACCGATCAAGTCCATCCTGCCGGTCAAACGCAGCGCCTTTGTTACCAATTCGCGGTTTTCGGGCTTCCGGTATTGCAGCAGCGCCCGCTGCAACACTTTTTCCTCCCCGGACGGGACGTGCACGCGTTCCATCGTCATGGGGTTAATGCCCGTATAGTACATGCAGGTCGACAGCGTGCCGGGCGTCGGGTAGAAATCCTGGACCTGTTCCGGGCTTATCTTTTTTTTACACAGGTATTCGGCGAGTTCGACCGCGTCGGAGAGCAGGCTGCCGGGATGCCCGGAAATCAGGTACGGTACCAAAAACTGCTTTTTACCCAGCGCCATGTTGACCTTCAAAAATTCTTCGCTGAACGCGTCGTATACGGTGGGACCCGGTTTGCCCATCAGCGCCAGCACATTTTTCGACACATGCTCAGGCGCCACCTTCAACTGTCCGCTGACATGGAATTCGCACAGTTCCCTCAAAAATTCCCTGTTTTTATCGAGCATTAAATAGTCGTATCGGACGCCGGAACGCACAAATACCTTTTTGACGCCGGGTACGCGCCGCGCCTCCCTGAGCAGGTTCAAATAATCCGAGTGATCTGCGATCAGGTTCGCACACGGTTTCGGGTACAGGCAGCGCCTCGTTTTACACGCACCGGAGCCGAGCTGCTTCCGGCAGGGTGCGTTGCGCATGTTGGCGCTCGGCCCGCCTATATCGTGTATATATCCCTTGAAATCGCCGTCCGCAGCAAGCAGTTTCACTTCGTCCAGCACGGAACGCGCGCTCCTCCGCTGCACGATACGCCCCTGATGGAGGTTTATCGCGCAAAATGAGCATCCGCCAAAGCACCCCCTGTGGCTGGTTACGCTGAACTTAACCTCGCCGAGCGCGGGGACGCCCCCGTCAGCATCGTACGACGGGTGCCACGCCCGCTCGTACGGCAATTCATAGACGCGGTCCAGGCCTTTTTGCGTCAGGGGCGCGGCCGGCGGGTTTTTCACGATGACCGCGGAATCATACCGCTGATACATGATATTGCCCCGAACCGGATCCTGCTCGCCGTGTTCGAGCATAACGGCTTCGGCATATGTTTTTTTAGCCCGGACGACGTCCCTGTATGGCGGCAGCTCTATATACCGCGTCTTCCCGCCGTCCGGCCTTGTTATGTCCGCGCCTGCGGCGCGTCGGGACTCCAACCCCTTTTCCGTATCGGTATAGGCGGTTCCGCGCACATTTTTGATCGAATGTACCGGTTCGCCGTCCGCCAGCCTCCCGGCTATTTCTATTATGGCGGACTCGCCCATTCCATAGACCAGCAGGTCGGCGCCGGAGTCCGTCAGTATGGAACGGCGCACATAGTCGTCCCAATAATCGTAGTGGGCGAACACGCGCAGCCCCGCCTCGACGCCGCCGATGATCAGCGGCTTGTCGCGTATCGCCGCGCGCAGGCGGTTGCAATAGGTTATGACCGCCCGGTCGGGCCTGCGCCCGGCCGCGCCGCCGGGCGAATAGCTGTCTTCGCCGCGCCGTTTTTTTGCGGCCGTATAGTGGTTGACCATCGAATCGACGACGCCCGACGTCACCAGGACGGCCAGCTTCGGGATCCCCAGCCGGAGGAACGCGCGCGAATCCGTCCAGTCCGGCTGCGCGAGTATCGCCACGCGGAAACCCTCCGCTTCAAGCACGCGCGCAATGACGGCGTGCCCGAAACTCGGGTGATCGACGTACGCGTCGCCCGTGACAAGCAAAAAATCGGGCGCGTCCCAGCCGCGCCGCTCCAGATCGGTTTTATTAACGGGAAGAAACAAGGTAGTGGCCCTCAGGCAAACAGCCTGCCATATTCTTTGTGATCGACATATTCGCGGAAAACGCCCTCTTTTGCCGCGCGCGCGCTGACGGACGGCTCCCTTTGCACGGCTTTTTCCAGATACAGCATAGAGTCCTGCGGTTTTCCGGCAACCATATAAATAACCGATATCATATAGAGCACGTCCCCGTCGTCCGGCCGGAGCCTTTCGCACGCGAGAAATTCGCTCAGCGCCTCGTCATATTTGCCCGACTCGTATTGCGTTATTCCGATATTATATATGAGCTCGTTGTCGCCGGGCTTTATGCGTAGGGCGCTCTTCAACACCTTTAACGCCTCGCCGTGCCTGCCGACCGTGGAGAGCAGCACGCCCAGGTTATTATACGCGTCTATGAAATCCGGCTTTATCTGTATGGACGTATAATACGCCTTGACGGCGTCCGCCACCATCCCGCCCTCGTCATACGCTATCGCGAGGCGGTACCACGCCTCGTAAAACATGATATCGTCGCCGACGACCTTTTGCAGGCATTCGATCGCCTGCTGCGTATGTTTCATCTTCAGCAGGCACTTGCCGTAATGGAACCAGGCGTGCAGGTTTTCCGGCATGTCTTCAACCAGTTGCTTAAACGCCTCGACGGCTTTTTCCGTATCGCCGGTCTCCTCAAAGTCCATCGCGTGGCAAAACGACATGTTGTATAGCGCGTCGGTATTTTCGGGGAATGTTTCGGCGGCAATTTTATACGCCTCTATGGCGCGCGCGTATTTTTTATGCAGGAAATACGCGTTGCCGAGGTTATAGTAGATGATCCCGAGTTTTTCCGACATGTCGTCATGCTCAAAATCCTTGTGCCCCGCGCATTCCGCCCCGCGCCTGTAACTGCGCGCCGCGGCGTCGAAATCCCCCCGGTCATAGTCGATGTTGCCGATATTGAAATACAGCGAAGGCGAGCGGTTAAAGACCTTTTCTATGATTTGGTATGCCGCGTACGCCCCGGCATAGTCGTCCTCGCCATATTTTTTGGCCGCCGCCTCCAGTTGTTTTTGTATATTCCTGGATGTATCGGCGCGCTCTACGCGTATCTCCCCCATTATATCCGCGACGGGAAAACTGTCCGCCCGCTGTCTTAGAATATTATCCACATATTTGGCTTTTTCCGTGACTTTGAGGAATTCGTCGCGATCGTTTTTATAGAGGAACCGCGACAGCGACATCCCGAACCGATCCCGGATTTTTTTACGGAGTACGGCGAGATCGATATAGATAAAAACCAGCGGTACCGATACGCCGATTGCGAATGAGGACAATACGACAAAGGGCTCCCGGTATATGCCGCCCTCATACGAGTAGACGAAGAACGCGGTGATTGCGGCCTGTCCGGCGGCAAACGCCAGGTTCGCGGCCGTCCGCAGTTGGAACAACCGGTATATCGAGTAGCAGAGCCCCGCCAGCAATATGATCGCCAACAGTAAAAAAAGTAGGTTCAAACGCGCGCCCTTTCGGTTTACATCTTCATTTCGTACAATTGTTGTTTCGTGATGAGTATCTGCCTGGGTTTACTGCCGTCAAAACCGCTGACGATGCCGCGCGCCTCCATCTGGTCTATTATCCTGGCCGCGCGGGAATAGCCGACCTTGAACCTGCGCTGGATCATCGACGTCGACGCCTGCCCCATCTCTACGACATGCTCGATGACGCTTGGCAGCAACTCGTCGTTGTCGCCGGGGTTATCGTCCATGGCCGAGGACGCGTTCGTAATTTTGTCGATCATCTCCGCGTCGTACTCAACCTCGCGCGAAATCTTGATATAGTCGATGACGCGCTCGACCTCCGCCTCCGAAATATACGCGCCCTGTACGCGCACAGGCTTCTTGGCGCCGACCGGATAAAACAGCATGTCGCCCCTGCCCAGCAGCTTTTCCGCCCCGTTCGCGTCCAGGATGACGCGTGAATCCGTTTGTGACGCCACGCGGAATGCGATCCTCGATGGGATATTGGCCTTTATCAAACCCGTGATGACGTCCACGGTCGGGCGCTGCGTCGCGACGACCAGGTGCATCCCGGCGGCGCGGGCCATTTGCGCGAGCCTGCAGATCGCATCCTGCACCTCTTTCGGTGCGGCCATCATCAAGTCTGAGAGCTCGTCTATTATAATTACTATGCGCGGCAGTTTTTCGCCGACGCCAGTTTTTGACACATATGCGTTATAGCCTGTAATGTCCTTGACCTTCTTCTCCGAAAAGGCCTGATACCTGCCGAGCATCTCCTGCACGGCCCAGGTCAGCGCGCCGGCCGCCTTGCGCGGATCCGTCACAACGGGTATCATGAGGTGCGGAATACCGTTATAACCCACAAGCTCGACGACTTTCGGATCGATCATGATCAGTTTGACGTCGTCCGGCGAAGACTTGAACAGCAGGCTCAGGATCAGGCAATTGACGCATACGCTCTTGCCGGAACCGGTGGCGCCGGCGATCAGCAGATGCGGCATTTTCGATATGTCGGCCATGACCGCTTCGCCCGATATGTCGACGCCGACGGCAAAAGCCAATTGGGACTGGTGTTTCATATACGCGTCGGACCCGACGATGTCCCGCAGTACGACCGCGGACACTTCCCTGTTGGGCACCTCGATGCCGATGGCGGACCGGTCGGCGACCGGCTCGATCCGGATACCCGTGACGCCGAGTTTCAACGATATGTCCTCGGCAAGGTTGACTATCGAACTGACTTTTATGCCGACGTCGGGCTGTACTTCGTACAGAGTGACGGACGGGCCGCGCGTGACGTTAATGACGCGCGCACGGACCTTGAAACTGAGCAGCGCTTCCTCAAGCTTAATCGCTGTCTCCTGTGTCTGGGCCTTGAGTTTTGACATGTTGATACGCTTGTCCGGGTTTTCGTCGAGGAATGCGATCGGCGGAAACCGGTACGGCGCTGACGCCTGCGCCGCGGGCGTCCCGGAGGCGCCTGCGCGCGTGCCTCCCGTTTTTTTTGCAGCCTGTTTGGCTTTGGCCTTAGTTACCGGCGGCTTTTTCGGCTCTGCCTGAGCCTCTTCATGATCTATCGAACTCCAGCCCGTATCGACGGCCTGTTCGTTATTGAATACAAATTCCTCCGCGGGGCCGTCCATAGTCTCCCAACCGCCGATATTGTGGCTCACTACCGCGCTGACCGCAGCCTTCAGGCGTCCCGGCGCCGCGCCTATACCGCGCCGGACGGCGGGGTCGGGCGCCGCGTCAAAACCGCGCGGTTTGACGGACGCGGAAGCGGCGCTCATTCCGCGCTGCTTGCCGGATCCGGCGCCTCCGCCCGGCCGGTTGCGCGGATTGCCGTTCCGGCCGCCGGATCCGGCGTTGCCGGCAGCGGCGGCCCTGTCCGCCCCGTCGCCGGCGGCGCGGGACTCGCCGTCTTTAAAAAACCTTCTCGCGTGTTCGTCGGCGTCCTGCCCCTCGGGGGTCACCGACCAGCGGAGCGGCGGTTTTTTTATGCGCCTGCCGGAGTCGTTGCCTATGCCCTTTATCGGAAACATAACGATTTCATTTTTTTGGGCGTCGGCCGCCCGGTTGCCATGTTCGACCCTATCCGCGTAAAAATCATGGTCGGCCAAAAACGCGGCGCCGGCGTCTGTGCCGGCCGTGCCGGATGGACCGGCTTCGCGTCCGGAAACGGCGGATTCCGCGTCGGTCCCGGCCGGCGGCGATTCGTTGAATCCGGAAAACCGGATATTTGACGCGCGCACCGGAAACGAGACGATGCCGGAACGGGCGCCGCTGTCGAACTCGTCGCCGCCGTTGTCGTCCATCTCCCGCAAAGTGTGTATAAACACTTCCTGGTTCATCGAACCGTCATCGCCGGGGACGCCATATTCACCGCCTGCGCTGACATTCATGGCGGCTCCCGTATTGAAGCCAGCCGCAATATGCTCGTTTTCCGCCGCGGGTAAATCGCCGGCGTATGCGTTTCCGGCGTCTTCCGCCCCGTATATACCACCTGTTCCGTCGTCCGTCCCAACCGCTTCAGCCGCGCCTTCCGGCCAGTCAACGGGCGATATATACGGGGCGGAAGGCGCCGGAAATGCATACGCCGGCGATTAACCCGCGACG
>Ga0123353_10006721_pt1 | contig 15401 bp, 11 predicted proteins | sample TergutLab28metaG_3_FD_92763 | JGI IMG/M metagenome (GOLD analysis project Ga0123353, IMG submission 92763) | Labiotermes labralis P3 segment gut microbial communities from Petit-Saut dam, French Guiana - Lab288 P3 | ecosystem: Host-associated > Arthropoda: Insects > Digestive system > Gut ... | reverse complement strand
TGCGAAATTTTCGAGTGGAGCAAGCAGAACGTGTGGTCCACGTTCCACATTTGCTGGGGGGCGCAGGCGGGGCTGTACTACCGCCACGGCGTGCCGAAGGCGCCCCTGCCGCGCAAGCTTTCCGGGGTGTATACGCACCGCCTGGCCGACCCCGTGCACCCCCTGGTGCGCGGCATGGACGACGAATATTTCGCCCCGCACTCGCGCTACACCGAGGTGCGGCGGCAGGACATCGAGGACGTGCCGGAGTTGCTGCTGATCTCCTGCTCGGACGAGGCGGGTGTGCACCTGGTCAGCGATGTGGGCGGCCGCAACATCTACGCCACGGGCCACTCGGAGTACGACCGCGAGACCCTCGCCAAGGAGTATTTCCGGGACGTGAAGAAGGGCCTGGACATCCAGGTCCCCTGCAACTATTTCCCCGGCGACGACCCGGGACGCACACCCACCATGCGCTGGCGCGGCGCGGCCAGTCTGCTGTTCTCTAACTGGCTGAATTATTTCGTGTATCAGAGAACGCCGTATGATTTGCAGGCGCTGTCATAATTATATAAATGGAGGCCAACCATGAACATTCTCATCGCAGGCGCGGGCCACGGCGGCCTGGCCGCGGGGGGCATCCTCGCCAAACGGGGCCACAGCGTCACCGTGCTGGAGCGCTGCCCCGAGCACAATCTCGGCCACGACTGGACCGACATCTTCAACATGTGCTGCTTCGGCGAGGCGGGTATCCCCATGCCGCCGGAGAGCATGTACCGCCGCGCGCCGGACTTCACCGTCCACAGCCCCGACTGGACCGCCAGCGTCACCGCCGCGGTGCCGGACAGCCTATCGGAGATGTGCATCGAGCGCCGCGACCTGCTGCGGCACCTGATTGGCTATGCCCGGGATTGCGGGGTCGCCTTCGAGTTCGGGACGGCTGTCGAAAAGCCCCTGACCGAGGGAAAGCGGGTGATTGGCCTGGCCGTAAGGGACAAGACAGGCCCGCGGGAGGTTTTCGCGGACCTGGTGATCGACGCCGCCGGGATGGACTCCAGCGTGCGCAGAAACCTGCCGGCTTCGTGGGGTTTCACGGGCGATTTCCGCAGGGACCAGTACTTCACGGCCTTCCGCGCGTTTTACAGGCTGACGGACACGGCCCCCGCGCTCGACAGCTGCTTCAACGTCTATTTCTACCCCATGGGCCGCATGGGGATGGCCTGGGCCGCCAGGGAGGAGGGCTACGAGGATATGCTGTGCGGCACCTTTGAGGACACCACGCGGGCATACGCCGAGGAGGTGCGGCAGTTCCTGCTGCCCCGCCACCCCGAGTTCGGCGACGAGATCCTGCGGGGCGGGCAGGTGGTGAAGATCCCCGTGCGTCGGCCTGTGAGCCGCATGGTGGCGGACGGCTACGCCGCCGTGGGCGACAGCGCGGCCATGACGGTGCCCATCATCGGCTCGGGGATCACCAACGCCGTGCTCGCCGCGAAGATTCTCGCCGAAACGGTGCTCGCCGCGAAGGATATGTCCGCTACCGCGCTGTGGCCCTACCAGGTGGCGTACATGAAGAACATCGGCGCGGTGCACGCCTGCCTGGACCCGCTGAAGACCATGATGCTGACCATGGGCGCGAAGACCGTGAATTTCATGCTGGAGCGCCGTATCCTCGACCCCGACGACCTTTCCAAGGCCCGCACCGGGCAGGAGGTCACCTTCACCCCGGGGCAGATGGCCCTGCGGGCCCTGCGGGGCGCGGGGCACCTGCCCACCATGCTCAAGATGGCGGGCCGCCTTTCCGCGAGCAAAAAATTAAAGCGCCACGCCCTGAGCATCCCCGAAACATACGATGAGGACGCCGTGCGGGCGTGGGCGGAAACATATGATGGGATAAATTAACTCACGGCAGCCAGTTCTCCAGCACGTCGACGATGTGCACCGGCGATACCTGGTTGCGGTAGAGCAGCGTCTCGAGCTGCCGGGCCTGGCTTTCGCTGCCGCATACGTCGTTGACGGCGCACAGCAGCCGGGCCCGGTTCGTGCCCTCGCTGATGTCCAGCACGTTGAGCCTGTAGGCCTTCCGGATCCTGCCGCTCCCGTCCCGCAGAAGCTGCTCGGTGCACTTGTAGAATAGCTTAGGCCGCGCCATTATGACCAACCCCTTAGACTTACCAGGATTTTCCCCGTCCACTACATTGTGTGCCTTTTTTCAACATAAGTCAATACAATTATGGTTGCTTTGCACGCCGGCTTTCGCTTATCTTCGACGGGTTCTGCCGCTGTCGCGCTTTGGCGCGGCGCGGCGCCTGGCTGGGTTGCGCCTCTCGGCGGGCCTGCGGTTGGCCGCGAAAACGCCCCCCGCGCCCCCGCCCAGCAGGCAGGCGGGCAGCAGCAGTACCGCGCCCACTCCCAGGGCCGCCCGCGAGACCGCCACGGCCAGCAGCAGCGCGCCCGCGTAGAGCGCCGCGCCGGACAGCAGCCCCGATAGCAGCCCCTGCTTGCCCAGCGGGCGCACATGCAGGTACCCCGCCGTGAAGGCCGCAACAGCAGCCAGGGGGATGCCCACCCAGGCCAGGCGCTCCTGCGGCAGGTCCAGCGCGAGGCACGCCGCCGCGGCCGCCAGCAGCAACAGGGCGAATACCGCCAGCCCCACCCCCGCGCTGGCCGCCAGCCGCGTCAGCAGGGCCTTTTGCTCCTGCTTGCGCTCCTTCTCCTCGTGCTTCTGCAGCTTTTTGAAGCTGGTTTCCCTGCTCAGTTCCATGGCCAAGCCTCCCTGCAAAGAATAAACTGCCTCATATCATATGAGGCAGCTTTTATTTTTATGTTACCCCTTTCCCTCGCATCCGCAGCACCGTATGCTCTCCATCGCGGCCTCTTTCACGCGCGCCATGGCGGCCCGGCCCAGCTCCTTCGGGTCGAAGGTCTCGGGCTTTTCCGCAAGCAGAGCTTTGATCCCGCCGGCGTAGGCCAGGCGCAGCTCCGTGGCGAAATTGATTTTACAGATGCCCCGCGCCACGCAGGCCCGGATGTCCTCCCGCGTGAGGCCGGAGGCCCCGTGCAGCACCAGGGGGGTATCGACGCGTGCGCGTATTGCCTCGAGGCGCTGCAAATCTAGCTTTGGCTGCGTGCGATAAACCCCGTGGGCCGTGCCGATGCCCACGGCGAGGAAATCGGCGCCTGTGCGGACGAGGAAATCGGCGGCCTGGTCCGGGTCGGTGCAGGCGTCGCCTGCGTGGATGAGGCCGTCCTCCGTGCCGCCCACCGCGCCCAGCTCGGCCTCCACGGGGACGCCGCAGGGCGCGGCCAGCTCGGCCACGCAGCGGGTAAGGGCTATGTTCTCTTCATAGGGCAGGCGCGAGCCGTCGAGCATCAGCGAGGTGTAGCCCGCGCGCAGGGCCCGCACGGCGTCGTCGCAGTTGCTGCCGTGGTCCAGGTGCAGCGCCACGGGCACGGTGACGTTCTCCATGGCCGCCCGCGCCATGGCCGCATAGAGCGCCGCCGAGGCGAACTGCATCATCAGCGGCGTGGCTTGCAGAATGATCGGCGCGTGTAAATCCTGCGCGGCGGCGAGCACGGCTACGGTCATCTCCATGTTTTCCGCGTTGAAGGCCCCCACGGCATAGCCGCCGGACCGGGCTGCGCGAAGCATCTCTTTTGTTGTTACGAGCAAAAAAACACCCCCTAAGGACAAATTTTAGCCCCTCCCGCAAGAAAAGTCAAGCGACATTCTGTATTCCGACAAAAAATCGCTTGACATAGCGCCATTATATGGTAAAATATTGCAGCAACGCTTTAATTCTCCCGATTTACGAATTTAATGTTCTGATGGAAGGCGGAGGCGCGTGGCTCGAAAGATTTTGGCGTTTATTTCGACGGCGGTCGTGTTGGCCCTCTGCGCGTGCCCTCTGGCCGCGGCGCAGGAAGGCGGCTGGCGGGTGGAGATCCCCCTGGAGGGCCTGCCGGCGCGCCTGGACAGGGTGGACAGTGGCAAAACCCTGGACCTGATCGCCGTGGCGGACGGGAGCTATACGTTCGCGCTGGTTCCGCTGCGCATGGAGGGCAAGAGCTGGGTGCGCGCCGTGCTGACGAAGGGGACCGGCTTTTTCGGCATGTGCATGCTGGCCACGCGCGAGGCGTTCGGCAAGATGGAGGCCCTGGCGGTGGACATCGCTGCCGACGGCGTCCTGCGATTCAGCGCGCTGCCGGAGGGCGAGCCGCTGGCGGCCTTCGAAGTCCCCCTCAACCTGGAGGGCGAGTGCAGATTGCTCCCACTGGCGCAGTCGCAGGGCGTGACGATCACCCCCGTGGACGCGCCAAGCCCCGACAACCCCGATGCACTGCCCGCGGACGCCTCCGCCGCGGAGGATGGCGAAGGCGGGCCGCCCCCGCTGCGCCTGCCAACGGGTACCTACGCCCTGGCACTGCTGGCCGTGATTGCGCTGCTGGCGGCGCTGGTGCTCGGATACATGCACCGGCGGCGCATCAAAGCGCTGACTGCGCGTGTGAAGAAAATAGCCATAGCCCTGCGGACAAAAAAGCCTGTGCGTGTGAAGAAATCTGAGCCCTCCGCGCCAATGGAGGACACGCGGGAGATTCCCCGCATCGCGCAGGGGCCATATCTCCCCGGCCTGCGGGTGGTGAAGCCCGGCGAGGACGCGCTGGTGCGGCAGATCACCATGCGCACGGCCTGGGAGGCTGCGGTGGAAACCGCGCCGGGCATTGCACCCGAGCAGGTCAGCGACTACTTCCTCGGCAGGGGGGGCCTGCCCGCCGGAGGGCGGTTCCGCACCGTGGGCCTGCGCAACCGCGAGGCCCTGCAGCAGCTGGGCGGCGGCGTGCGCCCGCTGTTCGGGCCCAACCCGCGGGGGCAGATCTTCTCTCTGGAGGAGGAGACCGGCGACCTTTACCTGCATGTGGACTACTTCGCCCCGCCTAGCTTTCTGCTGCAGCCGGTGCTGCGCAGCGTGTGCCTGGAGTGCGTGTTCGCCCTGGAGGACGCCCGGGGCAATCCACTGCGGCTGGAAAACGTGCTGGGCCATGCCATTTTGGGCATCGTCCCGGCGCGCACGGCATATACGCAGTCCGGGTTCATCGTGACGGAGAGAGGCAGACTTGTGATAGGAGAGAATTGATTTGTCAACTTGGAGCTTCTGTTGCTGCGAGGACGAAAATGAAACAGTATTTGCTCACATAGAGGACGGTCAATGGAAAAAAACGATCATCGCCGACATGCGCGGGGACGGGCGCGCGCGGGCTCTCGACGCCCTGCTGCCCCTGCGGACGGAGGCCCCTTCCCTGGCGCGGGACGCCGTGTTCCTCGAGGCCCTGCGGGATGCCGCCCTGCTGGCCAGCCTGGACGGCGCGGCCTGCCTGTATTGTAAGATCAGGGAGGACCAGCGGGCCCTGGCCGAGGCGGTCGTCCACGACCTGTGCTGCAGTGCCCTGCCGCGCCTGCAGTTCCTGCCCTTCGCCGCGGGCACGGTGATCCCCCCCATGCCGAGCCGGCTGCTGCTGGCATTAGACCCGCCGGAGGAGGACTTCGAGGGCGCGTTCGTGGATTTCACGGCGGGGCAGCCGGAGCTGCATTTGAATTTCCCCAAACTGAACTTCGCCCAGCGCACCGTGCGCGGCCTGCTGGGGCCGCTGGGGCTGGGCCTGCTGCTGAGCATGTGGAACGCCGCGGGCAGCGCCGCGCAGGAGCGTCTGGGCACGCAAAAGGCCGCGGAATACACCGACCTTGCGGCCTGGCTGATGCTGCGCCGGAATTTCCCGGGCAACGAATACGCCATCACCGCGGCGGAGCATGAACAGCTGCGAAGGCGCGTGGAAGAATATGAGTATTCACCCCACGAAGCCTGCGGGCTTCGCGGGGACCCCGGAGAATGCGCTTGATTTCCTCTGCCGTTTGTTGTATAATATACCCATGCTGCAATTGATCTTGGGCCGGTCCGGCGCCGGCAAGACGACATACCTCCACAACCTGTTGCGCGATGCCGCGCGTGACGGGCGCTCTGGCATCATTCTGCTGGTGCCGGAGCAGGACTCCTTCGCCCACGAGCGCGCCATGCTGGAGCTGCTGGGCGAGCGGGGGGCCGGCGCGGTGGAGGTGCTCAGCTTCACGCGCTTGGGCGACGCGCTGTTCCGCGAGTTCGGCGGGCAGGGCGGGCGCAGCCTGCATGACAGCCAGCGGGCCCTGTGTATGGCCCTGGCCCTGGAGGCCGCGCGCGGGCGGCTCGAGCGCTTCGCCAAGGCCGACGAGCGCATGGCGCCCGCCCTGCTGCGCCTGCGCCGGGAGCTGAGCGTCTCGGGCGTGACGCCGGAAGAATTCCTGCAGGCCTCGCAGCGGCTGGGGCAGGGGAAGCTCACGGAACTGGGCGAGATATTGCAGGCCTACGACGCGTTGCTGGACGAGCGCTTCGGCGGGGCGGGCGATGCCATGCAGGTGCTGCGCGAGCAGCTCGGGACACCGCAGGGCAGGGCGTACTTCGCGGGGAAGATCATCGCCGTGGACGCCTTCTGGGGCTTCACACCGCAGGAGTTGAAGGTCCTCGGGGCCCTGATGGAGCAGGCCGAGACGGTCTATGTGACCCTTACGCTGGATCAATTGCGCGGCGACGAAACCAGCCTCACGGGCGTGTTTGACCACACAAGACGCACGGCGGCGCAGTTGCGCAGGCTCGCCGAACAGGCGGATGTGCCCGTGGCGAAGCCGGTCGTGCTGCGGGATATGCCGCGGTTCTATGAAAATCATGGCCTGGCCGAGTTGGAGAAGGCTCTGTCCGGGAATGCGTATGACCGCATGGTAGAGCCCTGCGCGCTCTGCGCCTGCGAGGACATCGAGGCTGAGTGCGCCTGCGCGGCGCGGGGCATCAAGCGCCTGCTGCGCGAAGAGGGCCTGCGCTGCCGCGAGATCGCGGTGCTGGCCCGGGATACCGAGATATACGCGCGGCCATTGTATGCCGCCCTGCGGCGCGTGGGGGTGCCTGTGTTCGAGGACCGCCGCCAGCCCGTGGCGGGGCAGCCCCTGCTGCGCCTGGTCACGGCGGCCATGGAGATCGCGGCGGAGGGCTTCACCCTCGATGCCGTGACGCGCTGGCTCAAGACGGATCTCACCGGCATGGACGAGGAGGGCATCGCCGCGCTGGAGAACTACGCGCTGCTCTGGCGGGTGCAGGGCAGCGCCTGGCTGCGGGACTGGAGCGCCCACCCGCAGGGCCTGGGGCAGCTTGCGAATGAGGCTTCCGCGCAGGCGCTTGCAACATTGAATGAACTTCGCGCCCAAGCGATAGATCCCCTGGAGCGATTTCGTGAAACGATGCGTGAGTGCACAGGCGTCTCCGGCGCGGCGGCTTTGGACACGCTGCTGCAGGCGTGCCAAATCCCTGCCTCTCTGCGCGCACAAAAGGCCGTTTTGGAAGAAAACGCCCACCCCGCCGAGGCCCTGGAGCTGGGCCGGGTGTGGGAGCTGTGCATGTCCATGCTGGACCAGATCGCCGAGACCGTGGGGGAACAGCAAATCGGCGCGCCGCTGTTTGCCGCGCTGTTCGCGCTGGCGCTTTCATATCAGACGCTGGGCGCGCTGCCGCAGTGCCTGGACGCCGTCACCTTCGGCGCGGCGGACCGGGCGCGTTTGCCCTCGCCCAAGGCGGTGTTCGTGCTGGGCTTCAACGACGGCGTGTTCCCCCGGAGCCCAAGCCGGGAGGGCCTTCTCAATGACCGAGAGCGCGCGCAGCTCGAGAAGCTCGAGATGACATTGCAAGATCCCGCGGAGAAGCAGCTGGCGCTGGAACGGCTGGTCGTCTATCGTTCGCTGACCGCCGCCCGGGAGAAGCTATATGTCAGCTGGGCATTGCGCAACGCCGCCGGGGAGGAGCTGCGGCCCTGCTCGTGGGTGCATTGGCTGAAAGAGCGCTTTCCGGCGCTGCGTGTGCATGATAATCAATTGCTCCCCGCCGAGGACCGCCTCGAGGGCGAGAGCGAGGGCTTTGCGCTGCTGTGCGAAACGTATGAACAGGGTGGACCGCTCCATCAGGCTTTGAAGGAATATTTCCGGTCAAAAGAGGACTACGCGCCCCGTTTGGCCGCTTTGGAGCGCACGGTAAACGCCAGGCCCGAGGCGCTGCGCATCTCAGAAGACGCCGCGCGCGGCCTTTACGGCAGGGAGATGTCGCCCTCCCGGGTGGAGAGCTACGCCCGCTGCGCGTTCCGGTACTACTGCCAGTATGGCCTGAAGGCCAAAGCGCAGAAAACAGCCGACTTCGACCCCCTGCTGCGGGGCAGCGCGCTCCACGCGGCCCTGGAGCAGGTGTTGCGTACCTACGGCGTGGATGCCCTGCTGGCCATGCAGCCGCCGCAAAGGCGCGCTCATATGGACGCCTGCATGGACGAATACGCCGCGCGGCATTTTCCCGCCGGGGCGCTGCCCGCCCGGGTGACGTATCTCTACAGGCGACTGCACGACATCGCCACGCAGGTGCTCGAGCGCATGCTGGCGGAGTTCAGCGTCAGTCAATTCAGGCCCGTGGCGTATGAGCTGAATATCTCGAATGACGGGCATGTGAAGCCTTATGAGGTCGTCTTATCGAATGGCGACACCCTGTGCCTGGGCGGCCGTGCGGACCGCGTGGACTGCGCCGTGATCAACGGGCAGCAATATTTTCGCGTGGTGGACTACAAGACCGGCGGGAAGGATTTCTCGCTGGGGGACGTCTTCGAGGGCCTGGGCCTGCAGATGCTGGTGTATCTGTTTGCCCTGTGGGAGAGCGGCGACCCGGCCTTCGCGGGGCTGCCCGCCGGTGTGCTCTACGAGCAGGCGCGCGACCCTGTGCTGGCCGCCCAGGCGCGGGACATGCCGCCGGAGGAGATCGAGCGGCAGAAACAGGCGAAGGGCCGGGCGGCGGGCTTCGTGCTGGAGGACGCCGACGTGCTGCTGGCCATGGAAAGGGGCGGCCTGGGGCTCTACCTGCCCGCGAAGCTGGGCAAAAACGGCCCGGAGCGCAACGTGCTCTCCCTGGCCCGGCTGGGCAAGCTCAAGCGCGCGGCGGATGGTGTCCTGGCCGACATGGCGGGCCATATGCGGGGCGGGGATATCCCCGCGGTGCCGCTGCGGGGCGGGCAGTTCACCCCCTGCGATACCTGCGAATACCAGGCCGTGTGCGGGCACGAGCCCGGCGGGCCGGAAAAAATCGAAGCCGAGATGAAATTCGAGGATGCGGTGAAGCTGCTTGATCAATATGGGGAGGATGATCAGTCATGAGGAGAATCACGATTGTTCTGTTGGGGTTGGCGATGCTGTCCGTGCTCACAGCCTGTGGCAGGAAGGACAGCGAAGATGCTCTGCGCGCCATGTTGGAGGCTGAAATCACGCAGCCCATACTCGCGTTCGAGTATGGCGACTACGACTACGACGGTGCGTATGAGGCTTTCGCCTTTGTGGGCGAGGAACAGGACCCCGAAATGGACGAGGGCTATCAGGGCGAGCTTTGGTTCGTCAACGCGGGCGGCGCGGAGCAGTTGGAGGCAGGTTGGTATTGGGGCATGATTGACGTGTTTACCTTCGGCAAAAACAAATTCGCCGTGCTGAACCAGTATGCCGTCACCGGCGGCTGTGTCAGCGTCTGGGGCGTGCACGCGGGGGAGCCGCGCCACGAAAATATTTCAGGCGTGGGCGGTGGCTTGCGGCAGATCAACGACAGCGATTTTACGCTCTGGCATTCCACCTACGACCTCACGTATGACACCGAGATTGGCCACGGCGTGGGCCACACGTGGAAGGACTACTGGTTCTTCTGGGACGGCAAGGCGTTTCATGAGTACGGCGGGGTAAATATCACTGAAACCCAATTACGCAAGAGTGAGGGTGCGGCGGAAATACTGGAAGCAATCTTAGCAGACGGCGAAACCATCGGCGATATTTTCTATCGCGGCAATGGGATTATCAACGTAAACCATAATTACAATGTTGAGGCTGATAATATTTTCCATCATGTAATTTTGCAGCTCAACGGCACGGATGTGACAGTTATCGAAATAGAAGCAGACGAAGGCATCTATCGGGCCGCCCTCGCCCCCGATATCGCGGTTTACCCGGAACTACCCGAAATTTTCAACTGACGGAGGCCCCCATGCCCGTAGAATGGACCCCCCCCCAGCTGCAGGCCATCACGGCCCGCGGCGGCTCGTTGCTGGTCAGCGCCGCGGCGGGCTCGGGCAAGACGGCGGTGCTGGTGGAGCGCGTGCTGCGCAGGCTCACCGACCCGGTTGACCCCTGCGGCGCGGACGAGCTGCTGGTGGTCACCTTCACCCGGGCGGCGGCGGCGCAGATGCGCGAGCGCATCGATGCGGCGCTGGGGCAGGCACTGCGCGAGAACCCCAACAACACGGCTCTTTTGCGGCAGCAGCTGCTGCTCCCGCTGGCGCAGATATGCACCATCGACAGCTTCTGCCTGAACCTGGTGAAGGAGCACGCGGCTTCGCTGGGCCTGCCGCAGGCGCCGCTCATACTGGATGAGAGCGAGCGTGTCCTGCTGCGCGCCGAGGCCGCCGAGGAGGCCCTGGAGGCCGCGTACACGGCGGACGAGGCGGCGTTCCGACAGCTGGGGCTGCTGTTGGAGGTCAGCGGGGACGACAAGCGCCTGCAGAAGCTGCTGCAGCGCGCGGCGGATACAGCGCTGGCACAGCCCTCGCCCGGCGCGTGGCTGGATTTACTGCCCGCGCAATACATGCGCGCCCTTCCCCCTGAGGAGACCCCGTGGGGTCGCGTCCAGCTGCCTGAGGCCCTTGAGCGCCTATCCCTGTGCGCTGCCCTCGCGTCGCAGAGCTTGGCCGATTTGCCCGCCGACCCGCCTCTCTACGACCGTTACGCCCCTGCATTACAGGCCGACACCGCCCTCGCCCTTCGCCTGGAGCAGGCCGCCCGTCAGGGCGATTGGGACACCCTGCGGGCCCGGCTGGACAATATTGTGTTCGAGCGTTTCAGGATGAAGCCCAAGGGCTGCGACGAATCGCTGGCTGAATTATGCAAAAATCGCCGCGCTCTTTTCAAAAAAGAGATGGAGAAGCTGCCCGGGCTGTTCTGCGTCAGCCGGGCGCAGCACATGGAGGACATGGCCGTCCTCGCCCCCATTGCGGAGAGCTTTTCGGCGCTTGTGCGCGATTTTATCGAACGGTGCCGCGAAAAAAAGGCCCGGCGGCAGGCGGCGGATTTCAACGATATCCTGCACTGGGCGCTCGACCTGCTCGTCCTGCCTGACGGCACACGGACAGAGCTTGCGCAGTCCATCGGCCAGGGCTTTCGCGAGATTCTCGTGGACGAATACCAGGACGTCAACGCGGCGCAGGGGCTGCTGTTCGAGGCGCTTTCACGCGACGGCGAAAACCTATTTTTGGTGGGGGACGTCAAGCAGAGCATCTACCGCTTCCGCCAGGCCAGCCCCGAGCTGTTCCTGCAAAAGCGCGCGGGGCCCAGCCTGCTGTTGGGCAAGAACTTCCGCTCGCGGCCCGGTATCACCGACGCCGTAAATTTCGTTTTTCGTCAATTAATGAGCGCGCAGGCCGCTGAGATCGAGTATACCCGGGAGGAGGAACTCATCTGCCGGGACGATTTTCCTCGCTGCGCGCCTCCCGATACAGAGCTGCACCTGCTCAGCTTCGACCCCGAGGAGGAGACCGGCATAGCCGCCGAGGCGCGCTATATAGCGAATTGGATCGCCGGGGAGATCGCCAAGGGGCGCAGGGCGGGGGACTTCTGCATCCTGCTGCGCAGCGACCACAAGCCCGGCATGGCCTACGCCCAGGCCATGCGGGAGGCCGGCGTGACGGCCCGCGCCCTGGAAACTGAGGGCCTGTTCCGCAGCCGCGAGATACAGATATTGCTCTCCCTGCTGCGGGTGATCGACAACCCCGCACAGGACGTCCCGCTGGCGGCGGTGCTGCTCTCGCCGGTGGCGGGCTTCTCGCCGGACGATCTGGCGGCGTTGCGGGCGAAGTACCGGGAGGCCGCCGGGCTGTATCAATGCGTGCGCATGGCCTCAGAACAGGGCGACGCGCAGTGCGCGGCGTTTCTCAATCAGTTGGCGGTGTGGCGGCAGATGGCGGCGGTTTCGGCCATTGGCGACCTGGCGCGCTGGCTGCTGGAGGAGACCGCCCTGCTGGCCGTCGCCGGGGCCATGCCGCAGCCCGCCCGGCGGCGCGCGAATCTGCACAGATTGACGAGCTATGCCCTCGATTACGGCGCGCGGGGCGGCACTTTAAGCGGCTTTTTGCGCTACATGGCCCGCATCGAGGCGGACGAGACCCTGCTGGCCGTCAACACGGTCTCTGAGACGGCGGATGTCGTGCGCGTGATGAGCATACATAAATCGAAGGGACTGGAGTTCCCCGTGTGCATCCTGGCGCAGTGCGCGAAGCAGTTCAACCTGATGGACATACGGTCTGACCCGCTGCTGATCCACGCGCGTACCGGCCTGGGCCTCCAGCGGCCCGAGGAGGAAACCCGCCGCCGGTTGCAGACCCTCCCCCACGCAGCCCTGCAGACGGCCATCCGAAGGGAGACCCTCAGCGAGGAATTGCGCCTGCTCTACGTTGCCATGACAAGGGCGAAAGAGCGCCTGGTGCTCCTTTGCGGCGAGAAAAATCCTGAAAAGAAGCTGCAAAACCTGGCCGCGGGCCTCACCGCCGGGCGAACGCGGTTGGAGCCCGCCCGGGTGCAGGGGGCGGGCAGCTTCGCCGACTGGCTGCTCGGCGCGTTCCTGCGCCACCCGGACGCGCATGTGCTGCGCGAAATGGCGGGCCTGCCTTCCGATTTGACCTTGCCTTCGAAGGAACACGTGCGCTTCTGCGTACCCTCGTCTTCTATTGACACGCAGCCGGTTGACGCGCAGCAGGAAACGACAAGCGCTGCCGAGCCCACGCAGGCCCTGCGCGCCCTGGTGCATGAGCGTTTGGAGTATCAGTACCCCCACGGTCACCTGAGCCGCCTTGCGGCCAAGCGCGCCGTGTCGGAGCTCACGGAGAAGGCGCAGCAGGAGGCTTTCGCGTTCTCGTCGCGGCCCGCGTTCGTGAGAGCCGGGGGGATCACCGCCGCCCAGCGGGGTAGCGCCATGCACGCCTTCCTGCAATACGCCGACTACCGGAGCGCCTCGCGGGACCTGGACGGCGAGATTGTTCGTCTGTGCGGGCATGGCTATCTCACGCCCCGGGACGCGAAGGCCCTGGAACGGGACAAGCTCGCGCGTTTTTTCGCTGGCCCCTTCGCGGCGCGCATGCTGGCCTCAGGGCATCTCATGCGAGAAAAAAAATTCACCCTGCGCATTCCGGCGTGGGAATTTTCGCAGGGCGACCCGCTGATCAGGCCGGAGGACGTGGAGGGCGAATACGTCGTGGTGCAGGGGATCATCGACTGCGCCTTTGAGGAAGACGGCGCGCTGGTGCTGCTGGACTACAAGACCGACCGCGTGGAGGAGCTCGACATGCTGCGCGAGCGCTACGGCGGGCAGCTGCAGTACTATCGCCGGGCCATGCGCGAGTGCTTCGGCATGGAGGTGGCCGAGACGCTGATTTACTCGTTCTGGCTGGGGGATTGGATCACAATATAATTACTATATTCCCCCCGATGTCCGTGCGCGATACCCGTATCCCCATGGCCTTGCAGCGCTCGAGCACAACGGGGCTGGGGTGGCCGTAGCTGTTGCCCAGCCCGCAGGTGATCACGATCTCGCTCGGCCGGACCATGTACAAAAAATCCTCGTTCGAGGAGGTCTTGCTGCCGTGGTGCCCGGCCTTGAGCAGGTTGGCACGCAGGCCATCGCCGTATTCCTTCAACAGAGCTGCCTCGACCGGTTTTTCGGCGTCGCCCATGAACAGGGCGGCTACCAGCCGCGCCATGCTGTTTTGGTATTCTACCCGCACGACGACGGAATCGTTGTTGTAGTTTTTGCCGTCCTCCTTCAAGGGGCCCAGGATCGTGAAGCTCGCGTCGCCCAGGGGGTAGACGTCGCCGGGCCGGGCGTACTTCGCCGCCGTGCCTGCGGCCACGAGCTCGGTCACGGCGTCCAGGAATCTCTCGTAGGTCTGGGTGGTGGGCGTGTTTTCCGGAGAGAGGCGCGGCGCGATCACCATGCCCACCGAAAAGGCCGCCAGTACGCCGTAGGCCAGGCCGCCCATGTGGTCGCTGTGGGGGTGGGTGGCCACGACGTAGTCGAGGCGCTCCACGCCCTGCTGGCGTAAATACTTGATCACTTTGTCCTCGCTGCCGCGCTCGCCGCCGTCGATGAGCAGGAAGTGCCCCTGCGCCTCGATGAGCTCGCAGTCGCCCTGGCCGACGTCGATGAAATGCACGGCAAGGCCCTCGGTGGGGGCGGGGGCGGGGCCGACGAGCCAGCTGATGTCGCAGGCGGCGAGGGAGAGCAGGAGGGCCAGAGCGAGGAGGAGGGCGGAAAGGCGGCGTTTATTCATCTTCCAGCTGTGTCTCCTCTATCTCCGGGAAATCAAGCAGCTGCGAAAGCGTCATGCCAAGGCCCTGCGACAAACGGTGCAACGTGCGCAGCCCGGGGCTTTTCGATCGGCCCTTGATGATATTCTCGAGGGAGGATTGGCTCATACCGGAGAGTGTGGCTAGTTTATTGACTGTGATTTCCCTTTCTTTACAAAGGGCTAAAATTCTTATGGTTATGATATCGGAATATGTCATATGCCACCTCACTTACCCATATATAGTTAACATTTTATATGACATATTCGCCCAATGTTACTTATGTTTAACTAGATTCAGTATATGCAAAACAGCCGCCGAAACGTGTTGTCTCGGCGGCAATATATTATAGCAGTCGTTTTCGCTTAATCCCCCAGGCTCCTCCCCGTGGGAGGAGCTGTCACCTCGGGTGACTGAGGAAGGTACCGCGGAGCGGCTGAGCGCTATGCAAAGATTAGGATTCCTCCTCCCCCCCAAAGCTCCTCTTCTCGGGGCTCATCGCCATATACTCCTGCCACTGCGCGTGGCTCATCAGCACCTTGCGCGGCTTGGCCCCCTCGGGCGGGCCCACCACGCCGCGCTCCTCCAGCAGGTCCACCAGGCGCGACGCCCGCGCGTAACCCAGCTTGAGCTTCTTCTGCAGCATCGTCGTAGAGGCCAGCTGCGCGTTGACGACAACCTCAATGGCCGAATCCAGCATGGGGTCGTCGTCCTCGCCGCCGTCCTCGCTGGAAAGGTCGAAGCCGCCGCCCTTCTTCTTGCCCCGGGCGGCTTGGGCGGCGAAGCGGTCGATCTCCTCCCACACGCCGTCGTCGTAGCCCTCGCGGCTGGCGTCCTTCTCCTTGACGAAGGCCACCACCTTGCGCACCTCGGCGTCGCTGACATAGCAGCCCTGCACGCGGATGGCGTTGTTGCCGCCGTTCATGCTGAAGAGCATGTCGCCGTTGCCCAG
>Ga0123353_10006720_pt1 | contig 15401 bp, 10 predicted proteins | sample TergutLab28metaG_3_FD_92763 | JGI IMG/M metagenome (GOLD analysis project Ga0123353, IMG submission 92763) | Labiotermes labralis P3 segment gut microbial communities from Petit-Saut dam, French Guiana - Lab288 P3 | ecosystem: Host-associated > Arthropoda: Insects > Digestive system > Gut ... | reverse complement strand
CAGGCGTTCGCCGTTGCAGTCGTAGATGTCTCCCCGGTTTTCGGAGAGTTGGATGCTCAGGCTGTTGTTCTGTTCCGCGCTGCTGGAATAGCGGCTGTTTCCGATGCCGGCAATTTTCAGGCACAAAAAGCCCATGCCCAGGCACAGCAAAAAAAATACGCCCACAACCCGCTTGTTTATGGCAATCACCTCAAACATAGCATTGACCGGAGGGCAGAGTATCATGCGCGTTTTGGCTTATCTCGCGCTACTGAATATGTTCACATTTCAATCAAATTTTGTTCCGAAAAATCGCGTTGACAATTGACACGCCGCCGGCATACATGATAAGATAAATAAAATCTAAAAGATTTTAAAACAATTTGTAGAAGGGGAATTTTAATCAAGATGAAGCAAACGAAACGGATTGTCAGCATTGTTCTGGTACTTGCACTGCTTTGCGCAGTGCCGATTGTCTCCCGCGCGGGGGAGGAAGCATTCAGTGAGGCGAACACAACCGAGTATCCAGCCATTTTTCTGGGAGGCGGCTGGCACAAACTGATGTACGCGGAACCGGGCCGGGAGGGAGAGGTCGCTTTTGACGCGCCGGAACAAGAAAACGTGGCGGGCCTGCTCTCGGCGTTACTGGACGAAGTACTTCCGGCTCTGCAGGCTTTAGACCCGGATAAGTTCCTGAATTCCGTGAAAGACATCCTGTGGGATATGCTCGGCCCGGTTCGGATGGATGAAAATGGGGAAAGCGTATTTGCGATTACCGATGACGGCAGCAGCTATCAGGATGAAAATATTTACAGTGATACGATCTGGTGCCATTTGGACTGGCGGCTGGACCCCATGGACAACGCGGAGAAGTTGCAGGAGTTCATCGATTATTGCAAGGAGAAGCGCAGGGTGGATAAATTCCACCTGAAAGGTATGAGTTCCAGCGGAACGATTTTGATGGCATATCTAGAAATTTATGGAACGGACGATGTAGCCAGTGCCGTATTCGACGTTTCGATGCATAACGGCACAACCCTGTTTGGGGAGTTGGCCAAACGTCAGCTTCACATTGATACGGAAGCTTTTGGAAAATTAAACATACCCAACATAGCAAGTACAAGTCTCCCGGACCTGCAGCCGGCGTTGCGTATCCTCTATGAGAGCGGTTTGTTAGACTTTGTGCTGAAGTTGTTGTTTGGGGTGGCAAATCTCGACCTGGGCCGCGTACACGATGAAATCCTGATTCCGCTGTTTTTTATGATGCCGATATTCTGGAGCTATGTTCCCGCGAAGGACTTTGAGGCGGCAAAAGAGGCCCTGCTGCAGGGAAACCCCAAATACGCGAAGCTGGTCGAGAAGATAGACCGCTACCACAACGAAGTCGGGTCGCGCACGGATGAAATCCTGCTCGAAACCGCCAAAAAAGTCAAGCTCGGCATACATGCGAGTTACGGCCTCCCCCTGATTCCGCTTGTGAAGGGCGCGGCAGTGCAGGCGGACTTCATGGTTGACACCGTGTACGCGAGTTCCGGCGCCACATGCGCGCCGCTGGGAAGCGCCTTCGGTCCTTTTTATAGGCAGCAAAAGAAAGACGGGCACAATCACATTTCCCCCGACCGCGTAATTGACGCCTCCACCTGCGTGCTGCCAGACCAAACTTGGTTTGCCAGTAACAAATTGCATTGGCTGGAGGGCAGCTACTCCGGTTGGTATGACTGGTTCATCAATACGGAGAATCCGACTGTATTCAGCGACAAACGGTATCCGCAATTCGTAAAGGAGCTGGAACCCACCGTCTTTGTGCCGATGGAGGCGGAACCCGGGCTTCTGATAAAAAATGTGCTGAGAAGCATCGGGCTGGAGCTGCTGAGGATTTGGCGCTGGCTGTTGTTGCTTCCGCTGTTCTGGATGGATTGATACGATAAAAACCGCCCAGACCGGGCGGTTTTTGCTGTATCAGAATCGGTTCTTATTTCTTGTCCTGCAGTTCCGGGAAGAAGGCCAAATCCCGGATGAGGAATGTTTTGGTGTCTACCAATTGCTTTTCCAGTTCGCGGAAATTGATTTTACCCATCAGCGTGTAGGGCACCTCTTCTACAGACTTGTAGGCAATGGCGCGGTCCCGCTCGGGCAGCCGCTTCAGGCAGTATTCGTCGATAGACGTCAGCGTCTCCCGGATCTTTTCGGGCGAGGTCTTATATTCCTCACGCAGTATCACAAGCGCACTCGGGATTGAGCCGGAAGAATTTTCCGCCTGGCGCAGCCCCACTACGGCGCAGAGCTCCACGGCCTCGTGTCCCATGATCACGTTTTCAATGGGGGAGGGGTGCACGGTGTGCCCGTCGGGCCGCATCATGGAGCGCTTATAGCGGTCCACAAAGTAGAAACAGCCGGTCTCGTCCAGATGGCCCTTGTCGCCCATGCGGTAATATTTCGTGCCGTCCGGGCCGATGTGTGTGATTTCTTCGGTCTCTTTCGGCATGTTATAGTACTCTAACATCTGGCACGCGCTGTGCATGCAGAGCTCTCCGTCTTCGCCGAAAGGCAGTTCCTCGCCCGTATCCGGGTTGATCACCATGCCTCTGCAGTGGGGCATCAAAAAGCCCACATTGCCCGGGATATCCCAGGGGAAGTCGTCTTTTTCCGGATTGTAGTCGGGCATCACCGCGATGGAACCGCCCAGTTCCGTGGAACCGTAGCCAACCCGCAGGCCGCCGTTGTAACCGCTGCGTTTATAAGCGGCATTGACCCGTTCTATCGTAGCGGGAGAGATTTTATCACCTCCTGAAATGGGGATTTTGATGAAAGAAAGGAGGTCGTTTTTCTTCTGGAGCTTGGGGTGGTCCGCAAGCTGCTCATGAAAGCGGGGCACACCGAAGAAGACGTTCGGTTTGATGCTCAGCAGCATTTCCGCGAATTTATTGGGGTCGAAAATGGGAACCAGGATGAGTTCCATGCCGCCGCAGAGGGCCGCGTGCATGCCGCTCATGGAGCCGTAAGCGGAAAAGAAGGGGATAAATCCGCCGAACTTGTAACCACGTTGGTATTCCCCGCTTCCCACCATACGCCTGAAGGCGCCGGGAGCTGAGTTGTATGCTTCGTGTGTGAGAACCGCCCCTTTGATGATGCCGTCGGCAGAGGTGCCGCTGGTGTAGAGCACGGCGGCGGGCATACCGGGCTCAAAGACCGCGCGGATATCCTCTTGAATGGTGGTGTATTTTTTAATAAAATCACTGTGGAGTATGTATTTATTGCCGGGTTTATCCATGTGCTCTTTCTTGAAATCCTTGGACGTCTGGCTTTTCAGAAACGTGCTGATAGAGGATAACATGTGGATGCCTACCTTAAGAATGGTAGAAAAATCAAAGCTGATTGCGACAACATTTTCTACCGGAAGTTCGTCCACAATCGGCTCAACTTTCGCCTCGCAGAGGTTCATCATGGTGATCAGCAGTTTAGAATTGGTGAGCTTTACCCGCTCCAGAATGCCCTGGCAATGGGTGCGCGGGTCTATCATATTGATAACGGCCCCGATGCGCCAGCAGGCATAAATATAGACAACGGTCGGTATCATATTGGGCATCAATATGGATACACAGTCGCCCTTCCGCACACCGTAACCGTATAGGGAGCGGGCTGCTTCTTCAATTTGCATGTCCAGATCTTCGAAGGTGACGCGGATTCCATAAAAGTTCAGGGCATATGCCTGGCGCTTCTCTCCGTGCAGCATGCCGAACAGGTATTCGTCCGCGGTGCGGTTCGCCCGGGAGAGCGCTTCGGCGAGTTTACCCATGTCGTAACGCGCCAAATGGGGATTGGTTTGAGAGGGGAGATTCATTTGCTTTACAACCTTTCGTCATAGTATGTTCACGATTTTTTTAAGAAAATTTCAAATATTATTATAACAGAAGTTCACGGAGCTGTCAATTAGTAGGACGAAAAATTGACGATACTATAAAAAATTCGGATGATTCCCGTCAAAAAAAGGAGAAATAAACTAAGGAAACAGACCCTATGAAAACAGCTGCGCGTTGCTGTAGCTTGCGTAAATCCCGCCCTTGGCAAGCAGTTCCTCGTGGGTTCCGGATTCCGCAATCCCGCCGTCCTCCAAAACGATGATATTGTCCGCCTTCTTCACGGTGGACAAGCGGTGGGCGATGATGATGGTGGTGCGGTTCTCCATGACCTGGTCCATGGCCTGCTGAATCAGCTTTTCCGTCTCCACGTCCACCGCCGAGGTGGCCTCGTCCAGAATCAAAATGGGCCGGTTCCGCAGAATGGCGCGGGCAATGCTCAGACGCTGTTTCTGGCCCCCGGAGAGCTTGATTCCGCGCTCACCAATCAGCGTGTCGTAGCCGTCCTCCAGCTTTTCAATGAATTCGTTGGCATGGGCCAGACGCGCGGCGGCGGATATCTGCTCCCGGCTGGCCTGGGGCTCACCGTAGCGGATATTCTCCTCAACGGTTCCGTTGAACAGGAACACGTCCTGGAGCACGATGCTCATACTGTTGTGCAGGCTTTCCAGCGTCAGCCCGCGCAGGTCTTGGCCGTCCAGCAGAATCCGCCCGGACACAGGGTCGTAAAACCGGCCCAGCAGGGACACAATCGTGGTTTTGCCAACCCCCGTCTGCCCCACCAGCGCGATGATTTGCCCCCGCTTTGCGCTGAAGCTCAGGTTTTTCAGAACCTCGATATTTTCGTTGTATTGGAAGCATACGTCCTCAAATTCCAGGTCGCCCCGGGGGTCGGTCAGAGTCAGGGCCTCGGGGTCGTCCCGGACCGAAGGCTCAATGTCCAGCATCTCAAAGATGCGTTCCGCGCCGGCCATTGAGTTTTGGATGTCCTCGTTGATGCGCGCCAACACAGAAATGGGCTGGTAGAAGATGCCGAGATACAGTAAAATCGCGATGATATCGCTCAACGGCACCTGGCCCCGGGACGCCAGATACCCGCCGTAGCCGATGACGAATACGGTTCCCATGTTGCTCAGAAATTGTATCCCGGGGTGGTAGACTGCCCCCAGTTTTAAGGCCGAAAGCAGGGCTTGGATGTGCCGCTGGGAAGTCGTCGTCACGTCGTGGGATTCTTTTTCCTGCTGGTTGAACAGCTTGATTTCCCGGATGCCCGAGAGGTTGTCCTGCAGTTCGGCGCTTAACTCGCCGACAAGCTGCTGCCCCTCCCGGAAGCGGGGGCGCACCCGTTTCGCGAACCAGCTGGAGGAAACCGCCAGGAAGGGGAGGACAATCAGGCTCATCAGCGCGAGCTTGACGTTGATCAAAAACAGCAGCACCGTGACGCCGCCGAATAAAATGATATTGACGATCAAGTCCGGGACCGCGTGGGCGATCAGGCTTTCCAGGTTGCTGGTGTCGGAAATCACCCGGCTCATGAGTTGGCCGATTTGCTTGTCGTGGTAAAAATCCAGGGATAAATTCTGATAGTGGTTGTAGAGCTTGACCCGCATGTCCGAAACGAAGTTCCAGGCCGCCTGATGGGCCCAATACATCCGCAGCCCCTGCGCGAGGCTCTGGAGGATATACAGCAACCCCAAAATCACTGCCAGCCGGATTGCCTGTTGCGCCAGGTCGGGCGCCTTGTTTTCCACCAACTCGGTGAGCCGCCTCACGATGGAGGGGGCCGCCAGCTGTGTGGCGGTCAGCAACGCAATGCAGGCCATGCTCGCCGAAAGCAGTCCCCAATACTGTTTTGCTTCCCGCAGCAATCGGAATACCGATTTCAAAATCCACGCCCCCTGTTTGCTTTTTCGCTTTTGATTATAGCAAATACAGGGGCGTTTTGCAACGATTCTCCGTTGACATCCCCGCGCGGCTGGGATATAATAGTGCCATAATCAATGAAAAAATGAAAAGAGGGATTGCTATGTTGGACAAAATAGTAGGATTTTTGATGAACACCCCCTGGATACTGCGGATCCTCAACGGGATTATGGCCTGCGTGATTTGGCTGTGCGCGCTGCCCTTTCCCGCAGGAGAACCGCAGATGGCCCGCGCCATCACCCAGGACGATTTTCTGAAAACCAGCGGGCGGCTCATCAAAAATGAGAGCGGCAAGGGCGGCGTGGTCTATTTGCGGGGCACCAATGCCGGCGGTTGGCTCGTCCATGAGGAGTGGATGTGCGCCACCCAGGCGCCCGACCACAAGACCATCCGCGACACTCTGGAGGCCCGTTTCGGCGCCGCGGAGCGCGAGGCCATGGAGCGCGTCTACCGGGAAGCCTTCTGGCAGGAGTCGGATTTTGACATTTGCGCCGAGATGGGCATGACCACCCTGCGCCTGCCCTTCCTATATTGGGATGTGGTGGACGAGGACGCGAATCTGTTGCCCAACGCCTTTGAATGGCTCGATTGGTTCGTGAAGCACTGTGCCGCCAGGGGGATCTATGTGATTCTCGACCTGCACGGGGCCTTCGGCTCACAGAACGGGCAGCACCATTCGGGAATCATCAACGATGGGCGGCAACTCTATTACAATGAGGCGAACCGGGCAAAGACCATCAAGCTTTGGGAAGAAATTGCCCGGCACTACGAGGGGAATCCCGCCATCGCGGGCTACGGCCTGCTCAACGAGCCCGAAAACGATACCGGCAGGACCGGTGAAATGCAGTGGGATTACTACGATGAACTCTACCGGGCGGTGCGCGCCATTGACCCGGATCACATCATTTTCCTGGGGGCCTGCTGGGACGTCAGTGCCATGCCCCAGCCCAAGCAGTACGGCTGGAGCAACATTGTGTATGAGTATCACCACTATGCCTGGAACATGATGTCCAGCACGGAGGGCATTGTATTCCACAGCTCCCTCGAGGCCACCCGGGAGGCCCTCCAAAATTTCGGCGTGCCCACCCTCATCGGCGAGTTTACCTGCTTTGGCAATGACGAAGCCTGGCGGCAGTCTTTGGCCATCTACAACAAGCTGGGTATGCACTGGACGACCTGGACCTACAAGGTGCGCGGGCGCAACGAGGCCGGCGACCCCTGGTGGGGCATCTATGAGGCCGACATTCCTCAGGCTGATATTAAGAATGGCAGCAAAGAAGAGATTTTGGCGATTTGGCGGCAAACCGCGACCGAGGGGATGAAAGCTACTCGGTTGAAGGGGATTTTGGAGGAGTTGCTGTAAAAAGCGTTCAAAAAATGCCGCGGGTAATTGTCGTTGCGGCAGATTCACCTGTGTACGGCGTTGTACAGCCTGTATCCGCCGCTGAGATGATAGACCTCGAACCCGTTTTGCAGTAATATCCTCGCGGCGATGTAGCTCCGCATACCGCTGTGGCAATGCGCGTAGACGGGTTTTGATTGATCCAATTCATTTATGCGCCCCCGCAAATCATCCAGCGGAATATTGACAAATCCATCGATGCTCCCATTTGCTGCTTCCCACTCCGTGCGGACGTCCAACAAGTTCACACTGCCGTCGCGGGGCAGGGCGTCTATATCGTGCCAATGAATTTGTTTTACTTTTCCGGTCAGCAGATTTTCGATGACGAAGCCGGCCATATTTACCGGGTCTTTGGCGGAGGAATAGGGCGGCGCGTAGCACAATTCCAGCTGGGTCAGGTCAAAAGCTGTCATGCCCGCCCGGATTGCCACGGCCAGCACGTCGCAGCGCTTGTCTACGCCGTAAAAGCCTACCATCTGCGCTCCCAATATTTTGCCGGTTTCCTTCTCGAAAATCACTTTTGTGGAGGTTGATTTCGCGCCGGGATAATACCCTGCATGGCCGGGAAGCCAGACAAATACTTTGTCGTAATCCAAGTTCAGGCGCTTGGCCGTTTTTTCATTGATGCCCGTTGCGGCGACTGTCATATCAAAAATTTTTAATATGGAGGAACCTTGCGTGCCGTTATAAACTGAGGGGATTCCGCAAATGTTGTCGGCGGCGATGCGCCCCTGCTTGTTGGCGGGCCCGGCAAGAGGAACCATAGATTTCTGCCCGGTAACAAAATCGATTATTTCAATCGCATCGCCTACGGCGTAGATGTGTTCGTTCGAGCTGCGCATATGCTCGTCCACCACAATGCCGCCCCGTTCGCCTATGGAAAGCCCGGCATTTTTGGCAAGTGCATTTTCCGGCTTGACGCCGATAGCCAAAATCAACAGATCCACTTCCAGCACACCGCTTTGCAGTTCCACAGTCAACTTGTTGTTTTGTTCGGTGATTTTTTGCAGACCGTTGCTCAGATACAATGCAACGCCGCGCCGACGCAAGTACTGATGCACGTCGCAGGCCATATCGATATCCAGCGGCGCAAGTACTTGATCCGATAATTCGATGACGCTGACGTCCAGACCGGCATTCTTCAAATTTTCGGCCATTTCAATGCCGATGAAGCCACCGCCGACGATTGCCGCGCTTCTGGGCTGATTCTTCCCAATGTACCCCTTGATTTTATCGGTGTCAGCCACATTACGCAGGGTAAACACGCGGGATGAGTCCGCTCCGGGGACGGGCGGTTTGATCGGCTCCGCTCCGGGGGCGAGAATCAGCTTGTCGTAAGTTTCGGCATATGTTTCGCCTGTGGTCAAATCCTTAACCGTGACGGTTTTAGAAGAGAGATCAACGGTCAGCACCTCGGAAAGTGCACGCACGTCAATGTTGAACCGGCGGCGAAAGCTCTCCGGCGTTTGCAGCAGAAGTTCGCCTCTGTCTGCAATCGTGCCGCCGATATAATAGGGCAAACCGCAGTTGGCGAAGGAAATGTATTCTCCGCGCTCAAACATAATGATTTCGGCATGCTCATCCAAACGCCGCAATCTCGCCGCCGCCGAAGCGCCTCCCGCTACCCCTCCGACAATTAAAATCTTCTTCATGGCGAATCCTCCCAATATTGTTTATCCGCTGACCGTAGTGCGGATATCCAGCAGGATGTACGGATCGGATTCCGCCATCCTCTGATACCCGTTTTCAAGATTTTTTTGTTCTTTGCTGGCATAATAGCGCCCATTCCTTTTTATAAAATTTATTTTTTATAGCATAATTTCCCTGCGCCATAAGCTATGATCCGGATGGCAAGCGTCTTTAAAGATACCTCTATTATAGCACATAAGAGAAGTATAAAAAAGGATAGACCGTTTAGAACATAGAAATTTTGTTTCAATCATGTTATACTATCCGAGAATCTTATATTTCGCGTGCCGACCAGCGGCTGGGCGGTATAACAGTGGCGTTCCTCACCGTTGCCGTCTGGCCTATGCTGAAAAGTCGGTCTAGATATTGCAAGGAGTGATTTTATTGAAAAAATTTTTGTTCATAGCCGCAATACTGGTCGCCGTGATTATCTCTGCGATTCTCTTTGATCCTGTCGCTGTTTTGATTCTTCTTATTTTCGCTGGCCTCATCGTATTTCTGATAGGCCTGGCGACATTTCACAGACTAAGCCTGTGCTTCGAAAAGAAAAAGCTGGGGCCTCCGGGCAGATTTGTTTACGTAAATGGCCATTCCATGCATGTCTATTCGGAAGGGGACAATCAAAACGCACCACTGCTGGTTTTTCTTTCCGGCGCCGCGACTCCGGCTCCTGTATATGATTTCAAGCCTCTGTATGCGCTTTTGTCAAAAGACTACCGCATCGTGGTGGTGGAGAGAGCGGGTTATGGGTATTCGGAAGTTGCCAAAGTGCCAAGAGACATAGACACCATCCTCGCGGAAACGCGGGAAGCGTTGAGGCTTGCTGGCGAAGCCTCTCCCTATGTTTTAGTTCCCCACTCCCTGTCGGGGCTAGAATCCATTCGCTGGGCGCAGAGGTGCCCCGATGAAATAAAGGGGATTATTGCGCTTGATATCGCGGTTCCGGCAGCCTATACGAATCAAAACGCGAGTAGCCGTACCCGTTTTGTCAGCAATTTTACGAACGGTCTCATCCGGCTCGGGGCAGTGATGGGCATTACAAGACTCGGTGTCCTGCACAAGGCCGGCGATTTGGCCCAGACGCCGGACGAACAGAAACAGACAAAGCTTTTGTTGCAACGTAATTTTTACAATAAAAATGTAATGGATGAGATACTTACAATATTTACTAATGCAAAGACGATAGAAGACAGCGGTATCCCCAAACTTCCGGTACTGTTTTTTACTGCCCCCGCAGGGGAGCCGCAGTGGTGGGTGAACGCGCAGAACAATTTCGTGGAAGCCGACTCCGACAATGTTACCGCAATTACCTTTACTTGCGGACATTATATCCATCAGTTTGAGCCGGAACATATTGCCGAGGAAAGCAAGAAGTTTATTGATAACTTAGGACGTGTTTGAAAAACTCCATGCGCACGGGAGATGTTTTGTTATGTTGGAAAAACTAAAAACTACGCTGTCTGATATGCGCGCACAATGGACCGTCCCCGCCGCGGGAAATTACGTGCCCTATAAAGAAGTGATGGGGGTTTCCGTCGGGAAACTCGGTTATTATTTATCGAGCTCCCTGGCAATGAAGCTTGGGGTGCTCAGCATGACCGGATCCAACATCATCATATCCCAAGCCTTGAACGTTGACCCCGTCCATATCACCGTCATAAACGTGCTGAGCACCCTGCTGGGTTTTTGGTTTACCCTCATCCGCAGCAACTGGGTGGATAACGCCCACAGCCGTGAAGGGCGTTTCCGCCCGTTCATGAAAGTCCACGGCATTCCGGCCCTCGCGTTTGCGGCGGCGATTGTTTGGTTCCCGTACCGCATGCTGCCAAACGGCGGCGAGGCGGTTTCCGCGGCAGTCTGGGGCACTGGCTACTGGATGAAGGTGAGCGTCCTCCTGTTTTTCTTCGTCGGCATGCAATTTTTTCATCCCATTTTCGCCATGGCTTACGACAATATCATCCTGGTAATGTCTCCCAATTCACAGGAGCGGTTAAATATCCAGATCGTTTCCACTTTTATTTGGAGCAACGCGCCGACCTTTTCCAACGCCTTGTTCAATATGATGTCCGGAAGATTCAGCAATTCCCTGGCGGATATCCGTCTGTATCAATATGTCTATATCCCTGTTTGCGCAGTGGGCCTGCTAATCAGTTATGTCGGCTACATCAGCACCAAAGAGCGCGTGGTGCAAAGCCGCGCGCATGTCAACCAGATGACGCTGCGGGAGACCTTCCGTGCTGTGTCGAAAAATCGGAATTTCTGGGTGCTCTGCGCTTCCCAGTGGGCTGGTTTCTTGGAAAACAACTCCAATGACCTGATGCTTTGGACTTACGTCTATCAGCAAAGAATGACGGCGGGCCAGTATACGCTTGCGGATATGATCGTGAATTATTCTGCATTCTTCACCTACTTCGCCACCCCCTACGGGGCCAAACGATACGGCAAGCGCTTCATGCTCATCGGCTGCAACCTGATGAACATCGTCCTGCTTGCCGTCACCTACAACACGTTTCACATCATACCCGCGCTGATGTTTTTCCGTTTTGTCAACGTCTTCTTCAATGTAGTCCTGCAGAATATCCAGCCCGCTCTGGACGCTGACGTGCGGGACGCGCAGCAATATATCTCCGGGGAACGCATTGACGGCATGTTCAACATGGTCAAATATTTCGGCTCCCTCATCGGCATGGGCACGGGTTTCGTCACGCCCTTCCTCTGGCGGCGCGGCGGCATCTTTGAGGGCAACGGCGCGCTGGACTTTGAGGGCAACAAGAATATGTGGTCCGCCCTGCGGGACGTGGACGTTTTTAACCGTCTCTCCCGAATGATGATCGTTACCTCCGTCATCGGGGCCATCATGAACGTGATTCCCCTGTTTTTCTATGATCTGACAGAAGTCAAACAGCGCGGCATGAGCAAGGCATTGAAACTGCGCGCGATGTTTGAGGACTACGCCAACGGGATTCTGAAGCTGGAAACGCGCGAGGAATGCGCGAAAATCCTCCGGGAGGCCCGGGAGGGTACGGGCAACCCGGAGGAGGACAAATTTGTGCTGGAGGAGCTCAATAAATACGATACGCCGGAGATGCGGCGGCGGCTTGCCCTGGCGCATGAAATTGTTGACGGCGGGTACAGGGGCATCCTGGAATTCGATTCCACGCGGCTGAAGCAGACGAAAGACCGCGAAGAAAAAACCGTCCTGCACAACATGAAGGAGGCGCAGAAGAGCATGGCCCGCTTTTTCCCGGACGGGAATCCAGAGGAACCGGATATCCAGGAACTGGAGACGCTCTATGAGGCACAGCCGCAGAATCGGAAAGAAGCAAAAGAGTTGCGCCTGCAAATCCAAGCGATGGAACAGCAGCGCCTGCTGATTTACCGCAGCACCAAGCCCTATGTCAAAGCCAAACAGCTGTTGGATGACCAGGCAAGCGCCGCGCGGCTGGATGAAATCTTTGAAAGTGTGATGACGCAGTGAAGATTACCGCAGCAAACCGCTGCGGTTGAGCAGCATGGAGTTATAGAGAAAGAGAATATCTTGATTCTCAAATTCTATGAAATTTGGCAGAAGTCGGCTCTGTATATACCGTATATCGACCAGCGTGATCTTGGTATAACCGCCCAGCAGCAGGGGCGCAATGCTGCTGCCGTAGGAATCGCGGAAAATGATCAGCTCGCGGTCGGTGGATGCGTCCGGAATCTCTATCGTTACAATGGCTTGGGCTCCGGCCAGAAAAACATCGTAGCTGTCCATACCGCCGAACAGCGCCGGATTGTAGACCCCAAGGCGAACGCGCGCTCCGTCCGCTTCGATATATTGTGAGAACACAAACGCTCTGTTTTCTTCTACCAGCGCCTGCACCACGGCATTTTCGGTATATTGGTTCGTAAGATATGTCAACTCGTCTGGTTTGACAGGCAAGGCGGAATGGCCGAGAAAACTGCCTTTAAACGGCGCCAGTGTTTGGACTGTAAAATCATCGCGCGAAGGCAGCGTAACACCCATCTCACGCGCCAGCCGTTCCGCTACCGGATAAATTGACTCCTGTTGCCAATGAATATCGGTGGAGTAAAAGCCGTCAAGGGACATGACATCAAACAGGTCAATATAGGTGTATTTGCCCATCTCTTCGTGTACGATGTCCAACATGGCGCTGTAATCGAAAGCGAGGTATCCGTATTTTTCAGCCAAAAAATAATTTTTATCGGGGAAAATGGCGTAGTAAACATGCATGTCTTTGCAAATATTGTTTGCAACGGTATTGAACCACGCGGCGTTTTCCCCTACAGTTTTCGCATCCAGAGGAAAATCCATTTGGGATAAATATCCGCCGGCGTAATAATATCCCCTGTGGTCGCGCTGCCCGAAAGCGTAGCGTCGCGTTACGGCATTGACGGTGCGGAAAGCTTCGCGCAGGGGAAATTGATCCTGCAGATATGCTTCAAATTTTTTCATATATTCGCCGCCCATGATAGTTTCGGCGTTAAATTCCGGCGGTTGCGCAAGCAGGCGGCGTTCAGTCTGCGAACGGCTGTTGTCCGGCAGGATAAAGAAAGCCGCACAGAATCCGAAGATTACAACGGCGAATATAAACAGTGTGACTGCGTTTTTTGTTTTTTCCATAACAGACCTCTAAAATCTAAAGTAGATAAACGGGTTGAACGACCCGTCCACCAAATTGGCGGTGACCAAGATTAAGATCAGGGCGACAAGCGCCGGTTCGAGTAGCGTCCACCGCGAACCTGTTCTTAATTTGGCGTAGCCTAATTTTTTTAGCAGCGGCGTCGAGCAGAAAGCGGCGAGGATGAACATCCAGCCAAAGCTGCGCAGGTAATACAGCGATTCGGCGCCGATGAAACCCGTGCCGCCCGCACCAAACAGTCCGGATACATCAGTCCATGCGCCGGACAATCCCGCACCGTTGAACAGCACAAAACTGATTAGGATGAAAAACATGGTGTAGATATGAGAGAATCCCCGCCAGACACGCGCAAGCAGCTTTCCGAGAACAAACTTCTCCAGCACCAGCATAACAGCCATCATCACGCCCCAAAGAATAAAATTCCAGTCGGCGCCGTGCCAAAGGCCGGTCAGCATCCACACCACGGCGATGTTCAGCAGCCATCGGAGCTTGGATACACGGTTGCCGCCCATTGGGATATACACATAGTCGCGGAACCAGCTTCCCATGGTCAAAAGTAAAAGCATGGATTTATTATAGCAAACATGGGGTGTTCGGGCAATAGATACAACGGATACAATCAAAAGTTGTCCGAACAATGGGGTACACTTCACAGGGTACACTTCAGGATGCGCCCGAAACCGGGATGATCCCGATTTCTATTTTCACAGGTAAATCCGTGATATTCGGCTTCGACCTTATCCCACTGGTCAAACGAACCGTCCATATCAATCGTGATTTTCTCGTTGAACCGCGGGAAATCCGGTGCACCTTTGTATTTGCGGATGTCGCTTATCAGCTGCATATAGTAATTGTCAAAATAACCCCCGCGCATCATCTCGATATCGCGGCTGTATTCCTCGTTTACACAGTCGACAAAGCACATCGGACGCGCGGGATATTCTCCCCTGAAGTCCCATTTGCCGGCAGTCCACTCGTTCCAGCCGGTGACCATAACCACCCTCGGGTCAGCCTCGCGGGCAACCTCCCACTGTTCCGCAATGTTGCCGCCCTTTTTCCATGCGTCCGGGTCGGAATCACTGTCATTTTTGCCATGGTTATATGCCCTGCCCCAGTTGTATTTTTCGCCATACATAGCGCTGTCACCCATATTGCACTGGGGATGCTGTGCTACCGATACGTTGATAATTTCCGGCTCTCCGCTTTCGCCCAGATGTACGTGCTGCGGTCTCGTGAACGACATCCAGGGCCAGCCGGCTTCTTCAATAGGCGCGTTGGGCCATTGCGCCCGTTTGATGTCAAAAAACGCCTTTACCTCGGAAGAGCATTCCTCCTCCTTGCCGATAATAACGGGTTTTCCGTCTAAGCGAAACCATGCTCCCGGCGCGATTCCCGGTTTGTATATGGCGTCATAAATTTGCTGCATACGCACGCCGGATTCGGTGTTTGTGTAATAAACGACCTTTGGCGTGTTCCATCCCTGCGCGGCGTATTCTTCCAGCACGCGCAAAATCATCTTACTGTTAGATTCATAAAAATCGTCATTTGTCGTGTCAAAGAAAAGAAAATCAACTCCGGCTAAAGTCAGCAGTTCCACGTGTTTTCGCACCACCCATTCGTCACTGTTAAAATAATATCCGAAGAGTGGCTCGATACAAAAATGGGGTTCCCCGCCGCCCCACACCTCCCATTCCGGGTGCCAGGGTGCTCCGGGAACCTTCTTGAGTATCTCTGTTATGTTGAAGAGTTTGGCCGATGGATTTTCCTGCGCGCTGAGAAAATAGAAAATACCGACATAGCGTTCCTTTTTTTGGACCTTGCAGGCCCTTGAATCCGGCAACATGCGCCCGAGTGCGTCTTTTCCGAATACAGCATCAAATTTTCCGTTCATAATACGACCAGTCCTTT
>Ga0123353_10006718_pt1 | contig 15402 bp, 15 predicted proteins | sample TergutLab28metaG_3_FD_92763 | JGI IMG/M metagenome (GOLD analysis project Ga0123353, IMG submission 92763) | Labiotermes labralis P3 segment gut microbial communities from Petit-Saut dam, French Guiana - Lab288 P3 | ecosystem: Host-associated > Arthropoda: Insects > Digestive system > Gut ... | reverse complement strand
CCGCTGAGATTTGATATCAGGACAAAAGTAAAAACTGTGAAGAACCAGTTGCCAAGGAACATCAGCTTGTCGCCCACAGTTGTCCGCAGATAATTATCAAAGACCTCAACCAGCGCTTCTATGACGTTCTGGAAGCCTTTTGGAATGTCGGTAAACGATTTGATCTTTATGTGTACTACGATCGCCAGCGCTATGAGTACCCCCATAATTATCCATGTTGAAATAATGGTATCTGTTATCCAGATGTCTATGCTGCCAAGCTTAAGGACTGCATGGTTTTTGATGTCAAAGTTTACTTCCAAAACTATACGCACCCTCTATCATCCGACCATAGGCCGATTTTTATGAAGCTGAAAGCAAAGTGATGAATGCCGGTTTGAGAAGCATGGATATTTCTACCTTCCGCGTGCTATTTGGATTATAGAATGTATAAGCCTAAATGTCAACATTCTTATTTCAAAGCGCGTGCGTTTCAGTCGCCGGGATTCCCGGGTTCATCGTCGATTTTCATATGTCTCACGATTATGACCGATATCTGCATTGTAAACAGGCCTATGATAGCGCCGACGGCAATGCTGACATGCGGGGTATAGTAGCTGATGAGACCGGCTGCAAGCAGGACCGCTCCCGTGAGGATATATCGAAGCAGGTATTGCAATCGGACATAGTTTTTGCCCGTATCCGGATCATCCATATTGAGAGTCTTTGTTACGGTGCGCTCAAGCAGATAGATTTTCCAGACATTCAGTGCTGAGGTCAGCACGACTCCGACAGAGAAAAACAACGCCTCGAGCAAAGTGCGCGAGTCAAGCGCAAGGCACACAACAAACCCTGCAACAATGATCGCCAGAGCCGAGACACTGATGGTTGATATTATTCTTACAGTGGTCCTGGAGAGTGTCATTACTATAAGTACGCCTCCGTTTTGCTTCTTTGTGTTGCCTTCGCACGCCTACATTTTATTTGCAAAATCAAAAATCGCCTTGAAAGCGGCGGCAATGCCGAGAAAAATGAATACTATCAGGAGCCAGGGAGATGTTCCCAACAGGTTGTCGAGCAGTCTGCCGAGAAAGATACCGAGTGCTACGCATACGATTATCGTTATCCCTATCTGAGACAGAACCGACAACGCCCGCGTAAACTCATTGCGGCTTTCGCGCGGCTTTTTATCATCGCCGGTCATATTGCTCCCTTCGTATACGCTGCACCAGTGCCGAATAATGGGATGTACAACTCACATATACTATCGTAAAAACAAACTAATGGCAATACTATTCCTGAAAAAAACAGAAATTTTGAGACGCCCGGATCAGGTGCTTATCTTGATATACCTGAAAGAGGACTTGAGCAGCATTCGTTTTGTACCGACATCATCAAAAGCGATTTCCAAAAGAGCGTCGCCTCCCGCGGGAGAAATGCCCGTGACCGTTCCCCGTCCGAACGCTTTGTGCGAAATAACGTCGCCTTTTTTGAGCTCGGGAAGCGGGGCGGGGGAGTTCGGAGTTCGGAATTCGGAAACCGGTTTTTGAAATCTGGAGTTTGGAGACTGGGACCGCGAGTTTGGAACCCGGAAATCCGAGTTATACTCAAAGCCGCCGAAAGTATCAAACGGTTCGTAGATATCGATACTGTCACCGTCTATCTCACGGATAAAACGAGAAGGCTGCGACGAGGAAGTCTTTCCGAATAACATACGCTGTTTTGTACATGTGAAGAAGAGCTTTCGTTTTGCGCGCGTCATTGCGACATAACAGAGCCTGCGTTCCTCTTCGATCTCTCCAGGGTCTCCGATCGCCCTGATGCCCGGGAAGATACCTTCCTCCGCGCCGACGACAAAAACCGTATGAAACTCCAGCCCCTTGGCGCTGTGCATTGTCATCATCAGGACACGGTCAGCGCTGTGGTCGTCGCGATCCAGATCGGTGAACAGCGCCGTCTCACTTAGAAAGTCAAACAGAGATCCGCCGTTTTCCTCCATAAAGCCGATTATGTTCGTTTTAAGCTCCCTGACGTTTTCCAGTCGCGCAATACTCTCATCTGATCCCTTTTGCTCAAGCATTTTTATATAACCTGTTTGCAGCAGCAGAGAGTCGTAAAGCTCGTCCAGCGGAGCGACGCAGGCAAGCTCGCGTAGACTGTCTATCATATCGGCAAACATGTGCAGGCGGCCGGCGTTACTTTTTATGCTTTCGTGCTCCTGTGAAGTCCTTAGCAGCTCAAACAAAGCGATGCCTTTTTCGGACGCAATTTCCGTCAGGCGGCCAACAGTTGTGTTCCCTATGCCGCGCGGCGGGTTATTGATGACCCGGAGAAACCGTATGTCGTCATTCGGGTTGTGGATAGGGCAAAGGTACGCCAGCATGTCCTTGATCTCCGTGCGCTCGTAAAACCCAGTGCCGCCATAGACCCTGTATGGAATGCCGCTGCGTTTGAACGCAGTCTCAAACTGGTTTGACTGAGCGTTCATGCGGTAGAGTACAGTATGTTCGCTCCAACTCGTGCCTTGCCCGGCGCTTTTTATGATTTTGTCCGCTACAAGCTGCGCTTCCACCCGTTCGTCCGTCGTGATATAAAGCTCAGGTTTTTCTCCGGGATCGTTTTCCGTCCAGAGTTTTTTGCCTTTTCTGCCCTTATTCTTGCTGATCACGTCATTTGCTGCCGACAGTATATGCCCGGAAGAGCGATAATTCTGCTCCAGGCGGATCACACGGGCGTCTTTATAGCGGCGCTCAAAACTCAGGATGTTCTCAATGGTGGCGCCGCGGAACTTATATATGCTCTGGTCGTCGTCGCCGACGACGCATATATTGCCGTAGCCGCCTGCCAGCATGGAAGCCAGGATATACTGAAGATTGTTGGTATCCTGGTACTCATCAACCAGCACATATTTGAACTTGCGCTGGTACTCGCGCAGGACGTCGGGGTGCTCGCGAAACAATAATACTGTGAGTAATATCAGATCGTCAAAATCGAGAGCGTTTGACGCCTTCAAACGCCCGGAGTACTCGAGATATGCCTTGCCAATCGTCTTTCGCCTGCTGTCAAAGCTTTGCTCAGCCGAGGACAGGAAATCCACCGCGGACGTCATTGCGTCCTTGGCGCGGCTGATATAGGTCAAAACAGTTTTATGCGGGAAATCCCGTTCTTCAATGTCAAGTTCTTTTAAGATCCGCTTCATAAGCGAAGCTGCGTCGGAGGTATCGTAAATTGTAAAAGACCTGTCGTATCCGAGTTTATCTATCTCCCGCCTGAGAATTCGCGCGCATGCAGAATGGAACGTCATAGCCCAGATATCCTTCGATTTCGGACCGAGCATCCTTTCAAGACGATCCTTCATTTCGCCTGCGGCCTTGTTGGTAAAGGTGATGGCGACGATTTGCCCCGGGTCTACCGGTCCAACAGCGCAAAGCTGTCGAACCCGGAGTTCGGAGTCCGGAATAAAAAACTCATCTTGTATCGCACCCGGCGTGAGGGCCGCGGCGCTGACATAACTCTCCAGAGCCGTGAGGTCGTCTTCGGTAACGTCTTCAGGCACAAAATCGCTGTCGGAACCGCACCCGAATTTAAGCAGGTTTTCTATTCGGTTCATAAGAACTGTCGTTTTTCCACTGCCGGCTCCAGCCAGCAGTAAAAGCGGTCCTTGCGTCGTCATGACGGCTTCCCGCTGCGTATCATTCAGGTGTGAAAAGTCACACCCGATAGCAGCGCGGCGGGCGGTGATAAATCTGTTACAAAGCTCCGTTCGGTCCATATATAAAAATATCCTTCGTCCCTTGATGCAAAAATTATACAACACATTTCAGGGGTTTGCAAAAGATAAGGTAAACGGGAGTCAACGACTCCCGTTTACCTAACAGATTATGAGGATAATAAAATGAAAAAAGATAATTTAGCGACCCTGCACTATCATGATAACAATCAGTTATTAAGTAATCTACATATAATTATTTCAAATGTATTAAGTTTAAAAGAAAATCAAAGAATTTTATGAATAAATTGTAAAAAAACTGCTGAAAATCAATAGTTTAAAGGACATTGTCAAATCTCAGTCAAATGCAATGCCAAGCCATGGTGAGGCCGGATCGTCCGGAGCTGAGTCATAAAAACCGCCGGAATCCGTCATCATGCCAAACCGGCGTCCGGCGCCAGAAAACATCGCCGGTGTTCTCACAACGTACTCGCCGGACGGAAACAAACAAGCTATAGCCGACAGCACATCGTCCGAATGACTTTCAACGGCGGCCGGCGGCGTTAGCAGTTCCTTTATCCAGACAGCCCCGTCGGGCTGTTTTTCCACTATTGCGCAGAAAAGACCGTCCGGTGTAGAAGCTTTAAACAACCCGCCGCCAAACTCGCGGCAGAGTTTGCTTTGATACGTTATTGCCCGCAGATCGAAGTCTATATGAGGTATTCCGGTAAGAAGGATTTCGCGCGCCAGTCTGTACTCAAACGCAGGGATCTCAGTCAGAACCACTTTTCGTGTACAAGGCGGTGCTTTGTCGAAGCGTTGCCCGGTCATATAAAAACAGTCACGAAGACTGGAACGTGAGCTGTAGTATTCAAACAGAGAGTCTTCGGACGGGCAAAGAATACTGAGCGATCCTCTGCCGCTGCACATAAGAATCAGGTTATTGACTATCGCAGACCCAAGACCTCTATTTCTGTGTTCTGAAAGAGCGGCGACGCCGTAAATCATTTCGCATGGCACTGAGAAAAAGCCACGGCGAAAACAACCTGCGGGCAGCAGATATCCCGCGGCAACAGGCACATCTTCGTGCGTTGCGACGAGACACATAGCCGGCTCATAATAGTGGCTGAAAAACAAGTCTTCATCACGGCCGCCAAACACAACGCTCCATATGCTGCGCAGTATCTGGGTCTCTCCGGCTCGCGGGTGGCGCAGGTTCGGTTCCAATCGTATCCTCCATTGACATAATACAGATCGTATAATGCTTCGTATCTGCTTGATTAAAGAGTGTGTGTGCAGATATCCCCAATGAGTCGCTTGATTTCCTTGAGGTCCACAAACGTCTCCGGTCTGCGGTGCGGATCTCGTAAAAGCGCCGAAGGGTGGTATATAGCAGTGAACTTGACGCCGTCTTTGTCAAAAACCTTGCCGTGGTCCCGGGTTATCTTTAAATCCTTGTCGATGAGTTCCGCTGCAGCTATTCTTCCGAGGCAAACAACGATTTTTGGTTTTATCAGAGAGTATTGCGCGCGCAGCCATTTGAGACATGCCTCCCTCTCGGCATTCAGCGGATCCCGGTTGTTGGGGGGACGGCATTTTACGATATTTGCAATGTAAATGTTTTCTTTCCTCGAAAGCCCGATGATCTTTAACATATCGTCGAGCAGTAGACCTGCGCGTCCGACAAAAGGTTCTCCTTTTAAATCTTCGCTTTCTCCGGGGCCTTCTCCGACGAAAAGGACTTCGGCGTTGTGGATGCCCGCGCCAAAGACGACATTTGTTCGTGTTTTATGCAGATCGCATAACGTGCAACTGCCGCAAGCGGCTTCGAGTTCGTCCCAGGTCAACATTGGCTTTCCTCCGTGTGTATGACTGTTAGGGTATGAAGTATATACTTTCCAGTGTGGTGTGTAAAGTCAATCGCTTCCGAAATACGCCTGACGGACAGCATCAGCTTCCCGGATGGATGCAATATCACCTTCTGTCACGACTTCACCGACCGCAAGCGTATAACAATAACCAGCCAAACCAAAAGCCAGATGGACGTTCTGCTCCACAAGGAGGATACTCGTACCCCTCTCGCGATTGACCTCCCTGATTGACTCTCCCAACTGCTCGATTATGACCGGAGCCAACCCGAGCGAAGGCTCGTCAAGGCACAGTAAACGCGGCGCACCCATTATACCTCGCGCTATTGCAAGCATTTGCTGCTCTCCGCCGGAGAGCGTTCCCGCTTTCTGCTTTCGCCTCTCCCGGAGTTTTGGGAAAAGGCGGTAGACATATTCAAAGTCGGACTTGACGCCGTCCTTATCAGTTCTTCGCGACGCTCCGAGGATCAGGTTTTTGTATACGCTCAGATAGGGGAACAGCTGCCTTCCTTCCGGCACAAGAATGATCCCGCATCTGACGATGTCCTGCGTCTTTTTGCCTGTTATATCCTCTCCGTTATAGAAAACTTTACCAGCGGAAGAGGGGATAAGGCCCATGATCGCGTTCAGGGTCGTGGATTTGCCGGCGCCGTTGGCTCCGATCAATGTCACGATCCTGCCTTCAGGCACGGTCAGGCTTATGTTATTGACCGCGACCGCTTTGCCATAGGTGACGGTGAGATTTCTGACATCCAGGATGTTACTCAATAGAAACACCCCCGAAATACGTTTTTATTACATCCTCATCGGTCTTTACGGCTTCCGGCGAACCCTCAAAGATCTTTTCGCCAAAGCTTATGACGACCACACGGTCGCAGATCGACAGTATCTGCATGTTATGCTCAACGATAAGGATCGTCATACCCCTGTCCCGCATTCCGCTTATCGCGTCTATCGTAAACTGCCGTTCCTCAGGATTCATACCGCCGAGCGGTTCATCGAGCATCAACAGTTTGGGTTTTGACGCCAGCGCCCTGGCGACTCCGAGCATCTTCTGGTATCCGTGCGGCAGGTTCTTTGCCAGTTCATTTCGCATCGAAGTCAACCTGAGCGACTCTACGATAGCTTCGGTTGATTTGGATATGTCCCTGTCGTTTTCCCGGTGCTTCCTGGTGCCGAAATACATGCTTGCAACGCTTGAATGAGGATGCAGGTAATGAGCTGTGGAAATGTTCTCATAGACAGTAAATTCGCCGAAAAGAGGGTTGAGCTGAAAGGTGCGGCCTATACCCAATGCGGCGACCTTGTGCGGGCGCTTCCTTGTTATGTTTACGCCGTTGAAATGGATGGCGCCGGACGTAGGCATCAGCACTCCGGTGACGAGGTTGAAGAAGGTAGATTTTCCTGCGCCGTTCGGACCAATGAGGCCAAGTATCTCGCCTTCATTGATATGCAGGTCCAGATCGTTTATGACCACAAGACCGCCAAACCTTTTATAGAGTTTCTCGGAAGTCAGCAGCAAGGTTTAAGCACCTCCTTCCGTTTTCGTGGAGCCGGGCGCGGTTTTCTTTTTTGCAACGATCCTTTTGACGGTCCCGGGAATGCTCGCAAGCCCTCCCGGCAAAAAGTATGCGACTATGAGCATCGCTGCTACGGTTATATAGGGTGCGTATTGGTTCAATGCGCGCGACATCTCGGGGATGATGACCAGCAGGATCGTCCCGATGATCGGACCGATGAAGCTGTCTTTCCCGCCGATCATAACATACATGATATACCACAGGCCTACTGCCATGCCGTAGCTTGTCGGAGAAAGCGAGGTGTTGTAATGAGCAAATGTCGCACCGGACAAGCCCGCAAAAAAGCAACCGAAACCAACTGCCAGAAGTCGGAAGTAGACCTCGCCGACGCCTATGGCGGCTGCTGCGTCAGGTGATTGCGCGAGCGCGCGCAGGATCACACCTATTCGTGAAAACTCAAAACGGTACATTATAACACAGCTAACGATCGCAAGAATAAAGAAGAAGTAGTAGTTGCGCGTCATGTTCATACTGCGAAAGAGGGTGGGGATATTGCTCAGTCCATTTGAGCCGCCGGTTATAGGCATCGCCGAAATAATATATACCAGCGCGGCGCCGAGAAACATAGTCGCCATGCCGAAATATATCGAGCGCAGACGCACAAATGGCAAACCGGTCACGACGCCGAGGATTGTGACAAGTATCGTAGAAAGCGGTATCGTCAAGTACGCGGGCATGCCGAGCTCTACCGCAAGAATAGCGGCGGTATAAGCTCCGACGCCGACAAAAGCGGCTTGCGCAAATGAAATATTACCCGACAGAGCAATAGTCCGAAGCCCTACCGCTCCGACACATCTGACAAAAACGACAATAAAAATGTGAAGCCAGAAGTTTGTCCTGACGAACAAAGGCATAACGGCTCCGACCGCGATCAGGATAACATACGGGAGGAATCTGAAAAGAGCGGGCGTTAAGCTTTTCGTATCGATCGTTTTCATACCGCGCCCCCTCTACATCTCGTGGCCAAAGAAACCCTTTGGCCTGATCAGCATCAAAACGACCACTATCAGAGCTGCGACCGCGTCCGAGCCATAACCCTGGAAAAAGAACGGGAGCCACGAGTCGAGAGCACCCATTACGAGACCGGTGATAATTATTCCGTTCATGCTGCCCGCGCCCGAAAGCATGACAAGCATTAAAATACGGAGGATCATCACATCCCCCATGGTAGGGGTAAGACTCCTGTACGCGCCCATAAGAGCTCCCGCTACGGCGGCGAGCCCAAGTCCTATCGCGCAAACGATTGCCGCGACCCTGTTGATGTTTACACCACACAGCGCGGCTCCGGTGCGGTTTTGCGCTATGGCTTCCATCTGCCTGCCTAAAGTCGTTTTGTTTACAATGAACAACACAGCCAGTAACAGTACAACGCCAATGGAAAACGTCAATATTCGCTCATTACTGATAGTGAGAGTCCCGAAAGTCTGGCGTCCGGACGCAAACGGGTCGACGCGTATTTCTTTTGAGCCGGCGAGGACTACGGCTGTTGTGGTAAACAGCGTCATAAGCGCGACGCCAACCATTACTATCCTGCTGAAGTCTTTGGCAAATCTCCTGAAAACGATTTTTTCCATAAGTATGCCAAGAAACACCATAACCACTACGGTGATCAGCATAGCAAGCCAGTTGCTGACGCCGAGCAGCATGCATAAATAATAGCACAGGTAACCGGATACCATGTATACGCCGCCGTGGGCAAGGTTGAGCGCGCCCATCATGTTGAAGATAAAGGCAAATCCAAGCGCGACGAGTATATACATGGACGCCAGCACCAGGGTGTTGACAATGAGGTTTTGCACCAGGATCATGCTTAACGTCATAACTTGAGCCCCTTTCGTTGGTAAACAACGGAGAGGCGACTGCGCGCCTCTCCGCCGGTCGCTATTGCTTATGCTATGGTACCAACATGAGTTCTCTCTGGTATGAAGGCCTGCCGTCGGCGTTTAAGAGCATCATTGAAGCGGGCATACCGACAGCCTGATTATACTGCCACCCGTAGCTCTCTTTGCCGCCCGGGAATCCGGTCCCGTATATTGTTTCAAGTGTTTCCGCGTTGCGCCAGGCGTCCATAAGAGACTGGGCGTCCGTTGCGCCGGTCTGTTGCATGAGATTCAGAATGATCCACAATGAGTTGAAGACCGAGCCGCTGAAAGATCTTGCGGAATCCTCGCCGTGAATCTCTCTAACCTTGTTCATAACCTGATTGTATATATCCGTGTTAGCTTCGGGTGAGAAATCAAAAGCGGATGTGGCTACATTATATGCTGCGTCGTGTCCTGCAAGGCCAAACAGAGCGCCCATGGTGATCGTGCTGCCCGTGACAAAGGGCATGTCGCTGCCGAGAGCTCTCAGTTCCTTTAGTATCGCTGAGATATTGGGAGGCGTACCGGCGGTGATGACCGCATCGGCGCCGCTGGCAATGATTTGCAGAGCGGTTGCCGCCATATCGGGCGCCTCTCCCGGATATGTAACAAAGTTTGGAAGGATCTCTACACCGTGCCGCCCGGCATTCCTTGCAAGGTAATCACGAATCTCCTGATTGGAGCCGGTATCGTTTTCGACATAGACGAGTTTGTTTGCTTCCGGGAAGAAAGTCTGAGCCATTCTAAGAGCAAGCATCCACTGCATTACGGAACCGATCGTACCGCCCGCAAATCCGTTTGGACCGTTCGTGCCGCCCCATCTCTTATCCATGGTCGTCGCTTTGTTGACGTGCATGACTCCGTGTTGTGTCCACAACTGCTGCGCACCGGCTACCATGAAGTCGTTGGTCTCGATCACGACATCGATACCCTGATCGATAAGGTACATAGCCGCGGCGTTGATGGTGCCCGGGTCGCTCTGCAGATCTGACAGGACCAGCTCGACCTCGCGCTTGACGCCATTTATTTCCCAGCCGCCCTGCTCGTTGATCAAATCGGCAAGTATTTCCGCTTCATAGAAACCCTGCAGATCAAACCCGGCAAACCATCCGGTAACGGCAAGAAGGACACCGATCCTTATCGGGCCTGAATCGACGGGGGCCCCTCCGCCGCCTGCCGGGGGCGGGGGATTGTTTTGCCCTGGAGCAGGGCTGTTCTGTCCGGGGGCCGGGCTGTTCTGGCCAGAGCCTGCCGGGGGAGTGGTGTCTGTTCCGCTGTCTCCGCAGGCAACTGCGCCGGCGAGCAGCGCAATAACCATCAACATTGCCAGAGCTCTGAATATGGTTTTTTTCACTATTATTCCTCCTTAAATATAAATATATTCGTCTGGAATAATAATAGTAAAATCTTGCGCCGTTGTGAAATACAGAATATGTATAAACCGATACGGAAAATGTATGGATGTATCAGTATCAGGAGCTTTACATACCGCAAGGATTGCACTATTATTTAATGCGTTAGTGAAACGCCGAAACAACCGTTTCGGCGGGCGGTCATCCTGCGGGTAATGATATCAGAAAAAATCACTGCAACGAGTCGGTTATTTCCAGATACTCCCGAAGCATCTCAATATAAAGAGGCATGATCGGGTTCAGATTATCCGTTTTCCAGACGGCGAATATATCCAGCGTACTGTGCTCGGTTCCCTCCGGAAGCTGCATATACCTGTATCTCTTGTCAAAAATCAGTTCCATGCTTGTATCGACAAATGCCACGCCGATCCCGGAGCGAACGCCGAACAGCATGGACTCGATGCCGTTCATGCTTTTCAGTTTGACATGTTCTATGCCAAATCTTCTGAGAGCGTCCTGAACATCGGTGTGCCCGCGCTGGCTTTCGATCGATCGGGGCAGAAGAAATGTTTGGCCCGAGAAGTCTGTTGGTACGAGTGTTTCCTTGCTTGCAAGCGGGTGCGAGTTGGACATGGCAATAATTGTTGAGACCGTATGGCATTTCATAAACAGCGCATTCTTGATTGCAGGAAGCTCGAAACCGAAGGTGAAAACGACGTCCAGCTCACCGGAGGCGAGTTTGCTCCTCAGTCCGGAAAAAGACATCGATTCCACAGTCACCTTGATCGCCGGGAATTCTTCAGTAAACCTGGTAGTCGGCGGGTACACATAGAGGTCGGTGTTCGTACCGTTGACAAAACCGACGGAGATTTCGCCTTCAAGGCCGTCGGAGACAAGCTCAACACGCGATATTGCGTCGCGAATGATCTGGTTTGACTTTGAGAGTTCCTGCGCCATTATTGCTCCTCCGACGGTGAGGCGCAGGTTGCCCTTATCGCGGGTGAACAGATCAAATCCCAGCTCGTCTTCCAGCAGGGCGATCTGCCTGCTGATAGTCGGTTGGGAAGTATAAAACTCATCAGCCGCTTTTGTAAAGTTCAAATGCTTTGCGGCGCTAAGAAAATACTCGATTTGCTGACTATTCACACCGGCGCCTCCAATCAGGCTTTTTTGGCAATGGAGTCTACAAAAAATGATAACACATTTCCCAAAACATCGCAAGGGTTTAGGGACGATTGTTACTGGTCAGACCTGACTCTGAGTGCAAGCGCACACCAGCCCCCCGTGACCTGTAACAGATAATTCAATGATTATTGGGAGGGATAGGTTTGTCAATCAGAATAAACGGAATAAACCATGTTGCCATCAGCGTCGCCGATCTTGACGAGAGCGTCGCGTGGTATGAGAGAGTGTTCGGGTTTACTGTAAACAGCCGCAGCCGCATTCCAGGAACCGAAGTCAGCGTATGCCATATGCAGGGGCAGGGATTTATACTCGAGATATTCTGCGCAGATAACGGCCGAACGCTGCCGGAGGACAGGAAGACGCCAAACCTGGATATACTTACTCAGGGTAACAAGCATGTATCGTTTGGAGTGCCCGACGCTCATGCGCTACTGCCGGAGTTTAAACGTCTGGGGGTAAATGTCGCGTTTATAGCCGAAGTGGATGATACATACGGCGTCTTCATCAATGACAACACAGGCAATTTGATTGAGATTTTTGAAGAAAGGCAGACAAAATGAACTATTTGGTGAATTTTAAACAAACGCGACAACCAAATAGCCCATTTTGTACAATTTATAGTTACTTACCTGCCATATACGGCGTTATAAACGCCCGTTCCGTTAAGGTTTTGTCGCCTGGATAAACTCCCTGTACTTATCCATGCGGGCTTTGTATTCGGGAGTAGCCTTGTGATTGTTCAGCTCCGTCTCGATACGATACATATCATCCATGTGTTTCATCTTACCCGGCATCGAGTTGTGGGCATGCTCATACTGATCCCCGGGGACGTCAAATGCCATTTTGCCGTCCTTTATCGTAAGCTCGCCGGTCACGCCGCAAACTACGCATATCGTCTCTTTAGGATCGTCCGTGACGTGGAAGTTGCGGCTGTGACACACGGGGCAAACCCCGGGATCCCCAAGAAACTCCGCATTTTCAGCTCCCGCAATAGCGGCATCTACTATGTTTTCGCCAATCGAGCGGCACTTTGCAACACGCGCATCATCCATTACTATCGATTTACCCCAGGAGAAAACCTCGTCATCGACTACCGTCCAGCTGCGAGACATTGCCAGCATGTTCATATCCGCGGAGATCCTTGTAGTCCACTGGCTCCCACCGATGGAAATGAACGACATCAGTTTCTTATCGAACTTTCTCGGGTCAGGACCGGGTCCTCCGGTCTTTTTTGCGATCATGTCGGCCACGGTGCAGCAGCCGGGATCGTTGGCGGGTCCGAACAGTCTATCCTGCACCATTCGCATCACACCGGGAGACCCCTTCTCAAATACTGGCATAACAAAGATAATGCCGTCGGCGGAGAAGATCTTCTCATCCAGCCATTGCAGATCGTCTTTGATAATGCATTCGCCGGTTTTACCCTGCATCATACCGTTGACGCATGCAACGCAGCCCGTACAAGGTTTGATGTTCAAGTCGAGCAGGCGTATGAACTCTATCTCCGCGCCTTTTTCCTTCGCGCCCATCAGCGCCTCGCGCGCCATTGCGTCGTTGTTGCCGTTTTTGTTTCCCCCAGAAATTGCTAAGATCTTCATTATTCTGCATCTCCTTATATATCAATGTATATCAGTATTCGAAATCGAAGCCATGCCAGACCGGAATACCGGTATAGTCCTTTGTTAACTCTGCGCCGGTCAAAGCGCGTATCGCGCCGGAAGCCAGTGCTTCCATTTCAAAATCCCCGGCAAATACCTTGACCGGCGCTATCCATGAAGTATACCTACGGATCAATTCCACGAAATAATCATCGTGCGAGACTCCGCCTGTAAGCAGTATTGCATCCACTTCTCCGCAGAGTACACAGGCGTAACTTCCTATATATTTTGATAGCTGATAAGCAAACGAGTCATATACAAGCTTCGCCCACTTATCTCCCGAGGTAATACGGTTTTTTATTTCCCTGACGTCATCAGTACCGAGCAATCCCGAAAGTCCGCCGTACTTTGATATTTTCTGTTCCATCTCCGACTGTTTATAGTCACCGCTGAAGCACATCCTGATGACCGGCATTACAGGGACATATCCGGAGCGGTTTGGCGCCATAGGGCCGTCTCCGTTTAGAACATCATTTCCGTCTACGATCTTTCCGTGCTTCTGAGCGGTGATGGACAGACCGCCGCCTACATGGCATACAATGAAGTTGCACTGCTCATAAGGTTTGCCGAGGCTCTCTGCAGCCCGATATGCTACTTCCTTCTGATTGAGTACGTGAACATGGCTTTCTCTGTAAATGCCCTTGACGCCGCTGATACGGGCCAGGTCTTCAAACTCGTCACAGTCCGGCGGATTGACCAGGTACGCCGGTTTCCCGGTCTTCTCCCTAAATGAGTTAATTATCTGGGCGCCAAGCATGGCGGGATGCTCAAACAGCAGAGTGTTGGTGCTGTCTTCGATTATCTTCGGGTTGACCGGAAAAATCCCGCCCGGCGTCGAGACCAGACCACCGGAGTAAGCGGAAAATGCATCAATCGAATGAAGCGGTACCATGTGCCTGGCAAGCTCATGTTCTATTGCGTCCAGCCTGTATGGCAGCTGGTCGTTGACGCTCTTGAATGATTTCAACGTTTCAGAATCATGTGTGAGATTGACCTTGAAGAAATACTCATCTCCGTCAAAAACTGCGATTTTAGTTGAAGTGGAGCCCGGACTCAGCGTGAATATCCTGTACTTCTTATTGCTCATATGTTTATTCTCCAGACAATCATTGATTTGCAGACGTGATCACCAACATGGCTATGTCTCCCACGATTTCATCGACTGTGGCTCCGCGGGATGAGTCGGCCACAGGTTTGCGGAAGCCGGACAGGGTATGTCCGTAAGCCTTTCCGCCTGCAAAGTATGTGATCAGCTTAACGGCGATATTGGCGGCGTTCAGGTCGGGGAATATTAAGATGTTCGCAATGCCGGCCACGTCGGACGCACGCTTTAGCTTTGCTCTTGCAACGACGGGGTCGATTGCGGCGTCCAACTGGAACTCGCCGTCGATTTTGAGATCTGGCCTTCGTTCGCGCGCTATCGACAGCGCAGCTGTTATCCTTTCGACACCGGGGGCGGCGCCGCTTCCGTCGGTTGAGAAAGACAGAAAAGCCGCTCTGGGCTGCCAGCCCATGAGAGACTGGACACCATCGCAGCACGCTATGGCTATACTGGCAAGTTCCCCGGGTGAAGGTTCGGGGTTAAGGCCGCAATCCGCAAAAGCTATCAGATTACCTTGAGAGCAGGAGAGACTGTCTGTTTCTACAAGGGCAAAAATAGACGGGACATCGACGTTTTCGCGCAGTCCGATTACAGTATGGGCTGCAATCAGAACATCGCTTGTAGTGTTCGTGTGCCCGCAAAATACACAGTCAACATCACCGGCTGCAGCCAGCATCATGGCGTAATAAACAGGGTTTGCCATTTTTCTCTTACAACCTTTAGCGGACAGTATCCGCGGCTCCGACAGATACCGCTCGATAAGCTCATCCTGCAAAGTCTCGTTTGAAATATCCACGATACGCATGCCATCCAGAGATACCCCGGATGACCCGGCGGTCGATTGGATCACTGAAGGTGCATTTACCAGCACCGGTGTACATATTCCCGCATCGAGCGCCGCACGTGCGGCCAGCAGGGTATTGGGAGCGTCGCATTCCGGTAACGCAACAAGCTTTGGGAATTTTCGGGCTTTTCCGATCAGAGTATCTATGAGGCTATCATTCATGGTGACCCCGACCTTCCAATGATTTGACGTGAGTTGGTGCGCTTAAACAAACCGGCCGGCTTTTACCGGTTTTTTCGGGGTTCTTATAGTGCCCGCGTCCT
>Ga0123353_10006717_pt1 | contig 15402 bp, 7 predicted proteins | sample TergutLab28metaG_3_FD_92763 | JGI IMG/M metagenome (GOLD analysis project Ga0123353, IMG submission 92763) | Labiotermes labralis P3 segment gut microbial communities from Petit-Saut dam, French Guiana - Lab288 P3 | ecosystem: Host-associated > Arthropoda: Insects > Digestive system > Gut ... | reverse complement strand
TTGCCGCCCAACTACTGATTTGTAGACTCCACCACATGTACATAGAGTGAGGTATGCTGTAACTGCAGGGTCAATATCCTTTTTTGTAAAAATCGCAATCTTTCGCTTAAAAGCCGATAATCACAGGCAAGAATACCGAAAACACTTGAAATTCCAAGGTTTTGCTTAACTATTAAATTTGATAACTTTCGTAAAAACATTGCTTTTTGATTCGTTTTTTTGCAAAAACCATACTTTGTTTGCTCGAAAAGCTTCGACGTTCTAATGATAAAACGCTTTTTCCAAATATTCATTTTTCGAAGCTTTTTCCGATTCATTTCTTCATTCCTTTTCATCCCGCTTTGTCGCGGGAAGGGATCCGCCCGGGGGTGGCGGGAACCACCCCCGGGTTTGGCCTATTGCCCTTAGGGACCGATAGTCGGGCTTGATTTATTCGCGTCGAATATGTCCTGATGTACCCACACCGCCGGGTAAACGAACCCGCGCTCCGGAGTCGGGGGGCTAACGTAATTGGGACTGATCCACATTTGGAAGACCCTGCCGTTGTCGTCGTTGTTGGTCAACGCCCCGGCCGTACCGGTGATATCGCCGGGGGTGCGCAGCCACATCCCGTATAGATATCCCGTCGGGATACTCACCTTGCCGTAGTTGCTGATTGCGACTGCGGTACTATTCAGGCTTCCCGTGCGTAAGAAGTACCTCTTGGAGCAGAAGTTTGCCGCCTCGCCCCAGCTCATCGCGAAAGCGATGTTGCTGCCCATACTCGCCAAAGTGTTGGTCGGAACGCTGTAGCCGTCGTGAAGCGAGGAGGGCTGGCCGGCGGTGCCCCTGACATTGACTGCGTTGTTGGCAACCGTGAAGCTGCGCAGACGGGCGCTTGCCGACAGTCTGTCGATCTGTCCGCTGCCCTGGCTCATGTTGTTGAACCAATTGTTGATATAGGTTTGTACATTTGAGCCGTTGTAGTTGTTGTTCGAGCCGTAGTTAACGGAGCCGTTGATATAGTACGCGCGTACGATCAGCGAATAACTGCCGTTTCGCGCTATCTCGACCCACCTGCCGTCCCCGGTCAGGTTGTTCTCCAGTATCCGCCCGTCAACAGGCGTGGGAACAGGCACTATCGGGCCGCCCGGAGTTCCGCCGCCGGACCCTCTGAGCGTCACGGTCGCTGTGCCGGACTTCGTTGGATCTGTAACCGAGGTAGCCCTCACCGTAAGGACGGTGTTCGTATCGTTCGCCCCTACGGTCAGCTCGCCGGTAACGGTGTTGATGCTCGTGCCGCCGCTTGCCGGGGATACCGTCCATACCACGCCGCCGGTATTCAGCTGGCCGTTGTTTTGGTACACAAAGGCCGTAAATGTCTGCCTGCCGCCCCTGTCTACCGTCGGGTTTGCAGGATAGACTTCGACATGGCTGATAGCTATAGGATTGTTCGTAACTATCGCGGTGGTCGAGCCGGTAGTGACGTTGTCCTTGTTTGCCCTGGCCGTGATCGTCAGCGTCACGGCCGGCTCATTCGCCGCTATCGTAAGCACGCCGCTAGTGCTGATCGTCGTCCCCGGGTGTGTCGAGTTGACCGACCAGGTCACGCCTTGGAAATTCTCCGTACCGTTGTAGAGCCAGACCCTCGCCGTGTAGTTTTGCGTACTGCCCCTGTAGACGACCTGGTTTGCGGGCGTGACGACGACGCGTTCGACGTCTTCAGCGCCCGGTTGGTTGAGGTTGACGATCGCGGTCGCGGACTTCGACGTGTCATTTCTGGACGTAGCCGTAACTATCAGTTGATTTGCCGTCTCGTTCGCGGCGATGACCAGCCGGCCGTTGCTGTCGATTGTCGTCCCAGAGTTTGACGAATTGACCGTCCATGATACGCCTTCGCTGTTCGTGGCGCCGTTGTTTTGGACCGCTCTGCCTGTGAACGTGACCGCCATGCCTCTGCCGGTATTGACAGAAGCGGGCTCGATGATGACTTCCCTGATGCCCAGCGGGTTGACCGTGACCGTCACGCTTGCCGTATCAAATTTCGTGTTGTCCGCTATGGATCTCGCCGTCACGATCAGCGTGGAAGCTGTTTCATTCGCCGCTATCGTAAGCAGTCCGCTGGTGCTGATTGTCGTCCCGACGTTTGCCGAGCTGACCGTCCAGGCCACGCCCTGGAAATTCTCTGTGCCGTTGTTGTGCCACACTCTCGCGGAAAACTGCACCGTACCCCCCAGATAACCCTGCGGGGTCTTCGGGGTGACTTCGACGCGGTTAATAGCTGTCGGATTCTCTCCGACAATCAGGGTCGCCGTCCCGGTAGTGATGTTGTCCCGGTTTGACTTCGCCGTCACGATCAGCTGGCCGTTTGCTTCATTCGCGGCCACCGTCAAAAGGCCGTTCGTATTGATGGACGTCGCCGGGTTTGTCGAGTTGACCGACCAGGTCACGCCCTGCGTGTCCGTACCGCTGACGAGGGTCACCGTCGCCGTGTACAATTGCGTGGCGCCCCTTCCGACCGTGGCGTTCTGCGGGCTGACCGTGACGCTCATGACGTCGGTCGCGTCCGTAACGTTCACGGTCGCCGTGCCGAATTTCGTCGGATCGAGCGTAGACGTCGCCCTGACCGTGAACGTCGTATTGGTCTCTAATGCCCCGACGCTCAGGAAGCCCGACGAGTTGATCGTAGTTTGCGCGCTTGTCGGCGACAGCGTCCATGTCACCGGGCCGTTGATGATCGGCAAGCTCGTATCGTTTCGCGCAATCTGCGCAAGGAACATATAGCTTTGCCCCTTTTGTATGTTCAGCGTTTGCGGCATGACGGATACGGATCTGATACCGTCGGCATCCCATGGAACGAGGACGCCCTGGTTGTTCAGCTTGAAGATATCATCCGTGTAATGCTGCCTGCCTGCTTCGCTGTTGAGCTTGCCGTCGCCCCTTGCCGGATCCCAGCTGTCGCCGTAGAAGAACTGCTCTCCGTCAGCCCCCATGAGCGGGCCTACGTAGTATCTGCCGTTCTGCAAAAAGATCGGTGTGACGCCGGGCATCGTCGGATTTTCCGCAAAGCCTCCGCCGATCGGCGGCTCTCTGAGCACCCTCGGAGTTTGCGGCGAATACTGCTTGAAGACGTTTTGGCCGACATGGACCCAGTAGCCCTGGTTCGCGCCCGTGCCATAGAGCCCTGCCCACATATCGTCTCCGCCGCCGAGCTTGCCGTCCGGGCCTCCCCAGATCATATTCAGCTTGTTCGGCTCGTTGTCCAGCGTCCCGTTTGACAGGACGCGCTTGAAGATATTCGGGGGCTCTTCCACATAGTAGAGCACGTTGTCAAAATCGCTGCCCATGTACGCGGGCCTGTCGGAGCTTGTGCCGGGCGTCCCGTTCGGGTTGTAGACGTACTTCGGCGGCTGGTCTCTCGGCGAGCCGTTTTGGGTCACGATCATATACACGTTCGCCGGGTCGCCCATCGGCAGATAGTAGTTGCCGTCCGGGCCCAGTATGACGTCCGGGTTTCCGGTAGCCTTCTTCACAAGGCTGTCAAAGGCGCTCTTCAGGTTGTTGACCGCCGTTTGGATGGCCGCCGTCGTCGGGAAGTTCGTATTCAATACCACTTTGCCCGCGTTGACCCTGGTGAGCAGGTTGTTGAGGCTGTCCGCCGTATAGGGGCTGTCCGTGTCGCTCAGCAGCCATTCGCCCCTGTTGATAAGCTCGATAAGCTCGTTGAGGTCGGGATCGCCGCCGCCGACGCCTACGCCGACGAGTATGTGCATATCCCTCGGAACGCCCCACCTGTCGATAAACTCGCCAAGGATGATCGCCGAGCCTATGCCGGTCGATGTGATGTCGCCGGTTGCGGTGACTGTCGCGACGTCGGTGTTCAGCGATCTCCATGTGATGGTGTTAAAGTTGCCGGCCGTGACGGTCACAGGGCTGCTCTTCGTCTGGCCAGGGCCGGCGAATACCACCTCGCCGCCCTGCCTGAGCGTATAAGCGCTGATGTTGTTCGGGTTGATAACCAGGTAATTCGCCACGAACGACGCGCCGCCGAAGGTGCCGAGCGCAACGCCCACCACCCCGGCCCTGACGCCTCTGATGTTCAGCGTGCCTGGATTGCCCCTTATATACGTCACCATGGCTATGGTCGGATCGGCGCTGTTTGCAATGTGCAGAGAGGTCGCCTGCGAGGTCTGCGTCTGCCCGACCTCGACGGTGCGCGCCACCGGTATGCCGGTCTGGTTTGTCAGCGTGACGTTGATATCTGCGGGCGCGGCCAAGGCCGTACCGAGCTGCGCCAGCACGGAGGTCAATACGACTGCCGCAGTCAACAGCAACGCTATCAGTTTGGCGGACCGCTTCCTTTCAATTAGTTTGTGAGTATTCATTTCATGAATCTCCTTTCGATCGTACCCTTGTTCAAGCCTTCATCGATACCTGACATCAGTCATACATCATCAAGCTCTCCCAGAAGTACATATGGAGAGTGACTGTCGCGGTCTTGTCAATGCGGGTAAGCGTGACTTCGATCGGAATATAGAAGTCGTCATTGGGTCCCGACAGGGCTGCCAACAACGCAATCAGTTCCTGCTTGGTCGGCACATACTCGAGGATGATGGACGGTTCACCGCAGTCATCGAGATCTATTTTGACAAAGTCGCGGTATTTTGAATTCGTGGCCGCAACCGTCACGCCGGAATAGTTGCCGTCGGCAATGATATCCTCAAGATGGATCGATGCCGGCTGGAACAGGTGTATCAGATCCCCGACGTCGGAAGCCATATAGGTGTATATGCCGAACCATCCGTCGCCATCCAACGGGTCTTCAGCCCATCTTGGCATGTAGCCGGTTCCGTCATTCGGCGGTTTCACCGGAAGAGCCGTGTCCGCTGTGACAGTGATTTGGATGTTTCTGGAGAGCGTGCCGGCCGTAACGGTGATGGTAGTCACCCCCGGCGAGAGGCCGGTAATCACTATGTTGGTCCTGCCCGTAGTCGGCGAGACCGACGCGACGCCAGCCGCGCTCGAAGACCATGTCGGCGTCACAGTGGCGTTCGTCGGCGTGACCGTACAGCCGACTGTATATGTCCCGCCTACCGGGATCGACCTGTTTTCGCCGTTGAGCACCAGGTTCTCGATCGGTATCTCGACCGGATCGCCCGGCGTCACCGTGATCGAATAGTGTCCTCTTGCGCCGTTCGGAGCCCTGACCGAGATCGTGATCGGGCCGCCGGTCCTCACGCCTGTGACCACGCCTGTAGTCGGGTTGACCGTGGCGATGTCCGGATTGCTGGAGCTCCAGGTGAGCGGTCCCTGCGACGAACCCGCCGGGCCGACTGTGACGGTCGGGGGATTCACGGTCTCGCGTTCCCTGACGGTCGTGGGCGTCGTTCCGAAGGAGATGGACGGAGCGTTGACCATGAACCGATCGCCTACATCGCCCCAGTCGACATTGCCGTTCAGTATCTCTTCGAGAGAGACGGCTTCCATATCCGTATGCACCACATAGTAGAAGCTGCCGTCCGGCTGCTTGATAAGGCTCACGCTCTCGAGGAGCAGGGCGGTGACGCTGCCGTCGGGCTCAAGGGCCTGGCCCCAGTAGACCCAGCCCTGGGCGCCGTTTGCCGCGCTGTTGTCAATGATCCACTTCTCGACGGGCATACCGTTGTACGGGCCCGTGGGATTGAGCCACTCGGAGAGAGTGATGACTTCGGATCCGAGCTGCCAGTCGATATATTCCCTGGTCTCAAGATCGGCGCCGGGCATGAATGAATGAATGGCATAATCGCATTCCTCGCTGCGCGTCACGAAGGAGGTGACGCCGCCGACCGTCTGTACCGAACCGTGGTGGTTCGTGCTCGAAGCCCTGTCGGGCCCGCTCGCGATGACCTTCTCGGCATCGCCGACGGTGAGGCCGATGACCATATGCTTGCCCATCTGGCCGTTGGGGTCTCCATCCTGCGTTTCGATGAAGTAGCCCGTCGTGCCCGTGACCGCGTCAGTAAGCTGCGCGTATGCGTGTCCCGGGTACGGGCCGGTAGCCGACACAGCCAACAAGACTTGTGCCAGGGTCGCGTAGTATATGAACCGGCCTTCGGTATCTATCATGTACCGTCTTTCGGTTTCTATAGTCGTGACCTTCCCGATCTCCATGTACTCCTTTAATTGTAGGCGTACGTACACGTTCCCGTAGCCTTCGACTGACTGGCCCAGGTTGGTCACGCTGATCTTCTTCGTGATCTCCCCGTCTTCGACCTTCCAGTCGTCCACTTCAATGAAGTCTTCGACGAGCCTGGCTTCGTACTTGCCTGCCAGGCCGTTGAGTTCATTGCTCTTGTGCTGTCTGTAATCCTGGAAAGCGTATGTGCTTCCCAGCGTAGCGGCCAAAAGCGCTACTACTGTCACAATTACAGCCACTCTTTTTTTCCTGTTGATTGAGTTTGATGTTTTCATAGCCTCGGTTCCTTTCTTGCAATAGTTTCGAACTTTTAGAAAGCTTACACTTAGCAACGAGAGGCAACCGGCTCATTTCCCGCTTCTGAACCCAGATACTAAATACCATAGGGTCCCGAAACCCTGGAATATTTGCCAATATCTCTCCTGATGCTCCGAGCATGATGTCTGTACCCACTACCGGGTCAATGGAAATTTTCAAAATTTGGAAAAAATTTTTTTCGAGGCAAAAAACCCTTCGGGCCGACCCCTGAAAATCATTGAAATTTAAACGTTCTTTATTTCTTTTCTATTTCAAATCTTTAACAAAGCCATAACTATTGCATGTCATTTTGATGACATTATATGGAAAAAATGCTCAAAAAACCTTCAACTGTCTAAGGTTTTGCCCTTTTTTGGCCCTTTAAAGCCTCGATTTCATCGTTTTTTTTCGAACCGGATGCGGGTTTTTTGAGAAAATTCCTCTCCGGGGGCGGTTGCCCGCCCCCGGATCCGCGGCTTCTAACCAGTCTTTGCGCAGTATTCCTTTGCCGCGTTTTTTCAAAACATTTTTTTCACGATTTGCGTCATCGTCAATTCTGGCCGTCCCAGATCGCGCTGTCTACCCAAACTGCCGGGTAGATAAGCTCCAGGCTCACCAGCTCCGTCTGGAAAGCGCTTCCGGTTTTGAGGTACAACGCGGACGCCGATGTCGCGGTGTTGCCCGGTGAGCGCAGCCACATAAACCTGTTCTTCGCGGCATCTGTCTGATACGATTCCAGCATGGCGAAGTTCGCCTTCGCGATCGCGTTGCTTTCCGGGTTGATCGTGCCGCCGTACATACATACATTGGATATATAGTTCACGGCTTCGCCGTAGCTCAGCGCGAAGGCGATGTCGGGTCCCATGGCGTCCGGATCCGCTATCGGCTTGCTGAGGCCGTCGTACCGTCCGACGCCCGATTCGATCGGGCCCGAGCCGAGCGTTTGCTGGAGCGACGCCGTGTTTTTCACCGTGTAATTGCGCAGGTTGGCATTCGCGGCCAACTTTTCGGGTACGGAATTTTGCAGCGGGTGGAACCACGCATTGATCTTTTGCTGGACATGTGAGTTGATATATTTGTTGTTGTCGCCGTAATATATGCCCTGGACGCTGGCGTCGTCTGCCGGCCAGGAGTCGTATAAGGCGATGAAGTTCGCGCGGACGATCAATGAATAGTCGCCGTTTCTTGCGATTTCGATCCAATCAGACGTGTCTCCCGCCGTTTCTTTTTTCAGTATCCTGCCGGTCACGCCGTTGCCCGCGCCGGGTTCGACGATGGGCTTGGACGGCTTGACGGTCGTCATGCTGCCGTCCGGCTTCTTATAATAGATGACATCGTCGTCTACCAGCCCGGCATTTGTGCTGTCGAGCAGGGAATTGCCGCCGACCGGGTCGCCGTAGTAGATTTCGTTGCCGTCGTTGTCTTCGCCGGCGATGATGTAATATTTGCCGTTGTTGTCCGTATAGACGGGCTTGCCGGGGGTCGCGCTCGGATCCTTGCTCGGGCCGCCGCCGGTCAGGTCGCCGAGGGTGGTCGGCGTTTCGACCTTTTGCCAGACATTCTGTCCGCGGCTCACCCAATAGCTGCCATCGGCGTGTTTGACAACGGGTTCGTCATCGCCGCCGCCGAATTGGCCGTTCGGGCCGCCCCAGATGGCCGGGCTATCGCTCAATGAGCCGTTGCCGCCGACCTTCTTGTAGATGTTGCTCCCATCGGGGTCTTCGACGTAGTAGAATCCGCCGTGGGGATGCGCGGGACGATTTTTGTCCGGCTTGTTGACGGGGTCGCCGTCGGGATTGTAGACGAATTCCGGGGGCTGCTTCGAGGCGCCGTCGCCGTCGACTACTTCGTATATGTTTGCGGGGTCGCCGACCGGCTTGTAGTAGTTGCCCTCGCCGTCCGGCCCAATGATACCCGTCGGCGTGGTCGGCCTGGTTTGCATGCCGCCGATCGCGTCTTGAAGATCTTTGACCGCGTCGTCGATATCTTCGTCGGAGGGGTTGTTGCCGTTGAGTATGTCTTTGCCATTTTCAACAGCATCCTGAAGGTCGTTGAGGCTGTCCGTCGTATATTGATCGGGGTTGTTCGCAAGGATCCCTTCGCCTTTTTGTATGAGTTCGAGCAGATCGCCGAGATTGCTGTCGCTCAGCTTCACGCCGACGCCGACGAGCAGGTGCAGATCCCTGGGGACGCCCCACTTGTCGATGAAGTTGCCGGTAACGATGGTCGCGCCGAGACCTTTCGGCGTGATGGAACCGTTTGAGGCCACTTCGGCTACATTATTGTTCATGCTCTTCCATATGATCCTGTCAAAGCTGCCCTCCGTCACACTCACCGGGGAGGCTTTGGGGGATACGCCGACGCCCGAGAAATACACTTCGCCGCCATCCTTGATCGTGTAGGCGCTGACGTTTTGGGAATCGGTGATTTGATACAGTACGGTAGCTATCAATCCTATTTTTGTGCCGAAAGCTATGGCTGCCACTCCGGCGCTGACGCCCGTAGTCCTGACATTGCTCGCGCTTGTGCCGGGCGTATAGCTTACCGTAGCTTTGGCGGTATCCGTGCTGCGGGCGTCAAACAGATATGATACTGTCATGTTTCTTGTTTGCCCTACTTCAATGTGGCTTCCCGCAGATATGCCGGACTCGCATTCGAGAGTCACGACGATATCTTCCGGCGTGGCAAGGGTGCCGCTGAGATGGATCGCGAATCCGGCCGCTACCAACGCGGCTGTCACCAACAAGGCCACAAACTTCGCAAATCCGCCCGCTTTATTTATCAGATGCGTATTCATTTTGATCTTCCTTTCATTATTATTCTAAAACTCATTGCCGCCGCTAAAAATCCATTGTGATCAACGAGCCCCAGTAGTACATGTAGATGGTGATGATGGCGGATTTGCCGTCATCCCGCGTGAGCTCGACCTGTGTCTTGACAAAGACGTCCTCGTCGGGCCCGTGATTCGAGACCCAATCCAGCATTTCATCGCTCGAGGGAACATAGTTGTACATCAGGGAGGGCTTGCCGTGGCGATCCGTGTCTATTTTGATATAATTCGTGTATTTTTCATCAACGGCCGTTGCCGTAACGCCGGCGTAGTTTCCGTCGGCAATGATGTCTTCCAGATGTATGGCGCCCTCGTGGTAGACATGGTTGTTGATCGGGTCTGCCAGATCCGGATAGAATCTTGTGCCATACCAGCCGTCGCCGTTTTCCGGATCGTTGACGTCCTGGATGATCGGCTTGTACCCGTCGCTCGGATCCGTCGCCTTCGTCGGAAGCGTAGTGTCCTCTTCGGGAGCGGGGACGGTGACGGTGACGGTGATAGAATCTGTGTGCCCGTTGACCGTGACGGTGATCGTCGCTTCGCCCTCGCCTACGGCGGTGATTTTGCCGTTTGAGTCAATGGTGGCGACATTTGGGTCGGCGCTGGTCCACGCGGGAGCGCCCGTGGCGCCCGTCGGGGAAAGCGTACAGCTGACATTTTGCTCTTCGCCGATATTCATTTGGATATCGCCTTCGTTGATGGTGACGCCGGTCGCCGGGATATCGATTGTGTTGTCATCCGCAGGCAGGACCGTGATGATGTAGTACGCCTTTGCGCCGTTCGGGGCCTTGACGGTGATCGTGACCGGGCCGCCGATAGCCACGCCTGTCACGACGCCGTTTTGGTCGACCGTCGCAAGACTCGGATCGCTGGACGTCCAAACCAGGTCGGCGGGATCGACTTCTTCCGGAGTCGATACGATGCCGGGCGATGCGATGGTATCGCCGACTTTGACGCTCGCCGGGGTGGGGCCGAAAAATGCCAGTTTCGGAATATTTTTGACAAAGTTGTCGCCCGCGTCGCTCCAATCGACGTTGCCGGTGACCAGCTCGTCGAACGAGACCGCTTGCATCTCGGTATGGATGACATAGTAGAAGCTGCCTTCGGGCTGCTTGACGAGCGAAACGCTTTCCATGAGGAACGCGGTGTCGTCGCCCGGATCAAGGGAGCGTCCCCAGTATACCCATCCTTCGTCGTCTGCGGTGTCGATGACCCATTTGTCGACGGGCATTCCCTGGTAGGCGCCGTTCGGATCGAGCCATTCGGCCAGCGTGATGATCGCGCCTGTGTTCAGCTGCCATTCGACGTAGTCGCGGGCCTCAAGAGCGGCGCCCGTCTTCCAGGAATGGATGGCGTATCCGCACTCGTCGCACGGGAATTCGTGATGGTTTGTGTTCGCGGCTCTTGCCTGCGGGCCGCTGCTGATGACGGCGACGGCGTCGCCGACCGTGTAGCTGGTAATAACATACTTACCCATTTGACCGTTCGGGTCGTGGTCCTTCGTCTCGATGAAGAACCCGCTCTTGCCGGTCACCGCGTCGGTCAACGCGGCAAAATTGTGTCCCGCGTACGAGCCGGCGGCGGATGTCGCCGCTATGGCTTCGCTTTCCGTTGTGAATATGACGAATTCGCCTCTTGTGTCTATCATGTACCTTTTGGAGGTCTCGTTGTACGAAAGCGCTCCGATCTCCATATACTCTTTGAGCTGGAGACGGATATAAACCTCGCCGTATTCGGGCGCCTGGCCAAGATTGGCTACGCTTATCTTCTTCGTGACGGGATCGTCGCTGACCTTCCAGTCGTTCACCTCCGCGAAGTCTTCGACAAGCCTGGCTTCATACTTGATCGTTTCGCCGATCAGCTCGTTGCTCTTGTGCTGTTGGTAGTCCTGGTAGGCAAGCGTACCGCCCAGGGCCGTCGCAATCAGCGCCAATACAGCAGCGATTACTATGGCCGTCTTTTTCTTTTTCTCGTTTGATTTTTCCATTTCATTTATCCTTTCTCAGGGCCGCATCCTTTTCTTTCGACCCATGCAATAGTGACTACCAAAACGAACCTCGCCAAGCATTAATGCCGAAAGTTCGCAGGGGGGCCTGCAATTCTGTATAAATTAAAAAACGTAAAATTCGTCTTTCCCCGTGTCACCATCGTGAAGCCTGTAGTAACTGCAGGGTCAATAGTTTTTTTAAAAAAATTTTGCATTGTATACATAATTTGTCAATAAATGGATGGCAGAGCGCCCCGGAAATGTTCATTTTCCGGGGTTTTGCTAAATCTATTAAATTTCGATACTTTTTGCGTATGCGGGCGTTTTTATGCTTTTTCCGCAAAAACGCCTGCGGATTTGACCTGGAAAAGCTTCGATGCTTTAGGGTTTTGGGGGTTTTTGGGCCGTGGGGCGGGGCTGTGGGGCGGGCGTCAACAGATGCGGGGGAGCCCTTCGCCGCGAAGTACGTCGACGCGGATCGCGCCGCCGAGGCGCGTGCGCATGGCTACGGGGGCCGCCGCGGCGTCTGCGGCGCAAGCTTCGCCTATGAGGGCGGCGTTGCGGCCTATATCCGTTTTGCTTATGAGGGCGAGGGCGCGCTCCGCGTCCTCCGGGGCGACGGCCAGCGCCGCCTTACCTTCATTGCCCATATACAGGGGATCGAGCCCCATCATGCCGCAGAAGGCCCGTACCTCGCGGCTGACCGGGATGCGCGCTTCTTCGAGCATGATCGAAACGCCCGAAGCCGCCGCAAGTTCGTTCAGTACCGTGCCGAGCCCGCCGCGCGTCACGTCGCGCATGGCGCCGATCCGGATTTCCGCTTCCCGCAATGCGCGGACGATCGGGGCGAGCAGGGCGCAGTCGCTTTCGATCGCGTTTTTTATCCCCATGCGCGCGGAAAGTATGGCGGCGTGATGGTCGCCGAGGTTGCCGGACACGATGACGGCGTCGCCTGGGCGGATACCGTCTGCGGCGGGGTCGCCGGATACGTGGTCGGGGTTGTCGGGGTTGTCGGGGTTGTCGGCGTCGCCGGGGAATACGCCGATGCCTGTGGTGTTTATTATCAGCCCGCCTTCTTCGCCGCGGCTTTCGATGACTTTTGTGTCGCCGGCGATGACCATGACGCCGGCTTCGGCTGCGGATTCGGCGAGCGACGCGCAGATGCCGTCGAGCGTTTGTATCGGCAGCCCGGCTTCGATGATGAACGCGCAGGCGAGATACTGCGGCGTCGCGCCGCTCATCAGCACGTCGTTGATGGTGCCGACGGCCGCAAGCTTGCCGATGTCCCCGCCGGGAAAGATAAGCGGCGTCACGACGAAGGAGTCCGTGCTGACGGCGATGCGCGGCGCGCTTCCCCGGCCCGCTGTCTGCGGCGCCACGTCGACGACGGCGCTGTCTTCGAGCCTGTCGAGCGTAGCGTTCCCGAAGCGTTTTCCGAAAACGGCTTCCCACAACGCGGCGGTTTCCGCGCCGCCGCTGCCATGCGCCAAGGTCACAATTTTATCTACCATAATTATTATTTTACTCTATCGGCATAAAATTCGTGTTATTTTTGTGAAACAAACACTTGTCTTATGCTAGAATGTACCAATAATATTTCTCTACGAGTTAGATGGGCCGATCCGCCCAGGCATTATTGTTATCATATAGGAGAAACGGAAATGTATGAAGAAAGACTGATCGTTAAGAGTGATCGGTCGCTGGTCAGGGGTATCGAGCCCTGGCACGTGACTTTGATTGCTCTTGGCGGGATCATCGGATCCTGCTATTTCCTTGGGCTGGGCCTCACGTTCTACGAAATGGGGGCGGGGGCGGTCCTTATCGCATACGCGCTCGCGGGCATCGCGATCTACGGCGTCATGCAATCGTTCGCGGAGCTGCTTGTCAATGTGCCGAGGCGCGGGTCGTTCGTGTCCTATACGCGGGAGTTCATGGGCGATACGGCGAGCGCGGGCATCGGCTGGGCGTTTTGGGCAAACTGGGTGTGCTATATCCCGTCGGAGGCGCTTGCGGTCGCGATTTTCGTGAACGCGCTGTTCTTCAATATGGGCGCCAGCATGACGACGATTTTCGTCACCGGCATCATCGCCCTCGCGTTGCTGACGCTCATCAATATTTACCGCGTCAAGTGGTTTGGCCATATCGAGTCGATCATGGCTATCATCAAGATTGTCGCGGTCATTCTTTTCGTGTTCGCGGGCATCATCATCTGGCTCGGCATTGCGAACGGCGGGGCGACGATGACAAACGAGGCGGGCGAGAGCTTCACCATCGATTCGGGCTTCATCGGCATGAAGGCTATGTTTGCCGATTCGACAAAGACTATAATGGAGCAGTTGTTCCCGCGCGGCGGTTTCGTGATCGTCATCATGATGATATGGACGCTCGTCAACTTCCAGGGCTCCGAGATAGTCGGCCTCTCGGCCGCGGAGACGCAGAACCCGGAGAAGAACGTGCCGGCCGCGTGCAAAAAGGTCGCTGTCCGTATCATTATGATTTATCTTATCCCGATCTTCGTACTGTCGCTGATCATGCCGTACTTCGCGGCTACGCTGGAGGATTCGGTATTTGCGCAGGCGCTTGTCGCATATGGCTTTGAGTGGGGCGCGAAATGCTTTGAGGTCGTGACGCTCGTCGCGGCGTTTTCGTGCGCAAACTCCGGGTTTTACGGGACTGTGCGCTCCATCTTCGGCTTGTCCGTCGAGGGGCTCGCGCCGAAATGGCTGTCCGACCTCAACCGCTTCAACGTTCCGCAGAAGGCGACGATCTTCACGCTTGTGTTCATATGGTTTGTGTTCCTCTTCTGCTTCATGATCGAAGAGCTCGGCATGCTGGGCGGCGAAGGCAATACGCTCTATATCGCGCTCATCGGCATCGCGGGCTTCACGGGCACGCTATGCTGGGTAGGTATTCTTTATTCGCAGATCGTTTTCCGAAAACGGCTGAAGATGCGCGGCTACGATCCGAGCGAGGCTTTGACGGTCAAGGCGCAGTGGTTCCCGGGGCTTGCGTGGTTCGCTATCATCATCCAGGTCGCGGCGATGGTGCTTCTGATATTCGAGATAGGGGACGGGTTGCCCATCTTCCTGCTCTCGATGGATATCATCATCGCGCCGATCGTCGTGTACCAGGTGCAAAAATACCGCGGCAAGATACGCAATGTGGTCGTGCTGGGCGATGATGAAATCATGTTTGAGGACAAGTTCCCGCTGAAGGAAGGCTTCAAGGACAAGCCCAAGACGGAAATCACGGAAAGAAACCAGTTCATGCTTTGCGCCGCGCTCGTCGCCGTGACGGCGTTTTCGATCATCCTGTCCTTCGTCGCCATCAACGCGAACCCCTCCGAACTCGAGGAAGGGTACAATATCTTCACGGATCCTACGATGAAGACGGTATGGGGCTACTTCTTTGTACTGCTCGCGACCTATGTCGTGATCTTCTTCGCTATCGTAAGGCTGAACAAGTTCAGGAAGCCCGGTACGGTGGCGGCGCCGAAAGAGGAGGTGAAGAGATGATATATGCGAGCGGAGATATCGAAAAGGAGGGCCTCTTCAATGTCGCCAAGCTGATGGCCACGGCGGCGCGGACGGCGCCGAAGTCGAAGGGCATCGATACTATATTGACGCTGATTGCGGACGGCGGGGACAAGGACGCGGTCACGGCCGAGATGAGAAGGCTTGCCGAATGCCAGGGAAGCTTTTCGCCTTTTGGGCGCGACGCGCAAAATATCGATGATTCGGACTATATAGTATTCCTGGCCGTCGTCGACAAGTCGGTGGGCATCAGCGATTGCGGCGTTTGCGGTTTTGAAAACTGCGCGGCGTCCGAGGCCGCAGGCGCGCCCTGCGCGTTCAATATCAGCGATCTCGGCACGGCCGCCGGCTCTGCGTGCGCGGTCGCCGCGCATCATTGGGTGGACAACCGACTGATGTTCACGGCGGGGAAAGCGGCGATGAATATCGGCCTGTTTGGAGAAAAGGTCCGCCAGTGTTACGGCATACCTATTTCGGCGAAAGGGAAGAATATATATTTCGACAGGAAGTAGCTATTTTTGCGTCAGAGCGCGGATTGCTTTGACAAGATGAAAGAAACGAAGGCTTCGGGCTCGCCATGCTCGAAGTCTTCTTTGAAGAG
>Ga0123353_10006715_pt1 | contig 15403 bp, 12 predicted proteins | sample TergutLab28metaG_3_FD_92763 | JGI IMG/M metagenome (GOLD analysis project Ga0123353, IMG submission 92763) | Labiotermes labralis P3 segment gut microbial communities from Petit-Saut dam, French Guiana - Lab288 P3 | ecosystem: Host-associated > Arthropoda: Insects > Digestive system > Gut ... | reverse complement strand
CTCATTTAGCTTCCTCAAGTTAAATCTTTGCCTATCAAACCTCTGTGCGGCCTGTTTACCCACTGCTAATCTTTCCCTAACCTTTGCAATAACCAGATAGTGATCTGTATCACAATCAGCTCCCCTAAAACTTTGCACATCCAGTACACTCGATTGCCATCTCCTATCTATCAATACATGGTCAATCTGGTTGTGCTCACAAATGACTACAGAGCTTTTTGAGCTCTGTGAGCCTCGAAACATTTGCTGCCCGACTTAACGCAGGTTTAAGGTACGCCATTTCAGACTTAGGCAGTTGTTAAAATAGTTAAAAAATGAAAGGACTTTTTTGAAAGCGCAATGAGACGAAGTTGGCAGAAGAATACTGCTGGGCGATAACACAGCAGCGGAGTGGTAGTGCTGCGGCCGATGAGGTTCTAGTGTGCTGGAGTTTGAATTTAAAGTGGACTGTCTTGTAGCTGTGTATGTCGTTGACTATGTCTGTACTCCGTACGGACTTGCGCAAAATTCGACTAGCGCCGGACATATCGGAAATGTACCTCTTGCGTAAGTCAGGGGAAAGTCTAACCACAATATGGAAGACGAATCTTGTACGTAGCACGTTAAGAAGCGTATGGTTCTGTTTCGGCTGACGTATTATGGCACAAATGCAGGCTTAACTTGCCTCTTGAGCTGATGGTACGATACCGCAGTCACCGCAGTCCTTCCATGTCTTATTTCGTATCGTTCGGTTACATTTTGACGTCACACAGGAAGGGGGAGAAGACTATGTGCAAGGCCAGATGTTGAGCCCTACATCCGCTGTTCAAGATGCGGCCGAGGCTCAGCGTTCCACGTGTTTTTATATTTAATATTGTTATTACTATTATTACTGGTGGTGGTGGTGGTGATAGTAGTAGTAGTAGTAGTAGTAGTAGTAGTAGTAGTAGTAGTGATGGTGGTGGTGTGTAGCGGCCACCTGACCCCCTAATGTCACCCTGAAGATGGAGGCACAAGGTTCCTCCGAAACGTCGGAACAGACATGCTATACGGTGTAAGATTCCGACTTTTGCCTGTTTTGTGTGGGTGTGAAACTTGGTCGCCCAAATTGTGGGAGGAACGTAGGCTGAGGGTGTTGAAAATATTTGGGCCTAAGAGGGACGAGGTAACAAGGGAGTGGAGAAAACTACATCATGAGGAGCTTAATGATCTGTACTCCTCACCAAATATTGTTCGGGTGATCAAATCGAGAAGAATGAGGTGGGCGGGGCATATGGCGCGTGTGTGTGAGAGGAGAGGCGTATACAGGATTTTTGTGGGGAAACCTGAGGGAAAGAGACCACTGGGGAGACCCAGGCGTAGTTGGGAGGATAATATTAAAATGGATCTTCAAGAAGTGGGATGTGGGGGTATGGACTGGATCGAGCTGGCTCAGGATTGGGACAGGTGGCGGGCACTTGTGAATGTGATACTGAACCTTCGGGTTCCATAAAATGCGGGGAATTTCTTGACTAGCTGCAAACCGGTTAGCTTCTCAAGAAGGACTCTGCGCAATGGAGTGAATGAGTGAGTGAGTAAGTAAGTAAGTAAGGTGAGAATCCGACTGTCAAGGGGGGGGAAGGGTTTTTTTGTTGCCGTGGGCGAAAGTTAGTTTTGCCGCCCTTCGCCCCCAGCGACCAGCCTTATATCTAAACATTTACGAAGTGCTGTATTGCTGCTGCGTTGCTTTCAACCCGAATTTTGCTGACGTATTCTACGGAAAGTTTCGGTTACTGAGTTCATAGAACCCCGTTTTCAACAACCCCGTATGGGAACGTTTGAAAGCTTATATCTGAATTGTTTGTTCACCCCCGCTCGATGCCATATCCCACCACACTTTTCAAAACACCTTGCAGCTGCTGTCTGTGAAACTTGAAGGTTGGCGAGAGGGAATTGTCAGCCGTTACGTCATTTTGGTGTAGGTCAAGCTCAGTCCTGTTGGAACAGTCTTTGGCATTTGTGTGTCTTAGAACAGATCTGATTGTACCTATGGAACACACACACACACACGTTTTGAAAACTTTGGTGATTTTTTAGTATCTATGTTTCGACTGGGGGCTTTCTTGCTTAGGGGGTTTTCGAAGGCCCTGTGGGTTGGTACCGTGGGTGTCTGTCAGTATAAAACCACGCACGTTGAGAGAGACACGTGAGCGGCACGTTTCGGTTTTCGAGTTCTGTATTAAAGCATGGTTTTTTAATCTCGTCGAGGGAGAGTTACTTGTTGTCCATACCGCTTAGTGCTGTATCGCAAATAAGGTTGATCCGGACATACCTTACATCTGATGTTCGTGCGGCGAACATAACCCTATGACTTCTCCATTTCGCCGAGTTGGTGTTTCCATTATATTAAATGTTCAGTAGGAATTATAAACTTGTACAGGGCGGGGCAGCTATGCAGCATTGTTAAAGATCCCTTACTCTACTACAGTTCATTAAAATGTGCTCAGAATAACGTGAATTGAAAGACAAATGTTTGTTGTTATTGTTGTTGTTGTTGTTGAACATTAAACGAAGTTACTCTTGCAAACAACACCCGTTAGATGTCGTCCATCGATGCACATACGAATTCGGTTCATAACACTGCCCATTAGGCGGACATGACAGGTGATGTGGCATTTCTTTCTTCGGTAATACCTAGTTTAAGATTGTGTAAGTCTTCCGGTGTCTGAAACACCCATCTTTTCCAATAGCCCCATAAAAAGAAATGACAAACCGACAGGTCGGGTGAACGGGCAGGCCAAGAAATGTCGCCATAGAAGTCGTTCATATTGGAAAAGTCACCTTAGTGACTTTTCCAATATGAACGACGTAAGGTAAGCTGAACCTGTAGTGAACTTAGTGTTCATGCTTTGCCCGGGCTGTGCGAGCACTACGTAAATCAAAATGAATTAACGCTGCCCCACCCTATATATAGGCGAGTCGGCAGCACATCGTATTTGCATACATCTGTTATCGAACTGAACCAAATTCGCAAGATATGACCTTGTATAGCAGGACTCAAGTTTCCATGCCAGTAATGAATATCTAAGCCGTCCCTAGACGCTACCCATTCACCTCCTGTCATTATAAAATCTTCGTAGGGTAATTCATTACGTTATTCTGCTCCAAAAATAAAATAAAAGCTTCATGGCATCCTTGCGGCGCGTTCTAGTTGAAGGTAACTTTCTGGATGTCACTGCCCTGTGTACAGCATGTTTAGCGTATAAACTGAGCACTTCATTTGTTTTTCGGTCTGAGCGTCTTCCAGAGCGCTGTCTTATCAGACATTCACGATCTGTGTCCTTCCCTCAAGCAGGATGTCATATTTCACATCCGTACAAAGCAGCAGCTTAAATAATTTTCCGCTATCCACGGCGCTGTAAATTAGTATCTATAGTGCACTGTGTAGAGGATGTTATTCGGCTAGTAAACTAGTCGAATAACATCCTCTACACAGTGCACACGGCCTGCTTCCAGGCTCCCCAAGACAACAGCCAGCACATCAAGCGCTGAAAACCATATGCAGTAATAGACGGTCTAGCGCACCTGAAGATGAGCATAATGATGCCCGAAATATGTTGAGTAATGGATTATTAATAAATCATAATTGTTGCATCTAGTTGGTCTCACACGTCATTTCATATTAAGGATGCACGATCATACGTACATCAAATTTAGAGTGGCCAGTCTTTGAGCTGAATAGTGATTTTGTCATAACAACAGAAACATATTTTAATATAAAGCTTCTAGTTTCCTGCAGCTTTGGTCATGTATTGACGTTACACGAGCCAGTAAAAAGATCAGAACCTGCTTATTGTGCTTACGTGATTGAAGTAAAACTCGTATGTCTGAATTGTGTGTTGAAACTGGCGGGCATAATGAAGAGCTTTATGATATGTACTCTTTGCCTAATATTCGGGCACTCATATAAAGAAGAATGAGATGGGGTGGGTATGTTGTACGTATGGGGGAGAGGAGTGGTACGTACGGGGATTTGGTGGTGAAACCTGAGGGAAAGAGACCACTTGGAATGCCTAGGCGTAGCTAAGATGATAATATTAAAATTAATTTTAGATGGGTTGAGAGGGCGTGGACAGGATTATCTGGCGTAGGATACGGACAGGTGGCGCCGTGTTTGGAGCACCGTAATGGGCCCTCGGATTTAATAAAATGCGGGGACTTTTTTTTATTAGTTGATGAGCTGTTGGCTTCTTAAGACGGAGTCTTTTGTATGAAGTTGGTAGAAACTGGCCATGGTAATGCTGTCAATATTGTACATATCCGTGCTGATGAAGCATATTTCCTTATTCAGTAGCAAAATGTCACCTCGCCTTGGTTTTAAATTCTCCGCCATTCGCAGTATCGATACTTTGACTATGAATGCATAATTATCACTGTACAATAATTTACTACATGGAACAGTGTCCGTGAGAAGCGAATAGTTCCGCAGGTAGCCAAGAAATGCCTTGCATTTCATGGAGCTCGCTCCTGTCGCTATGGTGAGCTAGATCAATCCAATCCAAGTCCCCCCACACGGCATTTTTATTTCTTGATCCTTTTTAATATTATCCTCCTATGTACCCCTGTCTTGCAGGTGGTCTCTTGCCCTTAGGGTTCCCCACCAAAAATCTGTATGCATCTTTCACTTATACATGCTACCTGCCTCGCCCAACCTTTCTTCTTGGTTTGATCGCTCGAATATTTGTTGAGGAGTACAAATCATGTAGTTATTCACTATGCGTCAGGTCCATATATCTTCCCAGAACCTCTTTCTCAGCACCTTCGGCCTGTGTTCGTCCGGCAACCTGATAGGACCAAGTTCAGTCTGCTATTAATTTCTTCATGTCTGCAGTTTCGATGTGTTGGGGTTGTGCCCAAATATCTGAACTTCGCCACACTTTCAGAGAATTTATGTCATATCTTACGTTGATGATTTTGTACTGCATTCTAATCACGAGCCGTGTGAAAACACACACGCGAGCGCACCTAGGTTTTTTTAAATACTCTAAACCAGGGGGCTCAAACGCGGGAGAGTTCAGAAATTAAAAAAAAACACTTCGAACAGTAGAGTGTTAACTGCCTTGTTTAAAATTAACACGGTATTAACAATACTGTATTATTATTATTATTCAAATTTTATTTTATTCAAAATGTTATTGGGCTGCTGTCTCCTCAGTAATGTGTGGCGCTACCTATACCTTCATGGTAATATCAACTACCACAATCTCTTCAGTAATTTATGAGGAAAACCTGTTGGATTTATTGCTGTAAATTTACCAATCTACTGGTTGAGTGGTCAAATCTGACGTCAGCTACTGGGTAGATTGACTGGAGACTGGACGTCCTTGGCACCGGGAGGCGATTTCTGTCATCGGTGAGGTACTACAGGACACCTCTGTCATGACAGATTACAAGTATCCGTCTGTCATATGAGAGCGGCGTTTCATCTCATTATTCTCCATAAGGGACAAGAATTTTTCACACACATGAGTGTTTACGAACTTCGCAATTGATATTAATCCAAAGGATCTCAGTACAGGAAAGTAATCTTTGGGCGAGTAGGAATAAAAGTCTTGCAGTCTGGCTTCAGAAAACTTGCAGTTAAGATCAGTATCGCAGTGGAAATTAACTATTTCCATTTTCGGGGTTTTCCGGGGGGCTTCGCAATGCCTGTCTCTGAAGATAATTCGAACAACACAAATTTGGGTTGCATGTTTCTGAAGTTCTGGGATCTGTCGTCAAGTCTTCTCTAAGCAAAAGAATTGACAGTGAGTATTGCTGAATACGCCGAGGACAAAGAGTGTCGTGAGATTTCAGGTGTGGAAAGTGAACAAGGTTTTGCAGATCTAGTTGGCTTTCCCACAGTTGAAGCTTGAATTTGAAAGCCTGGATGTTGCACATTTCGGTAATGAGCGTATCTTTACCTTATAGCTTTGTTAAGATTATCCGGGTTGCCAGCCACCTTCACAAGAAATGCTAAATCGGTTATGCACCCTTCATTATTCATGTAGTCAATATTTCTTTCTTTTCCACGGACAGTGTGATCTCATTCAACAAATAAAACATCGCTTCATAATACAGCCGCCAGCATAACCACCTGGCCACCTCATTGTTAACATTATACGTACATCGCTTGTCTTATTTAATTCTGCTGCAACGCCATTATTTTCGTCAACCATTGACGAAGCCCTGTCACCAGCAAACCCAGGCTTGTATTCCCTCACAGGTTTGTTTCTAAGGGTTGTCAACTGAGTAGGAATTGAGAGGAGCACACAGGGACCATTTCTTAAGGCTCGCCACTAAATGAAAGTCCCCATAAACATCTCGAATGAAAACAGCAAGCTGGTGTCAATTGCATTTGAATACATCAAAAAATGTTCACACTTTTCTTTAAGCTGACACGGTATACCTCCTGTTATGCCATTCGTACGGTCGACCACCTCATTTGCAGAAAGACTGACAGTTTTATAAAGCTTTTGTTTCTTAGGACATGCCGTTTCTGCTGCCTTCCTTGTACAACCCACACACTCGCCGTCTTAGCGATATGCTCGAACTGCTGTTTGATTTGTTTTTGTTACAGCAGTGAATATATTCTGCTGCCGCGGCAAATAACGTTTCAGTTCCGTTAGTTCCTCGTCTCGTAGGTTCCCCTCAAGTACACGACATGTATTTTTATGTAAAGTTTCGTGATGGCGGTGTAGGTTATATCGTTTGGAGCGGACACCACCTTACCGCCAGTGCGGTAGACTGTTTAATCGCGCACTACAGTTAAAAATACACGTATTCCCGTTTTTTTTAATACGCGCCCCTTGTATGTTTTATATATATATATATATATATATATATATATATATATATATATATATCCGACACAGCTGCTTTCAGTTGCGACTATGAAACTGAAATTCTTTCTTTTATATTGAAAATATCATAATTCAGTAACTTAGGTTTCTGTCATTCTGCCGTATAAGGATACTTGACAAACTTGTAACCGAAACAAGTGTCAAATACAACTGAAGTGTCAATAAATTTACAGTAATGTACAATAGTCCTGTGTACTGTAACTGTTTCCTGAACCGCGGTACGACGAAGCCGTGCTGAGCGCCGAACAAACAGGAAGTGCGTACGAAAAGACCGAATACAGGAGCGTAGAGGTATTTCAAACATGTTTGATGGCATTGTAATTATCACTTTCAATGCTTGACCATGGAAACACAGTGCCTGTCAGTTAAAAAAAAATTGTGGTGGCAACCCCCGCCACGGTAATTAAAAATAGACAATTTAAAAAACGCCTACCCCAAAATTGTCGATTTTAACCAAAATAAAATCACGGTTACTCAAGTTATTCAATTCAGTTGTGTGATGGGCCGCGCTCTGCAATCAGTGTGCAGGGCGCGTGTTCTGGACCGGTCTCCTTACTAGCGACTACTAAAGCTTGTTTTTCTTTACAGCATGCGTATTTTCACCCAGTATATTCACGCCATCAGCATAAACCAGAAGCTGATGTTCACTATTCATTTTCAACCCCTCCTGGTTTACTTGATCGTCCCTAATGACAAATTCTAAAGCAAACTTGAGAAGTAGTGACCATAAAGCATCTCCTTGTTTCAAACTATTGTTAATCGGAAACGTAGGACACAAATATCTGCGTGTCCAAGCTCTGCTGTAGATTTCATTTAAACATTTTTTTAAACGTAACTGCGTAGTCCGATGTGTATACCAAACTCAATGAGAATATTACACACAGCTTCCCTGTAGACTGGATCATAGGCTGCCTTGAAACCCATAAATAGCTGATGCACTGCTTTATTGTATTCCCTTTTTTTTTTCTCAAGTATGTGACGAATGCAGAATATATGATCATTAGTTGGCCTGTTGCGTCGAAATCTACGCTGATGATCCTCAGTAATTTCCACTCCACATGGAGTTAACCTTGATAGAAGGACGTTGGATAAAATTGTGTATGTTGTTGACGAAAGTGATATTCCTCTGTAATTACTGCATTCTCTTTCATCACTCTTCTTATAAAGAGTCGCAATGATCGACTCCTTGTTTCAAATAGAATCAGTTGGTTTATTGATTGCGGAACGCACTGTCTTATCTCCTGCTGGAATCAGATATGGTGGAATTTGATCAGTGTCTGGTGATCGTATACCTTTTCAGTAGCTACCCCAACCTCAGACAGACTGGGCTCAGGATCTAGTGGCTTATATCACAGAAGAAGGGAATTCTGAACCTCACCGCTGTGTAAACCCCAGAACTCGAATAGGATAGACAGGTTTCCGGGTGAATTTTGTGCTCGTTTAGATTGGTTAACTGGCATAGATGACAGAGATGAGAAACGCGTGCGAAACCTGAAGGAAGGAGACCAGTTGGAGGACCTGGGTGTAAATGGAATGGTATGATTGATATTAAGATTGTTTTGAGGTGCGGTGTGCAAGTGTGAGCTGGACTGAACTGGCCCAGGTTACAGTACCGGGTCTGGCCTGTTATAAAACACTGCACTCCCGCCAGATGTCACAGGGCCGTGGTGATTAGGTGGAGGTACAAAATGCTGATGTGATCTGCTCCAGACGTTCCACAAAGCAATATAAGTAGCACAGCTGTGAATTAAGTACGTCGTGCGGTGGTTAAATTTCTGCCGTTTGAAAGTGGGTCAGGTGACGCCATCAAAATATAAGCGAATCTGTTCGAGCGGAGGCAGTACGTCCTCTATAACTCCGGAACGTCATGCGTCGTATAGTCAAAATACTCTTGGCTCAAAACGTGCGTGGGTTGCTGGTGGGTTGAGTTTCTGAATGGAACAGTAGGTTGGCGCAGGCGCCACTTGACTTGGGTAGCACGTGATGGTTTGGCGGGACAGAGGGAAGATCGATAGCACGGCTCGACAAGCCTCATTAACTCGTTGCTCCTGCAGCTGTGCATGTTTCCGTGCTTCCCGCCCTACTAAGTTCCAGGCCTGCAAACAACACTTTTCATTGATTTAGAAATCGTGTCGTACTTGGTTGAGTTGTACTGTCTTAATATAGAAAATATTTGCAACCCCACTGCGATGAAAAGATACTGCGTTTTTTATTCTGCATTACAAATGAGATTATATTGTCATTGGTTTTAAGCAGCGTTCACAATAAATGTATACAACTTAACGCAAATGAAAAACAAATGACAAGGAAAACAAAACTAACCGTATATAAAACATATATCCCAATAATAACATAGGTGCATTCTTCAGACGTAATAGTTTCCGGTCACTGAAATGAGGGTAAAACTAAAAGACAGGTTCAGGAATCAGTAAGAATAGAGTAGAATAGAATAAGAAGTTTAGCTCAGCAGAAGTGTGCTGTTTTAATTTGTTTAAGGTTATGTTTTCATTGTTGTAGTGCATTCATTGTAATTAAAAGAACTGAAAGACTTGAGATTTTTCCGGCAGTGTCATGGCCGAAACATGTAGGACACTAAACAAACGTGTGTTAGTAACGTAAGTTGCGTACTTTGTTGGTTACACTATTACATGAAGGTGGAGTACACGATGCAAGTAAAGCGCTGTATCATCATTATCGACACTGCCTCGTAAAAAAAAAAAAAAAGAACTGGCCGCTTGTTCCTTGACAACAAGTGAAGTTCGAAATATCCCTCGTCGTATTACCAATATAAGATACGTTTGTTGATTTATTGTCCCTTGTTGTGCTATTGTTGGTGGAATAAAAATAACTAATAAGATACATTTTTCCGAGTCCTGAATTTTCTTAATTAAATCGTCACCATTAATAAAGGTGTCGGTACGCCGTAATGTCGCGTACTGTGACAAAAGCACATCATCATCATCATCGTCGTCGTCATTGCCATTTCTCTACGTATTATCCGTGAAATTGTCATTGCGTACGGTGGCTGGTGACAGCGCAGCGTTAAAATTAATATGATGTTTTTAGAGAAGGAATGGCTCAATCAGTATACTAACTGGGCAGTTATGGTATAGTTCGATTCTCGGCAGGGGCAAAATACCCCCCAGGAAATAATCCTGGTACTCATTTCTATTAGAGGCTGAGTCAACCCGAGGGCTAATGACGCCATCGGGAATCGAACCCGCGACCTTCCGGCTTGTAGTGCAGTACCTCAACCAACTGCGCCACCGCGTGCCCTTGGTGATCCTTTTTATGAACCCATGGATATAACAATGAGGGCTGTTAAGGAGAAAATTTTGGTGTATGGCAAAAGGGGCATTGCAGCCTGTATTTATTTACACTGGCTATTCAGCCCCATCTGCAAAACTACCTCCTACCTTGTAGTATCTTTTCTGTATTAAAAACAATTTAAGATTGAGGAATGCAGAATGAACAACTGAAACTGGAGAATGTTTTAGATGTTTCCTGAAATGTTTGATGTGACTGCAAAACTACAGTAGTTGTGTCTCGTCTTTAACATTCCACCGCTTCATTAACACATCATTAATCACATATGGACACAACACCTGAAAAATATGATGATCAGGTAGTCAACTTGCACACGAGGCAGCTGTGAATGACGTGTTAAAAGATTTTCTGAGGAAAGGAAACTCATAAATTGAAAAGATCACCGTTCCAGAAATCAGAATTTCTCTTCCAGAACACTTGAGAAGAGACCACTAGAGCATGTATTGGATCTCAAAGAAACAGTAGTTCCATATGTCACTAACCGAAAGGGCAGGCTGCAGTCTTCAGACAGTAAGCAGTGTTGCTACCGTATGTTTGACTTGATGAGTAAGACGTGTCTCTTGCCTAATTTGGCACCTAAATTGCGGCTTCCAAAGCTCATCCAGCTGGCCACCCCTACCAAAAAGCATTGCCAGCGTTTGATGTTGTCCTGAATTATCACTTAACAGTGATGAATGAACGCTTAATTACACAAGTTTGGTTGTGTTATATTAGAAGGGCTTTTGTAGGAAGAGATGAGTTTATTTTAAGATAGACTATTAGCCAGGCGCTGGTGTGGTTGAACTGAGATCATAGGCCAGGTGCTAGTGTGGATGAACTGAGCACACCATGCAAGACCTCAGTATGATGGGTGTCCCAGCCAAAAGACAGTTCATTCGAACAGTATTCAAGTATGATATCACATTGTGCTCTAGAAAAAATTTGTTCCCTGTCTACGCCATGATGGCTTATAGAGTGAGTAGAGGTATAGCTCCACTCATTCTTAATCTGGGCACTAGGTATAGGTGAATGGTTAACTTCACGCCCCAGGAAATGTCCTGGTACCCATTGAAGAAGAAGTTGGGTGGTCCTGAGAGGGGATCTGAACCTTTTGGAGATAAGAAAAATCTTTTGCTCCTACCAGGATTCCAACCCCGAACCGTCCATACAATAAAATACAGTTAGCAAAGGTATTTTTAATTAAAATGTAACAACTTGCTACATGTTTTGACCTTCTTCCAGTCACCTTCACACAAATTCATTTATGAAAATGGAAAAAAGCATGCAAATGTGCTGTTTATGGTTTTTTTATATTTCTTGATTTTGTTAATTGATCTGGGCTGGATGTGACTGGAAAGGGTAGCAACATGCAGCAATTTGCTGTGTTTCAATAAAAGTGTAGATATGCTGACTGAAAGAGTGATTGATTGTTCAATAAAAGTGTAGATATGCTGACTGAAAGAGTGATTGATTGCATTATTGTATACAATCCAAACAATTCAGCCATTCATGTACACACAAATTGAATACAGTAAAGTGTAACTCTGAACATATGCCCTTTTCTTAATAGCACAAATTAATGTGCTTTTATTAAAGTGATGGAATTCAACTTTTTATTTTAGGACTCTAGTACCCTGGAAGATCTTCAGGCAATATTTGAATGAAGTTCATCCAATCACCTCTGGGCTGGAGGCAATGGCCCTTAAATCCACCATCGACCTCACGTGTAATGATTACATTTCCAACTTTGAATTTGATGTTTTTACAAGGTAAGGCTTTATTCGACTTTGAAGAAGTCTTTAATACTGTCTTCCTAGAAAACGAGAATGTGTGCATATGTGTTGAAAATTCTGACAGTTAGTTTTAAGCTATTAGCTTATGAGGTCCCAGAGGATGGCGACCAGCCGGAACATGTAGAAAGTGGATAGGGTGAAATATATATTAGTATATGTGCATTTGTTGGTACTGAGAGATTTTAATCATTCACAAGACATGGGGAGAATTATACAAAAATATTTCTTCCATCTTCACCACGACCAGTTTAGTTTCGAGTGGATGTTGCGGTATTGCCTGAACCTTCAGAATGTCAGAACCTGTTTATGTTCCTACACAGTACAGTAACCCAGAAGATATCACTCAGAATTTGTGGTTGTTTCAAAATACCAATGTTATGATTAGCAAAACCGCAGATCTTTCGGTAATGTTATGCCATGTTGACTGGTAAAGGTTATTATTTACTAGTCATTGCAGAGTAACATCTTTAGAAACACTGCTGTGATAACCACAGATCTCGTGTTGTGGTATATATTGGCTTTATCATTGTCTGTGTCATACCATTATAAAGGTTTTGCAAGACATAATTCTATTTCCAGAAGAAATATCATTAATAATTCTAAATGTCGTAATGATACTGAATGAGCAACACCTTTTGTAAAATGTATAAAACAACCAACAAATGCACTTTTTATGAGTTAATTTATTTATACTGTCTTCACCAACATGCTTTGGCCAGTAATCCAGCCATCTTCAGGATAATGTTTTTGATACAAAGTTACAGTTGTAGTTAAATGTGTGATGGTGACTACATAATATTAAAAATACATGGTTTTGGTTAATATTTAATATTGTGGATTGATTGTGCAACATTTAACTGCAAGTGTTGTCTTGTGTCAAAAACTTCACCCTAAAGATGGCTGGATTACTAACTGCAACATGTTGGTGAAGACAGTATAAATGAAGATATGTCATAACATTAAAGTGCATATGTTGGACATTTTATAAATCAAATTAATGTGTGGAATATGGAACATACTAAAAACAAAAGAGCATCATCTATTTCTTATGCATATTGTGCTTTCTTGTGACTTGTTGGTACTTGTAAGTAAAATTGTAAATACTGTTAAACTACCATTAACTTTATATTTTCTTGTTGTCCCACTCACAATCATGTGTTAAAGATTTATTTAGCTAATAAAAATAAGAAAATCTATTTTTTTTAATTCAGTGCATTCTTTGTGTTGTATTTTTAGAGCATTAGAATGTGCAGTGTGTTTAATATATAAAATAGTACCTTCAAGTGTTCCCTTGTGCCATGTTTGAGGAACTCATCCTTACTTCATGCCCATGCTTCAGATATGTGGGTTGTGGATTACATTGTATTACTCTGTCAGTGTATAAAGTTCTGGTAGGTTTTAAATCAGTTCATGAATGGTGGGGAGTTCCACAATGCAGAATGTAATATGTTACATTTAGTAGAAGTGAGTACCCTCTGATGTGTTGTAGAATTGCATAGTCTTGCCATAAGTTCTGTTATAAGTAGAATGTGACCTGGAAGGAAAATTAAACAAAACATCCACTTTTTGAGCCAAATAATTTATTTGCATTAGTTTCAGTTTTTCATTTATAATAATGTAACTCAAAATGGCCGGCCTGTGCCCTACTCAAGCCTTGAGACACTCCGGCCACTCTGTCGTCGCCGCACGCTCCGTCTCCGGGGGCATCTCTGCTGCTGCCTTCACAAGGGATCTCCTCAGGCTCTCCAGGCTGTTATGACGCTTTCGGCACATCATGTCCTCCAAAACAGCCCACAGTTTATTGGCCAGGGGTGTGAGGTCTGCACTCCCCGAAGGCCAATTCTCAGCGCTGATGAAGGCCAGAAGGTTTCTCCACAGCCACACATGAGTTGAAATGGCCTTTTGGGCAGGAACTGAGTCCTGCTGAAAGACCCATTCCTGACCACTGAAGATGGTCATGTTAAGATATTTCACAACTCCTTGTAGCACGTCCTCTTGATACACTCGGACACCAGTTTGACCCCTTTCTTGCAAAAATTAAGATGTGTCATCCCCTGATGGGACACCTCCCACCAAACCATGATGAAAGAAAAGTGATGGCCTACCTGCACCCTCAGAACATTTTCCTTCACTTCATGGGACGTTTGAACAGAAATCTTGTTTTTCTGATGGTTGTACTGCTCCTTGATGGTGAAGATTTTCTCGTCTGTGAAGAGATTGTTTTCATGCCCCTTCCTGGTATGCCACCAGTGGAGATGCTCTGCTCTTATACGTCGGATTTCCTTCAAAGCTAGGAGTAAGGAGGTGTCCCTTTGAGTGGTGGTGCACTCTATATGTTGAACGTCCCTGATGAGGCACGACCTTAATTGGGTCAATATGTTCAGCTCTCGGGACATGATCTTCTGTTTCCAGAGCGGATTTCGGTGAATCTGCTCCCGCACCATTTTGATAGCGGCTTGAGGCCTCAAACTTTTCAGGCATCCTGACTAAGCCCTGTCTTCAACCCTCTAGAGTTCCTCATAACATTTAATTCCCCGACAGATGAACACTCACAAAATTTTCAGTGGTTTTAAGGGTTCGAAAATTGAGAATAGGATTTTTCATAATTGTGTAGGCCAATCACAGCCACATGGTTTTCGTTGACACCCCACTCCATGTTAATACTGTGACAGACTCAACCAAACTGCCTTGGCACAAGTACCTGAAGAGACAGTAGCCCAAAAACAGCCATCCTTACAACCCTCCCGCCTCATTGTCTCCAGATTTGGACAACATGAATGTTGTAACAGAACTTAATGGCAGGACTATGTATGTAGGTAAACATAACATAACAGAATATTGGACAATTGCTGATTGTTGTGCCCCCATTCCAATTTGAACTAATCAGGCCATTTATGTAAATATAGTTATGTGTATACATATGCATATATGTGATTCATTATTCTCCTTTATTCAGACTGTTTCAGCCGTGGACAACTCTTCTGAGAAACTGGCAAATCCTGGCAGTAACACATCCGGGTTATGTGGCATTCCTCACGTATGATGAAGTGAAAGCACGTTTACAGAAGTACATTACGAAACCTGGAAGGTACGTTCATGTATTAATTTTGAATTTTTAAAATAAAAGTTTAGTCACAAAAACGTGGAAGGGACCACGTGGATGACCTTGTGCAAAAATAATGGGTACTTTACATGATGAACTATGCATCGTTATGTTATTAGTAATTATAGTGGAAATGGACTTGTCTCTGTGAGATGCCAAAGAAAGTTGACAGACTCAGCCACTTACCTTGTATGAGACAAATATAGGAGATAGGGTATTTTGTCCTCTTGAAAATGGCATTATACCACTTCTCCCCCATAATAATACCTTAATGGTATGCACAGGGACAACTGTATCTTTATCCTTAGGAGGGCATGCATGTAGCCCTTGTTGTACGCTTT
>Ga0123353_10006714_pt1 | contig 15405 bp, 13 predicted proteins | sample TergutLab28metaG_3_FD_92763 | JGI IMG/M metagenome (GOLD analysis project Ga0123353, IMG submission 92763) | Labiotermes labralis P3 segment gut microbial communities from Petit-Saut dam, French Guiana - Lab288 P3 | ecosystem: Host-associated > Arthropoda: Insects > Digestive system > Gut ... | reverse complement strand
TGATGACCGTATCAAGCTCAACGAGATTTTCGAGAAGAAATTTGAGAAAAACGGATCTTATCTGGGAGATAAACCGGAGGTAAAACTTGGGATCCACGGCCATACAAGCCCTATTTGCGTGGGCCTGGATTTTCAGACAAGTTTAGCGGGGCTTTATGCCGTAGGCGACGGAGTCTACAATGGGTGCGGAGCCTTCGGGGCTGTAGGGGCTCCGGGTATGCTCCACGGCAACGGCGTCGCGTTCGTGACGTTTACCGGCTATATCTGCGGGCCAGGTGTTGCGGAATATGTAAAAGCTACTAAAGAGCACCCCGCTATAGACGAACGTCAAGCAGACGCGATCAAAACTGATACCTATGCTCCGATACACAAGAAGGGCGGCTATGATGCCCACGAAACGATCGGAGACGTCCAGGACTGTATCACCCCGATAAAATACAATCTTTTACGTACTGAAGACAGGCTTAAAGTAGCGCTGGAAAAACTGCAGATCGTGCGAGAAGAGAAGCTGGACAATCTTGAAGCTAAGGACTGGCACGATTTAATGATCTGCCACGAATTAAAAGCGATGGCACTTTCGGGAGAGATCATGATGAATGCCGCGCTTTTCCGCACTGAAACCCGAGGTTTCCATTTCCGCGAAGATTATCCCGAACGCGACGACGAGAATTGGCTCAAGTGGGTTGTCGTTAAAAATAAGGACGGTAGGATAGACATTTCCGAAAGAGACGTTCCGATAGATACATATAAGTATAGACCGGATAATGAACAATAGGAGGGGCTTAAAATGAATAAACACTTCCCAAAATTATTTGAACGCGGAATGATTGGCAAACTTGAAATTGAAAATCGGATCGTGAAATCGGCGACAGGGACTTATCTGGCCAACCCGGATATGTCTGTTACCGACCGAATGCTCAGCTTCTACGCGGATATGGCACGGGGCGGGGCAGGGCTGGTCTTCGCCGATAACGCGATAATATTAGATAACTACCATATGGGGATTGCGGGTTTTGCCGACAAATACATACCGGGGATGGCGCTTCTTGCCGCGTCTATCAAAGATAACGGGGCAAGAGCAGGACTGCAGCTTTCTCACCCGGGAAGGGACGGAGCCTATGTAGGCGGCGCGGGCGCCAAAGCGGCTTCAAGGATGCAGTGGGAGCCGTGGTACAAACACGGTATGCCGATACCCCTAGAACTAACTATCGAAGAGATCCACGAACTTGTTGAAAACTACGGTGATACTGCGCGAAGGGCTCGTATTGCCGGTTTTGATCTGGTTGAAATACACGCGGCCGCAGGTACTCTCCCAAGTAATTTTCTGTCTCCGGCCGACAACAAACGTAACGATATGTACGGAGGCTCTCTTCACAACCGTATGAGGTTTCTGATCGAAGCTTCACAGAATATCAAGAAGAAAGCCGGCGCGGACTTTCCTCTGAGTATCAGATTGAGCGTGAATGACTTTGAGCCTGACGGTATAGTGCTTGAGGAAAGCATAGAAACTGCCAAAGAGCTCGAGAAAAATGGAGTTGATGTGATAAACGTATTCGCAGGCAGTCACGCGGAAGCGGCCCATGCCGCGTGTTGTATGCTACTGCCGCGCGGGCTTGTAGCGCCTATGGCAGCGGCAATCAAAAAAGCAGTCAATATACCGGTGATGGTCGTTGGTTCTATTACAACTCCGGATTTGGCCGAGGAAATACTTAGAGACGGCAAAGCGGACTTTATAGCTTTGGGTAGGCCGCTGCTTGCTGACCCTCATTGGCCTGTTAAAGCAAAAGAGGGAAGGGCCGAAGATATTGTGCCGTGCATACGCTGTAATGAGGGGTGCCACGACAGAGGGATGTTGAGCAACAAACCGACTGTATGCACAGTTAACCCGACTATACTCAAGCAGGATACACTCGCGATCATGAAGGCGGAAAAGGAAAAGACCGTTGCGGTCATCGGCGGAGGCCCTGCTGGCATGGAGGCAGCCAGAGTATGCGCGCTTCGCGGTCACGAAGTGACGCTTTATGAGAAACGGGAACTGGGCGGAGCTATGATCGAGGCTTCGGTCCCCGATTTCAAAGAGGACATCAGGAGGCTGATTGAGTATTACAAAGTGCAGCTGAAGAAGCTTGATGTTAAAGTGGTCAAAGAAGAAGCGACTGTTAAACGGATCAAAGCCGGCAAATTCGATGCAGTTGTCATTGCGGCGGGGGCGGTTATCAAAAAACCTGATGTACGCGGCATCGATAAAAAAATAGTCACCGACGCGCTGGAGGTTCTTCGGGGCAACGTTAAAACAGGGAAAAAGGTCGTCGTTATCGGCGGCGGCGTCACGGCGGCGGAAGTTGGATTGTATATTGCCGAGCAGGGAAAAGAAGTCACATTCGTTGAGATGCTTGACGAGTTCATGTCCGGTATCGGGATCAACCGTAACGCATACAACGAAAGATTGTCGGCCCAAAAGATAACAGTATACACAGGAAAGATGCTTTACGAGGTACTGGACAAGGCAGCTGTGATCATGGACAGATACGGCAAAAAGCAGGAACTTCCCGCGGACAGTATTGTGCTTGCGACGGGGTTCGCCCCACAGACAGACCTGCGGGAGCTCTTTGAAAAAGAAACGGACCTTGACGTATACGCGGTCGGCGATTGCATGGGCGCGCGATTGATCTTTGACGCCATATACGAAGGGTTTATGACCGCGAGAAGGATATAGGCTTTAAAGATACTTCCTGCAGGTTTTTCTGAGGAAATCTACGAATTCCTCAAGGCAGACACATTGAGGGACATGTCCTCCGGGCAGAAGCGTACAGGGGTTTCCTCCGCGCTTTGCCGTGGTCATATTTGCGTACACCATCCAGTAGGGGCTCCATGCCCCGACGCTGAATTCCAAGTTAGGCATTATCTCAAGATCCTCTTTTGTGTAAGTATCGACGTCTATCGTCCCGAGATAATACTTGGCCCAATACTCATTGTTGGCATCAAATCTTTTCAAGAAGTCATCGCCGAAGGACTTCCAGTTGTCCCAATTACAGATAAATGAGACGTCTCTTGGAGAAAAGCCATCGCATAAAGGACCGAATGTGCTGAAAAGCGTGTTGAAGAACTCGAATCCGGTATTCGGTATCGGAACGTCTCTCATCAACGCGGCTTCATGCACTATAAGGTTTCTCGCCACTTCGGGATAGTATTTTCCGACCGACAGCACAGCCTGCCCTCCCATGCTGGAACCATATATAGCCGCCGGAGCCATATCCAATGCTTTGATGATTTCAGCGACGTCCGAGGCGAAAACCTGCGGGGTAACCCTTTTGTGTTCTGTAGGCATAGATCTCGTTGCTCCCCGCACGTCGTATGTGAGTACCGTAAACTCATCAGTGAGCATATCGCCTACCTTGCTGTAGATTTCACAATCCATAGTCCCGTCGGGCACAAGCATCAGCGACGGTCCGCTACCTCTTTTTTCGCAATAAAAGTTTACGTCGTTGACGTCTATGTATAAGCTCTCTTTTGTCATGATCATTTCTCCTTTTGATAATTCTCGCATGAAAATACCAGGAAGATAAATAGATTATCCTTGTTAATTATCTGCCAGAAACTGATCGAGAGAAGAAAGGAATAAAGGTACTGTCGGGTTGTCGTTATCTTTTAGCCATGCGATAGCCTCGAAGAATTTTGTATCATCACCTTCGAGCTCAATAAAAGTTAGGTCATGTTTATAATATGAGCTGATACTTGTGGGCATTATAGCAATACCAAAACCGGTTTTTATATCCATTAGCACAGAATCGACAGCGGGAGGAGTCGCGACGATGTTCGGCATAAAACCACGCGCAGCGCATACTTGTATCATCATTGAATGGAATGCAGGAGATTCCTGTTCTTCAAGAGTAATAAAAGGCTCATCCGCGAGTTTTTTGTAATCAATTGTTTCCGAATTCGCCATAGGATGATCGGGACGCATGACAAGTGACATCCCATCTGGAAACAATGGATTCCATTCTATGACTTGGAAGCTATCAAGATCAAAAGACATAGTAAAAAGCACATCTATTTCCCTGTTGATAAGCGCATTAGTAAGAGGCCTCAGGTTTTTACGCACGAGCCTGATTTTTACATCGGGATATTCCGTTTGAAAGTATTTAGTAATAGCTGGTAGGAAATCTTTAAATGGTGACAAGAGATGACCGATAACAAGTTCACCCGAAGAACCTGAGTCGACTTTGCGGATTTCCGACATTATCCTGTCAAAACCGGCAAGCAGATCTTTGGCGTTTTTATATAAGACTTCTCCTGACGGCGTCAGGCTGACAGAACGTGTAGTTCTATGAAAAAGTTTTGTACCCAGTTCCGCTTCAAGTTCTGCAATATTATGGCTGAGCGCTGACTGTGTGATATACAGCTGCTCCGCAGCCTTTGTAAAATTGCGGTGTTCAGCTACAGCAAGAAAGAACTTAAGCGATTTTGTATCCATTTAGTGCATCTCCATTATTAGAATACCTTGTTTTATTAATATTATCAATGGAGTTATGAAAGGAATACATTTATCAGCGTAGTAAAACCGTGTGATAATTACATATTGGTTCTATTTCTAAATGTTAAACCAGGGGTAAGTTAGCAGCCCCAGTGCGATTGGTTGAAATTAACAAAAATAGGAGGATGGAAAAATCATGAAAGCTAAAAAAATAACAATTGTTTTGTTGGCATTAATGCTCTGCCTTGCGCTTGCAGCTTGCGGAGGCGGGAATGCGCCTGTAACCGATTCCGGCAATGGCGGTGACGCCGGTCCAAGTACGTCGACTGATTCCGGAACCGGAGACTCGTCTGCCGAACCGGAAACGCTTAAGATCGGGCATCTGGTCTGCCAGTCCGGATGGTTCGCCCCGATAGACGTCGCGAATATCGATGAACTGGTAGCTTATTGCGACATGATCAACAATGATATGGGCGGATGGGATATCGGCGGCAAAAAGTATAAGATCGAAATGGTCAACTCAGATTTCCAAAGCGATCCATCCCAGGCAAGAGCTGCGGTCGAGTTTCTGGCTGATCAAGGTATCAAATACGTTCTTGTGTCGACTGATTTCATGACGAGGGGGCTCGGAGACCTTTGGGAAGAACTCGGAATCATGCATATCAACCAAATGCCAAGCGAACCGACTTATGTAGGGCCGCAATACCCGCATATGTTCTGGAGCCGCGGCGGCGTATTTGATAATTTCGACGCTGGGGCGCAAGCTCTGAATACGGCATTCCCGGATAGAAACCTTATGATCTATGTTCAGGAAGACAACGGAGTCAACCAGATGTTGAATGATGAATTCATAGCTCCGCCGGCGGAGAAACTTGGGATATCGGTCGTGCCTACGCCTATCATTTATCCGAATGACACGACTGACTATACCCCGGTAGCTCTTGCAGTTCAGCAGTCAGGCGCTGACGCAGTAATAGCAATGGGCGGTGTGCCTTCGAACGCGGGGATCATCAAAGAGCTCAGGACGCTTGGCAATGACGCGGTATACGTGATGGCCAACCCGCAGCACGTTATGACCATGTCGATGGTAGCGGGCGGCGCCGGGAATATTATCACTCTGGGAGCGTTACCGGAGGCAGACGGGAACACGCAGAAATTCTTGGAGATATATGCTAGATACGCGGATATGTTCGGAGAAGAAGCTGCGCAATCGTTTACCGCCAATTCCTGTAACAGTCTGTATATCCTGCTTCAAATGATGAGCATAGGCGCAACGACGGACGTGGATTCAGTCATGTCGACATGGCAGGCTCAGGATAAGATCGATACTCTTTATGGCGAAGGACCTGTTTGCGGCGAGAAGACCATGGGATCGAAACGCGCCGTTGCTTCGCCTCCTGGAAAATGCGTCCTGAAGGACGACGGAATCCCGGTATTCTTGGGATTTGCACAGACTTATATTCCGTAAACATATAGTATAAATTCAGAGAAGCAAGGAGGAGGCCTTATCCTCCTGCTTCTCTGAATATCGGCGAGAGCAGGGGAAATCAAGTTGGATATTTTGGGAAACATTATTCTTAATACAGTGGTGTTATCATTTATCTATCTCCTCGCGGCGCTTGGTTTCGCTTTTATATTCAACATGATGGGAGCGCTGAATTTTGCCCACGGGGCTTTCGTTATGGTATCGGCGTATCTTTGTTACTACATCATACGCTGGACAGGAGTAAACAACTGGACGGCGCTTATTCTTACCGCGGTTATTCTTGCTTTAATAGGAATACTCATGGAATGGGCTGTGTTCAGGCCTTTTATGACCAATATCAACGGCGGAATCATGATAGCGGTTGCTATCATAACGGCTGTACAAACTATATTCACGATTTATACCGGCACATTGGAGATAATAATAAAAACATTTCTTCCGGGGAGAGCTTTCGTTTTCGGAGTGCCAGTCAGTAATGAAAAACTGTTGATTGCCGGTATAGGTTTTGTGATTCTGATCGCTGTTTTAATCCTGATAAATAAAACGGCTCTCGGCCGGCAGATGGAAGCTATAGCGCAAGATCGTGTAGCGGCTGCCCTGCAGGGGATCAACATCAACAAAGTCTCAGCCATCGTATGTGCGATCGGGTTTATTTTGGCGGCTATTGCGGGCTCATTGATGGGATCGATCAGGCAGATAACGCCAACCCTGGGCGATGAGATGCTGATCCGTATACTGATGGTCGTCATGGTAGCGGGAGCGGGCAGCAAGAGTATGAACGGATTGATAGTTACAGCTTTTATTTTGGGATTTCTCGACTCGCTTCTTCCTCTTCTTTTTCAGGGAGCATCCGCTTCGGCAGTAACAGCTGTGATAATTCTCGTGATAGTGCTCGTAAGGCCGACAGGCATGTTCGGGCATGAATTGAAGGAAGGAGCGTAAATGCAGATTTCTGACGGTTTTCGTAAAAAACTGTATGCATTTCTGCCTTATATGATCCTGATCGTTGTCTGGCTCGTTATGCCGGCGTTTGTCTCTACACGCTTTTGGCTCAATGTATTTATGCTCGTCTTCGTCAGAACCATTGGCGCTGTCAGCCTTCGTACCGTATGGCTTGCCGGCGTACCTTCCTTTGCGCAGGCAGCATTTGTGGGAGTTGGGGCCTATACTGCAGCAGTGGTCTCTACCGTATTACATATGCCAGCTTTTTTATCGATCCCGCTCGGAGGTCTTGCGGCTATGATAATCGGTGTATTGACCGGTCTTCCGTTTGTCAGGCTAAAATCAGTATATTATGTTATGGCGAGTATGTTTCTCGGCATAGCGATCATATATATTTTCTCATCGATGAGAATCACCGGCGGGATAATAGGCATCATGTCCCTTCCTGGATTTCTTCCGAATATTACGGCCTATTATTACTTCTTCCTGATATTGGCTGTGGTTTGCTGTTTCTTAATGTATAGGTTCGAGCACTCGCGCATAGGCATGACACTGCGCGCTATTGCCCAGTCAGAAGACGCCGCTGGAGCTATGGGCGTCAGTAAGGTATATTTCAAAAGCCTCGCATTTGGCTTCGGTTACTTTTTTGCCGGGATTGCGGGCGCGTCATTCGCTTTATATAACGGGTCGGCTTCTCCAAAAGAATTTGGCATACTTACTACGCTATGGTTTCTTATTTATGTACTCGTAGGCGGCCAGGATAAGTTCATCGGCCCGATTATAGGCACGATAATACTTGTTATCATCCCGCAGGCTTCCCGCGTTGTCGGAGAATGGGCGCCACTTGTAACATCAATAGCTATGATTGTCATAGCATATCTGCTGATTGGAGGGCTTGCCAGCATTCCGGATAAAATAAAACAAGCAAGTGTCAACAGACGTAAGAAGTCCGAAGATTCTGCTACGAACAGCCCTGAGGTAGATGTATGACGGTTTTGCTTGAGACAAAAGATTTATGCAAGAGATTCGGCGGCCTCAATGTTATCACCGACTTTAATTTCCATATTAATGAGGGAGAGATACTTGGGCTAATCGGTCCGAATGGAGCCGGGAAATCCACTCTTTTCAACTTGATTACCGGTATCCACATGCCAAACTCCGGGAAAATCATATTCGACGACAATGATATAACGAAAAAAAGGCCGCCTCAGGTGGCGGCGTTGGGGATCGGCCGTACGTTCCAGCTAAACCCACTATTCGGAGATTTCACGGTAGGTGAAAACATTGGGGCGGCGCATTACCTGCATCCGCATACAAACGCATTTAATATCTATTTCAATACAAAGAAATACCGGGAGAATGAGAAGGAAGTCTATAGATCTACCGATGAAATAATAGAATTTCTTCGCATGACTCCATTCACGAATGAATTTGCGAAAAACCTTCCGCACGGATATCAAAAGATGCTCGGCGTCGCAAGGGCGATGGCTTCGAAACCAAAGCTTCTTATGTTTGACGAACCGCTCGGCGGTATGAATCCCGAGGAAATATATTTTACAATTGATGTTATTAAATCTATGCGTGACAGAGGGCTGACGGTATTAGTCGTCGAGCACAATATGCAAATACTTTCTATATGCGACAGAGTAGTAGTTATCAGCTTCGGCGAAAAGATTTGCGAGGGGACTCCTGATGAAGTCAGGAAAAACGAAGATGTCATAAAGACCTATTTGGGGGGTGTTTCATTTGAATAATATTCTTGAAATAACCAACCTGAAGGTCGTTTACGGGAAATCCGTAGCTGTTGACGGGATCTCTCTTGCTGTACCTGAGGGGAAAATCGTAACCTTGATCGGGGCTAACGGAGCAGGGAAATCTACGACGTTGAACGCGACTGTTGGGCTTGTCCCCGCCGCAGGGGGCAGTATAGTCTTTGAGAATCAGGATATAACAAATAGCAAAACACAATTTATCGTTAAAAACGGTCTTGTTTTGGTACCGGAAGGCAGACGACTTTTCCCAAATCTAAGTGTATATAAAAATCTATTGCTTGGTACGACCCGCCGAATTGATAAGGATGGGATCGAGCAGGATTTCGAATATGTATACAATCTGTTCCCGAAGCTTAAGGATCGCCTTAAGCAAAAGGCAGGGACGCTTTCCGGGGGCGAGCAGCAGATGGCAGCCATAGCGCGTGGTATCATGGCGGCGCCAAAGTTGCTGTGCCTTGACGAACCATCGCTTGGGCTGGCACCGGTCGTTATTGAGCAATTGGGCGAGGCGATCAAGGAAGTAAACAGAGAAAAAGGTATAAGTATAATGCTTGTTGAACAAAATGTCCATCTGGCATTCGGAGTGGCAAATTACTGTTATGCATTACAGGTCGGGAAAATGGTAGCCCAAGGCGATGTCGATGAAATTAAAATGAATAACGTTGTAAGAACTGCGTATTTAGGGTAGTTAAGTAATATTGTCAATTGAGTTATTTAAAGAATACACTTATCTCCCAAAGGTCTTCATGTGAGAATAATGGTGTTGTAGTATCGATTGAAATGGAGGCGGAAAAATGAATGAACGTGAAAACATGTTGTGTGTATGGGAGCATAAAATGCCCGAATGGGTACCTATGATCAACACTGCAAGCCAGTTGATCCCGTTGCCGGAAATCAACGACCGAGCCCTGTTCGAAGACGGTACTGATTGGTTTGGAGTCGAATGGGAACTTGACCCGAACCAGCCTTTGCTGATGACTCATGTTGTACTCGGTAAAGAACAGTTTACTGACATTTCAGTATGGCGCGATCACATAAAGTTTCCGTCCGTAGCCGGGCTCCCTTGGGAAGCGATGGCTGGGCGGACAAACGCGATTTGGCACGACAGAAACGAACGGGCCGGATTCGTAGTTTGCCCAATGGGCGCGTTCGAAAGAGTCAACGCCGTAATGGGATTTGAAAACGGGCTTATGGCATTGTACGACGATATCGAGGCGTACAAGGATTTTGTGAACGCGTACGCAGATTACCGAATAGAGCAGTTTGGATATCATAAAAAATATCTTCAGCCGGATTTTCTGATGATGCACGATGATTGGGGCAATCAGAAGAATATGTTCTTCTCTCCGGATCTTTGGCGTGAGATATTCAAAGAGCCGGAGCGTCGTATGGCCCGTGCGGCTCACGACCTTGATATCTATTATATGCATCATTCATGCGGGTATATCGAACCTATCATAGGCGATCTTGTAGAAATAGGCGTTGACTGCTGGCATTCAGTAAGTCCGGTCAACAACCTCGGGAAGATAAAAACAGAATACGGAGACAGATTGATATTCGGCGGAGGGATCGATCCGCAGGTAACAGACGCGCCTGACGCAACGGAAGAAGATATCCGTGCGGCAGTACGGCAAGCAATAGATCTGCTGGGCAAAGGCGGGGGATATCTCGGCGGGTCGGCTGTAATGCAGTCGACTGTGGAAGGGGTGGACGCGATAATAGAGGATGAAGCTAAAAAATATGGACGTTACTAGGAGGTATGAGGACAAAACATGAGCAGAATTCAACTAAACAGATTTGAGTATTTCGAACCCGGATCTATCCAGGAAGCCTCGGAGGTACTGGACAAATATGGTGAAGAAGCAAAAATCATTGCCGGAGGAATAGACCTGCTTCCCAAAATGCGTATTGGTTCAATAAAAGCAGATTGTCTCGTTAGCGTTCAAAATATACCGGAGCTGTCGTATTTCAGGTATGGCAATGACAGCGGGCTGGAATTCGGATCCATGACCACATTGAGGTTTTTAGATACGTCAGGTGATCTGAAAGAAATCTATCCCGCGTTGCAGCAGGCTATCCATCAGATCACATCAGTCCAATCAAAGTATATGGGCACAGCGGTAGGGAACCTTTGCGTGGCGACTCCCGGTTCTGATGTCGCGCCGGCGCTGATGGCTTATGACGCAGATCTTCTGATAGCCGGGCCGGAAGGCGAGAGAAGAGAGAAAGTTTGTGATTTTTATCCTCAAAAAAATCAGACCACTCTAAGGCGCGGCGAACTTGTAGTCGGTGTACATATTCCACCGCCGGCCAAAGGAACAGGTTCAGCGTTTATCAACAGATTAAGAACCCACGCCGACATAGCGAAAATCACGTTGACAGTTGTAGTTAGCTTAGAAGGTGATGTTTGTAGGGAAGTAAGAATCGCTATGGGCGCAGTAGCCCCTACTCCGGTTAGAGCGGAAAAAGCGGAATCAATGCTCAAAGGGCAGGTTGTAAGCGAGGCATTATCCCAGGAAGCGTCAAAGGCGGTTACCGAAAGCATGAACCCATCTTCAGGGCTTCGGTCTACAAAAGAATACCGTTTAGAGGTCACCCCTGTCTTAGTGGAGCGCGCGCTGCATAAAGCGTTTGAAGCGGCAAGGAGGGCAGAATAATGACTTACTTTAATAAAAAAGGCTTTGTCCTGGAACTGAATGTCAACGGCGAGGATCAGGCCATATATATAGAAGGCCCACATATAACGCTTGCTGACGCTTTACGAAACAAATTGAACCTGACAGGGACGAAAGAGGCCTGTCGTTGCGGTGAATGCGGGTCATGTACAGTTTTGGTTGATGGCAAACCATTTCTTTCATGCTCAACTCTCGCTGTGGCTGTCCGGAATAAAAAGGTGACAACTATAGAAGGGCTTTCTACGCGCGGGGCGCTTCATCCGATACAGCAGGCATTCATTGATACAGGCGCTATACAGTGCGGTTTTTGCTCACCCGGCATGATCCTAATGGGTAAAGCCCTGCTGGATGAAAACCCAAATCCGACCGAGGATGAGATAAAGGAACAAATCGGCGGCAATCTTTGCAGGTGCACCGGTTACGTAAAAATAATTGAAGGTATTCAATTGGCCGCGGAGCGTATGGGAAGGGAGGAAGCCTGATGTCATCGACGATTAGTTATAAAACCGATAAAGCAAAAGAAGAGTTCACATACGTAGGCAAACGCTTGCCGTATAGAAATTCCAAAGAAAAGGCAACAGGCGCCGCGAAATATACTTATGATATACAACGCCCGGGCGCACTTGTCGGAAAAGCGTTGGCCTGCCCTCACACTCACGCGAGAATCAGGAGCATCGACATAAGCGAGGCGGAAAAACTGCCGGGCGTGTACGCAGTTATTACCGCGGAGAACTCACCAGATATGAGGTACAACCCGGCAGGTCTTCAGTACGCGGCGAGAGACGCTGAAGCAGCGGAATTTGATAATGTCAATGATATGATGCCGGTGCCGGATAAAAGCCATTACAAGGGTGAGATCGTCGCGGCCGTAGCCGCGAAAGACGAGGAAACCTGCCTGAAAGCTTTTGATCTTATCAAAATCGATTACGAAGTACTTCCTTTCGTAGTGAATGTTGAGGACGCGATGAAAGACGGAGCTCCGATCGTACACGAATGGATGGACAGTAATGTTTCGATGGTCTACGAAGCGTTCCCTGGGAACAGAGGTGACGCGGACGCAGCGCTTGCCGAGTCAGATGTTGTGGTAGAATGCGATTTTCTGCCTTCGCGTCAGCATGGTATGCCACTTGAACCGCTCACTTGTGTGGCGGAATATGGGGCTGAGGGGGATTTAACAGTCTGGCTCGCGCACCAACGGCCATTCATTTTACGTAGGCAGATCGCGAATATAGTCGGGTTACCGGAATCGAAAGTAAATATTATCAGTGAGTACGCAGGAGGGTTTTTCGGGGAAGCCAATTTTGTGATTGTCCCGTTCACTGTATTGCTGGCGAAGAAAGCAGGAAAGCCTGTCCGTCTGGAGTTTACACGTGAGGAAGTGGTTCTACATGTGCCTTGTCGTGAGATGTTCCATCTCCATGGCAGACTCGGTTTTACAAAAGAGGGCCGTCTGCTTGTTTCCACAGAAGACATCATTGCTGAAAGCGGCGCTTATTTCAATAGAAGCGCAAATTTAATGCCGCCGGCGATGGGAGCGTATTCAAGCCAATTCGCATTACCTGTTTTCCGCGGGTTAGCAAAAATGGTGTATACAAACACGCCCGGCACCAGCGGGATAAGAGGATACGGCTCACCGACAGTTATTACTATACTGTCACACTTGATGGATCTTGCGGCAGAAAAACTCGGGATGGACAGGGTTGAACTGCGTCTTCAGAATTACAAAGTCAATTTGCCGCCGCCACCGATTGATGGAGAACATGGCAGATTACCCGAAGGGAAAACACCGGCAACCATGGGTATAGGGCTTGAGACTCAGGACGCTGTCATGCGCGTCGCCGCGGATAAATTTGGGTGGGAAGAAAAAAGCCGCCGTCCTAAAGAGGATGATAGGTGGTTGCGTGGTATTGGTATCTGCGATTATATGGACGTCAGCGGCCCGCAGCCGCATGAAATGAACGACCGTCAGTGCGTTATGACGCTGGAAGAAGACGGCTCGGTCACCGTGACTCTTAACTGCCCGGACGGCGGTATGAATATGTTCGGCGCCGCGGCACAGATCGGGGCTGAGACTTCAGGTCTTCCTTTTGAGAGGTTTCGTATCCTGAACTCAAAAACCGAAGGCGCCTTGTACGATATAGGACTAGGCGGCAATTCCGGAAATTTCGGATTCGGTAATTTGTTCTCTATAGCCGGTAGGATGCTGAAAGAAAGAATTCTTGAAAAAGCTTCGTCTTATATGGGAGTAGATACTGGAAAACTGGATCTCGAGGATGGGATTATTTTTGAAAAAGAGAATCCATCGAATTCATTGCCGGTGGAAAAGCTTTCATATGCGTCGATAGTTGTTCAGAAGGGCGCAAGCGAACATATTTCTGTCACAGCCCGTTATAGCGCCGAAGTTAGCCCGATGTCGGTAGGCGTTGTAATGGCTGATGTCAGAGTTGATAAGGAAACTGCTGATATTTTTGTTGACAAATTACAGATTTGCCACGATTGCGGTATAGCGATCAACCCAATGTGCGTCGAAGGACAGCTCCAGGGAGGCGTTATTATGGGATACGGTCATGCTCTTTTTGAAAGCCTGGCTATTGATAAAAACGGAGAAGTGCGAGGTAACAACTACAATAACTACAAACTTACTTCGGCTATGGATCTGCCGGATCTCGATGTGGTAGTTTTTGAAAACCCATGCGAGTATGGGCCTTTCGGGGCGAAAAGCGTCGGGCAGTCCGGGATGATAGGAGTCAGCGGCGCCATATCGAGCGCGATATATGACGCTACCGGCGTTTGGCTTGAAAAAATGCCTTTTGCGCCTGAAGCATTGTTGGCGGGACTTAAAGCAAAAGAAGCTTAGTATTAATCGAAAGGAAAATAAAATGGCTACAAAAGATGAAATAAGATCAACACAACACCTGCGTAAGGATCATATGGATTTTGAACTGGTAGGGAAACCGGCACTGTGTCTGAACCATATGCAGCTTGGCCTCGCCGGCGAGGGTATGTTCCTGCCGAATTGGGGGCCGCCGGCAAAAAAAGGCATCGACGATTCAAAAATGGTTGATAAATGCAGGTTACTCATTGACGCGTTCCACGAAAAAAACCTGCCTGTGATTTTCTGCAACGTTGTTCCGATTCCTTTACCCTATGCTAATGCTTACGGTGATATGTTCCGCGAGCAGAAAGCCGCTTATCTGAAACGATACGACGGTAAATTTGTAGATTTCTTTACTGATGAATGGACAAGGCGCGGTCTTGAGGTAATGCCTGAACTCGGTCCTGCCGAACAGGATTTTGTTAGCTATAGCTGGAATGTACATCCGTTTACAAACTCCGGTCTGGAACTACTCTTACATCAACTGAAAGTCGACACGGTCATCTGGACCGGTTTCGCTCAGCAGTCTGTAGTGCTCACCTCATGCGCCGTTGCCGCGGACAAGTATTTTAACAGTATTGTGCCGGTCGACGCGTCCTATTGCTGTGTACCTCCGACTACTCCTGAATTCTATGATGGGCTTGACGAAGTAGTAGCTGAGGCAGCTGTTAAGGTTTTGATCGCGTCGCTCGCGCACTGCACGGACACAGCAGCCGTTATAGACAAAGTCAAAAAGTACGATGAGCCGCGTTTGCTTCCTGATCCTGACAAACTGCCATATATAAAATAAGGAGATTTACCCATGGCTGATAATGATATCATCCTTAAAAAAAGAATAATAGACGGCGAGGAAATCGAGGTTATATACCAGAAACTGCGTGCACGCCCGGCACCCGGAGAGGCGGCGGCGCGCGCGCTTGCGGAAGGGCGGCAGCCGATTTATATGCGTGACGGGTTTGGAGATTTTCCGGAGCTGAATCCCAGAACATATGAAGTATGTCCCGGCATCATCTGCGAACAGGATGTAATGATCCCAATGCGTGACGGTTGCAAGACATACTGTGACATTTTCAGGCCTGCGGATCAAAAGAACGTGCCTGTCATCGTCTCGTACAGTTTTTACGGAAAGCGCTCATGCATCGACAATCCCAATGTCGAGTACGGGGCCTTTGGAGTACCGT
>Ga0123353_10006712_pt1 | contig 15406 bp, 9 predicted proteins | sample TergutLab28metaG_3_FD_92763 | JGI IMG/M metagenome (GOLD analysis project Ga0123353, IMG submission 92763) | Labiotermes labralis P3 segment gut microbial communities from Petit-Saut dam, French Guiana - Lab288 P3 | ecosystem: Host-associated > Arthropoda: Insects > Digestive system > Gut ... | reverse complement strand
GTCTCAAAAGCCCCAAAAAGAGCGCTGTCATTGCGGGCTTGACCCGCAATCCCCTGATAATCATCGGTGCTATTTTAGGGGGTTGCGGGTCAAGCCCGCAATGACGCCCTTTTGAGACACCCTCATCGTTTTATTTCTATTTATATTGAAACGAAACCGGCGTCCCACTTTGACTATCCGCAGAAACCCATACCAGAAATTCTCCCGGTTCCGTTCGCTTTACCATGTTTTTATCCCAAATAGCCAATTGACCGCTATCGAGCGTGAAGCTTACCGTTTTTGTTTCTCCCGCTTTCAATTCTATTTTCTGAAATCCTTTCAACACTCTTACCGGTTGTGTGACTGATGCAACCACGTCCCGGATATATAATTGGACAACTTCCGAAGCATCCACCTTACCGGTGTTGGTAATATTGCACTCAACGGTTAATGTTCCATCTTTCGATAATGTTTGTTGTGACAATTTAGGTTCGGAATATTGGAATGTTGTGTACGACAATCCGTAACCAAACGGGAATAACGGACTCTTTCCGGCATCCAGATGATAACAGGTATTGCCAAGTGAAAATTGCTGCGCCCCTATGTCAATGTCATCTATCAACTCGATATCTTCAGCCGGCGGGCGACCTGTGCTTTTATGCGAATAATAAACAGGTACTTGCCCAACCATGCGAGGAATCGTAACCGGTAATTTGCCGGAAGGAACTGCCTTTCCGAATATCAGGTCTGCCAAAGCGGCTCCTGCCATTGTTCCGCCATGCAAGGCGAATAAAACAGCATCGGCTTCCGGCAACTCTTTTTGGATCGTGATCGGACGACCTGCCATAATGACCATTATGATTGGTTTTCCTGTTTTTTTCAAAGCAAAAAATAATTCCGTTTGAGCGCCCGGAAGATTAATGTCTGCACGGCTATGAGCTTCTCCCGACAATATAGCCTCTTCTCCTGCAAAGAAAAGTATAACATCCGCCTTTTTAGCAGCTTCGACGGCTTTGGCAATTCCCTGCGGGTTTTTATCGCGACTGTAAGTCAACCCTTTTTCGGCAATCACTTTTACTTGCTGACCATACTCGTCCTGAATCGCTTTTAATGGAGTTACACTGCGTTCCGGTTCTCCGTCAAAGCTCCATGTACCAAGCTGGTCGCCCGGAGCATCGGACAACGGACCGATTACTGCCACCGATTTTACTTGACCGGACAATGGCAGGATATTATTTTCATTTTTCAACAAAACAGCGCCTTCCGTTGCTGCCCGTCTGGCTTTTGAAAGCGCGTCGGCGGTATAGTAAGGACGCTCTTCCTGTTCCTTTACATACGGGTTGTCAAATAATCCTAACCTGAATTTTAATCTCAATACATTGCGCACAGCTTCGTCAATGTTTTTTTCGGAAACAGCGCCCGATTGAACCAACTCTTTCAAATGGCTAATGTATGCATAACTCTCCATATCCATATCTATCCCGGCATGAATCGCCTTTTCGGCTGCATCTTTCAAATCTGTGCAAAAGCCGTGCGGTATCATTTCCATAATGGAACTCCAATCGCTCACCATCATACCGTCATACTTCCATTCATCGCGTAATATTTTTTTACAGGTAAACGCATTGCCTGACGACGGAACGCCGTTAATCTCGTTAAACGAACACATAAATGTGGCGACTCCCGCTTTGGCGGCAGCTTCGAAAGGCGGAAGATACACTTCGCGCAATAGATGTTCTGGGATCCATGTCGTATTATAATCTTTTCCGGCTTCGGCAGCTCCGTAAGCGGTATAGTGTTTGACACATGCAGCCATAGATGCGGGGTCTGCCAACTCTTTTCCTTGAAATCCTTTTACCATGGCAACTCCCATGACAGAAGCTAAGTAAGGGTCTTCGCCGCAAGATTCGGCAATGCGCCCCCAACGAGGGTCGCGCGATACATCTATCATAGGCGCAAAAGTCCAGCGAATGCCCGAAGCAGTAGCTTCAATGGCAGCTACGCGGGCGCCGGCTTCCACAAGCTCCGGATTCCAGGTGGCGGCTTGTCCCAATGGTATAGGGAAAATGGTTTTGAATCCATGGATCACATCGCGTGCAAAAACCAGAGGAATGCCCATCCTGCTCTCTTCAACCGCTATGCGTTGCAATTCATTTACTGTTTTGACATCAATTTCGTTTAATATAGAACCAACTTGTCCGTTGCGAACAGCATCTTTCATATTGTCCAGACCTTGTGCATTTAATTGGTTCAACTGTCCGATTTTTTCCTCCAATGTCATGTTGGAAATTAATTCATCTATCTTTTTCTCCTGTGGGTCTTTCTGATTTTGAGAGGAACAACAGGCAAGTAAAAGGATTGAAACTCCGAAAAATAATTTTTTGATGATATGCATGGTTATCAGAAATTAAAGTGTTTGTTTATACAAAAGTAGTGAAAAATAGAACGTATGGCATAGTTTTACGAAAAAAATTTCTATCTTCATGCAACGTTTTCACCCTTGAATTCATCTAATTTATAAAGAGCCTTCGAATGTTTGAAGAACACGACTTAATTGCCGGATGCAAGCGCGAAGAGATGTGGGCAAGAAAAGAATTGTACGAACGGTATGCCGGTACAATGCTCAGTCTCTGCGTACGTTACATTGGCGATAAGGATGTTGCGCGGGATGTGTTGCAAGACGGTTTTTACAAGGTGTTTACCAAAATCGGCGATTACTCGGGTGCGGGTTCTTTTGAAGGCTGGATGAAGCGAATATTTGTGACTACGGCTCTCGAGCAATTGCGGGAAAAACGTTTTTCGCCAATCACCGATGAGCATGAGGAGAGTATCCAAGACACGGGTGCATCGGTATTTGAAAAACTTTCGGCAGACGATTTGCATCGCTGTATTGCCGAATTGCCCGACGGATTCCGGACGGTTTTTAATCTCTATGCCGTAGAAGGCTATTCGCATACGGAAATTGCAAAAATGCTTCATATAAAGGAAGTTACGTCGAGGACACAATATATGCGTGCACGACAGATTTTGCAGAAAAATGTAGAACAATTTATTTTGCGGGAAAATGCAAGAAAATACTGACATAGTTGAAAAGTTGAACAATCACCGCCTGCCCGTCGATGAAGGCTATTGGGCGGAAATGGAAAAGCGATTGCTGAGCGACCATAAAAAAGTCGTTCCATTGTGGGCGTGGCTTGCAGGCACGGGCATGGCAGCTTCACTGGCTTTGTTGCTCATGGTGGGGGTTTTTAGTAGTGATGATGAAAATGCTGGTGCTCAGGTGGCGCGGATTGAACATGAGGAATATAGGGAGAATAAGGAAAGTAAGGAAAATAAGGTAGATAATGAACAAGCTGTTGGAACGCAAATGGCGCAGATAACGCAAATTTCCGCAAATAAAGAAAAATCCGTGAAATCTACCCAATCCGCCCCATCTTTATCGTCCTTATCATCCTTACCGTCCCTACCTTTGGAAACATCCGCCACACCCCAAGACACAACTCCCCCAAAACAATACGAACTAAAACCCCAATACAACGACGATTTCTTAATCGCTCATAACCAACCTGAAAAAAGAAAACCCCAAAATAAAAAATCATGGCAACTTGCCGCCGCTTTTGGTTCGAGCGCTTCAAGTTCTCCAAATGACGACTTGGCTTTTTCAAATCAAAAAATGGATTATTCTTCTAAAGAATATGGATATGATGCTGTTGTCTACCACTCAGCAGAAAGCGCGCCGTCTCTTGATGAAGTATTTAGTGGATTTCCCGAAGTGACTCATTTGCCTCCGTTATCGTTTGGAGTAACGGTTCGCAAGAGTTTCACTGAGCATCTGGCGTTTGAAACAGGTTTGACATACTCTTTTTTGCATTCCAAATTCAAAGACAATAACCAATGGCAGCCTCGCGAAGCCACGCTGAAACTCCATTATCTGGGTATTCCGTTCAATTTTGTGGCATACGCGTTAAATAAGCCGAAATGGAATGTCTATTTTTCTGTGGGCGCAATGATAGAAAAAGGCATTATGCTGGATTATGTTCAAACGACTCATCAGAATTATTACTATTATTATGATGATGATCAACCTTTTCATACCATTTCGTTGCAAGACGATATTCCCGGATTACAATTGTCGTATAATGCGTCGTTTGGTATCGGTTATAAGTTTTATCGCGACATCAGTGTTTATTTTGAGCCGCGAATCATCTATTATCTGGAAAACAACCAGCCCGTGTCGGTGCGTACGGAAATGCCTTTACAGGTAGGGCTGAGCGCCGGTTTAAGATTTGATTTTTAAATTAATTAAATATTTACGTCATGAAAAAGTTATTCTTACTTTTAGCCATAGCGGGAATTTTTGTTTCCTGCGAAAGAAAGTACACGGAAACTGTTACTTATCAAGTGAATGAACCCGTGTTTATGTCTTCCGAAGCCTTCCGAAGTTCGGTGGTAGTGACCGATGAGCAACATGCAGTTACCGGCAGCGGGAAAATCTGTTTTTACAACGGATACCTCTATATTTCTGAACCGGGGACAGGCATCCACATCATCGACAACCGCAACCCGTCGGACCCTCATGCCGTCGGATTCGTTAAATTGCAGGGAAATGCCGATTTAGCTATTCGCAACGATCTGCTTTATGCCGATGCTTTCGCCAATTTGGTGTGGTTCGATATTTCCAATCCGGCAATGCCGAAACTGCAAGGTATATTGGAGAATGTTTTTTACGAAGTATTGCCTCCTATGGACAATAATTTTGGTTTCGATTACGACGAAGTTTATTCGCCGGAAGCTCGGAACAAAGGTGTTATTGTGGGTTGGAAACTGACCCAAAAGACGAGAGAGGTTGACGGTTATTATTATGGAGGCTATGGCGATAGTTATCATACGGCAGATGCGGCAGTGATGGCGCCTACTGAAAAATCAAGCGGTGGAGCCAACCGAACCACCGGAATCAACGGCTCCATGTCGCGTTTCGGTTTGTATAAGGATTATCTCTATGCGGTTATTAACAACAAAATGTCGGTATTTGATTTGTCGGGCGAAACTCCGTCAAAAGCCATTGAAAACCTGTGGATTGGCATGGATGTCGAAACTATTTTCAGCTACAAGGAAAATCTGTTTATGGGTACGCCGTGGGGGATGTTGATCTATTCGGTTGCCAACCCGCTTGATCCGCAATACTGTTCGGTTATCACTCATGCTTGGGGCTGCGACCCTGTGGTGGTAGAAAATGATTTGGCGTATGTAACCATTCATTCGGGCAATAACTGCGGTCAAAACACGAATCTCCTTATCGTGGTGGATGTGCAAAACGTATATTCGCCGCGCGAATTGGCGTCTTACGCCATGACCAAGCCTAAAGGACTGGGCATAGACAACGGCACGCTCTTCCTTTGCGATGACGGGCTGAAGATTTTTAAAGCCGACGATCCACAAACCATTATTGCCAACCAATTGGCGCACTACACAGGCATGGACGGCTTTGATGTAATACCGTTCAATAATGTATTGATGATGATTGCCGAAGACGGTTTACATCAGTATGATTATTCCGATTTGGGGAATATCAAGGAACTGGGCGTTTTGCGGTTTAAGAATTAAGAAGCTGTTAGGAGTTATTTATGCGAATCAAAAGTTGAATTCTCTTGCCTTTTCAGCCTCGTTAGAGGCGTAATATTGGTAGAAAAAACGTTTTCCATCCGCCCAAAGTTCCGTTAGGAACGAAATATGTTTTATATTTCGTTCCTAACGGGACTTTGGTTGCGGGGAGGTATTCTCTTTTACCAATATTACGTCTCTAACGAGGCTTTTTTTATTAGCAGAGAATAATTCAAACAGTTTCTAAAACTGTTCCAAAACCTCTATCCGTTTCTTTATTGGCGGATGTGTTGCGAAAAGAGATGCAAATGCTGCTTTGCGTGGTGAATGTTCGATAAAAAGTTGCGCGATATCATCGGGCGCTTGTTTGCTGAGGGTCGGGTTTCCGGAAATTTTACGTAAAGCCGAAGCCAGTGCCAATGGGTTTTTAGTCATTTCGGCAGCCGCGGCATCGGCTAAATATTCGCGTTTCCGGCTTATTGCAAAACGCATCAGGATCGAAAGCAAATATCCAATGGCGGCAATCAGCATAACTACTACCAACAGCAACATTCCGCTACCTTTGTTGTCTCTGCTTCTATTTCCGCCGAACAGCAATGACCGGAAACCGATCTGCGCGATCATGGAAAATATGCCTACAAACACAATGGAGATGACAAGCAACCGGACATCGCGATTGCGAATGTGTGCAAGCTCGTGAGCAATAACGCCTTCCAGCTCCTCATCATTCAACTGGTCGATAATTCCCCGTGTGAGGGTTACGGTGTATGTATTTTTGCTTAATCCGCTGGCATAAGCGTTTAATGCAGGGTCTTCAATAACATTTATTTTCGGCATGGGCATACCGGTCGACATACATAAATTTTCTACCAGATTATAAATCCGCATGTTTTCTTTACGGGTGAGAGGTACTGCCTGTGTGGCATTTTGTATGATTAATGTATTGACAAAATAAGCGATAACAAACCATGCCAGCACTCCTCCGAATATAATGGGTGCGACATGTATAAACATTTCATTCACACGCGATACGGAAGACACGGAAGGATCGTTATATCCCCAATAAACGAATGCAGATATTCCCAGATAAGTTAATCCGACAACCAAAAAGGGAAATAATAAAACAAGCGTCAACGACCGGATATTGTTTTGGCGCTGTTGAGTTTTTAAACCGATGTATGCCATTAGTCAAATTTTACTTGTGGAACTTTTTCAACTTCTACTCTTTCGACGCCCAAATCAAACATTGGTTCTTTTTTGAATCCGAACATGCCTGCAAAAATATTTGAAGGGAATGTTTGAACGGCATTGTTGAGTTCTCTTGTTGCAGAGTTAAAGAACCGGCGAACGGCTGATAATTTATTCTCAATGTCGCTCATTTCTGCTTGTAATTGCAAGAAATTTTGATTTGCCTTCAAGTCAGGATACGCTTCAAGCGTAACTTTTAAGCCTGCCAGTGCGGAATTCAATTGATTTTCCGCTACAATTTTATCATCAATAGAAGTTGCTCGTGCAGCGGCATTGCGCAAATTAGTGATATTTTCGAGCGTCGTTTTTTCGTGCTTGGCATATCCTTTTACGGTTTCTACCAATTGAGGAATTAAATCATGACGCTGTTTTAATTGCACATCAATGTCGGCAAACGCATTTTCGCGGTGATTACGCAGTTTTACCAACCGGTTGTATATGGCAATACTCCAAATAACCAGGATGGCTACGATAACTAAAATTACAATTGCTATTGTTCCCATAGTTTTTAATTTTTAAAAATTTGAATTTAGAAAATGTTTTTATGCTACAAAAGTAACGATTTCTTATGGTTTTATAAACTTTTTCCGGGAATTTTGTTACAGTGAAGTAAATGCGGGTACATTTTAGATAATGCTTATCTGCAAAAATACTCCTAAAGGGTATATTTGGAGATTCCTCATTCCGCTTCGCTCCATTCGGAATGACTGGCGTTTTTAGTGCGCGGGGGAAGAGGAAAGTGATGGCAAAGCCGCCACTTTCCTCTTCCCCTATATCCTTGCAAGTCGTGCTGTCATTCCGACCGAAGGGAGGAATCTCCCACAAACCGAGCCGTCATTAGTATGGAGCGAAGCGGAATGAGGGATATCCAAAATGACAATCTGAAATGTATCTTTTATTTTACGATGATTTTTGTTTCTTTGGCGCCCATTTTTACAATGTAATTACCTGCCTGTATATCAAGCGTTATGGCAGTAACCTTTCCGGTAGAGGTAAGTTGCTTTACACAGACTCCGTTTTGACTGTATATCTCTATAGGAATGCCTGCTTTGCCTGTTTCGATATGGAGTGTGCCTCCTGTTTCTACAGGGTTGGGGTAGACATCAATTGTCGAATCGGAAGAGATGGAGGTCAGCGCAGTACCTTCAACGATATATTCAAAAATGACTATCTCACTGTCCGACATGCCGGATTTAACGGCTATCGCTTTAATGGTAACGGTTTTTGTAAGAACAATAGGTCCCGTATATCTTATGGAGCTTGCCGAAGGATCAGAACCGTCGATCGTATAATAAATCGTAGCGCCGGCTGTATGGTTGGATAACATTACCGGTGTGTTGTATTGGACTGTCAATCCTGAGAAAATGGATGCTACAGGTGCAGTAACCTGTTCCCTTATAGTTTCTACGGAAACAGTATATTCGAAAACAGCTATCTCACTCTCCAGCATACCTCCTTTGACGGCTATTGCCTTAAGGGTCGCATTGTTGGCAATGGCAACCGGTTCCGTATATTTTGAACCTGATGTAGCCGAAGGCTCGGAGCCGTCGAGTGTGTAATAAATCGTTGCGCTGACAGTATTGGAAGATAGCGTTACTGTCGTATTTTTATTGATCGTCGAACTTGGAGGAATGGATGCGATTGGTTTTGCAACCTGTTCGGTAGGAGGGAGCTGAGCGTCCGGTCTGATTGCGTACAAATATCCGTATAAAGCTTGTTTCCCGCGCATGGATTGTTGTGGTGTAAATTCATTAGCGGCATACACATAGCGCGTATTGTAATAGAGTTCGCCAATAGGCCAGTTGCCGACGGCAGGATAGTTTTTATCGGTCATCCACGTAGGTTTTCCCATAATTGCACTACCGCCCCAATCGCGATGGTTCATGTATGGCGTATGTCCGGGATGAACACCCGGCACTCCGTCGTTCCAGCCGGAGGTATAAGCATTTTCAAAATACCTTTTCTCAGCTAATCCGGTTGTTGCCGCAGTCATGTGAATCATATTCAAAGGATTCCGTCCGAGCGAGAAATCGGCTTCGAGGATCAATGCGTTTTCGAATAGCTCTCTGTCTTCGCTTCCTTCCTCTGATATCGCATGTGCGACAATCGAGCGTTGGTTCATGATAACAGTAACAAACCATCCTGTATTATTATCGGTTGATCGGCGCGAAGGGCGGGTATTGGAATAATTTGCTTCTCTTATTTTTGCATCCCGGATAATAGAACCTTTCATGTTTTCATACAGTTCCGGATAGTTTACCTCCCGATTGGTAAAAAGGTAACCGGCTACGGAATAGAGTTCGTTGTACGAGGAAGGATTGCAAACAACATAAGATGCTGTAGCTATTCGGCTATACTCATTCAGATCGTCTTCATATCGGGTATCTCCGGTTAAGTTATAAAGGAATGCTGCGGCTGTGTTTCGGAAACATCTACCGGTCATTTGCATATCTCCTATGGGTTCGGATTTGGTAAGCTGTTGGTCTTCAAGCCCACAGGCATAATTGTAAGCGATAACGGCGCTGTCGCGGTATTCAGCCATCAAATCCTCATGTTCGGATAGCCCTGTGCGCTCGAATAATATACGGAAACAGTCGCCCAGCATTGAGGCATTGGCAGCATTTGCCCAAGCGGCAACAGCAGTAGTTCCGGCTTGATGGAATTCATTTGAATTGTTTGGATTATTTAATCCATGGCTGTAACCCATCCCATCGCGAAGACGTAACCAGAAATCAACCTCATAGCGAGCTTCGTCTATTATGTCCGGGATGCCGTTTCCGCTTTCGGTAATCTTCAGATCGTCATCCGAAAGCGCTCCGTTTGAGACGAAATAAGGCAGCAGCATATCATAAATAATGGAGACATGCCCCAGATAGCGGTCCCAGTCCAACGCATCGCTGTGTCCGCCCCACGCATTCGGGTTGGTTCTTCCGGTTTGGTAGGCTGCGCTTGTCCATGGCGCATTTCTATTGTCCCAAAGACCAATTCCTGTCCAGTTGGGGTGATATGGATGCAACGTTGTTATATGAACCTTGCAGTTTTCCGGAGATTCTCCCGGTATATAAAGCGGGCGGCGTGTAACGGGAGAGATACTTTCATCTCGTTCTCCGATACGCATGTAGTAAAAACCCTGTGTTGAGACTTTAAAAGGCTCGTAGTAAATCGTATTGCTGATTGTAAAATTATCGCTGCATCCGATGTCTTCAACGGCAAGGCGGTAATTTCCGGCGGTATTAAATCCTGTGAAATCAATGTTCCACACTTTTGATCTGATTATTTGATGGCTGGAAGCTTCAGCCGTAGCATTTTTCCAAAATTCAAGTTTTCCTACTTCCTGACTTTCCTGGGTGTCTACATTGTAGATATATACTTTTTTGTCGATAAATGGGTCATAATCGCGCATGCCGCCGTTGCCCAGGAAAAGGTAAACGTCGGCGGATTTGATGCTGTTGGCTGTCGAATACCCCACAATATTTATCTTAACGGCTTCGCTTCGGTTATTGAAAATATCGAAAACAAGTGTCTGTGCAGTGACGTCGCTGTTAATATTTGCAGGGATATGGATGGTATAACTTTTATCCTGCTTCAAAGATTGCGGTAACTTTAGAAACAACGTGTGCTCATACGCCCAATCATAAGTATAGTCGTTGTTTACCCAAGCCATTTGAGCCATACAGCCGAGTTTCGATTTCCGGTAAACGTTGGAAGGGGCAGCGCCTTTTCCTCCATAATTAGGATCGTCGTCGGAGGTGATTCTCCAATTGCCGGCAATAGCAACATTGGTCGTGTTCAAGGCTGTGCCGTGATTGACCCGTCTATTTATCCTCGAATTGCTGCATGATGTATGAAGATCGCATCCTGAAACCGAAGACGGTCCTTCGTTAAAGACGACGTCCCCATCGCGGAAATAGAGCATAATGTAATCTTTATCCACAATACTGGCGGATATAAATTTAGAAGCCGACGCCGTAGTCGTCAGAGACAGAAAAGCTATTATGGCGCTGATGAATAAACCAATTTTTTTCATTTTAGTAATTATTATTGTTATTAACGTTTTTAATTTTCTGTTGGTGACTAATCTTCAAGACTTTCCGACCGTTCTATTTTTTTCATTCCGACCGCCAGTTTTACTTTAACGCCAATCGCCATATTTGAAACCTTGTCAGTCAACGATTCTAATGAGGAGTTGGTTGAGAAATTTTCGGGATCGGCTACGCTGTAGTTGACAAATGGCTTGTCGTGCGCGACTATGTCGTTTAATCCATAGTCGAAATACAAACCGGTATAGAGCGATAATTTTTCGCCGATAGCCCATTTCATTCCTGCTTCCGCCGATAACATGAACAATACTTTCAAGTCAAGATCATTCTCCGATTTTTTATCTAAAAAAATGCCGAATCCCATAAATTTCTGTGTAGTAGCCCAATTGTCGTATTCGGGGTAATATCCCTTATTCGTAATTGAGTTAGAGTTCGTTTCATAACTGCCGCTCAGGGGTATGCTGACTTTTACGCCTCCCTGTGCGTAAAATTTATTGGTGTTGCCTGTTTGGTATTGCAGCATGACGGGAATATTGAGAAATGTCGTGTTTTGTTTCTCTTCGTAGCCGTTAAGCGTGGTGTGCATATCGAAAATATCGCCTTCGTTATCCTGTAGAGTTGGAGTAATGATTGTAGTACCATTATTGAACGTGGCTTTTGCATTGTATAATGCCAAGCCCAAACCGGTGTTTACTCCCCAATGCTCACTGAAAAAATAAGCGTAACCCACTCCGAAATCTCCGCCCAAGCCATTGCTGCGGTTGCCTTCCTGCAGGCTGTAGTTCAGTGTAGATAATCCTCCGCCGGCATAAATCGAAAATTCATGTATTGACTGTGCTACTGCTGAAAAACTGCTCAATGCGGTTAATAATATAATGATTTGTTTTTTCATGATTGTGCTACTTTCTATTTTACGATGATTTTTGTTTCTTTAGTACCAATTTTTACAATGTAATTGCCTGCCGGCAGATCAAACGTTATGGCAGTAGTATTTCCGGTAGAGGTAAGTTTTTTTACACAAATACCGCCTTGATTATATATTTCTATTGCCATGTCTACTTCGTCTGTTTCGATATAAAGAGTACCGCCTGTTGGTACCGGGTTAGGATAGACAATCAGGTTAGCAGCATTGGTCGAAGTAAAACTCTTTTCCGTAGAGCATAATACACCGTGACTGCTTGTTTCCAACTCAAACCGGTAAACAGCTCCAACTTCCAGTATATTTGTTTTTTTTGCACCTGCCGAGTAAGAAAAATCTTTACCTATTTCTATTTCTTCGTCTTTTTCTTCGTCTTTTTTATACCATTTGCAACCGGTAACTACATAACCTTCTTCTTTCAACATCTGCTTGTTAAGCATAAAAGTATTGTTCCATTTGGTGACAACGTAGGTATCGAAATCCAAACATTCTTCAACAATAACAATATGAACGGTGTATTCAAAAACGGCTATCTCACTGCTTGATATGCCTTCTTTGATGGCTATTGCTTTTATGGTGACGTCTTCCGTAATGACAATCGGTTCCGTATATCTTGTGGAGCTCGCTGAAGGATCAGAACCGTCGAGCGTATAATAAATCGTAAAGCCGGCAGTAGGGTAAGACAACGTTACCGGCGTATTTTTATCGACGGTTGTACCTGAAGTAATAGATGCTATTGGTTTTGTGATGGGTCTGATTCCGTACAGGTATCCGTACAACGCCGTTTTCCCGCGCATGGTTTGTTGCGGAGTAAATTCATTAGCCGCCCACACGTAACGGATATTGTAGTATAGTTCGCCGTAGGGCCAGTTGCCAGCGGCGGGATAGTTTTTACTTGTCATCCATGTAGGACATCCTCTAACCGGTCCGCCTCCCCAGTCGTATTGATTCATATAGGGCGTATGTCCGGGATGAACGCCGGGTACTCCATCGTTCCAGCCGGAGGTATAGGCATTTTCAAAACTTCTTTTATCTCCTAAACCTGTTGTTGCAGTAGTCATGTGGATCATGCTCATCGGATTTCGTCCGAGCGAGAAATCGGCTTCGAGGATCAATGCGTCTTCAAACATTTGTCTGTCGGCGCTTCCTTCTTCCGATATGGCATGTGCAAGAATTGACCGTTGGTTATGGATGGCGGTAATATACCATCCGTTATCCTGATCGGTTGAGCGGCGTGAAGGGCGGCTATTCGAATAGTTTGCTTCTTTTGATTTTGCTTCAGCGATAACCGCTTTTTTCATATTGTCGTAAAGTGTCGGATAGTTTACCGTCCTATTTGTAAAAAGGTAACCGGCTACGGCATAAGTCTCATTATAACCGGCCTCGTTACGAATGGATGTAGCTGATGTTTTGCACCTGCTGTTCTCATATAGATCGTCTTCATAATCTGTGTTTCCTGTTAAATTGTAGAGGAATGCTGCGGCTGTGACTTTGAAATCTTTACCGGTCATTGTTGCATCTCCTACGCCTTGGGTTCTGGCAAGCATTTGATCGGTTGCCGACAGGCTGCTTGCATAAGAGTAAGCAACAATGGCGCTGTCACGGTATCTTTCCATCAAATCCGTATGTCCGGAAAGGCGAAAACAGTCGGCTAACATGGCTGCATTGGCTGCATTTGCCCAAGCGGCAACGCCGGTATTGGCGGCTTGATAGAGTGTATTTGCAGGGTTAGCATTAGAAGAAGTAGGATTAGTTAATCCATGACTGTAACCCTTTCCGTCGCGAAGGCGCAGCCAAAAATCAACTTCATTACGAGCTTCGTCAATTATATCGGGAATACCGTTTCCACTCTCCGTAATACCCAGATTATCATCCGAAAGCACTCCATTTGTAAGGAAATAAGGCAACAGCATATCATAAATAATGGAAACATGTCCAAGATGACGGTCCCAATCTAATGCGTCGCTGTGTCCGCCATAAGCATTCGGATTGGTTGGGTTTCCGGCTTTGCGGTAAGATGCCCATGCTGCAGGACTATCCCATTTGTCGCCCCCTACAAAACTTGACCAATTAGCATGATATGGGTGCATTGTTGTTATATAGACTGTACAATTTGCGGGAGATTTTCCCGGTATGTAAAGCGGACGGCGTGTAATAGGAGTGATACTCTCATTTTCTTCTCCAATACGCATATAGTAAAAACCCTGTGTTGAAACTTTAAAAGGCTCGTAGTAAATACTGCTGCTTATTGTGAAGTTGTCGCTGCATCCGATGTCTTCAACTGCCAAGCGGTAATTTCCGACTTCATTAAATCCTGTAAAATCAGCTTTCCATACATTTGACCTGATCATTTGATGACCGTGGCGTGTTTCTCCTGTAGATGTTTTCCACAGGGAAAGTGTTCCTATTTCGTGGCTGGTTTCGGTATCTATGTTGTAGAGATAGATTTTTTTACCAACAAAGGAGGCATAGTCACGCGCTCCTCCATTTCCCATCCAAATGTAAACATCGGCAGCTTTAATGCTGTTAGCCGTTGAGTAGCCCACAATATTTACCTTAACCGCCTCGCTCCGGCTGTTAAATATGTCGAAAGTAAGGGTTTCTGCCGTAACATCGCTATGAATGTCTGAGGGAATATGGATTGTATAACTTTTCCCGGATCCCATTGATTTTGGCAACTTCAGAAATAGCGTGTGCTCGTATGCCCAGTCGAAATTAAAGTCGCCCAAAGTGGTATTCCATGACTTCTGAGCCATGCCGCAAAGTTTTGATTTCCGGTAAACATTCGAAGGTGCAATGCCTCCTCCGCCAAAATCAGAATCATCGGTTGACGAGATCTTCCAATTGCCGGCAACAGCGGCGTTATCTGTATTCATAGCAGTACCATAAGGGACTAAATTATTTATCTTCGGATCGCTACATGACGTATGAAGAGCGCATCCTGAAATAATAGTCGATCCTTCATTAAAGACAACATCTCCATCTTTGAAATAGAGCATAATATGGTCTTTGTCAACAATACTTGCAGATATAAACTTGGTAGCATATGCCGCCGGCGTTAAAACGAGGAGAGCTATGCCCACGAATAAACTGATCTTTTTCATTTTACGAAATTTATTTTTTTATGAACACAGAAACTCAGAGGCACAGAGTTTATAATAATTGTATCTCTGTGTCTCTGAATTTCTGTGTTCAATTTTTATTTAAAACATTCATTTAATTTATCACTATAACTTTACGTGCTTGTCGATACTTGTTGTTTATATTCGACGGTTGCACGATATAAGTTCCAACTATAGAACGACGTATATATCTTCCTATTGTTGTACGGTTTGAATCCCGGTTTAATTCTTAATTACTTTTATCGTTTCACCCGAAATTCTCAGATAATAAATTCCACCCGGCAAAGATTGCACATTTATGGTCGAATTATCCTGTAATTTGCCTTGCAGAACAGCTTGTCCTGTCTGATTGAAAATAACATAGTCTGTTGTTTCCTTGACAGGAAGTTTTATGTGCAGTTCTGTTGCAACAGGATTAGGATAGGCTTGTATGGCGGCAATGGCAGAAACTTCCGGAACGCCGGTAATGTGTCTCCATTGGGCGGTGAAAGTCTTAG
>Ga0123353_10006707_pt1 | contig 15409 bp, 12 predicted proteins | sample TergutLab28metaG_3_FD_92763 | JGI IMG/M metagenome (GOLD analysis project Ga0123353, IMG submission 92763) | Labiotermes labralis P3 segment gut microbial communities from Petit-Saut dam, French Guiana - Lab288 P3 | ecosystem: Host-associated > Arthropoda: Insects > Digestive system > Gut ... | reverse complement strand
CGGCAAGCACATTGCCATACCAATCGGTGAGCCTTTCGCCTATGTTGACGGTGTGAAGACGCCGATCAACGCCCCGGCGGAGATCATGACCTTCGGACGCACGTTCGTTCCGTTCAGGGCGGTGGCCGAGCTGCTTGGCGATGTTGTTCTCGATTATGATTCCCCCACCGAGACAATCGTCGCGGCTAAGGCACCGATCAGCGGACAGTATAATCTGGCCTACTATGTGGGTCTGTTTAATACGATCTGCGGGTAAAATAATGTAGGAGCGGCACAAAAAATCTCCCGGGTGGTTTTCACTCGGGAGATTCTTGTGTTGTAGGAATCCTACATCGACCGACAGTTAGATGAAATCTGCGGGCGGATTAGGTCGCGTAAAGGTTTACGGTCTTTTCAGCGTGCCGTTTTTGAGCAGGTTGAGCATTGTAGTGTTCTGAGCGGGAGTTCCGGTGTAGTTGGTGATGGCGTTCTTGGCCGCGATTTGCGCCCTGTAGGCGTATGAGTAGTCGACCTTGAGGTACGCCAGCGCGTCAACGATTGAGGTCGTCGAGGGGCCTGTGTATTTGGGGAAGTAGGTCGTCGCGGAGGTCAGAGGCTTCAGGCATTGCTCATCGACAAATCCGAAAGTGTCTCCGTCGTCAGTCATATCCACAACAAGAATCCAGGTGATGCCGTCCGAGGTATAGCTCGGATAGCCGGTGATTTGAACAACATCTATATTGGCCGACAGGGTTTTATGAGAAGACCAGCTTGTTCCGGTACCCATTCGCAGAGGCGTTGACTTGATGACCGTTCTGCCGCGCTCCCCGTATTCGGTGATTTTGGCACCGTAGTTCAGGGATATCCAACCGGTTTTTCCGTTATAGGATATCTTGCCCCAAATGCCGTCGACAGCGGTAACGTTATAAAATTCTCCGTTTCCGATGGCACCTATCGCGCTGTAGGAGGTGCCTGCGCCGCTGCGGACATAAACGCTTTGGGCGGTGATGATGTAGGTTCCGGTTCCGTTCGCCTGAGCGTTTGCCGGAACGGCGCACACCGAAAGGACAGATACGATAATGGCCAGCGCGAAGATGACGGACATAAGCTTTTTGGTTTTTTTCATGATTTTTTTCTCCTTTTAATTTTAAATTTTTAAAATTTTTGCCTTGTCTAACTGTCTACTATGAATACAGGAAAAATGCCGGTTTGGTTGCATCGTTGCCAATTTTTGTATTTATAATCGGCTAATCGGCTCACCTCCCAATGCTTACAATAATTGTAAGTTCTTCTAATAAATAGTAATAAAAAGCGACATAATTCAGCACTTTTGTCAATTATACTTTAACCGCAATATTTTATGAATACCTTTTTCGAATTAAACCGAACTTTTTCGTCATTTTTTGAAAAGATTGACTTTTACCATTTCAGGGATTATACTATAATAAATCGGGGGGGTGTTGCGGTGAAATCGGTTGAAATATTGGATACAACCCTAAGGGACGGAGCGCAGGGCGCGGGTATCTCCTTTTCGGTTGACGACCGGCTGCGCATCGCGGAGGCACTTGACCGGTTGGGAATACCGCTGATCGAGGCCGGAAGTCTGGGGTTCAATCCACGCAACGACGAATTTTTTGACCGGGGATCCCGGTTGCGGTTAAAGCACGCGAAGCTGTGCGCGTTCGGCGCGACCCGGCGAAAAAACCAAACCGTCGACGCTGACCAAAACCTGCAAAATCTCCTGAAAGCAAACACCCCGGCGGTTTCGGTTTTCGGAAAAGCCTGGGGGCTGCATGTGGAAAAAGTTCTGGGCACTACGATGGACGAAAATCTGTCCATGATATATGATTCCTGCGCATTTTTGGCGCGACGCGGCAAAAGTAAACGGGCGATCTTCGACGCCGAGCACTTTTTTGAAGGTTATCTGGCCGACCGGGATTACGCGCTGGCCGTTCTTGAAGCCGCGAAATCGGGCGGCGCGGATACGCTGGTGCTGTGTGACACGAACGGCGGCACTATGCCGTCCTGTATAAGCCGGATTGTCGAGGATGTGTGCAAGAAATTCCCCGGTGTGCGCGTCGGAATCCACTGCCACAACGACAGCGGGACGGCGGTTGCGAATACGCTGATGGCGGTTGAAGCGGGTGCCACCCATGTGCAGGGCACTTTTCTGGGATTTGGCGAACGCTGCGGCAACGCCTGTCTCGCGTCGGTAATCCCGAATTTGCAGCTCAAAAGCGGTTATAATTGCATTCCCGGTGGAAATCTGCCGCTGCTCACTTCGGTTGCCCGAGAAATTGCAGAAATCGCCAATGTTACACTGCCCGACAGCGAGCCGTATGTCGGCGGCAGCGCGTTCACTCACAAAGCGGGGATGCATTGCGACGGTATGCTTAAAACCGACCGGAGCTTTGAACATATCCCGCCGGAAGCCGTGGGCAACGAGCGGCGGTTCCTGATTTCGGAAATCACAGGCCGCACGGCGTTGATTGAAAAAGTAAGAAGTTTTCTGCCAAATATTGATAAAGATTCCAAAGAAGCAAAGCTTATAATCGACCGGCTGAAACAAATGGAATATGAGGGGTATCAGTTCGAGGCGGCGCAGGCCAGCTTTGAGCTGGTTGTGCGCAGGGAGCTTGGGCGGTTCGCGCCGTCCTTCCGGCTGGTCAGCTACCGCATAGTCGACGCGCTGCCGTTTGAGGACGGTTTAAGTGCGTCCGCCACCATCAAAATCCGGGTGGATGGGACACAGCAGGAAGCCTCCTGCCGGGGCAACGGACCGGTCAACGCGCTTGATCTCGCGCTCAGGCAGGCACTCAGTGTGTTTTATCCGCAGATTCGCGATATGCGTCTGGTGGACTACAAGGTCAGGGTCATCACGCCGAAAGCGGCAACCGCGGCGATGGTTCGCGTGCTGATTACCTCCGCGGATCACGAGCGGACATGGACGACCGTGGGGGTTTGCGAGGATATTATCAAGGCCAGCTGGATCGCGCTGGTGGATTCGATTGAGTATATATTGAATAAGGAGCTGTAACCATGCCAATGACCATGACCCAAAAAATACTCGCCGCTCACGCCGGGCTTGACAGTGTGCAGGCCGGGCAGCTGATCGAAGCCCGTCTGGATATGGTGCTGGGCAACGACATCACCGCCCCCGTAGCCATAAACGAGTTCGAAAAGGCCGGGGCGGAGAAAGTTTTTGACCCGGGTAAAATCAGCCTGGTAATGGATCATTTCACGCCTAACAAGGACATAAAGGCTGCCATGCAGTGCAAACAGGTTCGGGAATTCGCGCAAAAGAACCGGATCGGGCATTTTTATGACGTGGGTCAAATGGGTATCGAGCATGTGCTTCTGCCCGAACAGGGCATCGTCGGGCCGGGGGATTGCATCATCGGCGCGGATTCCCACACCTGCACCTACGGCGCGCTGGGCGCTTTTGCTACCGGTGTCGGCTCGACCGATATGGCGGCGGCCATGATCTGCGGCAAAACCTGGTTCAAGGTGCCGGGCGCGTATAGAATCGAGCTTTCCGGTCGGTTGCCGCGCTTTGTCGGCGGCAAGGACTTGATCCTTCATCTGATCGGGATGATCGGCGTGGACGGCGCGCTGTACCGCTCGCTGGAATTTTGCGGAGCCGGAGTCGCCGCGCTGTCAATGGACGACCGGCTGTGCATTTCCAACATGGCCATTGAGGCGGGAGCAAAAAACGGGATTTTCCCGGTGGACGACGTCACGCTTGCCTATTGCAAAGACCGGTTTGCCCGGCCTGTTATAAAATTCGAAGCAGACTCTAATGCCGAATATGAGCGGGTGATACCCGTCGACCTGTCGGCTCTGCGCCCGGTGGTGGCCTTTCCGCACCTGCCTGAAAACACACGGACGATCGACGAGGTCGGCGAGGTTGTTATACATCAGGCGGTCATCGGCAGCTGCACAAACGGGCGCATGGAGGATCTGCGCGCGGCGGCGGATATTCTGCGCGGACGGAAAGTCGCGAAGGACGTGCGGGCGATAGTCATCCCCGGATCACAGCAGGTATATCTGGAGGCTCTGCGCGAGGGGCTGATTGAAATATTTATCGAATCCGGAGCGGTGGTTTCGACCCCAACCTGCGGCCCCTGTCTCGGGGGGCATATGGGCATTCTGGCAGACGGTGAAGCGGCAATCGCCACCACCAACCGCAACTTTGTCGGGCGCATGGGGCACACCGGCTCTGAAGTGTATCTGTCAAACCCGGCGGTCGCGGCGGCAAGCGCGGTTGCGGGAAAACTAATAAGTCCGGAGGAATTGTTAGTTTAATTGAGAATTGAGAAAGGAGAATTGAAAATATGGACGCAAAAGGCTTTGCTCACAAATACGGCGATAACGTCGACACCGACGTAATCATTCCGGCCAGATACCTCAACACCTCGTCCCATGCCGAGCTTGCGGCGCACTGCATGGAGGATATCGACAGGGATTTTGTCAAAAATGTCAAGCCGGGCGATATCATCGCGGCGGGCAAAAATTTCGGCTGCGGCTCGTCACGGGAGCACGCGCCCATCGCCATCAGGCACAGCGGGGTTTCCTGCGTTATCGCCCACAGCTTCGCGCGGATTTTTTACCGCAACGCTATCAATATCGGTCTGCCTATTTTGGAATGCCCCGGAGCGGCTGAGGATATCCTGTCAGGCCATAGGCTTGAGGTCGATTTTGACACCGGAGAGATACGTAATCTCTCCACCGGTAACAGCTACCATGCGCAGCCCTTTCCGCCCTTTGTGCAAAATATTATCAAAAAAGGCGGCCTGATCGCCTCGTTGCAAAAATGATTTTTTAGAAAAATCACCGCGCCGCGCTTGACTTATTAAGGGTGGTGTTGTATTATATTTATGTTTAATAATTGCAATTAATGGAAGGAAATGACGTATGACGCCGAAATTAAAACAAACAGCCACCGTAACCGCTTTTTGGGTGTTTCTTGTATTAATCCTGCCGGTCAGATGTTATCAGCTGCTGTTCGAGATGGAAGACGGCACGGGTTACCTGAAAACCGGAGCCGTCACCCTGTACATGATGCCCGCGCTGATCATTCTGGCGGTCGTGACGCTGTGTATATGCGCGCTGGCCGGCAAAAAGGTTAAATATTTTCAGCCCGCATTCGGGTATTATCCGCTGGGCGTGATGGGTATCGGGCTGGCACTTGCCATTGCCTACGAATGCGGCGACCGGTTTTCATCGCTTATGGAAACCATGCGGATGGAACGCCATACCATCGAAAAGGTCGTCGGGGTCGGGCAAATGCTGTTTGCCGTGCTGGCCGTGTTCATGCTGGTGATCATGTACGCCCGGTATCTGGTTCGCAGCGACAGGTACAAAAGCTTCCTGCTGATGAACCTTTTTTTGCCGTTGTGGGCGGTGTTTTATACGACTCAGAGTTATTTGAGCCTGTCGGTCGTGGCGAATATATCGGAAAATGTATATGACATTTTGTTCCTGTGCGCGGCGACGCTGTTTATTTTTTCCCACTCAAAGGTGCTGGCCGGAATCGGCGAAAAAAGCGATCTGCGCAAGACCGTTCTGTTCGGCCTGCTTGCGTCACTGCTGGGCTTTATTGATTATATACCCAGGCAGATGGCGGTGATTATGGGCGGCTCCGGCGCGCGGAATTTCCTCAACCGGTTTTCCGCGCCGCTGGTGAGTTTTCTTGAGCGCGAGGAAGTGTTCACGAAAAAAGTTCTCTCCGACACAACTCAACCGCGAGTGCTGTTCGCGGCCATCGCGCTGTATGCTTTTGTTTTCACCATGGCACTTATTTACACCGGCAAAAAGCTGGAGTATGATGAATCCCCCATGGTCGACCCCGGAACAGCTCCGCAGGTGGCTGTTGACGATGTGGAAGAAGCTTCCGCTGAATTGGAAACCAATCCGGAAAATGAGGAACAGTGACGTTTCTCAGTGCAAATAAAAGCGTCCCTTTCGTCCAAAACGTCCAAAACGTCCATAGTCCATAAATATAAAAAAGCGACCTCAAAAAGAAGCCGCTTCAGGTATTGACATTTTTATAGTATTAGTGTAATATTAATGTAGAGGGTAACGCCGCCGAGCGGTTAGCCCGATCAAAAAAACAAATTACGAAAGTAACCGCTTACCTTGACCCGGGAGCGGTTATCTTCGTTTCATGGCAAGCTTATAGTCAATGTAAACCAGAAAAATGATAAGAATGACTATACTCTCCATAAAATCCACCTCCCTTGCGGAAGAGTGGCTAACCGCCCGCTTTCAGGCATTGCTCTCTACAAAATAGAATATAGCATAGATTGGTTGAATAATCAATAATTTTTTATGGACGTTTTGGACGAAAGGGACGCTTTTATTTGCACTGAGAAACGTCACTGTTGATTATAATTCCTGATTCATCACGTACGCTTTTGCCAATAATATATTTGCATGATCAGCCCATTTTAAAAATTTGAAAAATATTTCGAAAAGATTCGTTTTTTGTTGAAAATATATTTTTTTTGATATATAATTTATCATAAGATTTCACAGGGGGAGAGTTACAAAATGTGCGGTTTTGTTGGAATGTTCAATAAAGACGGAATCACCGAAGACAGCAGACAGACGCTGACGTATATGTCCGGGGCGATAAGGCACAGGGGACCCGACGAGGATGACATCAGCGAAATGGGCAACCTCGCGCTGGCGTTTCGCAGGCTGTCGATTATCGATCTGGAAAAAGGCTCGCAGCCGTTCACGCTGCTTGACAGGTATCTCGGTGTGTTCAACGGCGAGATATACAACTATCTGGAGCTGCGCGAGGAGCTGGTTTCTCAGGGGTACGAATTTTCCACCAACTCCGAGATTGAGGTCATGCTGACGCTGTATCACTGCGAGGGCGAGAGCTTCGTAAAAAAACTGCGGGGCATGTTCGCCATCGCGTTTTATGATTCTTTGGAAAAGAAGCTGTTTGTCGCGCGGGATCCCTTCGGCATCAAACCCATGCACTACAAAGAAAACGACGGCGGAATCATCTTCTCGTCGGAGATGAAAGCCTTTCTGTTCGACAGGTCGATAGATAAATTCAACGTGGACACCGCGCGGCTGCAGCATTACTGCACCTATCAGTACGTCCCCGAGCCGGACACGCTCACCGGGCAGGTCATGGTGCTGCCCGCGGGGAATTACTTCACCTATGACGCGGAAAACGGCATGAAGATTACGGAATACGTCAAGAACACATTCGCGCCAAACAAAGAGCGTTACGACGACAAGCTTAAAAAAGTCCGCGAGGTCATTGAATCGTCGGTGCAATATCATCTGCTCAGCGACGTGCCGGTGGGGACATTTTTATCCAGCGGGATCGATTCGGCCATCGTCACGGCGGTGGCGTCCAAGCTGTCGCCGGGCATCAAGGCGTTTACGGTGGCGTTCAACGAAAAGGAATACTCCGAGCTGGACGACGCGGCGGCAATCGCGCGGCATCTCGACGTGGAGCACATCAAGCTTCAGGGCAGCGTGCAGGATTACATGGACGCGGTGGAGAGCGTGGTCTATCATCTGGATTCGCCGGTGGCCGACCCGTCGACAGTGGCGATTTATATCATCAGCCGCGAGGTGGCAAAACACGTTAAGGTCGTGCTGTCGGGCGAGGGCGCGGACGAATTCTTCGGCGGGTACACCATCTATAAAAGCGGAATCGCGTCTCAGCGGTTTTTCGCCCTGCCGTCGTTTATGCGCGGCGCGCTGGCGGCTCTGGCGCGGGTTTTGCCGGACGGCGTCAGGGGTAAGGCTCTGCTAATCCGGGGAACCACCCCGCTGGAAAAACGTTATTGCGGCAACGCCTTTGTTTTTGACGAGCCGCAAAAGCGCGATCTGCTCAAAACTTTTGACCAGAATCAGCATTTTTCCGACCTGACGGCGGACATTTTCAGGGAAGCCCGGGGGCTGCCGTTTTCTACGCAAATGCAGTATTGCGACATCAACACCTGGCTGCGGGGGGATATTCTGGTAAAGGGCGACCGGTTGAGCATGGCGCATTCGCTGGAGCTGCGCGTGCCGTTCCTCGACCGCGAGGTCTTCGGTGTAGCGAGGACGCTGCGCGATCAGGATAAATACCGCAAGGGCACCACCAAATATATTCTTCGGGACGCGTTCCGGGATATTGTCAACCCCGAAACCTTCATGCGGCCAAAGCTGGGTTATCCGGTGCCGGTGCGCAAGTGGCTGAAAAACGAGATGTACGACTGGGCGCGGGATATCATCAACGGCTCCGGCGCGGACGAATATATCAACAAGGCCGAAGCCCTGCGCCTGCTTGAGGATCACAAGGCGGGACGCGCCGACAACTATCGCCCGCTGTGGGTGATTCTGGTGTTTATGATCTGGCACAGGCTGTATATCGAAGACGCGGAGAATACCCGGCGGCGGATTATTTCCGGGGAAATATAGACGGATCCCAATTTTTACTTTGCTACTTGACTTTTTGATTTATGTATACTATAATGAAACAAATTTCAACAAATATTGAGAGGAGCTTTCCCATGAAAAAAGTCATTAGCATTTTACTTGCCCTGGTTCTTATGGCATCCCTGTGTTCCTGCGCTCTGTTAAGACGCGTTTTGGAAGAGCTGCCCAGCGAGCCGGAAGTTTCGCAATCCGAGGCACCCGAGCCCGAGGTAACCGAGCCTGAGGTAACCGAGCCGGAAATTACCGAGCCTGAGCCTGAGGTGACCGAACAGGCACCCGCGCCCACACCAAGCGGCAACCTCCCCGATGATCTTTTCAGCTTCCAGCTGGAGCTGGACGGCGTAATTTACCAGCTGCCCGCGCCTTATTCCGAATTTGAGACCAACGGCTGGGTCGGCAAAGAAGACCTGTCTACCGAGCTTGACCCCGACCATATAACCACTTCGATCAGCCTGAAAAACGGCGAGCATGAAATTTACGCACGTTTTCTCAACGCGGGAACGGATGTGCTGAAGCTCAGTGAGTGTTATGTCTACATAATCAATCTGGATTCTTTTGACGTTGACAAGGGCGCGTCGTTGATTTTCCCGTCCGGGATCACAATCGGCACCAAAATGGACGATGTGAAAAGTGCCTACGGCGATCCTTCTGAGACCTATGAGGGCGATTATTCAATAAACTGGACGTACAAATTGAAGACCTATGCCAGTGCAGAGATCAAATTCGATCCCGCAACCAAAACTGTCAGCGACCTGAAAATGGAAAATGCGTTCCCCGCAGAGGGCTCTGAACCCGCCAAAGGCAGCGGTGCCACGGGGGAAACGCCCGAACAGGTGAAAAATTACAAGGCTCCCAAAGAGCTTGGCGACAAGCTGCTGTCTTTCAACGTCAAGTATGCCGGGGATTTATACAAACTGCCCGCGCCGGTAAGCGTCTTTGTCGAAAACGGCTGGAAGCTGGTTGACAGCAACGTTACGGTCGCGGCGAAATCCACCGAAGTAGGCTTCGAGATGACCAAGAACAACCAGACCCTGCGCGCGTACATCCGCAACTACAGCAAATCCGGGCAGCCTGCCGAAAACTGCTTTGTCACCATGATCAAGAGCAGCGAGTTTGATCCCGATCTCCCGCTGGCACTTCCCGGCGGAATCACAAGGGATTCTACATACGACCAGATGATCAAAGCCTTAGGCCAGCCGGACGACACAGATCAAACTTCCACCTTCAAGTATTATACCTACGGGGAATACGGAAAATCCGTCACCATTATATTCAACGACGAAACCAAAAAAATCAGCACCATTGAGGTGGAAAACAGCCCGAAGGAATTGAATTAGTAAACGGCAAATGGCGAACATTTCCGGAACGCTGCAACGGGAGCACGCAGTGCTCCCCTACGCGCAACTAAATAAAACAAGTTGAAAGAGTATTTCCCTTTTTCAGCTTGTTTTAATTTTACCTATGTGGTAAAATTCTATTGTTATAGAACATAATAAAGGAGCCTCGAGGTTTATGACGATGACAAAACAATACATCCTGTTCGATCTTGACGGCACGCTTACCGACCCCATGGAGGGAATCACCAAATCCCTGCAATACGCCCTGCAAAGCTTTGGAATCACGGTAAAAAACCGGGAGGAGCTGAAACCGTTCATAGGGCCGCCTTTGCGGGATACGTTCAGAAAGTGCGGGATTGCCGAGCGGGATATCGAGCCGGTTGTCGCCAAATACAGAGAGTATTTCGGCGTAACGGGGCTTTTTGAAAACACGCTGTACGATGGCATTGACGGTTTGCTGAGCGGTCTGCACGATTCCGGCAAAACCTTGATTCTGGCTACTTCAAAAGCCGCCGTTTATGCAGAGCGGATACTGGAGCATTTCGACATCGCGAAATATTTTCGCTTTGTGTCGGGCTGCGAGATGGACGGGCGGCGTTCAAAAAAAAGCGAGGTCATCGGATACGCCCTCTTGCAATGCGGGATTGCGGATGCGCGGCAAGCCGTAATGATCGGCGACCGTGAGCATGATATTATCGGCGCGAAAGAATGCGGAATGGACAGCGTCGGCGTGCTGTATGGCTACGGCAGCCGGGAGGAACTGACCCGCGCGGGCGTGGATCGAATAGTCAAAGACGTCGCGGAATTAACGGCGTTGCTGCGTGCATAATATTGCGCCCCCACAATTACAAAAAAGCAGGTGAAAAAATGCCCTCAACAATAGCCGCCATATCCACCCCGCAGGGCGTGGGTGGAATCAGCGTGATCCGCATATCCGGTGAGCGGGCGGTGGAAATCGCCGATCGGGTTTTCAGAAGCCGCGGCGGCAAAAAGCTCGGCGAGATTCCCGGCTACACCGCTCTCTACGGAGATGTGTTCGACGGGGAGACAAAAATCGACGAGGCAGTTGCGCTGAAGTTTTGCGCGCCGCACAGCTACACCGGCGAGGACGTGGTCGAGCTGTCCTGCCACGGCGGGCTTTTTGTCACCCGTAGACTGCTGCGAGCCGTGCTGAACGCCGGAGCGAGTGCATCCCAGGCGGGGGAATTCACCAAACGCGCCTACCTGAACGGCAAGCTTTCGCTGGATCAGGCCGAAGCGGTTATGGACATCATCAGCGCTCGGGGTGAGAGCCAGGCAAAGGCGGCGCTGTTCGCCCGGGAGGGTGCGCTCAGCGGGAAAATTCAAGAGATCAACCGGCCGTTGTTGCTGGCGGCGGCGGCTCTGTCCGCGTGGGTGGATTACCCGGACGAGGACATCCCAGATATGCCGGTTGAGCAACTGGCGCAAATTATTAAAGAAGCAATAACGCAAGCCGAACGGCTGCTGGGCGGATTTGACCGGGGGCGGATTCTTCGGGACGGAGCGTATACGGTCATCGCGGGCAGCCCCAACGTGGGGAAATCCACCCTGATGAATCTGCTGGCGGGATGCGAGAGATCGATTGTCACGGCCGTTCCCGGCACCACCCGGGATGTGGTTGAGGAAACGGTCGACCTGAACGGAATTTTGCTGCGCCTGTCCGACACTGCGGGATTGCGCAAAACCGAAGACGAGGTTGAGAGCATCGGCATCGCCCGGACAAAACGCGCGTTGAGCGAGGCGGAGTTGGTCATCGCGGTGTTTGACGCGTCCCGCGAGCTGAGCGGGCAGGACATGTCGCTGCTCCGGGAAATAAAAAGCAACCGCTGTGTGGCGGTTATCAACAAGACTGATCTGCCGTGTAGGCTGGACGAAAGCCTGATCAGGCAAAATATACAGAATGTAATATGCGTGTCGGCTTTGCGGGGGCAGGGCATTGACGGGCTGCGCCGCGCGATTGAGAATGTACTGGGGCTTTCGGATTTCGACCCCGCCGCCGCGCAGCTTTTCGGTGAGAGGCAATATAACTGCGTGAGCCGGGCAAAAGAATCGCTGACCGCAGCGGAACAAGCTTTGCGGCAGGGGTTCACCTATGATGCGGTGGCGATTGAATTGGACGAAGCCATTGGCGCGCTGCTGGAGCTTACCGGCGAACGGGTGACCGACAAGGTTGTAGATGAAATATTCGCGAATTTCTGCGTCGGGAAATAATTCTTCAGCATTTGTAGGGGACGCTGTCCCCAGCGTCCCGCAGTATCATCGGTGCCTGTTTGGGAATCAGGAAAAACCGTTTTTTCGGGGTATCATCGACAATGCCATGCCCAGCGCAACACCCGCCGCAGCCTGCGCGACATTCGGCAAAATCTCCACCGTCGCCCCGGCATAACCATAGAGCAAAGCCCCATAAAAGAAGTATCCGATTATCATCACCGCTTCGGCAAGGCAAAAAGCGATGATTTTGCCGGGCAAATTGGCTTTCATCTTTTTTAAAATAAATACCGCGAGTATAACCATGACGCCTTTGATCGCGAAAGTTCCGGGGGCGTACAGGGCGCATCCGGCGGCGACGTCGGCCAGCGCGCTTCCCAGTGCCGCCGGGATCACGGCAGAATAACCCAGCCAGACGGCAGCCAGCAGGATGACCCCGTCGCCCGCGTTGATGTAGCCGCCGGTGCCTGTGGGGATTCTTATGAAATATGTGGCGAGAAAGACCAGCGCGGCGAAGATTCCCGCCAGAGCCGGATGAATGGATTTTTTCATATGCAGACTGCCGTCCTTTGGTGTTATTCGCTACAGCATATCATAAAATGGCATTTTCGTCTACAATTATGGCTAATTTTTATCGAAATGCATTTTATCTCTTGCAAACAAACGTCGTTTGCGCTATAATACTATGACTGCAAAGTTAATGTGAAAAAATAAAGGATGGAACGGAAAATGAAAAAACTTTTATTGGGAAATGAAGCGGTGGCCCGAGGTCTGTTCGAAGCGGGCTGCAGGGTTGTGTCCAGCTACCCCGGAACGCCCAGTACCGAAATCACCGAGTATGCTTCCAAATACAATGAGATTTATTCCGAGTGGGCGCCCAACGAAAAGGTGTCCGCCGAGGTGTCCGCCGGTGCGGCGATTGCCGGAGCAAGATCGTTTTGCGGCATGAAGCACGTGGGGCTGAACGTCGCGGCCGATCCGCTGTTCACCGCGTCATATACCGGAATCAACGCCGGCATGGTGGTGGCGGTGGCCGACGACCCGGGTATGCATTCCTCGCAAAACGAGCAGGATTCGCGCCATTACGCTATTGCCGCAAAGCTGCCTATGCTGGAGCCGTCGGACTCTGAGGAGTGTCTGCAGTTCACCAAGCTGGCGTTTGAGCTGTCCGAGCAGTTTGACGCGCCGTTTATGCTGCGGCTGACAACGAGGATATCTCACGGGCGTTCCCTGGCGAACATAAGCGAGCCGGACGAAATTGAGCTAAAGCCTTATCAAAAAGACGCGCAAAAGTACGTCATGATGCCCGCGATGGCCAAAGTCCGGCACCCGATCGTCGAGCAGCGGCAGGCCGAGCTTGCTAAATGGGCGGAAGGCTGCGGCATTAACCGCGCGGAATTTAACGACACATCAATCGGCATAATCACCTCCGGCAGTTGCTATCAATACGCCCGGGAGGTCATGGGTGAGAACGCTTCTTACCTGAAACTGGGCATGATCAACCCCCTGCCGGTTGAGCTTATAAAAGATTTCGCGGCCAAGGTTCAGCGTGTAATCGTCATCGAAGAGCTGGACGATATTATAGAGACCCACTGCCGCAAGCACGGAGTCGCGGTCGAGGGCAAGAGCCTGTTCCCGCTGTGCGGCGAGTTCAATCAGGCGATCATCGCCAAGATACTGCTGGGCAAGGAGCCTAACTCCGACAGCCTGGATGTAAAAATCCCCGGGCGGCCGCCGGTCATGTGCGCGGGCTGCCCCCACAGGGCGTTGTTCTACGCGCTGAAAAAGCTTAAGGTCACGGTCAGCGGGGACATCGGTTGCTACACCCTGAGCGCACTGCCGCCGCTTCAGATGATCGATGTGTGTGTGTGCATGGGCGCGTCGGTTTCCGGTCTGCACGGCATGAACAAGGCGCGGGGGGATGAGTTCGCCGCCAAATCCGTCGCGGTGCTGGGCGACTCTACGTTTATACATTCCGGTATCACCGGGCTTATCAACATCGCATACAATAAGGGCATTTCCACCGTAATCGTGCTGGACAACTCCATAACCGGCATGACCGGGCATCAGCAAAATCCCACCACCGGATATACCATCAAGGGCGACCCGACCGCCGCAGTCAGCATCGAAGCGTTGGGCGCGGCCGTTGGCATAAACCGCATAAAGGTCGTCGACCCCAACAATCTGGAACAAACGCTGGAGGTCATCAAACAGGAGCTGGCCGCCGCCGAGCCGTCGCTGATAATCAGCCGCCGTCCCTGCGCGCTGCTCAAGACCGTCAAGCACTTGCCCGCCCTGAGCATTGACGCGGACAAGTGCACCGGCTGCAGGATGTGCATGAAGATCGGCTGCCCGGCAATCAGCTTCAGCGACAAAAAAGCGCGGATCGATTTTACCCAGTGCGTAGGCTGCGGCGTTTGCTCGCAGCTGTGCAAATTTGACGCTATAAAATAAAAACAAAATTATATTTGTGTCAGCAAATAGCAAGGAGTTTATTATGAACGCTTTAAATATTATGATCGTCGGCGTGGGCGGGCAGGGAACCCTGCTGGCCAGCCGCATTCTGGGCGCGGGGTTTATCTCGCAGGGGCTTGACGTCAAGGTTTCCGAAGTCCACGGCATGAGCCAGCGCGGCGGCTCGGTGGTTACATATGTGCGCTGCGCGGACAAGGTGTATTCCCCGCTGATTGAGCAGGGCGAGGCGGATATGATTATCGCCTTTGAGCTGCTGGAGGGCGCGCGCTGGCTGCCTTACCTCAAAAAGGGCGGCAAGCTGATTGTCAACACCCAGCAAATTGACCCCATGCCGGTCATCACCGGTGCCGCGGAATACCCGCAGGGAATTCTCGAAAAGCTGGCGGACAAAAACATTGACGTGGTCGCGTTGGACGCGCTGTCGCTGGCCATTGAGGCCGGTTCCAAAAAGGCGGTCAATGTTGTGCTGCTGGGCGTGGCGGCCAAATATCTGGAGCCGGACAGGCAGGTCTGGCTGGACGCGCTGGCGAACACCGTGCCGCCGAAATTTTTGGAGATGAACCAAAAGGCGTTTGAGCTGGCGTATAATCGGTAGGAAAGGCGGCGCGACACATGCTTAAGAAAATTCTCGCAGTGCTGAACATTGCGGTATTCGCTGTTTTGTTTTTATACTGGCTATGGGATTTTTCCCAAATGTCAAGGTATAACACTGTTATATTTGAGCCGGACAGCGGCGACAACCTGATTTATCTTTATCTTACGGTTGTCATGGCACTTTTGTTAATGGCCGTTGTCATGTTTTTTCGCAGACGTTATCTTAATTTTATCTATGCCTCGGGTGCCGCATCCGCAGTAACCTTGTTCTATCTCTGGGATCACATGGCGTCATATCTTCCATGGAACTACAATGAGGCGTTTATGCCGGAGCGTTGCTT
>Ga0123353_10006706_pt1 | contig 15410 bp, 10 predicted proteins | sample TergutLab28metaG_3_FD_92763 | JGI IMG/M metagenome (GOLD analysis project Ga0123353, IMG submission 92763) | Labiotermes labralis P3 segment gut microbial communities from Petit-Saut dam, French Guiana - Lab288 P3 | ecosystem: Host-associated > Arthropoda: Insects > Digestive system > Gut ... | reverse complement strand
TGTACTGAAATGCCGGGGGACGCGGGCTATCCTGCTTCCGGCTATCAGGACTGGGGATCGTCGTGCGGCAGCGTGCATGGGATGAACAGCGATCCGGAAACCACGGGGCAGGAGCAGGACTGGGGATCGTCGCGCGACTGTGCGCGCGGGGCGAACAGGAGCCGAAAAAGGCTATCGGCGGACGCCGGAGATATCCTTGGGCTGCCAGTGGCTGTTTCGGGACGGGTCATCCGGAAACTCTGCGGCGGGGGAATCTCCTGCAAGCATATGAAATCGGTGCTGGAACTGTGCGGTAAGGACGACCCGTCGGCAAGCCTTTCGCTCCCGGGCATGACTGTTTACAGGGAATATGAACGCGTTATTTTTGATTCGTCGGCGCGAAAGGGCGCGGTTGAACCTCCGCGCGGCCAAACAGGTTTTCGAGCCGCTTCTTTCGAACCGATATACCCGGAAGTTGGAAAATGTGTAATAATTCCCGATCTCAAACTGAAAATGTCTTGCAAATCAATCGTCTGCAATGATACAATTAATAAATCTTTTACTTCTTTCCTATTCAAATCCGACGATGTATGTGGTAAAATAACCGTCAGGCCGCGCCGCGAGGGCGATACTATAAGGTTTTTTGGCAGTAAAAGCACGAAAGCTTTAAAAAAACTGTTTATCGAACGGCGTATCCCCGTCGGTAAAAGAGGTTTAGTCCCAATTATTTCGGACGACTCGGGCGTCCTTGCGATATATGGTATCGGCATGGGTGACAGAGCGGTTCCGGAGCCCGGCGGCAACGCAATTCAGATCATATTCGAAGAATTATGATCAAAATCAGGAAAGTGTACCGACTGCTCATTTCCGGGGTACCGGGAGTTGTTAAGCGAAACGACCATCCCTTTTCGTGGCCGTTTTGTGTTTGAAAGGAATGGTCATTGATATGAGAGAAGACATAATGGATATCATTTATTCCGAGGGGGAGATCCATAAACGCGTCAAAGAGCTCGGGGCACAGATCACTGCAGACTACGCCGGGAAATCGCCTTTGCTTATCGGGGTGTTAAAAGGTTGCTTCGTGTTTTTAGCCGATCTTTCACGCTGTATCGACCTGGATTGTGAAATAAGGTTTCTAACCGCCTCATCATACGGTTTTTCCTCCGTTACCTCGGGAAAAGTCAAGATCGGCAAGGATTTTGATTATGAGATCGAGGGAAGGGATGTAATAATTATTGAGGATATCCTCGACAGCGGCGTTACCCTGACGGCCCTTCGTGATTTTGTCACGAAACGTTCGCCCGCTTCGTTGAAGATATGCACGTTGCTGGACAAACCGGCGCGCCGCCAGGTCCAGATCAAAGCCGACTATCTGGGGTTTGAATGCCCGGACGAGTTCGTCGTCGGTTACGGGCTGGATTATGCGGAGCGTTACCGCAATTTACCGTTTATCGCGTCGTTGATGCCAGAGATTTACTCATAAAAGGTAGGGTGTACTGTTGAAAACTAGAAACAGAAGTCCGCGGGAGATAGGTCTATATTTTCTCATAGTGATAATAATCCTTTCGGCGATTTATCTGATGTCCATGCCGAACGACCCGCCTTCAACGTCGGTCAAGTATTCCGAGTTGCGGCGTTTGTTCATGGATAAAGAAGTGCTGTCGTTTAAGATCAACAACAATAACAAAATCACCGCTGAACTGAAGTCGAACTATAAGGAAACAGATTACAAGTATGTCACGCATGAACTGCTTGATATCTTGATTTTTCACGCGGATTTCAGCGAGTACATCGACGAGAGCATGGAGCGCGATTCGAATTTCGCCTACAACTACGATCCGGGCATGCGGATCCCATGGTGGGTATCGTTGTTACCGTATGTTATTCTTATCGCCGCGTTCTTTTTCATCTGGAGTTCGATGATGAACCGCTCCGGGGTCGGAGGGGACAAGGGCGCAATGAGGTTCGGGAAGGCCAGGACGCGCCTTGCGGGCGATGAGAAGAAGAAGTACACGTTCTCGGACGTCGCCGGCGCGGAGGAAGAGAAGGAAGAGCTCAGGGAGATCGTCGATTTCCTCAAAGGTCCGCAGAAATATATCACGATCGGAGCGCGCATCCCCAAGGGCGTCCTTCTTATCGGTCCTCCGGGCACAGGAAAAACGCTTATCGCAAAAGCCGTCGCAGGGGAGGCCGGGGTCCAGTTCCTGTCGATTTCCGGTTCGGACTTTGTCGAGCTATACGTCGGCGTCGGGGCGTCGCGTGTGCGCGACCTGTTCGATCAGGCTAAGAAGCTCGCGCCTGCGATCATTTTCATAGATGAGATCGACGCTGTCGGCCGCCAGCGCGGCGCGGGGCTCGGCGGCGGTCATGACGAACGCGAACAGACTCTAAACCAGTTGCTCGTTGAGATGGACGGGTTCAATACTAACGAGGGCGTTATAATCCTCGCCGCAACGAACAGGCCCGATATCCTCGATAACGCGTTGCTGCGTCCCGGCAGGTTCGACCGTCAGGTTTTCATCGGCTTGCCTGATATTAAGGGCCGCGAGGAGATACTGAAGGTTCACGCGCGAGGGAAGCTGCTCGGGGAAGACGTCAACCTGGCGAATATCGCCAAGGGGACGATCGGGTTTACCGGCGCGGATCTTGAGAACCTGCTCAATGAGGCGGCGCTTTTGGCGGCCCGCGGGAATAAGCGCGTCATAACGATGGATGATATCGAAAAGGCTACGCTCAAAGTCATCGCCGGGCCGGAAAAGAAAAGCCGCGTGATCACGGAACGCAGCCGCAAAATCACTGCATACCACGAAGCGGGGCACGCTGTCGCGTCATACAATCTTGAAAACGTCGATCCGGTGCATCTGGTGACTATCATTCCGCGCGGTTCCGCAGGCGGGATGACGATATACCGTCCGCAGGAGGATAAGGACTATACTTCCAGGAGCGAGATGTTTGAGCGCATCGTCTCGGCGCTCGGGGGACGCGTGGCTGAGAGGCTGTTCCTCGATGACATATCGACCGGGGCGTCGTCCGATATCCAGAGCGCGAGCGCGCTGGCGCGTTCAATGGTGATGAAATACGGCATGAGCGACAAGATCGGCCCCATCTCATTTGAAGACAGCAGCCACAGCGTTTTCATCGGCCGGGATTTTTCGCAGACAAAGAGTTACTCCGAGAAAACAGCGGCGGCGATCGACGATGAGGTCAAGCTCATTTTCGACGAGGCCAGCGAACTGTGTGAAGAGATATTGACAGAGCACCGTGATATCGTTATTGCCACTGCAAACTATCTGATCGAGCATGAGACGATGGACGGGGAGGATTTCAGGTATTTTTGTGCTCACGGCGGGATAATGCCGGAAAAGGACGATAAGGACGCCCACCCGGATACCTACGGTATCTCGGATATGCCTGACGTTCCGAATCTTGCCGAGTTTTTCCGTGAGAGGACTGAAAATTGAGGACAATAGCCGCAGCCGGGAAAAAGCTTGTCCTTGCAATGCTTGCAGTTCTTACATTAGCGGTAATGCCTGCCTGCCGGGACATGCCTCCCAATGCGGTTTTTACTCCCGATGACGTCGATGGGCGAAAGATCGGCGCGCTCGCGGGTACGCCGTCCGAGCGGCTTGCGGATGAGCTCGGGGAAGCCAGGGCGTTTGGTTCAGGCGAGGAAATGATGTCCCACCTAAGGGCGGGCTCGATCGATTGCGCGATAATGGAGAATTCCGCCGCTATTGAGCTTGTTGCTGATTCTGCAGGGGTCAGGATACTCAGCGAGCCGTTGATCGAGTATGAGATGCACTATGCGGTGGCAAAAGAAAACGCCGAGTTGCTCGCGGCTGTCAACTCGGCGCTTGAAGCGTTAAGGCTGAACGGTACGCTCAACGGTCTGAGCAGGAAATATTTCGCGGGGAAAAGGTATACTTACACTCCGCCGAGCGGCGTAGAGACCCATCCGGGAAGTCTGTTGCTTGCGGTACCGCCGGATTCCCCGCCGTTTTCGTATAGGAATGCCGATGGCGTGTTTTCGGGGTTGGATATCGAAGTGACCCAGGCGGTTTGCGATTATCTTGGCGTCGAGCTTCGAGTCATAGAGTATGACGCGTGGGAGCTTGTCAACGCGGTTTGGTACGGTTTGGCGGATCTGGCGCTTGGCTGGCTCCCCAGCGAAGGCGAGGAACTGATCAGCATTTCGGATTCCTACTCCAACGCGGTGCACGTGGTAATAGTACGGCGCTGAGCGGATAAACAAGCGGATAAGCAGGCGGATAAACGAGCGGATAAGCGAGCGGATAAGCAAGCGGATAAGCGAGCGGATAAGCAAGCGGATAAGCAAGCGGACAAACGAGTAATAGGGAGTTGGCGTGCTGCGCAATGCATGTCAGCTCCTTTTTTCCGTCATTACTTGCCCGCATGTTCCTCTATGACCGCCTGATACCGTTCATACGCCCTGTTGACTGCCGTATCCCAGGAGACATACAGGTCTTCCATAGCCCGGTCGCCCAGGGCCTTCATCAGTTCCTTGTTTTTCGCAAGCCGGACTACTGCCCAGGCAAGGCTGTTTGAGTCCTCGTCTATTAGCACAGCGTTTCTCCCGTCTGTTACAGGTTCCGCGGAAGAACTGTCCCGGATAAGCACCGATGCCAGCCCGCAGGCCGCCGCTTCGCGGACGGCTATGGGCGCGGAATCAAAGGTCGACGGGAAGAGGAACATATCCGCTCGGCTGTAATATGCCCGCAGCTTTTCCCTGTCTTTGATCGGACCTGTGAAAATGCAGTCGTTCTTCAGCCCCAGCATTTGTGAGAGAAGGGCTATCTGGCTCGAATCCGCCCCTCCGCCTACAAAGATCATCTTGAACATAACTCCGGCTGCTTTCGCTTTCTGCAAGCCTTCGAGGATTATCCTGATCCCTTTGTACCACATCATGCGACCGATATAGAGAAACACGGGGAGTCCCGCAGGGAGCTCATGTTCCGCGTCGATCATGCCGCACAGATCGTCGGGGACGCGGCTCTTGGGGAAATCGACGCCGTTGTCCATGACGCGATAATCCCCTTTATATCCGAGGCCTCTCAGGTTTTCTCCCGCGCCGCGGCTGACTGCCCAAACCTCGTCGCATGATTCGACTCGGGATACGATAAACTTTTTCACGATTCTCTGAACGAGTTCGGAGTCAGAACTGTTGGCGATATCGACGTCGTACTTTGTGTGATATGTCATGATGATCGGTACGCCTGTCGAGCGCCGGAGCGTTTTTGAGATAATGGATGATACGAATGGGCAGTGGCAGTGGATCAAATCGATGGGATACTCTTTTATTGCCCGGACGATGCCGGGAATGGGGATCCCCATCCTGTAGCCCACTGTCTTTGGCGTCTTGACGCTCGGGTAGCGAACTACGGGAAACGGGTAGTCGTCCTGTTTGCCGGGATAGCGTGGGACTGCGACGATTGCGCTGCCGAGGCCGCCATGTATGACGCGCGCATAGTTCAATACAGCGTTTGCGACGCCGTCGATAACAGGCGGGAAAGAATCATTCAGCAGGCAGATGTTTACCTTCTTGTCCATTACCTGTACTCACCTTCAATTTTCCTTTGCAGTTACACGCAAATAGTATCACAGAATAGCAATCGTGACAAGTGTTATGCGGTTTATTGCCACAAAAACAGATAACTACATATAATTGTAGAAAACATTGCATTATGGCGCTGCAAGTGGTAGAATAATTTGTAGAAAAACTTGAGACCTGCTTTTCATCTCTTAGCATATTTCAACGATGGAAGGGAAACACTGATGAGAAGAAGTGGATCGGCTAAGAAAGAGCGGAATGGAAATCAGGCTGGAATCTACCGGTCTTCGGTAAGGACCCACGCGGTCCTGATCATATTGTCGATCGTCCTTGTGAGTTCGTTATTTGCAACTGCGGTCGGTACTTACTACAGTAACCGCGAGTTGTCGAAAACCATCGAACAAGACTTGACGCTTGTCGGAAAGCTCGCGGCGGATATGATCGGGTCGTCTATCAAAACGATCAAAGAAGCCTTGAGATATGTGAGCAACGGCATGGATATGACCTGTTTCGGACCGGATGGCGGCCTTGAGTGCGCAGATATTGACGCGCTTCAGGCGGAACTGGACGACGAGGTCGAGAGCGGGCCGAGCTTTATATCGCTTGCGGTCGTTTTCCCCGACGGCAGGATAGTATCAAGCGCCAGGAGCGAAAGGGAAGATTGCGCCTACGCCCTGCCGGACGAAGCTGACGCTCAGGAATATCTGTCAAAAGCGCCCCCATACGAACCGGGTGTTTTCTTTATGGAACGCGCCACAAAAATCGACCGGGCTGAGAAATTGCCGAACGGCCAATACGTGATCCGCGGCTACATATCCATGAGTAACGGCGCGGTCTTTATTGGCACGCTGCGCGGCGATTACTTTTCGCAACTGATTTCGGAATCCAACTATGGAGTATATAAAACGGGCAGGATACTGCTCGTGGACGGCGGCGGCACTGTGATAGCCCGCACGGGCGATAAGGAACTCAGCGTTGCGGAAGATGAAGACGGTAATGACTTTTTGGAGTTCGTAGCAGCCGCTTTGGGCGGGGAGTATGACGGAAGGACAGGCATCGCTCACTATACCGATAAAAACGGCATACAGAATATCTGTGCGTTTACGCCCATCGTGCATAATCCCGACGCGCCGGACACGGGCAGATGGGTGCTGATCCTGACGGTCCCCGTATCAGATACGCCCGCCGAGAGAATGAACAGCATTTATCTGATTTCCGGCCTGATAATTTTCGTTTGCGGGGCTGTCGCTTCAGTTTTCCTTTCGAAAATGCAGGCGAAACCGTATGAGGAACTAAACCGCCGCAATAAAGAGCTGGTCTATATGCGCGAAGAAGCGGAAAACGCCAATCGCGTCAAGGCGAACTTCCTGGCGAACATGTCCCACGAGATGCGTACGCCGATGAACGCCATTATCGGAATGACATCCATCGGTAAAGCCGCGCAGAAAGTTGAGAGAAAGGATTACGCGTTCGATAAAATAAGCGAAGCTTCAAAACACCTGCTTGGAGTTATAAACGATATCCTCGATCTGTCAAAAATCGAAGCGAACAAGCTGGAGCTGTCGCAGAACAGTTTTAACTTTGAACACATGCTGAAAAAAGTCGCAAGCGTCATAAACTTCCGCGTGGACGAGCGCAAGCAGCAGTTTTACGTCAGTATTGATAAAAATATCCCGCGCATTCTCATCGGAGACGACCAGAGGCTCGCCCAGGTGATAACCAATCTGTTATCTAACGCCGTCAAGTTCACGCCGGAAGAAGGGACGATCCGTCTCGAAGCTGAACTTGTTTTAGAGGAGAATGAATGGTGCCTTCTGAAGATCAGCGTTACGGATACGGGTATAGGCATTACCGAAGAACAGATATCGCGGCTGTTCCGTTCCTTCGAACAAGCGGAAGCGGACACGTCGCGCAAATACGGCGGAACGGGGCTCGGCCTTGCCATTTCGAAGAGTATCGTCAACCTGATGGAGGGCGAGATATGGGCGGAGTCGGAGATCGGGTGTGGAACTACATTTATTTTCACAGCTTTTTTGAAGCGCGGTTCGCTGGAAAATGCGTCGATGTTTGACGAAGGCGTCGACTGGAGCAATATACGTATGTTTGTCGTGGACGATGAGCAGGAGATACGCGAGTTCTTCCTGGACATGTCCGAGCACTTGGGCGCGGCCTGCAAAGCGGCGGCCAGCGGCGAGGAAGCCACGCAGATCCTGGAGCAGGACAACCGTTACGACGTGTACTTCATCGACTGGAAGCTTCCGGGGATGAACGGGATCGAGCTTGCCAGGCAGATAAGCGAGAGAAAGTCACGGAAATCCATAATCGTTATTATTTCATCGACCGATTGGAGCGATATTGAGGAGGATGCGCGCAAAGCAGGCGTGGACAAGTTCCTGCCGAAGCCGCTGTTCCAGTCGAATATAGTCGATATCATCAACGAAGGTATCGGAAACGAGGCTCTGAAGGATTATACCCATGATCTTGATTCGTATGACGATTTTTCAGGGCACACTGTCCTGATCGCCGAGGACATTGAGATAAACCGGGAGATAATCCTGGCGCTTCTGGAACCTACGCACATAATGGTTGAATGCGCGGAAAACGGGGCGCAGGCGCTTGCCGCATTTTCCGAAGCACCGGATAAGTATGATTTGATATTTATGGACGTTCAGATGCCGGAGATGGACGGGTATGAAGCCACGCGCCGCATACGCGCCCTCGATATCCCCCGCGCGAAAGATATCCCGATCGTGGCGATGACGGCAAATGTTTTCCGCGAAGACATTGAAAAATGCCTGAGGGCCGGGATGAACGGGCACATAGGGAAACCTATCGATTTCGACAAAGCCTTTGCGATACTGAAAACATATCTTCGCTGATACCAATCTTATTCGGTGGCGTTACGTATATTACATGAGAGGAATGAACTTTAATATGATCGATATATCATCGCTGGCCCAAACAGGACCATGCAAAAAGTTCGCAGCGGGGCAGCGCGTCCCGTGTCCGGGAGGTGGTGATTCGGGCAGGGAGATGTACATCCTACTCAGCGGAAGGGTGGAAGTGTTCAGGGCGAGCGCGGCGGGCGGAACGCAAAAAGCGGGTACGCTGCTTCCGGGCGATGTTTTCGGAGGGCGCGAGTTCTTCACGGATTCCGGTGAAAATGTTTATACCGCCGGCGCCGATTCCGTGGTGTATGCCATATCAATAGACTCGTTTGACGAACTGTCGTGGACGAGGCCTGATATCCTGTTTGAGATTCTAAAAGCCGCTTACATGCCATTTAGGAAAGTCCCTGCGTCGGCGCCTAAAAAGACGGCTATGAAGCCCTCCGCGCGCGAACCTGCGGCAATGCAGAAGACTGAGAACAAACCGGAGGTCAAAGCCGGCGCTGCGCCGGCTGTAAAAACAAAAATCGAACAGCCGAAAGAGCCGACGGCCCACAAAGATAATTCGGCTTTATTTATGATGATGGCGGAGAGCGGGATTTTCCCGGAGGGGCACAAACTATATCCGGGAATAACGAAGCCGGAATATGCGCAGCTTGTTTTCGCAAAGGATTATGAGTGCCCGTACTGCAGAAAGCCGTTTACTGATTTTAAGGTATTTCGATCAAAACTGTACGAAGCTTCTCCGGTGCGGTTTGATTTGCGAAGGTATTACAATGAGTTCCAGACCGAATGGTACGACGTCATCACATGCCAAAACTGCCTCTTCAGCACGTTCCACAATTACTATACGGAATCGAAGCCGATCCAGAGGGTGAAGATCAACAACGAACTCGCCGCAATCAGGGCGTCGATCATGTTGGATTTTGAAGCCGAGCGGGATATTGATTTCGTTTTCGCGACGCATTATATCGCGCTTATCTGTTCTGAGGGTTATCTTTCCCTCGGCAAGCAGATCCGCGCGAAACTGTGGGGGAACCTTAGCTGGCTGTACGAAGACGTCAAGGATGATGAAATGGCGAAGTTTGCGGCGGGCAAAGCCGCGGAAGCGTATGAGGCGATCTATGCGGAGACGCACCTTACCCCCGTTCAGGAACAAATAACATGCCTTTCGATTGCCGGTATGCAATACCGGGCGGGCGTGGACAAGAATCTGAAAAAATACCTGTTTACAGCCAAGACGGTAAAAATGGGCGATTCGACTTACGCGAAAATCGCAGAAGATTTTATGTACGACCTTGGGGTTTCGGGTGTATAATAATTATACTAACGGAGACGAGGTGATTTATGAAGGCGAAACTGGTGTATTTTTGCACCGAATGCGGGAACGAAGCCCCTAAATGGACGGGACAGTGCCTCGCTTGCGGAAGTTGGAACACTGTAGTGGAGCAACCGGCGTACTCAAAACCGAAACCCGGAGAGTCACAGCATGACCGCGTGCCGCGAAACAAACCGAGGGAGCTCGGACAGCTTGACGCATCCGGTGAGATGCGCTTTGGCACAGGGTTTGGCGAACTGGACAGGGTCCTCGGAGGGGGCGCGGTGATAGGTTCGCTCGTCTTGGTGGGAGGGTCGCCGGGCATTGGGAAATCGACGCTGCTCCTGCAAATATGCAGCCTGCTCGACGATTCGATGAAGGCGCTGTACGTTTCCGGAGAGGAATCGGAGCGTCAGATAAAAATGCGCGCCGAACGCCTGGGAGTGAGATCCGGCGGCGTTTACGTGCTTGCTGAAACGGAGATAACGGAAATCATCGCGGCTGCCGACGAACTAAAACCTGATGTGCTCATTATTGACTCGATACAAACGCTCTACAACCCGGAGATGGCGTCGTCGCCGGGCAGCGTTGGGCAAGTCAAGGATTGCACAATGTCGCTGCTGCGTCTGTCAAAGAGCGTCGGGATAACGGTTTTCCTTGTCGGGCATGTCAATAAAGAGGGTGCGATAGCCGGGCCAAAGGTGCTCGAACATATGGTGGATTGCGTGCTGTATTTTGAAGGCGAACGGTCGATGAACTACAGGATACTGCGCGCCGCAAAAAACAGATACGGCTCGACAAACGAACTGGGCGTTTTCGAGATGCTCGACACGGGCTTGTCAGAAGTCATGAATCCTTCGGAAATGCTGCTTGCCGGAAGGCCTTCGAAGACTCCGGGTACATGCGTCACATGCGTGATCGAGGGCACAAGGCCGATCCTGGCGGAGATCCAGGCGCTTGTCACGCCAAGCAGCGCAAATATGCCCCGGCGCAACTCGAACGGCGTCGAGTACAACCGCGCGATGATGCTGCTGGCCGTGCTGCAGCAGCGCGGGGGATTGCGCGTCGGCGGCTGCGACGCTTACATCAATGTCATCGGCGGGCTGAGCATCGACGATCCGGGCGCTGATTTGGCGACCGTGCTCGCGCTCGCGTCAGCGTACATGGACAAGCCGGTGCGCAACGATTTGGCGGCTTTCGGAGAAGTCGGGCTGACCGGGGAGCTGCGGCAGGTGTCGCAGATCAACCCCAGGCTGGCTGAAATCGCGCGCATGGGGTTCACGGCGTGTATCATGCCAAACAGCGGCAAAAGCAAGCTGCAACCGCCAAAAGGCCTGGATATAATACATATCAAGACAATAAACGAGGCGATAAAGGCCGCTATTGAAAATCAATAGGGGCGGGTTCGATCGAGTCGGGAGGCGCTTCGTAAATGCTGCAGACGGCTGCGCGGTAATCGCCGGACCGGTATAGCTTTGATATCACCGATTTGTCAGGCGCGACTATTCTGTCGCCGTCGCGTGAAAAGCGCAGCGATTTTATCATTGCCATCGTTTCGCCGAACAGCTTGACATAACTTTCTTTCAGCACCCAAAGGTCGAGCGGATCGAACAAAGCGAGTTCCTCATTCGAGCAAAAATAAATGACGGCGCGTTCGCTGATGGTTCGCGGCGACTCGATATCCACGCCGACTGGTTTGTCAGACAAGGCGCACAGGACGTGTGTCCGGGAGTGGCTGAGCGAAAAATACACATCCGGCCTATCGGGGAAATAGGGTTTCCCGTTGGGCGTTTTTTGTATTTCCGGTATGGGCTCACCGCCGAATTTTGCGTGATACATGTGTTTTAGAAGGGCGTAAACCGTTGCGGAGCCGTTTTGCCCACCGCATGGCGCGTAAAGTATCTTCAAACCAATCCACCTTTTACTTGCTAAGTGTGAATAACTTATACTATCCATTTTCGATATTAGACCCGTTTTTAGTATTATAACCAAAAACCAAAGATAATGCTAGCAGGATATGGACTTTTGTGGTACAATAATAAGACGCGGGGGAATGAGAGGTTGCGGGAGTTGAAACTGGCAAAACGTACGATACTTCATGTTTTGCTCATGGCGCTTGCTGTCATGTCTTTTTCGGGTTGCATGCGGATCACGGCGGACGAACTGTACAGCCTGCCGAAGGTTTCGGATGAATACCTGAAACTCCAGCGTAATATCGACTCTGTGCTAAACCAGGGGGCGGAGTTCTCGCCCCCCACGGGCGGGCCTAACAGGCAAGCCGTCCAACTCAAGGACCTCAACGGGGACGGGACAAACGAAGTCATCGCTTTTTTCTCTATTTTGAGCGACAGCCTGCTGAAAGTCTATATTTTCGAAATGGTGGGCAACGACTACGCCGTCGCGGCAGTCATCGAGGGCGTCGGCACGGCGATCGACAGCGTCAGGTATGTTGACATGGACGGCGACGGGGTCATGGAAATCGTTATCGGATGGAAAATGGGCGAAGCGCTCAAGTACATGTCGATCTACTCGATCAAGGACTATAACAACGTGCTGCTGGCAGGCGCGGAATACACCGGTATCACTGTATTCGATTTAAACGGGGACGGCAATGACGACATTGTGACGCTCAGGCTTTCGTCGCCGGAAGCCGGGGCGGTCGCCGAGGTTTTCACGTTGATGCCGGACGGGGAGATCGTCAAAGCGGAAGCAAGGCTCTCAAGCGGTATAGAAATGATATCGCGCGTTTTGTCAGGCAAGCTGATAGACGGCGTCCCCGCTATCTTTGTGGAGAGCGAGGGAAAATTTGACCAGGGGACCCTCGTGACGGATATATGCATCTATCAGGAGGGCAGCCTGACCAATGTGTCTTTGAGATGGCCCGCCGGTATCAGCGAGGAAACAGTCAGGCAGCATTATCAATGCTCGGATATAAACAGGGACGGCATTATCAAAGTCCCGACGCCAAGGCTGCTCAAGCCTCAGTCTGAGACGGCGTTTTATACGGTGGACTGGTATGCGTATAACAGCCAGGGACACAGCAGCCTGGCGCTCGCGACCTATCATAATAACAACGACGAATGGTTCCTGATCCTTCCCCTCGATTGGAGGGGGAAGATCACGGTGAGGAGAGAGGACGCCGTATCGGGCGAAAGGACGGTCGTGTTCTCATTTATCGAAGGCGAAGAAGGGCCGTACAGAGATTTTCTCAACATATACAGGCTTACGGGGGATAAAGCGGAAGAGAGGGCAGCGCAGCAAAACCGCGTCATGCTGATGTCCGAAGGCGTCGCAGTCTACGCGTTTGAGCTGCTTGCGCCGCCGAACAGCTTCGGATTGTCTTTTGACGAGGCATTGGTAATAAACAATTTTAGGCTTATCTATTCAGATTGGCTTGCGGGAACGATTTGATAGTTGACTATAGATAGTCGGCTTCATAGTCGTTTTGTGCCATAAAAAAACCGAAAGGAATGGTCATTTTTATGAAAAAAATTCTGGTGCTTGAGGATGAGATCAGCATACGCAGTTTTGTGGTTATCAATTTAAATCGCGCCGGTTACGAGGTGATCGAAGCCGGGACAGGAGCCGAGGCTTTTGAGCAGCTGAGGATACATCCGGACGTCAAGGTCGCTATTTTGGACATCATGCTGCCCGACACAGACGGTTTCGAAGTCTGCCGGAAGATTCGCGCCGCCGACCCTCAAATAGGTATAATCATGCTTACGGCGAGGACGCAGGAGATGGACAAGGTGACCGGGCTCATGACAGGGGCGGACGACTATGTCACGAAGCCATTTTCACCGGCGGAACTGACCGCGCGGATCGACGCGCTTTTCAGAAGGACAGGCGCCACCGGGCAGGCGGAGACCGGAGAAATAGTCCAGGGGCCCTTCCGCCTCAACACACGCAACAGATCCCTTGAGAAAGATGGGATCCGCATAAAACTTACGCAGGTCGAATATTCGATCATGAAGATGTTCATGGATAATCCCGGCAAGGCGCTCTCCCGCGAGGATATTCTCAACACAGTCTGGGGGCGCGACTATTTCGGCGAACTGAAGATCGCCGACGTCAACATCAGGAGGCTGCGCATCAAAATCGAGGACGATCCGACAAATCCGACTTATATCACAACTGTATGGGGCTACGGTTATAAATGGGGGTTCTGATCATGCGGCAGGCTCTGAAGGCAGCCGCATCCCGCTCGCCTTCCGTACTTCAGAAATCAATGTGGGAGTAAAGAATTGGCAGGATTTTTTAGGACCTTTACGAAAAGCTTACGTCAGCGATGGCTCAGAGGAACGGTGATCGTCGCGCTTGCAGCGGTGATTCTGGCAGTCGCCTTGTTCTCTGTGTTTATATATAATTACTACTATTCTACTATTCGCACGGGCCTCGAGGCGAAAGCAAAGACCGCAACGGATTTCTTCGCCAACTATTATGCCAGGTCGTACGCCGATTATTACAGCAGCGCGTACAGATATACCGAGACATTCAGCGAAGCCGACCGATTGGAACTGCAGTTCCTGGACGTCGACGGAAGCATTATGATTTCTACATCGACTATAACATCGGGGTCGGCGCCGAACACGCCGGATGTTGCAGCAGCAGTCGACTCCTTGAAGATATCTTCATGGGTGGGCAGGCGCCCAACCACTAACGAGCGGATCATGGCCGCTTCCGCGCCCATGATCTACGCAGACGAAGTCATTGGGGTGATGCGTTACGTAACAAGCCTCAAGCTGGTCGACAGACAGGTATTTGTGAATATCCTGGCAGTCATCGGGGTCGGGTTAGTCGTGCTCCTGCTGGTATTTGCGCTGAACCTTGTATTCATTCGCTCAGTCATCACGCCTGTGAGCGAAATCACAAAACTCACCAAACGCATCACCGAGGGCAGCTATGGCATTCAGATCGACGACAACTATCGGGACGAAATCGGCGAGATGGTTGGATCCATAAATGAAATGTCGTACAAAGTCGCGCAGACGGAGAAAATGCAGACCGAGTTTATTTCTTCGATATCGCACGAACTCAGGACCCCTCTCACGGCAATAACGGGCTGGGGGGAGACCTTGATATATAACGAGCAACTGGACGACGAGTCGAAACGCGGGATCGCGATCATGCTCAAAGAAGCGCGGCGTCTGACAAAAATGGTCGAGGAACTGCTGGAGTTCACTCGCATGGAAGACGGGCGGTTCACGCTCAACATTGAAATGATCGACATAGCGGCGGAACTCGAAGACGCTATCTTCACCTTCCGCGAGTTGTTACATCAGGATGAGCTCGAATTCGACTATGCTTCCGAAATGGACGACGCGCCGCTCATCCCCGGGGACCCGAACAGGCTCAAACAGGTGTTTTTAAACCTGTTTGACAACGCGGCAAAGTACGGGCGCGAAGGCAAGCGGATTGAGGTGTCCATAGCCACGGACGGCGTTTTCGTAAAAATCTGCATACGCGACCACGGCCCGGGCGTCCCGGAAGACGAACTCGACAATATTAAAATGAAGTTTTACAAAGGCAGCAACTCCAAGGAGCGCGGAAGCGGCATCGGGCTTGCCGTATGCGAGGAGATCATAAGATATCACGGAGGGAGCATGGAGCTTTCAAACGCCGAAAGCAGCGGTTTTCTCGTGACGATATATTTGCC
>Ga0123353_10006704_pt1 | contig 15410 bp, 8 predicted proteins | sample TergutLab28metaG_3_FD_92763 | JGI IMG/M metagenome (GOLD analysis project Ga0123353, IMG submission 92763) | Labiotermes labralis P3 segment gut microbial communities from Petit-Saut dam, French Guiana - Lab288 P3 | ecosystem: Host-associated > Arthropoda: Insects > Digestive system > Gut ... | reverse complement strand
TATATATATATATATATAAGAATTATTTTTCTAAGCCAGCAATTAAAAAACACCAATTATGCTAATATTTGAAGTTATATGTAAAAAAGGGAGAAAATAAGGAATATATAAATAATGACATCTTTACAAAAATGTAACACATTGATTATGGTATTATTGTAATGATAACGACAAAGATAATTCAGTTCAATTCAATGGAGTAGTGTTCAGGTTGCAGCCTGGACACTACTCCAGCCTAACCGCACCTCACCTCCATCATACAGAAAACCAAGAACGCCACGACCAACGTGGTAAACAACAGCATAGTCGCGAGCTCCTGATGATGGGCATAGTAATGCTTGGAATATGTTAAGCCTATAAGAAGTACAATAAAATATCAAGTGGCATCTAGTTGGTTTTTTGTTTCTTCAGTTAATGCAGTATGTATCTGATGGAATATAAATTTACGCAATGGGAAAGTACTTCTGAGTTCTGACTTGAGCTGTTTTTCTGTTCTAGTGAAATACTGATTCTGTATAAACCGCAAGCAGCAATAGTTAGCTCCTGCTTATAGACACGCTCTGAAGAGGTACTGACGTGTAATAAGAAATCATGGCGCCGACTAATGTCGCCCTCTGGAGTAACGATTAATTATCATCAGTCTCTGAAATGCAAATGCCAGCAGTTTGAATTGACCCGGCGTCCAGAAATTTTTCACATTCGCAAGGCTGAGATTCTCACAGCGGTTCTGCGAAGATTCCAATAAATAATCACCATCATTTGGAAGGATCATGTTGCCTCCGTCTTCAGTGTCGAGGATTCCGAGACTGTTGCCCTTGAAGAAGTAGGAACTATTAGCTTTAAAAAATTCAGTAATATTTACCAGTCTAGACGGCGTAACATCCCGAAACGCTTAAATCTTTATTTTTGTAATTTTTCCTCTTCGCTACTCTGGACAGTAATCCTAGCTCAGCCCTCTATTTCGAAACAGCCTAAACAGCAAATTTTTATCTTACAGATAATCCTCCAGTAATGATAATTCTAAACAAGATAATCTCGATTTTAATGAATCATACTTCTGGAGTCACTTTTATCAGGAATACGTTTTGAACGTTTCTTCTTTTATTACATTATCTAATTTCCCTTTTCACATCTCTCCCCCATATTCTATCCAGCTTTTACAGATGCCTTCGCAAAATTCATGAAAGAGACCATTAGCTTCATGTCTGTCCGTCTGTCCGCACGCAAAAACTCGTCTTCCACAGGACGGATTTTCATTAAATTAGGTTTTGAGTAATTTTTCGAAAACTTGTCGAAAAAAATAAAATGTTATTAAAATGTGACAAGCATAATCGGTACTTTACACTAACATCTGTGTACATTTGTGATATCGAAAGCAATTCTTCTTAGAATGAGAAATGTTTTGAATAAAAGTTATAGAGAAAGTCACAACACATTTTACGTTCCATAACGTTCTTCCGACAACAGTGCCTTGTAGGAGATAATGTGAAAAATGTGGTACAGGCAGGCAGGCCACAGATGACAATATAATACGGCGCAAGCGCATTGCGTGCTGAATAACTAAAGCTACAAGCACACTCTCAGAATATGTATTACTTACTGCTTTTTCACTGCAACACTGGATGGGTAAACGCGCCTCGATCTTACGTTATAGGTATATTACTTACTCCATGGTGCAGAGTCCCTCTTGAGCAGCTAACTGGTTTGCAGCTAGTCAAGAAATTCCCCGCATTTCACAGAACCCGAATGTTCATTACTGCACTCACAAGCATCCGCCACTGTCTTACATATGTTCATGTCTTCTTACATTTCTTTTTATCTTTTATCTCTCTCTTCTCCATATTCACATCCATTATTTCATCTGCGTTTTAACTGGTAACATAAATCATATTGATATACGCTTTCCCATATTGCCCGATTCTCTAACGGTTGTGTTCTCCGCAGCTTTAAGGTCATTGTGCACTGGCGATGTAACGCTTCTGAAAAGTGTACAGATCCTGTTTAGCATTCGCACGTACCAGTTTCGAATACGGCCAACCACCATTCTTGACTTACGATTTCATTTATTTTATCCTTAGGCGAAGGCCTTGGTAGTATGCTATTGTACAGTCACCTAACGGAGGCCTGTCATTTGTAACTATTTTTATGTGGTTCTCTTGAATTTAGCAATTGAATCAGATTAATAAAATTAACTACCGATTTTTAAAATGTCTATACAATGTAGCCTAATTATTCTAGATAATTCCTGCACCCTTAACTATTAAGAAATTCGAAGGACATGCTGCATAGTAGTACTGTGCGTGAAAAGTTTTCATGTGTTTCTCTACAACTCTGGATGGAAAAGTTTTTCCCACCGACATATATCTATCGACCTAAGCTCAAGGTGAGCACATAAAAGCTTTCGCATTTACATGTTAAGTGTATCTAATCCTTATCTGTTTTTAACATAATTTTGGATGTGTCCACAAATTTTATTCAATCACGTCAACATAAAATCTAATGGGAATCGGGTTAGCGCTTTTCAAGTTGTTTCTTTTGGAAAAACAGAAGAATGTTCGAGTATGACAAAACAAGTAGGTGCGTTTCCTGCAACTTATGGTTTACGCACACACGAAAGCACAAGAACGTAATGAGGCAGGTTTGGAACAACATATAATTTCACCTAAAAAAATGTTTGAACAGCGAAGGAAAGTCGGACGTTCTGTTTTGTCCAAACTTTCTGTATTTAACACATCCACTTCATAATGCCATATCGGTAAAGCTGCTGAACGAAGCCTCGATTTCTCTTAGCAGATGGCATTACTCTTTGAAGTTTCCTCCTTTGCACTAGTTGCCAGTATGAAAGCTCTGTACCTTCTGCCTCACGAAGAAGCACATATTGAAACTGTTAAGTCCAATGCACTTTTGAAACCTGTTCTCAAGGTTTTTCAGGGCGATAGACATTATGCTGTTGCGAGTATCTGTACTGGTACTCACACGTAATTAGGCCAATGAAGGGGTGTCTGCATTTACAGTGACTCAACAAAGTAGAGCCGTTGCTAACCGCAAGGAGTCGATAGGACTGCTGCTGCAAATCTTGAGTTCACAGATGTTGTTGAGTCGGTAGACTCAAATCTAATGCATTTCATATTACTCTACAATAAATTACAAATCTCACTGTTATACATTGTCATAACAGACCTATGTAAAAAGTAAAGCAGTCCCCTTATAAGCCTGGAGTGGCCCAGAAGGTTTCAGGAAGTTAAGGTTCGCAGATTACGTGACAACGGCACAGGATGGTGGTAAGGTTGTCAGCCTTATGCACCGGCCGCCTTTACCCCCAGGAAATTCTCCTAGTACTCATTTCTTTTAGCGGATGAGTCGACCCCAGGGCTATAGTGCGATCAGAAGGATTTTATATCAATGAAAAATTCCAATGACACCAGGTGGGATCGAACCACCGACCTTCCGATTTGTAAAACAGCACCTTAACCACTGTTCTACCGCGATCCCCAACAGGCGGCCGGTGCATAAGGCTGACTACCTTACACCATCCTGTGCCGTTGTCACGTAATCTGCGAAAGTTAACTTCCTGTAACCCTCAGGACCTGTCCAGGACTGTACAGAGATTGCTTTATCTTGATTATGGACTCACATTAATGGAAATATCTATTTCTTAATTAAATTGGTTTAAAGAGGCAGCGCTTGGCTGGAATCATGTGTGTTATCTAAGTCCCTTTTTAAGGCGATAGTCTCTGATTTGGACAGTAAATTTCCCACCCCTGATTAAGTCCGATTTAGGTTATATTTTTAAAAAAGGCAGCAAGTGGACTTTGTCATGAATTATATTCATCCAGTCCAAAACATCACGTGGTCGTTCTTTTAAAACCCATTTTAATATTGTACTTTCACGTTGTTCAGATCTCCCAATAAGCCATTTTTCCTGACTAAAATTCCGTGTTCATTTCGCTTTCCCCAAAATTGCTACAGGTTCTGCCCCTTTAAATTTACAATTCCATTACTGTGCTTTGCTACCTATCTGAAGAAACCTTGAACCAAAATCCTCAGTCGCTTCCTCTTGAAAGCAAGTACTTGCCATTGGCAGTTCAAATCCTGACAACTACCCTGCCAATTAGCTTGCGAATGTACCACCTGCATTTCAGTGTTAATCTGTTCAGCTCTCCTGTGTGTTATTGCTGATGTTGGTCCACTGTACATTAACAACCAACCTCTTTCTTCTGCTAGGAAAGTAACGCTTTTTCAATAACAACACTTACCGCGGGACGGAGTGCCTAATTCGTGATATTTCCAAAATTTCATGCATGGTTATGGCTCATATCAACCTCCTTACGCATAATAACGTATAAGTTTATATGTGTGTAAGACTAAAGACACGCATGAAGTATAAATACACCAACGTTACACTCTGCAGTGTAGAATGAATGTTTCAGAATATGTACCATAATGTAACAAAAATGTAACGGCAAGACTCATTGAGTGCAAATTCTTTCAAACACATTATTTCCAAATCAATCTCGTTCTGTAGTTATGCACTCATTTACCACGGACAGAAATATGGTTCTTCACTTATTTTATTTTATCTGTTTTATGACAGTATCTTAAGCTAAAATCATCGTTGTACTAAGCTTTGAGTCTCCGGTAAATCTAACGCTATTGAAGCTAAGAACTTAACATTCTATTTTGACGTTTTGCTTACCGTGCATCTCAGTATATTTATCTCAGTAATTAACCAACTTCATGCACAAAATTTTTGTTTTACAATAAGTTTATTTCATGCCTTTACATGTTTCGAGCACATGTGCTCGAAACATGTAAAGGCATGAAATTGTAAAACAAAAATTTTGTGCATCAAGTTGGTTAATTACTGAGATAAATTAACATTTTATGTAAAGATACATACCTAAATAATACATTGCTTACACCAAAATTATTTTTCTTTAAAAATTGAAAGTGTAAACTTTGCAAACAACATAAGTATGTATTTGAATACATTAAATTCTTCGACAATAATTTTTTAATAATTATCTTGCTGGTTACGTCTGGGGAGTTTAAATATGTCCGTTATTTCCGTGTGAAATTTTTGTTTGCATCTAAAGTGTTCAACCACTGCGAAACTGCCGTCTCCATATTCAATGTATCATTAAACTGAATAGCAGTATCTCATACCGCAACGTCTGTTGACATTCTGCCAGGTAAAGGGCAACACAACGTCTGAATTTACAGTAGCTTCTTGATGTTACATAAGAATCGATCACTCAATAAGCAAACCATTGCCTGGGATTGAAGACAGCCCTTTCAGAACGTAGCTGGTGACTTAATGTTCAATACAACATGGCAGACTAAAAAGAATGCAGACGTAAACTGCGTATCGTGGGCTTCAGCTTTGTGCTTACGACATGTAACAAATTGCGGTGTATGTGAATGTAGAGTAGTAAATTGTGCTTTGTTAAGACAACAAATCAGTCAGATATACGGGAGTGGTTCTCCATCTGATATACGACCCCATGCGTCTGCGTCAAATCTACTCTCGAAGTAACAGTCTTTTGCATATGATTGTAGTGTTATTAGCAGTACTGCAAACATGAGCATTGGGCGTGCATTTGTAGCATATAACTTGCATGTACGTTACTGCTTGCTTATTTCCTAAAGAGAGAGGCCCAATGGCAACTTCTATTTTTCCAAAAATCACCCCAAGAAAAAAGTTTAAGACAGTTAATACGATAGAGAATTCCAGAATATGTGTTCAGCATCAATTCTGGCCTTCCTCAAAACTTCGCAAACTCGCCGTATTTCAGTCACTGTAGTTCAGGATTTCAAAGTAGGTTGACATCCATGTCAGCAGTGAAAAGCCATCCCTTCAAATGTTCAAGGTCATCGGGCTTTGAGAGAGACGAACACGAAGCAACGCTTAGATATACCACAGAGAGTCAGCTTAAATGCACCACCAGTTCCAGATTTGTAGACAAATGTATCTTATTTGAACTAAATTTTTGTCTGTGGTGCCAGTATACTGATAGAATTTAGTTACAGTAGATTCTCTGAAATATTCTTTGGCCCTTATGTCGCTCTTGGCATGACTGCCCCTGTTACGTTGGTACAAATAAGAGCTTAAGTTACATAAGCGGATTTAATATTATTCGTTCAGTTTATCATGACTATGATCATAAACGTATACAAAAAACGCTCAAAATCCATATAAAATCACAAATCACCCATATACATAAACTGTCCTACATGTTTCAGCAATAAATCGCCATCCTCAGAGAGACATCAATACAAAGGAACAAAACAAAGTCAGTAGACTCAGTCTGCGTATACAATGTTAAAAACAAACAATGGCAGTTATAAACAAAAGTGTGGGCACCCTTGATAATGCGATGCTCACATATTCCAAAATACAATTTATATATGTTCCACTGTTTGTGTTGTATGTGGTTGTATGCCTAGAAACATCCAGTATCGAAGCTGATAACTAGTTTAACCCTTATCCTGCTAACGTGGAGAATACGGTGAGCTCCTAATAATGCCAGCAAGTGGCAGATGGGATTTAACTCGGCGTTTAAAGAATTGACACCAACAAATGCACTATTCTGTAAATTATGCTTACAGTCTTTTACATAGCTTTTACATGTTTCGGCGCTATTATCTTGCCATATTCAGGGGGCTTACACAAAAGTTTATTTAAAACATACAACAATAAAACAGGTCGCAATAAACGTAGGTATTTTGACGTTTTGCTGACCGTGCATCTCAGTATACTTATCTCAGTAATTAACCAACTAGATGCACAAAATTTTTGTTTTGCAATAAGTAATAAACTTATTGCGAAACAAAAATTTTTTGCATCAGTTTGGTTAATTACTGAGGTAAACGTAGGTATGTTGTGGTATCAGTAGTGCAGAATTTTACACTAGAATTTTGCTCTGTTTATATGACAGCATAGTGTGTTTATTGACACCTATTTTATTGCTCTGTTTTCGCACTTAGGGGGTGACATAGTCTGAGGTGTGTGGAGAAAAGGATTCTAAGGCAGATATTTTGGCGGTGAGAAGGACGAAGTAACAGGGGAATGGAGAAGACTACATAACGAAGAACTTTATGATCTGTACTCATTATCAAATATTATTCTGGGGATCAAATAAAGAAGAATGAGATGGGTGGGGCATGTGGCATGTAAGGGGGACAGGAGAGGCACATAACTGGCTTGAGAGGGGAAACTTGATAGAAAGAGCTAGTTGGGAGCACTAGTGGTAGGTGGGAGAATAATATTACAATGGATCTTATAGACGTGGAGTGGGGGTTTGTACAGGATTACTGTGTCTCGGGATAGCGACAGGTGGCGGTCTGTTATGAATGCGGTAATGGACCTTCGGGTTCCATACAATGTGCGGAATTTCTTGACTAGATAAGTATTTGTTAGCTTCTCAGGATGGGCTGTGTTCCATGGATTTATTTATTTATTTAGGTAGGTACTGTACCCGCCGTTTGTTTATGAGTACTGAAACATGTGACAGCCCTCATTCGGTGCACTAATGAAGAACTCAAAATTGTTTAGCAAGGACAATCTTAGGAAAGCAAAGCCTGCTCACCTAGTTGTGGATTGTTGACAAGTCAACTTAAACTTTACTTCAAGTAATATGTAAATAATTCCGAGACGTTTCTGGGGTAATCTACACGTGTCTTAGAGGCTGCAAAGTTTCAGGTGTTCACTTGAGGAATATAACATTTGGGTGTCAGATTTTAGCCTCCTAATTTTTCACAGAAATATATAGGTGAATCTTAAATTTAAAAAAAAATTATTTGTGCGTGTTTGTTAACATCTGTGTACTCACTCTTCACTAGAGTAATAGGCTTCGTTTTCTTATTACGGTCGTAAATAAGAGCGTTTATATATTTTAATTCTACTTCTACGTAACGTTTTACTGATGGTTCGAATCCCCCCCCCCCCAACAATTTCTTATGGATTCTGAACATGTTTTGTCTTCCTGTTTTAAATTTGTTATTCCTATTCTTTTGCATAGTGCTGAGTAAAAATGTGTGTCCACAAAACTTTAAACGTCTAATATGAAGTGGCTTTGTGGCCGTTATTTATAACTTATTTCTGCTTTAAGTGTTTATGCTGAAGATTGAAACTTGGAACTTGAATAAATATTAAGTATATCTTATCGCGCGTTTTCGAGAGCTCGGTGTCTGTTTTCCTTTATGTTAATATATATATATATTTGTTTGTTTGAAACAGACAGAAATGTGTGAGTATGTACATATGGATACAATACTTAAAAATGCTTATTTCTTCTGTTCTTATATAACCATTGTGTTAATATACACATTCATCCCTCTCTTTTCATGCGTTCGTACTTCGCAGTTTCGTCAAATTGCGGGGGTCTCAACCAAGAATAAAAACTCGTCACTACGACCATTTAATGGATGGGAGCATCAAAGTCACTCGACAACTCGAAAATGTCTTCGGGCCATACTCAATGGTAATCAAGATGATGAAGGAGAGAAATGCGCAGCTCCCAACGCGTTTTTGCGAAAAAGAAAGAGATTAAAAATTCTAAAAACTCGCTTTCTGGGGTGCGGTCAGATTTCGCGGATTTTCCCTTCCCGCGGGTGGTCTTCGAACCCACCCCCCTGAATAGGAATGGGTGTGGTTACATTTATGTACATATTCATTAACTAATCAGTTTGTTAAGTCTTTGAAACAGAGTAAGTTTGGGATAAGAAGAACATAAAATATTCAGAAATTCTATCCCTGTTGGAATATAAAATAAACATGCCCGCTAAAGATATGTGCTTGTTTCTTGCTATGTAACTATCCAAATGGCGCCGCACACTTACCCTTCCTTATACTTACTTACTTACTCCATGGTGCAGAGCCCTTCTTGAGTAGCTAACTGGTTTGCAGCTAGTCAAGAAATTCCCCGCATTTCACGGAACCGGAAGGTTCATTACCGCACTCACAAGCCCCCGCCACCTGTCCCTATCCTGGGCCAACCCAATCCAGTCCATATACCCACATCCCATCTCCTGGAGATCCATCCTAATATTATCCACCCATCTACGCCTAGGTCTCCCCAGTGGTCTCTTTCCCTCGGGTTTCCCCACCAAGACCCTATACAACCCCCTCTCCTCACTCATACGCGCCACATGCCCAGCCCATCTTATTCTTCTCGATTTTATCACCCGCACAATATTGAGTGAGGAGTACAAATCATTTAGCTCCACTCCTTATAGCGAAATTATTTTGGTTATCACAGTGCAGTAGTCGAACTTACATCCTCAAAAGGAAAATGTTTTCTCGCAGGTGCTGTGGTGGGCTAAATTAATACCACGGGATTTGTAGTCACTCGCGAAATAAGAAAAGAACATGTCTTTAACAAACGTTATAAGAAGAATCATAATTTTATTTATCACATCTTGTCTTGTCTTTTTCGCCGTCAGTGTGGTCTTACATTTAAATATGCCAAATTCTGTGACCTATAGGTTATATAAAAAAATCCCAATCACGTTTTCTATTTTATATAAAGTAATAATTTTGGATCAAAACTACTAATAATTCAGTCTTGTTTGATACCCAAACGGTAGTACATAATGTGTATAAAAGTGGTACTGCTGATAATAGTATGAAATTTGTACATGGTGTGCAGGATCAGATAATTATATTCCGGCTCTCCAAAATGTAAATGGTAAAGGGGCTCAAAGAATTATTGTGTCACACGCGTGCACTTGTGATTGTATTCATCGTATGTATGTGCATTCACTTACGTGGGGAGGGAAAGCAATCTAAAGTACAAAATATCTCATTTTTTACAATTAAAATTGTGTTTCTGCATTCATTAACACCAATACATCCGTCTTATTTCATATATTACACTGTGATACTGTTCACATAAGTGGCGAAGGAGTGTGACTGCTGCAATATAAATAAGCTATAAATATCATATTTTATTTGTATCTAAGTGACTTCAATGCTGTGTATACAGCAACCCATGACTTGTCTTAATTCTCAGCCAGATGAAACCTTCCCAACTCATTCACATAAATAATCTACCAATAATTTAATAATTTCAACGAAAATTAAAGCATACTTTTTATCTGGCGAAAATGAATAGACATTTTATTAAAATTTGCCATTTTATTTTGAGATTACACTTTTGTAATAAAATCCTTTTTCCTTTTTCAAGTTTTTGGACAATCCTTCCGCTCTTCGCAAAGGCGTCAACTCTTGGTCGATAATTTTGGTCTCGGTTAGTGATGCAAGAAAACCGGTAGGGGAATCAACATTTTGATTACGTTTCACTGTTAAATGAACAATTACACAAACCGACCGATGTTTTGAACGTGTTTCATGTAGCCTTTAATGGCGACATAACATTCTGGACTTACAACGTACGATCTGAGAGATGGAATATGTTTTAAATTTGGCTATGCAGAACCACGGGGTCACCTATTTCAGATATCATTGTTTGTACTTAGATGCTTGTAGAAAGGACGCTACTGCCAAGAACATGGGAGGTAGAGGTTATCTGTTTAAATATTCTGCATTCTGATGTCCATAAAACATTTGAATTCCTAACTCGCAGAAAACAAAATACGTCTTCATTGTAAAGACCAATTGTTTATTGGAGTCTATGTAAGTAATAAGGTGGGCCGGGTAGCTCAGTCGGTATAGCGACTGACTACGGGTTTGACGGTCCGGGACCGAATCCCGTTGGGGACGAGATTTTCCGCCCGTCGAGACCGGGCCAGGGGCCCACCCAGCCTCCTGTAAAATGGGTACCGGTTCTTTCCCGGGGGTAATGTGGGACCGGGGCGTGCTGCTGACCACTCACCCCCTTCTAGTGCCGCGGTCGTGGAAGAGTAGAGCTATACCTCTACCCACCCTCTGGGCCATACCGGGCCTGTAACAGGATCACTTTACATTTACAAGTAATAAGTGTTTGTATAGGTTCTTGCTGGGGAAACCGGAGGGAAGGAGACCACTGGGGAGACCTAGGCATAGATGTGTGGATAATATTAAGATGGATCTCCAGGAGGTGGGATGTGGGTATATGGACTGGATTGGGCTGGCCCAGGATAGAGACAGGTGGTGGACGCTTGTGACTGCAGTAATGAACCTTCGGGTTCCGTGAAATGCGGGGAATTTCTTGACTAGCTGCAAACCAATTAGGTTCTCAAGAAGGACTGTGCACCATGGAGTAAGTAAGTAAGTGTTTGTTGTTAAAATTGTAAGAAACACACACACACACTCTGTAAAAAAAATGCAAGTTTTTCGAATGTTAAATCTGAGTTTTTCGCAGCCGACGTTGATGTTTTCCTTATCACCAGAACGATACTAGATCGTTAAGATGCAGGTCTTCTGGAACGTGGCGCCATATTCTTTGGTAAACAGCGACTTTGGGAGTTACGTAGTGCCTCCATTCTCAGAGTCCAGAAGTTTATGACCCTGAAGATGGTGGTAGTAAACTCTCCGAAACGTCTGCAATTATTTGCCGTTGAACAAGGACTAACATCACAGAAGACATAAAAATTCAGTAACACCGTTGTGAGAGCCACAAATCTAGCATTATAATATTTTATTTTCAACATATTTTCCGGGAGAAATTGAAAAGAATTGTGTTAACACTTCAATAGGAAGCATTTTACCCACTTTACTCCTTCCCTACCCCATATAAACAGCCCATGTATGTTTTGTCTAACTGCTTAATAAGTATTTCATGTACAACCTGAAGATGGCCCTTAGCAAGCGCCGAAACATGTAGTTGTACCTTATGTAGAAAATACTTTATATTCTACCAATAAATATAGTTGTGTTAGACGAGTACACACACTCTGCATTAGTTAGACAAAGTATTTTATGACGTCTTAAGCTTTGTTACTTAGCAGGTCCCTACCCTGAGTCAAACCAATGTCTAACAGGCCGTACTAAATTTTCATAAGATTTAAGATTAGAGACTCCAACAACATGATATAAACTGCACTGTGCCCTCTGCAAACGAATCGTTCTTGGTTTATAATTTAGGCGTTTTCGTTTATTTGTAAGTGTATACAGACTCCAAAAAAGGAACGATTCATAAGTGTGACGAGAAAAGAAAGTAAAAAAAAAAAATTCTTGGTAATAAAATGTAGAATTATAGGAAAACAGTTATCGCGAAAACATTCAGAATTTAAGAAACGCAAACACACACACACACAATATTTATGCTGCGTCAGATGCTGTAAATTTAATATGTTTTTTTCTGCTTGTCACCAATCAAAGACAGAGATAAACAAAAAATAAACAGACTCCTATAAATTAGGAGGTAAATTTTAAAACTACAGGTTTTCTTTCGCTGAACCGGTCTAAAACGGCTGCAGAAATGTGCTCGGTCAATCATCTGCCTCTCTTCTTGATTGTTGTGTTCTCGTGGATGTTCCGTCTCTGTTGCAATAATGCTATCATCATATTCAATGTTTACGTGTAACGCTGTGTGAAATATAATTCCTAAAATTGAAGGAATAATTTGCTTTTCTTCCACTACATGGCAAATGGCGTGTGAAACGTGTTATGTTGTCATTCCTTCGAGGGTTTTGGCTCGATTCAGCGCAGGACAAATAAATGAGCCAATGATTATATAAGGTACAGACCAAAGTCTGGTCTCAGTAGTGGAAAGAAAAACGAACTTGATACACAACTTACTCTTAGTATATTTTCTCAACCTCTACATGTTTCGGGCGTATCTAGGATTCCAATCCAACCATGACAACAGGCGGTCATCTAAAAAGAATAATAAGAACCAATTGTTGTATATATACAGTTGTAACTCCTGATGATGGGCCTAGATACGACCGAAACATGTAGAGGCTGACGAAATATACTAAGAATAAGTTGCGCATCAAGTTGGTTTTTCTTTACACGATTACATTTGAGATGCACGGTCAACAAAACATATAATCTGGTCTCAAGTTTCACTGTTCTTGATGACCCTTGTCAGGAAAATGACTACAACTTCCAGTATTGAAACATATTGCAGCAGAATCTGTTCCTATAACATCGGCACAGTATCAGTTTTAATTACTAAGATGCGGTGATTCATAATAGCCGAAAATAAAAATTACCCGTATAATTAACCTGAAAATAACAAAAGGCGTAAGACGCACGTGTGGAATGTGTGTCCGAAATTCGGTATCAAACAGATGTAAATTTTCACTGCACTTGCTTTGAATTGAGCCCTTCACCCTTATCCTGCTAAAGTGGATAATGTGGTGAGCTAATAATGCCAGCAAATGGCAGATGGGATTTAACTCGGCGTTTAAAGAGTTAATTGCTTGTCTGAATTAAGTGAGCACCAAACTTGTGTCAGTAACAAGTGTTTTTTAAACTTGTGTTAGTTGCTGATTCACAAATTGGAGCTTCGATAACATATTTGAAATATGACGCTGATTTTGTGTACAATTATTTCAAAATCTGTCTCTGAAATAAATTAATTTTAACACTTGAACTATCTAGATTTGGGTCAAAATAAGTCACATATTCATGACCTCTGCACCGCGGGGTAATGCTGTTTAGTGTTATCGTGAAAACTTCTTATTTACACTAATGAATGTTTACTTTTCATGTCTTTATAGAAGAGTGAAGATCTGGGATGTACGGTGGTTCGTAGATTGAGAAGGACGTGGATAACAGCCGTCGTATTCGGATTTATTAACCCACCATTTATCGTCGGACACACAGTGACGCAGTTGGTTGAGGCACTGCGCTACAAGCCGGAAGGTCGCGGGTTCCATTGCTGGTCATTGGAATTTTTCATTGACATAAACCTACCGGCCGCACTGAGGCTCTGTGGTCGACTCAGACTCTAATAGAAACAAGTACCAGGAATATTTCCTGTGAGTAAAGGCGGCCGGTGCATAGGACTGACAACACTACCACATTCATGTGCCGACTCTCTAGAAATCCTAAGAGCCTCAAACTCCTAGAGCCCTAGGGGTTTGTCAAGGCCTGTAATGGAATTACTTTAATTTCATATTTTACCTTATTTATAGCGATCAACTTATATCGCCCGATCCTGTACATCCCACATCCTTTTTATGCCCTACACTGAATCGTTTTAGTTTACACGTGAGTCTGACGTTTCGGTGTAGCATTTCTCTGGAGAGGATGATAAAAAAAAAGCGGAAAACCTCAATCGGAGGTCTGGTGTAAGGGTGTAAGGGTTAATATTTTATTTCTGAAGTGTCCGATTGAAAAATCGAGTAATAATACTCAACCGCAACTTTTTTGTTTTACAAACATCAAAATAATTTTTCGGAAGGGAGAAAAATAATATGCGAATGGTAAATGTTATTACAAATGAATAAGTTTTAGGTAGACTACGGGGTCACATATATAGATGCACAGCTTCCTCTTTCCTGTTCGTTTTAACACACATTACCATCATCGACTTACTGCAAGCACGTCCTACTGTGTGCCTTAATTGTAAGGGTAAAAGTCTCTGTACAATCGTAGCCTGTTTACTTGACACGTAAATAAAACTTCATCCACTATCTAGGAGAACTTAACTCTTGCTGGACTTTTATTTCCTTCTGGTTTTCCAAACGAAATCTTGCACTTATTTCCCAATTTTACTACACGTGCTACACAAACAACTCATCTCATTCCCTTTGATTTAATTGTCTAAACAAAATTCCGTTAGGATATTTTCACTATGAAGTTTTCTCCTGCATCCGATTAATATCTGCATGCTTGCACTAGTAATTTCCTATGTGTTACTTTTCCAAATCCTGGCAGTGTTTCTAAGCAATCAGCGTAGAGCCATAGTACCATTTCTGACCAGAAGAATTAATATGGCAGATAAATTTTAGAAAGAACTCATAATACCAAACTCGACCGAATTTCGTTGACACTGCACCATGCTACGGAATGCACATTCAACCCCACATATAACGCCGTCCGGTGTAGGGCCACCATCATTTGGGCCATGAAAATCAGCGAACAGGAATTTCCTATACGATAGAATTTTGGTTTACCGCCACAAATTTCTATGACCAAAAAAAAAATGGAACAATATTGGGGCTTGCCTGTGAACAGTTTGAACCAAAGATTTGAAAGCATTCTCAGTAAGGTGAGAAGTACTTCATCTAAAATTGGTTGATCGTAGTCTATTGTCCAGATCACACGCTTCTCACAAAGCTGCTACGAGAAATGAAAAGTGTGGGTCACGATTCCTGCTGACTAAAACAGGGGCGATTAACTCTGATTTCAGGGCCGTCTGATGTACAGAATATTATGGCTGAAATTATAGTTTCAAACGGACTGCAAGATTCTTATGCGTATTGGACCGTGCATCATCTTGATATTTGAATAAAGGTTGACCAACTAGATGACACTTGCTTTATTATATATTGCTCAACATGTTTCAGACGTT
>Ga0123353_10006703_pt1 | contig 15410 bp, 11 predicted proteins | sample TergutLab28metaG_3_FD_92763 | JGI IMG/M metagenome (GOLD analysis project Ga0123353, IMG submission 92763) | Labiotermes labralis P3 segment gut microbial communities from Petit-Saut dam, French Guiana - Lab288 P3 | ecosystem: Host-associated > Arthropoda: Insects > Digestive system > Gut ... | reverse complement strand
GGAGCTTGGGGGAGCAAGTGAAACGACAAATCGTCCCACTGCCTTGTGATTGCATAGCCAGCTTATGCCTAATCCCCCAAGCTCCTTTGAAGGATCAGCGTAGCTGACACGACCGCAGGAAGCTGTCTGCTCGGCTGACTGAGGATGTTCCGCGGAACGGCTGAACGCTATGCTTTCACGCAGTCGTGTATCTATGCTTTTGGAGCGGAAATCGTTTTTGCACGAGCCGCCGCTTCTTTCCCCTCCACAGTTTTCACCCGCTTCACGCCCACATCCCTCTTCACCGCGCTGTACAGCCTGAATCCCCCGCTCAAATTATAAACCTCAAATCCGTTCTGCATCAGTATCCGCGCGGCGATATAACTGCGCATGCCGCTGTGGCAGTGGGCATACACCGGCTTTGCGGGGTCCAGCTCCCCCATTCGGTCCCGCAGGGAATCCACCGGGATGTTCACGAAGCCCTCGATGCGCCCCTGCCTGGCCTCATAGGGCGTGCGCACGTCCAGCAGCGTGACGCTGCCGTCCCTGGGCAAGGCGTCGATCTCGTCCCAATGGAAGTTCCTCACCTTGCCGGTGAGCACGTTCTCGATGGCAAACCCCGCCATGTTCACCGGGTCCTTCGCCGAGGAATAGGGCGGCGCATAGCACAGCTCCAGTCCGCACAGGTCATAGGCCGTCATCCCCGCCCGTATCGCCACGGCCAGCACGTCGCAGCGCTTGTCCACGCCGTCGAAGCCCACGACCTGCGCCCCGAGAATTTTTCCGCTTTTTCTCTCGAAAATAACTTTCATGGACATGGGCCTCGCGCCCGGATAATACCCCGCGTGGCCCGGCAGCCACAGAAACACCTTGTCGTAGTCCAGCCCCAGGCGCTTTGCGTTTTTTTCGTTGACGCCGGTGGCGGCCACCGTCATGTCAAACACTTTGAGTATCGCCGAGCCCTGGGCGCCCGTATAGTTTGAATCCCCGTCGCGGATGTTGTCCGCCGCGACGCGGGCCTGTTTGTTCGCGGGCCCCGCCAGGGGGATCATCGCCGCCTGCCCCGTGACGAAGTCCGTGACCTCCACGGCGTCGCCCACGGCGTAGATGTCCGGGTCGCTGCTGCGCATTTGCGCGTCGACGACAATGCCGCCCCGGGCGTTGAGCGCCAGCCCCGCGTCCCTGGCCAGCCCGCTTTCCGGCCGTACGCCTATGGCCAGGATGAGCATGTCCGCCTCCAGCGCGCCGTTTTGCAGCTGGAGGGTCAGGCCGTCGGCGCGTTCCGTGATTTTTTGCAGGCCATTGTTGAGATACAGCGCAACGCCCTTCTCCCACAGGTGCCCGTGCACGTCGCAGGCCATGTCCAGGTCCAGCGGGGCGATCACCTGGCCCGAAAGCTCGATGACGCTGACATCCAGCCCGGCCTCCTTCAGGTTCTCGGCCATCTCTATCCCGATGAAGCCCCCGCCCACCACCGCCGCGCTGCGGGGACCATCTTCCTCTATAAACGCCTTGATCTCATCGATATCGGCCACGTTGCGCACAGTGAACACGCGCCGGGAGTTTATCCCCTCGATGGGCGGCACAATGGGCGCGCCGCCGGGGGAGAGCACCAGCTTGTCGTAGCGTTCCGTGTAGATCATATCGCCGGCCTTCACCGCAACTGTCTTCGCCTCCCTGTCGATGGACAGCACCTCGCTTCGCACCCGCACGTCCACGTTGAAGCGCCGCTTGAAGCTCGCGGGGGTCTGCAAAAGCAGGTCCTCCCGGTCGGCAATGGCGCCGCCGACGTGGTAGGGCAGGCCGCAGTTGGCGAAGGAGATGTGCTCCCCCCGCTCGAACATGGTGATCTCGGCCCGCTCGTCCAGCCTGCGCAGCCGGGCCGCGGCCGTGGCGCCCCCGGCCACCCCGCCGACGATGACAATCTTGCTCATTGGGAGTCCCCTTTCACGGTGTCATACGGCCAGTCGATGATGCCGCCGAAGTCGTACACATTCGTGTATCCCATGGCCACCAGCACGCTTGCGGCGATTTCGCTCCTGCGCCCGCTGCGGCAATACACCAGGATCAGGGCGTCCTTGTCCGGCAGTTCCGCCGCCGCCCTTCCCGCGATCTCATATTCCGGGACCAGCGCCGCGCCATCGATATAGCCTTGCGCGTATTCCTCGTGCGTGCGGGTATCCACCAGGATGTATTCGCCTGTCTCCCGCATCATTTGATACGCCTCTTCGGCGGATATCCTCCGATACACCGCCCTGGGCGCGCCGCAGGCTGTCAGAGCCAAGAAACAGCACAGCATGGCAACGATAAGCCTTTTCATGGCGCCTCTCCTCCCTTGCTATGAATTTAAGTATACAGCACATTCCCTGCCCTGTCAAGATTTCCGTGATCCGCAGGCTTTTCCCCTTGCATTGTCACACTTCCCTGTGCTATAATAGCAGCGCAATGAAAGGGACGGAGGAATCCCATGGAAAAGCTGAAATTCAAAGAGCTGTTCGGCTATGGCATCGGCGGGTTCGGCGAGAGCATGAGCTTTGCCCTGGTCAACACCTATATCATGTTCTACTGCACGGAATCCCTGGGGATCTCGGCAGGCTACATGGCCGCGATGCTCTTTATCGCCCGCATTTTCGACGCCTTCAACGACCCCGTGATGGGGATGATCACCGAAAACACCCGCATGAAATGGGGCAAGCACCGTCCCTGGGTGCTCATCGGCGCGGCAACCAACGCGGTCATTCTTGTCTTTACCTTCAATCCCAGGCTGGCCATGGCCACGGACCCTAGGGTCTATATCCTCCTGTTCTGCGTGCTGCACGACATCACCTACACCATCATAGACGTGCCCTACTACGCCTACGCGGCCAATTTCCTGGACCCGGCTGAGCGCGACAAAATCTCCATGGTGCCCAGGATCGTCGGCGGCGTGGGCGGCTTTGCGATCCAGGCCATCGGGCTGGCGATCGTCATGGCGCTCAGCCCGAACAACCTGGGCCAGGGCTTTTTCAGGCTTTCGCTGATCATCGCGGTCATATTTGTATCGTTCGCCGCCGTGGCCGCCAAATCCATGAAAAACAGGTCCGTCGCCCAGCAGGAGAAAAAATTCACCCTCGCCGAAACCTTCCGGGCCCTGAAGGGCAACGACCAGCTCGTCGTTATTATCACTGTATTTGCCCTCGCCCAGATCGCCCCAACGCTGAGCAACTCGGTGGCGCTCTACTATTTCAAATATGTGTGGGGGGACCCCAAGGCCTACTCCGTGTTCATGATGGCCGCCGGCGCGGCCATGGGCGTCTCGCTGGTGGCCTATCCCTTCCTGGCGAAGAGATTCTCCCGCCACAGGATCTTCTCCACGGCGCTGGCTCTGTCCATCGCCGGGTTTGCCGTGATGTTCCTGTCCGTCAACATCGCCCGGAACATCTACGCCCTGCTGCCCGGCGTGCTGCTGGGGCTGTGCGGCTTCGGCTGCGTGGCGGTGCTCAACACGGTCTTTCTTGTGGACGTGGTGGAATACGGCGAATGGAAGCAGGGCTACCGCAGCGAGAGCATCGCCTTCGCCATGCTCACGTTCCTGGGCAAGTTTGCGGGCGCCGTCGCCGCGGTGGTCGTGGGCCTGGGGCTGCAACTGGTGGGCTATGTGTCCACCACGGAGGACATCATGGGCACCTTCGAGGCGGCCGCCGCCATCGTCAGCCAGCCGGCGGGCGTCGTCCCCGCGCTGAACATCATGATGTTCGCCCTGCCGCCCCTGCTGGTGGGCGCCGCGCTGCTGCTCTACCTGAAAAAATATAAGCTGCGCGGGGCCTTCATGGAGCGGGTCACGCAGGAGCTGCAAGCAAAAAGAAGTTTATAGGAAGCCATATATGGGGGAACGACAGTTTTTTCGCGTTGGAAGGTGTATAATACAAAACCGCAACAGAAAATAAATTTCCATTGCGGCCGGTATCACAAGGCCCCTGCCCTGCATTTTATAACATCGAAAACGCGGCCGTCACCCCGGCGAACACAAGCGCCACGGTGGAGGAAAGCGTGATCAATATGTTGAAGGAGGGTCCCGCGGCGTCCTTGAAGGGGTCGCCGATGGTGTCGCCGATCACGGCGGACTTGTGGTTTTCGCTTCCCTTGCCGCCGATTTGGCCGCCCTCGATGTGCTTTTTCGCGTTGTCCCACGCGCCGCCGGAGTTGAGCATGAAGACCGCCATCACGAAGCCGGTCACCGTGACCCCCGCCAACAGCCCCACGACCCCCGCCGCGCCCAGGAACAGGCCCGTCAGAACAGGGGAGACGATGGCCAGCAGGGAAGGCGCGACCATCTCCTTCTGCGCGCTTTTGGCGCACAGGTCCACGCAGGAGGCGTAATCCGGGGAGGCCGTGCCCTCCATCAGGCCCACAATCTCCCGGAACTGCCGCCGGACCTCCTTGACGATGCTGCTGGCCGCGCGCTGCACGGCGGACATGGTGAAGGCGGAAAAGACGAAGGCCAGCGCCGCCCCGAGGAACAGGCCCACCAGGACGGGCGGATTGGTAATCTCCAGGTTCAGGCTCTTCGGCGCGGGCAATGCCGCCAGTTTTTCCCTTGCCAAATTTACGTAGGCCACCAGGAGCGCCAGCGCCGTAAAGGCTGTGGAACCAATGGAAAAGCCCTTCCCGGTGGCTGCCGTGGTGTTCCCCAGGGCATCCAGGGCGTCCGTGCGCTCCCGGACTTCCTTGGGCAGGCCGGCCATTTCCGCGATGCCGCCGGCGTTGTCCGCCACGGGGCCGAAGGCGTCGGTGGCAAGGATGATCGCGTTCGTAGCGAGCAGGGCTACGGCGGCAAGGCCGATGCCGTAAAGCCCGGCGTTGTAGTCGGCATGGCCGCCGGAGGCGAAAAAGCTGGCGATGACGGCGAAGGATATGGACAGGATCGGCGCCGCGGTGGATTTCATCCCCAGGGAAAGCCCGCCGATGATCAGCGTTGCGGTGCCGGTTTCGCTGGACCTGGCCAGGGCACGAGTGGGCTTGTGGGCGTCGGAAGTGTAGTATTCTGTGGAATGGCTGATCGCAAAGCCGGTGACAATCCCGATCACCACTGTGACGAATATCCCCAGGGCGTTTTGCGCCATGGCGGCGGAGCCCGATGCTTTCGCGATAAAGAAGGTCAGCGGCAGGGTGGCAACCGCCGTCAAACCTCCCGCCAGGTAGACGCCCCTGTGCAGGCATTTCAGAAGCGATTTCTGATCCGCGCTCTCCTTTGTCCTTACTAAAAATGTCCCGATGACCGAAGCGACCACGCCGACAACGGGTATCAGGATCGGCAGAAGCAGGCCGGCGGAGCCATACCCCGCGAAATAGCCGATGGCTAGGGTCGCCAAGATGGCGTGGGTGACGGCCTCGTAGAGATCGGCGCCCATGCCCGCCACGTCGCCCACATTGTCCCCCACGTTGTCGGCGATGACGGCCGGGTTCCTGGGGTCGTCCTCGGGTATGCCGGCCTCCACCTTGCCCACGAGGTCCGCGCCCACGTCGGCCGCCTTGGTGAAGATGCCGCCGCCGACCCGGGCGAACATGGCCATGGAGGCTATGCCCATGCCGAAGGTGACCATGGACTGGGCGACCTCGGCGGTGTCGGCCTTGAACACGTAGGTGAGCAGCAGGTACCATGTCGTGATGTCAAGCAGCCCCAGCCCGTTGACGATGAAGCCCATCACGGAGCCCGAGGAAAAAGCCACGCGCAGCGCCTTGTTGAGGCCCTCCCCCGCGGCGTTGGCGGTGCGGGCGTTGGCGTGGACGGCGACTTTCATGCCGATGAAGCCGGAAAAGCCCGTAAAAAAACCGCCTGTGAGGAACGCGAAGGGCACATATCTGTTGACAAAGCCGAAAGATGAAAGCGCCAGCAGAAGAATGAACATGCCAGCGAAAAACAGCAGCACGGTTTTGTATTGGCGTTTCAGGAAAGCGTTCGCGCCGGTGCGGATGGCGGAGGCGATTTTCACCATGGCCGCGTTTCCCTCGGCGTAGGCAAACAGCTTGCGTACCTGCAAAACGGCGAACACCAGCGCCACGGCCGCGCCGACATAACCAAGCAGGAACAAATTTTCGATCATATAAAGCCTCCTTTGTGCATTTCAACAATAATATCACAAATTGGGAAACAGATCAAGCCCTTTTTTACGAAAAACACCGCTCATAGAGCGGCAACTCCGGCCATACGCTTACATATCGAAAGGAGAAGCACCCATGAAACAGGCAATCAAGCACGCACTGGCAATCCTCCTGGCAACCCTCCTGGTCCTGGGCGTCAGCACGGCGGCGAGCGCGGCCGCCGGCCCGCCCAAACAGCGCGGCGCGGCGGCGGCGTTCTTCCAGGCGGCAGGGGGCACGGCCACGATCACAACGCAGCCTGCCGACACCACCTTCGAGATCTATTCCCAGGACCCCAACCTGAGCGGCATGGTCCTGGAGGTCGACGGCGGGGCATTCGCCGCCCCCGAAACCATCGTCTATGACGATGTGGCCAACGACTTCACCTTGGGCCCCGGCAAAATCCTCTGGTACTTCATGGTGTGGCCCAACGACACCGAAGCCTGGTGGCAGGTGGGGCCCAACGATGCCACGCTGTACGTCAGCGCGGCGCAGTGCGCCACCTTCCATGTGATGGAGGTCGCCGACGGCGTGGAGTACGGCTACTACGACTTTGACGACGTTTTCTCGGCGGAGGTTCCCATCACGGTCACCGGCGTCGTTTACGACCAGTTCCCCTATGCCGCCGCCGCGCAGCTGACGCTGGATGTCCCCGCCACGGCCCTGATCCCCGCCACGGATCCCTTTACCGGGAATACCTCCGGCGTGTGGTTCAAATTTACCGCGCCGGCCGACGGCCACTACCGCATCCAGTCCGACGGCGGCCGCTTCCCGGAATACTGGTACGACCAGGACGGCAATTACCGCGACTTCCCTCCCATCGACCCCTTCGGCACCCTGTATAGCCAGGACGGGGCCTTCCTGGACTGGGACGACGATTTCGCGGGGAGCCTCAACTTCCTGATGTTCTTCTCCCTCAAGCGGGGCGAAAGCGTCTACCTGTTCGCCGAGCTGTACTGGTTCAACGAGGCGCCCGTGAGCTACACGGTGACGGTCACCGCCTACGAGCCCGGCACGCTGGCGTTGACGGAAACCGAGATCACCGTGAACTATCACGACTACATCAACCTGTACGAGCTGCTGGAGGACATGGACTACAACAACCTGCGCATAAAGAACAGCGGGGGCATCGTGGCGCAGATCGCGGTTGACGCCCTGGTCGCCATTGAACGCGGCACGGCCACCGTCACGCTGCAAACAGACGACGGCAGGACCGCCGCGCTGAAGGTCACGGTGAAATATTCCTTCCGGCAGTGGCTGTGCGTCATCTTCCTGGGGGGCTGGGCCTGGATAAAATACACCGGCTTTGGCCCGTTCGACCTGCGGGGCGAGATACAGCGCCTGCGGGATTACGGGATCAACTACGCCCTGTACGAGCTGTTCGTCTACGGCTGGGGGTGGCCGGCCTGGCTGTTCAGCTGGTTGATCTAGCGAACGCCGTGCGCCGCCAGCTTCCTCTTTCCCAGCGGATACGCGAAGGCCAGCAGCGCGAACATGGCAAGCGCCGCCAGCGCGGGCACCAGGGTGGCCATCCTGTAGACCCCGGCGGCCACGGCCCGGGTCTGGGTCACGCCCACGGTGGAGGTCTCGTAGCCCACGGCCTTCATCAGCAGCGCGCCGCCGCCGCCAGCCGCGGCGTGGCCCAGCTTGCGCACGAAGTTGTTGATGGAATACACCGTGCCCTCCTCCCGCTCCCTGTATCTGCGCGTGCAGCGCCGTCACCTTGGCGAAGACGTCCGGGTACATTTCGCGTAGAGCTGGGCTGGGAAGCGCCGAACACGGCCCCGGAGTAGCGGCGCAGGTTCATCGCCTGGTTGGCGAAGGTGCGCGTGGCCCACGCCGGAGTATTCGCAGGAGTTGCGCAGGGCCGGAATCATGTCCGCCCGAATTCGGCGGCGGCAAAGAGATGGTCGAACATCCCCGGTCCCTCCCGCTCACTTTATTTTAGGTATCTCTCGCAAAACCCTTTGATCGCGCCGAAGTACAGCGCCTCCTGATACTGCGACTCGCCGTGCCCCGCGCCCCGCGCCACCAGCATCTCCTTCTCGCAGGGGCAGGCGTCGTAAGCTTCCCGCAGCATCCGGAAGGGCACGATGTTGTCCGCGTCGCCGTGAATGAACAGGGTGGGCGTCCTGGATTTCTTCAGCTGCTCCACAGCGGAGGCCTCCCTGATGGAGAACCCCGCGCGCAGGCGCGCCACGGCGTCCAGGGCGTGGAGCAGGGGCTTGGCGGCGAGGCCCAGGCGCAGGAACTCCCGTGCCTGGTGCTCGTATTCGTCCCAGAGGGAGGTGAAGCCGCAGTCCTCCACGGCGCAGGCCACGTTATCCGGCAGGGGCTCGCCCAGGGCCATCATCACCGCCGCGCCGCCCATGGAGCCCCCGTAGAGAACGATCCGCGGGCTGCCGTATTCCCGCACGAGATATTCCGCCCAGGCCGCGATGTCCAGGCGGTCCAGCCAGCCCATGCTGAGGGTTTCGCAGGCGCTGTCCCCGTGCCCGCGCAGGTGCGGCAGCAGCGCGTTCCATCCCCACCCCTGGAACCGCTGCACCACGGTGCTCAGGTCCCGGGGGCAGCTGGAAAACCCGTGCATGCAAATGACCCATATGTCCGTCTGTCCTTCCTGTAAAAACACGTCGGCGAGGATGCGGTCGCCCCGGGGGGAGGCCGTGTCCGCCACCTGTGATTTATGCTCCACGTACCACCTGACGGCCTCCTGCAATTCGGGCGAAGGCGCGGCGCCGTGGCTCTCCTCCATCTTCGCGAGCTTTTTCGCCAGCCGGATCAACCCATTGCTCTTCGGCGGCGGCGTGGGCCTCCCCGCGAGGATGTCCCGCGTGGAAAGGCCGCCGGTACCGGTCAGGGCGGCTTTCCGGGTCAGCAGCTGGCTGTAGAGGGCATTGCCGAGGCCCAGCCAGGCCGCGCCGGCCCCCAGGGCGATCCCCGCGGCGGCGAGCAGCGTTCGGTTTGTCGTGGTCATAGCTTGCCCTCCTGTTTCATTCGTTCCGCCTGCGCCGGCAGGCCCGGGCGCTGCGCCTTACGCCGCAAAGCCCTCCAGCAAAAGCGTCTCAAGTATGATTGCAATGGATTTGAGCGTTTTTTCAATGCGTCCCGGGTCGTCGCCGCGGATGTAGTCAAGCGTATCCTTCGCGGAGTGCATGTAATCCCAGGTAATCCCGCTTCCGTCAGGCATGTCCACGATAGAATCCATGTATACCGAAAAAAAGGTCACGCAGGACACGCCGTTGCGCAAGAAATCCCTGTGGTCGCTCAACTCCACCAGGCCTTCGTATATCGTTCCCTGGTGAATATCGAGCCCTGAATTCCTGATCAGCTCGTTTGCTCTCGACGTATAAATATCGTCTATAAATTCCGGCGCCCCATTCAGGCTTTTCAGCCTGCCGCTGTATGCGTTCAGGCCGGGCGCATCGAGCAGCACGTCCAAATTCACCATGAGCAGGATATTCTCCTTTTCATCGTCCGTCAGCGATTCCACATACTCCATGGACCCCTGGCAAAGCCCTACTTCCTCGCCCCCGAAGAACGCGTAACGGATCGTGTAGGGCGTCCGCACCCCGAACATCCTTTCCGCGCTTTCAAGCACGGCGGCGATGCCGGCGCCGTTATCGCTTATGCCGCCGTTATCCACCGAGTCAATATGGCAGCCCACCACGATAACTTTGTCGCTGTCCCCCTTTTTGGTCACAATAATGTTTTGGCTGTAGCCAAGCCATTTCCCGCCTCTGTAACGCTCCTGCGTCGCGTTATCGCGAAACCAGTTTGCAGCCATTTCCGAATACGCTGTCGGCTCGAAGCGCTGCACCTCTATGTCGGCGTCGCTGTATCCGGCGTTTTTCAGCGCGGCGATGATATATTCCGCCATTTCATAGTCTTTTTGCGTGAAGCAAATGCGCCCCGCAAAGTCTTTGGCTATATCCAGCAGATACCCATAGGCCAATTCGCCATACGCGCCGCCGGGGGCCTCGCCTAGGCTTTCGCTGATGTTCTCGCTGAGGTTCTCGCTGACGGATACAACCTCCGGCACAGGGGGCAAAGGCGCCGCGCAGGAGCAAAGAACACACGCTGCCATAAGGAACGCCATTGTCAAAGCAAGCAGTTTTTTCATGGGAAATGTCCTTTCTAATATATATGTTACCCGGTTCACGCAAATCGCTCCTCATACGCCCGCAGCCATCGCGCCACGGCCAACGCGTCATATTCCTCCGGGATGCTCTCAATGGCTGCCCCCAGCTTCCCGCCTTTGGCGGCGGCGCCCGCCAGCTTTAGCAGCAGCGGCAGGTGGTCCAGGTTGCGCCCCAGCAGCGTCATGGCCACCTTCGGGCCGTCGATGTTGTCTATCGAGATGATCCCGCGCTTGAACATCGCGTCAACCTGTCTCGGGCGCAGGGTCAGCACCGCGCCGGTCAGCATCTCCGAGGCCCCGCGCTCCTTGGCGTCTTTTGTGCCGAAGCCCGTCAGGGCGGGCGGCTTTTCGGTGAAGGTCCTAACCTGGTACTTCCACAGCTTCTCCACGCCGAAGTCCCCGCGGCAGTGCTCCAGCAGCACGTCGGCCAGCAGTTTCCCCTGGTCTATGGCGGAGCAAATGCCGGAGCCGCAGAAGGGGTCGGCCATATAGGCGCTGTCCCCCACGGCGGCATAGCCGTTGGCCACCATCATCCCCAGGGGGCGGCGCAGGGGTATCGTCGCGAACCCGCCGCGCAGGCGCTTGCGGCCCAGCAGGGGCTCGAACCCTCGCAAATCCTCCAGCGCGCCGTCGATGTCCGCCTGGGCCAGCGGCTTGCCCACCTGCCCGATGAGGACATCCATGGAATCCCGGTACGCGATCACCCAGGAGATCCCCTTGCGCCCCTGGTGCCCCAGGATCGTCTTGTACGGGTATTGCGGGCCGGGGCCGGGCAGGCGCTCCAGGTAGCCGCGCCAGACGTGGAACAGCTGCTTGGGTTTCAGCCGCACGGGGAACAGGATTTCTTCCGGCATGTTTTCGCGCAGGGCGGAAAGCCCTCCCGCCGCGTCGATGACCATGTCGGCAGGCAGTTCCCGCCGCGCGCCGTTCTCCCGGATCATCAGGCCGCGCACCCGGCTGCCGTCGACCAGGGGCCCGGTGACTTCCGCCTCAAACAGGAAGTCCACGCCGGCCCCGCGGCAATCGGCTGCCATGTGGGCCAGCAATTCCCGCCGCTCATAGTTCGCCTCCATCGTGGCGAACTCGTCGGGCGGCAGCTTGGGCCAGCGCTTGCCCGGCCCAAACAGCGTATTGTTCCAGGGCTGCACCTTGCCGCTTTCCGGCAGGGCGCGAAAGCCGTTGCGCCCCAGCGCCCCGTATTCGAAGACATCCATCCAGTCATGGCCCAGCGCCGCCTCGCGCTGCCGCTCCACCACCGTGACGCGCCGCCCCGCCCGGGCCAGGTGCAGCGCCGCGCAAAGGCCGCCGTGCCCCGCGCCCGCAACCAGAACCTCTACCATACGAACCCTCCTGTTTTTCCGCATTATAACACAGATTCCCGCCATGCGCAATCTATTTTGCGTCTGATCGCGCCGCCCAGGCAAAAATAACCCGCAATCCAAAGGGATTGCGGGCGGTCTCGTATGCTCTCTACGGTTGCTTTTCTTTGTGATAGGCCCTGACCCAAAGCAGCAGGAACGCAAGCTGAACTAGGAACAGCCCCGCCAATACGACATACAATGTGCGCAACGTGCCCAAAACAGGGGACAAATCCAAGATGGAGGACGCGATTTGCGGCCCTGCCAAGGCCGCGACCGCCCAGGCGGTGAGCATGAACCCCTGAATGGTGGCCAATTGTTTCATGCCATAGCTCTGCGCCAGGATGTTCGGCAAACAGGAAAACCCGCAGCCGAAGAAAAATTGAATCACAAATATGGTCATGAACGCCAGCGCCAGTATGGGGGGCGCCACCAGGAACGCGGCCCCGCAAACCACCAGCGAGGCGATGGTCATCACATAGTAGGGAAGGTGCTTTTTTGTTGTATTGTCCTGCAACGAAGCGGTAATCAACCGCCCCAGCAGGTTCGACGTCGCGTTGACGGTGCAAAACAGCACGATCAACGTTCTGTTGGCCCCGGCCTCAAGGCCAAGCATGATATATATCTGCTGCTCATGGCTGATCAGCGCCAACCCGGCCGCGATGTTCAGGAAAAGCACGGCCCATAGGAATATGAATTTCTTGTTCAAAACGACTTCCTTTGCCGAATAGGTTTTCATCGCCGCCTCGGCCGGTTTCAATTCGGGCCTGTCAATCGTTAAAAAGGCGGCAAAGCACAGCACGCCATACAGAGCCGTCAAGATATAAAACACGGTATACACCGGAAAATTGGACAACAACACCCCGATGATGGGATTTCCCACAAGCCCGGCCAGGCCAAAGGCGGCGATCGCCAATCCCGCCGCGAACCCCCTCCTGTCGTCGAACCACATCATCAGCGTCTTCACCGGCGCGAGGTACCCGAGCCCCAAGCCGATCCCCTGCACAGGGCCGAACCCGATGACGGCCATTGCCGGGCTCCCTGCATGGACCCCGATCCCGGTGATCAGCCAGCCCGCCGTGAAGAACACGAACGTGTAAAGCGACGCCTTTTTCACGCTTCGTTCCACAAGCTTGCCACCGAACGCCGCTGTCATCCCCAGGAAAAACAGCGCCAGCATAAAGCACAACGTGAGTACCTGCGGCGTAAAGGCCGGGTGCAGCGCCTCGATGTCCTCCCTGAACAAGGTCCAGCAATACACCGACCCTGTGGAAAAGCTCATCAGAGCCATGGGAATCAGGCCGCTAATCCATTTGTTTTTCTTCATAAACTCCTCCCCGCAACATAAATCTGCCGCGCCCCCGGCGCGGAAAAACAAAGTCGCGCACCAGCAAAGCCAAGTGCGCGAACGATAAGCGGCGGCGCGCCGCTGGAGCTTCCAAGCAGATTCGAACTGCTGCCATGCCAAGGATTTCTCGATTCCGTCCTCCTATGCATAGGATACCACGAAATTACCGTGAAGTCAAGAAAATCATTTCCATAACTAATTTATTCCAACTTAACTATCGCAAATCTCGCCCCTGCTGCTTTACGGCGCCCGCCAGGTTGGCAAGACCTATATCAAGCCAAGGCGGCCCGGGTTATGAATGGACCCGGCATCGCTGCACTGTGTTGCTGAGCGCTCATGCTCAATCAAAAATTTGCCATAATCCTTGACAAACGAGTTAAAACAGGCTATACTAATCTCGCAGTTACTAACTCTACAATTAGTAATCGGAGGATAAGCAATGTTTGTCGCGAGAAGCCAGGAATTACAGAGCCTGCAAAAACTCTGCGCAAAAAAAAGCTTTCAGTTCGCGGTGCTCTATGGCCGGCGCCGGGTCGGAAAGACCACGCTGATCAATGAGTTCTGCAAGGGCAAGAAGGCCATCTACTTCGTTGCGGTGCAGTCCACGATGAAGGAAAACCTGGAGGTCCTGTCCGCGCAGATTTTGTCCGTGCTGGCCCCCAACGCGCCGCGCAACCCCTTCGGCTCCTTCCGCGAAGCCCTTGACTACGTCTTCGCGATGGCCGGGCGGGAGCGCTTCGTGTTCGCCATCGACGAATACCCCTACCTTGCCGAAAGCGACGCCTCGGTTTCTTCCATTTTGCAGGCTGCGATTGACAAGCACCAGGCGGGCAGCAAGCTGTTTTTGCTGCTGTGCGGGTCGAGCATGTCCTTCATGGAGCGGCAGGTGCTCAGCAGCAAGAGCCCGCTGTACGGCCGCCGCACGGCGCAATTCAAGCTGCTGCCCTTCGACTACCTGGACAGCGCGCAGATGCTGCCCGGGTTTAACCGCGAGGAGCAGCTGGCGCTCTACGGCGTCACCGGCGGCGTGCCGGAATACCTCGCCCGGGTGGACAACCATCTCTCGCTGCGGGAAAACGTGCGGGAGCTCTTTTTTGACCCCGCCGGCCGCCTGTTCGAGGAGCCATCGAACCTGCTCAAGCAGGAGCTCAAAATGCCGCAGACCTACAATGGGATCATCACGGCGATTGCCCAGGGCCGCAGCAGGCTCAACGAGATCGCCACAAAGGTGGACATCCCCACAAGCCAGTGCAGCAAAATGCTGGGCACGCTCATCAGCTTAGGGTTGGTGCGCAAGGAAATCCCCGTGACCGAGCAGCGCTCCAAAAAGACGCTTTACCTGCTGGACGACCAGATGTTTATCTTCTGGCACCGCTTCGTGCTGCCGGACCTGAGCCGCATCACCATGGGCCTGGGCGAAACGGTCTGCGGCGAGGTGTTCGCCGGGCCGCTGCAGAGCCACATGGGCTATGCCTTTGAGCAGTGCGCCAGGCAATATATGTGGCGTGCGCTGAAGGCGCAGCGTTCGCCGGTCTCGTTCCAGAAAATTGGCCGCTGGTGGGGCGCGAACCCGAAGGAGCGCCGCGGGGAGGAGATTGACTTCATCGCGTTTTCTAAAGAGACGGCGCTTTTCGGCGGGTGCAAGTGGCGCGGCGAACGCGTGGGCGAAGACGTGCTGGCGGACTTGATCCGCAAGTCGGAGCTGTTTCCTCAGTTTCGGCATAAAGAGTACGCGCTGTTCTCGAAGAGCGGGTTTTCGCAGGCCCTGCGAGGCAGGGAGGGCTTGCTCCTGGTCGGGACAGAGGAAATGTTTGAGGTGATGGGGTAAGCACGATAGAGGTTGACACGATACCGAGGGTTTCGGGCCGAAAAGGTTCGAATCCCTTGCTCTCCGCCACGCAGAAAGCCTTGTATATCAAGGTTTTCTCGCTTTTGCGCCAAAACCCCGCTATCGGACTGCCCGCCATCGGTTGCCCCTAGCGCATCCAGCTATTAAGGACAACGACAGATACGGCTTGAGCCTTACATTTATTCCCATTGCACAGGCTGAAATTTCCGCGTGTTAGGAGAGCAAAGTCCTCTAACTGTCAAGCGCTAAATAACATCGCGCCAACGCAGGCGAAAAGCTGACTTTCGAATTGACTTCCTCGAGATGCCTGGCTATAATCATTAAAGCAGGTCGAAGGTTTGCGATCGCCTCCTCAAGGCAGCGATGATACTCACAATCCCCTCTTTTCACTTTCTTTCTCGGGAAACCCTCCGGCTCCGGGACCGGGCCGGAGGGGAGTGCCCGAAGGGCAAAACACAAGCAAAGCCAAGATATTGAATTATAATGAGAGCTCGGGATTGGACGCAAGAAAAAGCTGAGAAGAAAGAAAGTAAAGAAAAAAGAAAGAAGGTGAATCCATGGATTACGCGAATCAGCACATGAACACGCAGCAGCACCCATATGCCCCGCACCCTT
>Ga0123353_10006702_pt1 | contig 15413 bp, 15 predicted proteins | sample TergutLab28metaG_3_FD_92763 | JGI IMG/M metagenome (GOLD analysis project Ga0123353, IMG submission 92763) | Labiotermes labralis P3 segment gut microbial communities from Petit-Saut dam, French Guiana - Lab288 P3 | ecosystem: Host-associated > Arthropoda: Insects > Digestive system > Gut ... | reverse complement strand
GCAAAAACGCGAAGAAACAATTCGCTATTTTGCCCATTTTTAACAATTTGCCAGTGCGGAGTCAAAATAGGAAAGGCAATATGTGAAAATAGGCAAAGAAAAAGGAGAAAATAGACAGTTACGTACCATCCCTTTTGCATTGCTAAATGTCTTGCTTGTTGAACGTCAACGGTACTTTCATAAAATGTTTTCATAAACGCCGTGAGGTCGTCTTTAGAGACAATATCCGTGTCAGGGTAGTTTTTTGCTAATCGAACAAGAACAAGGGCATCTTTTATGTATTTGTCCTTCTTTTTCAGTGCTGGCAACGTGACCCCTTTGTCAGCAAAATATCTTGCATGGTATTCCGCAAGGATATTGTAAATGGATAGGATTTCATCATCGGTCATTCCGTTCGCGTATTCTCTCAAAAGCATTCAGTTTTCATCCGTAATATACCGCAAAACGAACAAACGTCAAGCGCAGTTTCGCAATCTTACGACCCGCGGCTCTGTTGATTTTCTGTTAGCGTTCGGTTAACACTTTCAGCACAAATGCGAGAATCTTATCCGGCTCAGACTCGCGGGAGAGGCGGTGTGTCATGGGGATGTAGCCTTTGCGGTCGTCGGTGGTGCGAAGTTCTAATCCTTGCTGTTTGAGTTTTTCGCGCAACTGGTCGATCAACTTTTGCGAGACGTATTCTAGGACGACATAACCGCTGTCGTTGACGAGACCCGATTCGAGTTTGATCGTCCGTATGCGGTAGCCATGTGCCAAGACTCGTATCTGCGAGTGGATCAATAATCGCTTTACTTCCGGCGGCGGATTTCCAAAACGGTCGAGCATTTCGGTGCGCAGGTCGGCACTCTCTTCGAGTGCTGCCACTCTTGTTAAACGCCGGTAGAGGTCGATCTTGATTCGCTGATCCGTGACGTATGACATCGGAATCAACGCCGCGCCCGGCAAGTCGAGTTCCACGTCAATCACCGTTCGCGGCGGCAAACGTTTAAGCGTTCGCACCGCCGTTTCCAAAAATTGGCAGTACATTTCATAGCCGACCGTTGCAATATGTCCGCTCTGTTGCGTTCCCAAAATGTTACCCGCTCCGCGAATTTCGAGGTCGCGCATCGCCAAGTGAAAACCGCTGCCGAGATGAGCGTATTCCTCAATCGCCCGCAACCGCTTCATCGCCGTCGAATTGACCGACTGCGTGCGCGACAGCAGCAGATAGCAGTACGCCTGATGCTTGTACCGCCCGACGCGACCACGCAGTTGATGCAAGTCCGCCAGTCCATAGTTGCTCGCCTCGTCAATGAACATCGTGTTCGCATTCGGAATATCCAGTCCGCTCTCGATAATCGTCGTGCTGATGAGCATATCAAATTCGTGATGCACGAACGCTCGCATCACTTCTTCCAGTTCGCCATCGGGCATCTGTGCGTGTCCGATGCCAATGCGACACTCCGGCACAATCTGCTGCAACCGCTGGGCGATTTCTTCAATGTCATAGACGCGATTATGCACAAAATAAATCTGTCCGCCGCGCTCGAGTTCTCGCATAATCGCATGGCGAATCACCTCTTCGTTGAACCGAATGACTCGTGTTTCGACGGCAAGTCGATTTTCCGGCGGCGTTTCCAAGTTGGATATTTCACGAATGCCCAGCAGCGAAAAATGGAGCGTGCGCGGGATCGGCGTGGCGGTCATCGTCAGCACGTCCACCGAGTCGCGTAGCATTTTGAGCCGCTCTTTGTGCGACACGCCAAAGCGTTGTTCTTCGTCAATCACCACGAGACCGAGATTGTGAAAGCGAATGTCGCTCGAAACAATGCGGTGCGTGCCGATGACAATGTCGATGCTTCCCGCCGCAAGTTTTTCGGCAATCAGCGTTTGCTCTTGCTTCGTTTGAAAGCGAGACATTGCCGCGACGGTGACGGGAAACTCTCGCATCCGTTCGGCAAATGTTCGGGCGTGCTGTTCGGCGAGGATCGTGGTCGGGACGAGGACGGCAACTTGATAACCCGCATCGACCGCTTTGAACGCAGCACGAATCGCCACTTCAGTTTTGCCGAATCCGACATCGCCGCAGAGCAGCCTGTCCATCGGGCGAGCGAGTTCCATATCCTGCTTGACCGCTGCGATGGCGAGGAGTTGATCGTTGGTTTCGCAGAACGGAAAGGAGTTGTCGAACTCTTGCTGCCAATCGGAGTCGGGGGGAAACGCAATGCCGGGCTGTGCTTCCCGCCGCGCTTGCAGAGCGATCATCTCTTCGGCAAGATCGAAGACCGCCTCTTGCACCGCTTTCTTGTGCCGCATCCAAAGTTGTCCGCCGATCTTCGCTAACTTCGGTTTGTACTTGTTCCCCGCAACATATTTTTGCACGAGACCGATTTTGGAAATCGGGACGTACAGAGCCTGCGTATCGGCGAATTCGAGATGCAGATGTTCTTCTTCCTGCTGCCCTTTCGTGAGGAGTTGAATCCCTTTGAAGCGAGCAATGCCGTGCGCGATATGCACGACAAGATCGCCCGGTTTGAGATCGAGAAAGGAGTCGATCACCTGCGACAACTGCCGCCGCTTCGCCCGGTGCTGCCGGACGAAGTTGTGGATTTCAAAGAGTTCGGGAGCGGAGAGAATTAAACAGCGTGCGGTACTCCGCACACCATTTGTCCCCTCTCCCTCTGGGAGAGGGTTAGGGTGAGGGCTGGTGGCACTATGTAAAAATAACTCAAACCCACCCGAAAGATTCCCTTTCACAAACGTCAATCGTCCGCCAAGATGCCCCAACACTTCCGTCAGCCGAGCAATCTCCGCATCGGTCGGACAGAAGATGACGATAGCGGTGTTCGGATTGACCTGTTCGAGTTCCCGCTTCACGGTATCAAGCGTCCCGCGAAATCGTTCGACCGACGCAACGGGCATAGCCACATGAAATTTCTCGACACCTTCCCCCATCGACGAAAACGTCGCCGTCGGATGCCGAAGAATCCGCTGCATGATTTCCTGCCGGGAGAATTGTTGGGCTGCGTTTTGCATGCGGGGAATTATACCACAGGATGCACATGAGCCGGTACTCCACACCGTTTAGTCGCCAGCGGATTTCGTCAATAGTGATTTGAGACTTTCATCAGTCACACCGTAAATATAGTGAGGACGGATTACTCGTCCTTCTGCGAAATTTTTTAGAAATTGGATACGCCCATCAGCAAAGCCAACGTTCGCGCCGCCGAGATGATTACTGCCAATGCCGAGAAGATGCCGATTGATTCCTTCGCCAGCAGTGTCGAAACGAATTTCATTGTTCGGGTCCATCCAATTAATGGGGACAATGCGTTCCACAATGAGAATCGTACTCCACGATCCATCTGAGATGTCGCTAGAGGCAGTCGTCTCCGCGCCGGGAAAAAGCGTCTCGTTTCCAATGACCACAGAGTAATTGCAATTACCTGTGTAATGAACGCCACGATGAAAGATTGCCGTACTCGACGGACAGCGGTAATGCGAAATCCGTGCATGATGAAACTGCCGGTTGTATTCACTGTCCCAAGGTTCGTCGAGTCGGATTTTCTTGTACAGTTCATTTTGTTCGAGATATGGTAATAACAGCACCCGCCAACTGTGGAGCGGCTTGCCATTTTCATCGACGGTATATGCTGGTGGAAACGAACCGTGTTGATCGTGATAATTGTAAAACGCTAAAGTTAACTGTTTACAAAGACTGCTACAGTGTATTCGCCGTGCCGCTTCACGGGCGGCTTGGACGGCTGGAAGAAGCAGTGCAAAAAGACACGAAATAAAAAGTAGCCAAGTCAATATCCTCAAATGCGTTTGAAACAGCAATGGTTTTCCCGGCTCATACGCCGCAATCTTTCGTGCTGAAAACAAGATGAGTAGCACGAGCAACAGTGCAAACCAGCCAAGGAGTGCCAGAGCAACAAGGTGGTTTGGTTCAAAATAGGTTTTCGTTTCCTGCATGAAACGAAAAGAACAAACGATACCGACAACGACCAATGCCAAAAGAGTGAGATGCCAGAGGAATTGCCCGATGTGAAGAGATCGCCGCGAATCGTTGGTGTTTTCTTGATTTTCCATGATGCGTCGATTCTATCCGAAGGGAACCGGCAAACAAAGCCCCCGTTGAGCCGGTACGCCGTGACACCCGCGAACCGTTTGGCAACTGGTCGCACAGTTGGCGTTATTTCTGGGCAAGGAACGGAGAGCGGTCTGGATTTGGCTTGACGCTTGCGAGCCATTTTTCAGCCTCGGCATACCTTCTGTCGTCATAAGCACTCTTCTCCTCACGGGTCATGTGCTTCGTTTCCTCGTAGTGTTGTTGGCGAAGCGCACGCACCAATTCGACGGCATCAGTGGGTTGTTGATTGTCCATAGATTTTTCCACAAAGAACACGAAGAATTACTTGATTTCTTGCGTAACTACCCTTTCGTAAAATGTTCTGGGTCGTAACAGATGCTTCATTCGAACAACCGCCCATAGTCCCGCGCACCGTGAAGGACGCGGACAATTTCAAGAGCGGAGTCCACTTGGCGATAGAAAATCAGATAATTTTTGAAGCCAGAGATCGTGCGATAACGAGTCTGTCCGGTCAAATCGGCATGCAACCGCTCGCCGAGATTGGGATTGTGGAGCAGCATTTCGGTCGTGTTCCCCACAGCACGAGCAAACCGTCGTGCAGCCGAGGCGTTCCGCTCTTCAAGATACCGACCGATGTCTTTAATATCCCAGCAGGCATCCGGTGTGATATTCAGAAACAACGTCATTGAGCAACCTTTCTTCTGCGCTCATAGCATTCCCGTTCGATTTCATCAGCAAGATCGTCCCAAAAACCGGGCGTGACCCGAATCGGCGGTCCACTGTCGAGTCCTTTTTGCACTTCTTTCATGTAATACTCTTCGAGCCTGCGTTGTTTCTCTTCTTTGAGCAGTTGCTCGATGTATTGATCGGGCTGGTCAAGACCCAGTTCGGTCACTCGGCTCTGGACAAATTGCTCCAATGGCTCTGGTAATGTGATTTGCATGGTCGGCATGGCGACTTTGGTAATAGGAGGGCAACCTTCCATAAAAAATTATACCACAATTCTTCTGTGTGTCCTCCGTGGTCTTTGAGGTTCAGATTTTTCCACAAAGAACACGAAGAATTACTTGATTTCTTGCGTAACCACCCTTTCGTAAAATGTTCTGGGTCGTAACAGATGCTTCACTCGAACAACCGCCCATAGTCCCGCGCACCGTGAAGGACGCGGACAATTTCAAGAGCGGAGTCCACTTGGCGATAGAAAATCAGATAATTTTTGAAGCCAGAGATCGTGCGATAACGTGTCTGTCCGGTCAAATCGGCATGCAGTCGCTCGCCGAGATTAGGATTGTGGAGTAGCATCTGAATAGTGGCATCCACAGCATCAGCGAAACGGTCGGAGGCAGAAAGATTACGCTCGGCAAGATAATTACCACACGCTTCAATGTCCTGCACGGCTGCTGGGAGAACATCCAGAATGAGAGTCATCCGGCGGCATCCTTTCTTTGTCGGCTTTCGTGTTTCCGGCGAATGTTCTCTTTGATGCCATTCCAAAAGGCTTCACGGTTTTCTTCCGTCACGCGAATCGGCGGTCCGCTTGCGAGACCTTCTCGAACTTTTTCCATATAATACTCGTCGAGCTTGCGTTCCTCTTCAAGCAGTTGTTCGACATACTGCTCGGGGCAGCCGAGACCCCGCTGGGCAACCTTACTCTGAACAAACTGTTCAAGTGGCTCTGGCAATGTGATTTGCATTGTCGGCATGGCGACTTTGGTAAATATAGATCAACTTTTCTATGCAGTGATTATATCACAAATGCGGATCGTGCTGTTCGAGTTCCCGCTTGACGGTATCGAGCGTCCCGCGAAATCGTTCAATAGACGCAACGGGTGGTCACACTCGCCGCCCGTGACCCGCGCAGGCTCCATTTCGGCTTTTGTTGAGAAACACACGACAATCATGTGATGTCGATATTTTGTGACTGTTCCTTACAGTATTGCGCAGAGCAGTTCTTCCGCTTGCTGGCGAGACAACGCTTCGGTGTCGTATTGAAGTGTGAGCGTGAGTCGTTCAGCATAAGTGGCCATGCACGCACCGAATACCGACTGAGGACGAATCGGTGGCACAGCATAAACGTTCCGCAATTTCATGTCGCCCATTCGGAGGTATCCCTCAGCGGTGGCAGGAAAAGCAGTGTTCACAAAAAGAGGACCGAGATTGGAAACGGTGCCCGTCGTCCAACAGTGGTTCTGGTTGATCATCTTCCGAAAATCGCCGAAGAGTTTTTTGTAAATGGTGAGACCGTGAATGAACGCCAAGCCAAGATTGCAACGTTTGATGTGTTCCATCTCCCGGTGAATTCCCCGAAGAAACGCCTCGTCACTGCGAATGTTCTTCGGCTTTCTGTCCAAGAAGACCATGCTGACGACGTTCGCGGCAGGGATGTTCGCGAGATCGGGTGTTCGCAAATCCGTGGCGACCGCAATTCGCAACTGTCCCGACGAATGTTCCCGGCGGACGTTCCAACGCTGACGGCACATTTCCATTGCCGAAAATGTTGCGTGGAGCAATAGATCGTTGATCGTGACTTGTTGCTCTTTTGCTTTTGCCCGAATCTGCTGTGTATCCGCTTTGCTGAACTCCTTGAATAGTATTGTCGGAAAACCTTTCGCTGGCTCGTATCGCCGGAGATGCGGTGTGAAAGGGAGGAGCGGCAACGGACGATTCATCAGGAACTTCCACGCACGCGGGAGTCCCCAAAGTTGCTGGGGAAGCGTCCGCAGCGTGGTGCCGAACGTTTGTCCATATTTGCCGCGCTGTGCGAGAATAGTTGGATCAAAGGAATGACGCGGCGTATCCTCTGCAAGCGAACCGCAGCGAACGGCATATTCCGCGAGCAAATCGTGCAAAAACAGAAAAGCACCCGCCGCATCGGTTGCCGAATGATGAACTTCAACGAACAGAAACGTTTCCGCTTCCGCCGTCCAAAGAGTCAGTTTGATCGCCGGTTCGCAAAACAGATCAATCCCTCGCACGGGAAATGGCGGCGTAAACGACTCCCCCATTTTTTCGCCCGATTCGACAAACGCCAGAACGTCGGGATGATCGGCAGGTTGCCAGCAAAATACGCCGCGAGCGGTTTCTTCCACCGAACAAGCCAAGAGCGGATGTCGAAGGAGAGTGACACGGACACTTTCATGAAAGAGTTTTCTGTCACACTCACCATGAAATCGAAGAACGACAAAACAACTCATTGGATATGCCGGATGGCTGTCCATGAGCATGTATTCTTCAAAGGGGGTTAAACGTAGCATGGATAAAACACTGAAAATAAATCTTCGCGTCCATTATTTTCTTCTGCATGGGCAATGGCAGCCGGGAGCGCAGGCAACGTCGGAGCGAGGCGAAACGCCGACCAGAAACGAAACTGCACTTTTCATTGTCGTTTGCGTTCCCATTGGAAACAGTTCGAGTGCCGACTGCCACAGCAACTCTGATTGGGCGTAACGTGTCATCGTCGGCAGGAAAACTCAAGTCATTGGCGTTCGGTAGTATATCAGATTTCATGATTCGCCGAAACTGCATCTACCGAAGCCGATGGGAAATTTTGAAAGCCACTGTTTGAGCCTGACAACGAAAGACCCGACGCGAGCGAGGCGGCTGAACGACTGCACGACTGGACGGGCGTAGCCGAAAAAAAGAGCAATCCGAAACGCAATGAAAGCCGGAAGCGCAGACAACGACGGAGCGACCAGATCAAGAGTGTGCAATGACAGCTTAGGCTTTCGCCAGAAAATAATTGGTCAAATTTTCCCTTTCCCATTCTGGAGCAAGGAAGTAGTCAGAAGTCAGGAGTCAGGAGTCAGAAGTCGCATGCGGTAAGGAACTGCCAGCGTCAAATGGTGCGGTAGCACCATGCTGACTCCTGACTCCTGTATTCTGCTCCACGGAATGCGATAAGGCTGAAAATGGCATGTTAATTTCTGGCGAAAGCCGTAGCCAGTTGAATGTTGGTGACATCTATGCCATGTGAAAGCGACTTGTTCCAAAACCGCACCGGCAAACCGCACCGGCGAACCGCACCGGCAAACCGCACTGGCGAACCGAAAAATGGTACAATGGGGAGCAATAAGATACGTTTTTCTCTATTCGTTCGATGCACTACAGAATCGCCCTGATTGTTGCTCTTGGATTTTTATTGGCAAGTCTGACCGCCGATGCAAACGAACCGACGTTGTCGGTGCTTGTCGAAGAGGATGTCTATGCTGTTCCCGAGGCGAATAACGGAGCCGGAGCCACGTGGTGCTACGGTTCGACCGTCATTGCCCGCATCGACAGCGAGGTGTTCCTCACGGAACTCGAAGTGGTTCCGACCGCCCAGCCGCTGAACAATTGCCAGTGGAACTTGTCCGTGCGAAGAGCGAATGGCTGGCAGCGTTTACATGCCGATCGTCCCAACCGCACTCGTGAACCGTCGCCAATCGCGGTCTTTCCCGACAGTCGGGAAATCTTCGTTTCCGCAAATCCCACGCTGGTTGCTGACCCGGAAAAGTATTCGGGACCCGCACGTCCGCAAGTGGTACGATTTCACGACAGCAACCACACGTTCGAGCCAACGACACTCTTGCCTCGCTGGAATGGGGAGCCTCCCTTTACGGAACATTCTTATCGCAGTTTTGCTGCCGATGGTTTTCGTCGGGAATTGATCCTGTTTCAGAATATTGGTTACACACACACTGAATGGGCGTTTCGTGATCGGTCGGGAAATTGGTCGGCGACGGGAAAACTCGACTGGCAATGGGGAGCCGACTATGCCAAGCCGCAGCCGATCAGAATTTGCTATCCGACCGTTGCCCTCGTCGATCAAAAAGTGTTTTTCTGCGGGGTGAGTGACATTATTGAGCCGAATCCGCAGTGGGCAGAATTTAAGAAGGAACTGACGGGTCGGGCTTGGGACTATGATTTCCGTCGTCTCTTTTTCACCTGGACAGACGACATTACCAAAGGGGAATTTCATCCGTGGATCGAAATCTCCTCGCGCGAAGAGACGTGCGGATGGATCATGCCGAACGATCTTTATGTTGATCCTGAGGGTGCGGTGCATCTTTTGTGGTCGGAACGTGCCATTGACACGCGACTGCGAGAAAAGTTTTTTCCAGAGGCAAAACAATCGGAAGCCCTCTGCTATGCCCTCGTGCGCGAGGGCAAAGTGCTAAAGCGCAGCGATGTGATGATTCGTCACGAGAATGAGGGCAAGCCCGTCGCGCAAACGGGACGTTTCCATGTCACGCCGGACAACCGACTGTGGGTGGTCTGTTATATTCGCGGGCGTGAGGGGGAACACACCGTGTCGGAAAACAGGATCGTCGAAATCAAGAATGGCGCACCGGCGGGAGTTTTTCGGACGATCCCGCTGGAGAAACCCTTTTCGTCGTTCTTCACGGCAACGATTCGTGCGGGCAACAAACCGTCCGCCATTCTGGACTTACACGGAACCAGTCCGAATAGCAACAGCCTTCGCTACGCAGCAATCAAACTCGATTAGACCGTGCAATAGCAGCCGGGAACGTTAATGGCAGCCGGAAACGCAGACAGTGCCTGCGTTTCCGGCTTTCACTCGTTCCCTTGCTGACGCGGCGGGCTTTGATTCGCAATCTAAAAATTGCGGCTCTGAATTGCTACAAACGGGTCTTGTTTTGTCGGAAAATTTTTGTATATTGACTGTGTGCTTCCAACAACAAACTCGATGACACCATGCAAGCGTTTCGGGAAATAGTGACAGTAAAGGACAACTTGCTGCGAGTGACATTGCCAGCCAATTTTAAGACGGACAAAGTTGAAGTTCTTGTCTTGCCTGTTGAAGAGAGCAAAGAACCTCATGGATCGAAAAATTCTGAAAGGTTTTCGGGAGCAATATCTAAAGAAACAGCCGGGAAAATTCATAAACATCTTAACGAAATACGAGGCGAATGGGAAAGAGATATTTGTTAGACAGCAATGCCGTCATTGATTACATCGCTGGTCTCTATTCCGGCAAAACCACGCGGTGGTTAAGCCAAATCATTGATGAAGAGATGAACGTTTCAGTGATCACAAAAATCGAGGTACTCTCCTTCGACCCTGTCTGTGTAAGAGCAAGTCTTTAACCGGAATTTCTCGGAAAAACGGTGGTCTGAGCGTTCTTCGGCACGAAAAACCCCAAGGCACGGGTTTTCTGTTTGTTAATTTAGGCAGATTGCGCGTAAATTTAGGGAGGATAGCCCTCCGCTAGCCCAACTGCACCCGGGCGTTGGGATTGGTTGCGATTTCAGTTAAAGACTTGCTCTAAGAAAACTACTCTTGACAAGCATCTCGCAAGTCAGTATGCTGCTGCTGGCAGTGTAATGCGATTTTCGGACGATTGTCCAACAACAGGTTGCGAGATGTCTGTATTGTCGCTAAATTTGCGGTACTTTTGCGTTATAGAAGAGTGAGCAGAAAAATATCTCGAATAGAGATACCTGAAATTCGGTCTAATTTTAATGGATTTAGCGCAATAGCGGATATGTCTAGCGTCCTTCAAAGCGTTCAGAGACATCAAGTCGTGCTTGATTTTCAACATTGTAGCTTTTTCGAGGGAAATATGGCGGCACCGTTACAGGCGGTCATCGAACGATTCTTTGAACAATGTCGCCAGCAAAACACGTCTGCGGGTCTGTCGTTTGAGTCCATGTCACAAGATGTCGAAGACACACTGAGAGGGAACGAGTTTCTGTCGCAGTACGGTTACAGTCCGTTCCCAAATTATGACATTAACTCACTTCCGTTACGGCGTTTTGATCGCAGTAATTTTGTGGGTTACTATCGCTATCTGGACATTCTGACTAACCGAATTTGTCAGTTGGCTGGAACTTCTGTTCCGATCAAAGAGTTAAGGAGAAGTTTAGGTGAGGTCATGGCGAATGCCTGCGAACATTCTCGAGCTAAGGTTGATTTTTTCTGCTGTATGCAATATTCACCGACTGACAAAAAAATTAGTTTTACATTCTCCGATGACGGTGTCGGTATTCGAAAAAATGTTAACAGATTTACAGGACAGAATCTAACTGACGTTGAAGCAATCGAATGGGCGATTAAAAATGGGAATTCAACAAGGCAGTGTCAGTCCGACTCACAAGGAACGCCTGGCGGGTTGGGGTTGGATATTATTCGCCAGTTTGTGGCGTTCAACGAAGGAAAGCTGTGTGTGGTGTCAGGGCAAGGCTTTCACAGCATTGTCCCAGATGTCGTTCATGATGTTCTGCGAACGTCTTTATGTGGTACGACAATACATCTCGAAATCAATACCGCCGATACTAAGCCCCACCGACTTCGGGGCTGGCAAAATGGCACAGCCAAGTTATAATGGAGGAGCTTCAATGGAAAAGAAGAAAATAAAAGTATTAGATTTTCTCAGTGATCCGCTTTGCGTGACCGTGGAGGATGGGCAAAAAATCTTTGATCTCATCCAGCCAGAGATTGCGAATAATGTTCCCTTAGAGGTTTCATTTGAGAGAATCGATTTGATTATTTCCGCATTCCTCAATGTGGCTATCGGGCAGCTTTACGGTACGTTTACTGAAGAGAAGATCGGGAGCCTGCTTTCGTATTCTCATCTTGAAGAAGATGATATGGAGTTGTTGCGTATTGTGGTCGCCAACGCATTGCGATATTACAGTAATCAAGAAAATTATGACCTTGCTGCACAGGAGGTATTAGAGTATGCCTAACCGTGTTTCAGATGCCGCCAATTACGCTTTCACGGGAAAAGATAAGCTATGTTTCGACACAAATATATGGCTTAACCTTTTTCCACCGACCCTCTCTTGGGGGAAAAGTAAATGGGCGGCATCTGATGCAGGAACGTTTAAGAGAATCAAGCAGAGCCAGGCAGCTATCGTCATCGACGTTTCGGTCCTGTCTGAATACTTCAATCGACTTGCCCGCCTTGAGTGGGAGACGTACAGAAAGAATCCCGGCAGTGGCCTTAGTTTTAAGAATTTCCGCAATTCCATTTACTTCAAACCTGCTGCCGAGGCGGTGGCTTTGTTAGCGAGTAAAATTATTGCCCAGTGCCAGCAAACAATACAGCCAATTGCCCTACATAACTTTGACATCACCCACATTCTTGACGACTATAGGTCGGCAAAATGCGATTTTACAGATTCTGTTCTCGCAGAGAATTGTCGGGTCTTTGGGTACTCGCTTTTTACTAATGATGCCGATTTTTGTAAAATTGATTACGGGATCGATATTATTACGCACAATCCAGCATTGTTTCAATGCGGTTTTCCATAACATCCTAAAAAAATAGAGTGGTTAAAACGCTTGAAATACAAAGGTTTCAATCATTTGCGCTCTTTATTTTTTGGACAAAGGCTTTCGCCGGAATCATTTTTGGCAACGCCCGAACAGGGGGACTTGAAAATCGGTGGCGGGTTAGGATAATGAGGGACTAGAAAAGAGGTGCGGACTCTTCAACGAGCGGGGTGGCAAGCCCCCCGGTGAGTCCGAACCAAACAATCTCACATTACCGAGCCAAACACGCCCAAGCACCGGGGGGCTTACGCCACCCCGCTCTTGCGCATCCTGTCCCTTACTCCCCATGAACACAAAAGTCCTCTACGCCGTTTTCAAACGCAATTTTGTTGGTTATCTGTCCAATCCGACGGGTTACGTCTTCATTTGCGTTTTCGTGTTGCTCAGTTCGATTGCCGCTTTTTTGCCGGACGATTTTTTTAATGCGAACCTTGCGAATCTCGATCAACTGAATCGCTGGTTTCCGCTCATTATGCTCGTCTTTATTCCGGCGATCACGATGGGCATCTGGGCGGACGAACGGCGACAAGGAACCGACGAACTCCTGCTCACCATTCCCGCAAGCGACTTTGTCATCGTGATCGGGAAAGCCAAAGCCGCCGTTTCGATTTACACGATTTCGCTCCTCTTCTCGCTCGTTTGCAATCTGCTGATCCTAAAATATCTCGGCACGCCCGACATCGGATTGTTCCTTTGCACCTACATCGGCTACTGGCTTGTCGGTGTGTCGATGATCTCCATCGGTATGGTCGCGTCGTTCCTCACCAGCAATCTGACGGTCGCCTATATTCTCGGTGCGATTTTCTGTGCTCCGTTTATTGCGTTGCAATGGATCGACACCGCTCCGATTCCCGCCGAGACCGCAACGCTCCTCAAAAGTTTCAGCATCGCCTCGCAGTTCGAACTCTTTGGACGCGGCATCGTCAACTTTTCGAGCATTCTTTACTTCGTGATGGTGACAGCGACGATGCTCTATTTGAGTATGATCCTCATCGGGCGGCGACACTGGACGGCTTCCCGCAAATATCAAGGGATGAGCCACTTCGCTGTTCGTACCGTTTGCCTGCTTGCTATCGGACTGAGCCTCGTCTTTATCTTCCGCAACCACGATCTCCGTGCCGATTTGACCGAAGAAAAACTGAGCACACTCTCTCCCGCAACGGTCGAACTCCTGAAAAATCTGAAGCCGGAGCATCCGGTGGTGATTGAAGCGTTTTTGAGTCCCGATGTGCCTGAAACGCATATTCAGACTCGCCACGACATTGTGGCGTTGCTCGATGAAATTCAATCCCGCTGCGGGAACAACGTCATTGTCCGTCGCCATTTTGACATGCGACCGAACACCGAAGCCGCGCTCATTGCCAGCCAGCGGTTCGACATTCGCCCGCAAGAGGTCTCGTTCGCGTCACGCGGCAGGCGGGATCAAGCGAGCATCTTTCTCGGCGTGGCGTTTCGGAGCGGACTCAATACGCTCGTGCTCCCTTTTATTGATCGGGGACTGTCGGTCGAATACGAACTTGTCCGCGCTCTTGCCAGTGTGACCGATCCGCGCAAAAAACGCATCGGCATTTTGAAAACCGATGCTCCGCTCTTCGGGCAGTTCGATATGCAGACATTTCGGTCGATGCCCTCGTGGATGATCGTTGAAGAGTTGCAGAAGCAATATACCGTCGTTGAAGTTGATCCGACGCAACCGATCACAGAGAGATTTGACGCACTGCTTGCCGTGCAACCTTCGGCGATGGGCTTTGCGGAGATTATGTACTTTGTGGAGGCGATTGCGAGTGGACAGCCGACGATTATTTTTGAAGACCCGCTTCCGATCTATGCTCGTGGTGTACCGGGAACATCCGAGCCGCGACAAGGGGGCGGCAACCCGATGATGATGATGGGACGACAGCCGCAAAAAGGGAGTATGGAAATGCTCTGGCAACTGCTCGGTGTGCAAATTGACGGGGCGCAAGCCGTGTGGCAGGAATACCAACCCATTCGGCAACTGCCGCAGATTCCGAAGGGGTTCGTTTTTCTCGATCAGAGTTTGGAAAAGGATCGTGGCATTTCCCCGTTCAACAGAGCGGATGCGGTCACGTCGGCATTGCAGTATATGATGCTCCCCTTTCCGGGTCGCGTGACCGAATATATTCCGCTGATGGGGGGGGGAGGGGAAAGACCCGAAAGTCCTTTGACCGTTACGCCGATGCTCCAGACGTTTCATCAGCCTTCGGGGATTGTCTTGGCGCGGCTCATTCGGCAAAGTCCGCGTAGTGAGTGGGAGCGTGCGATGGTTGCCGAAGCGGACGTACAACACTTGGCAGTCCGCATTCATGGCGAACTCCCTGCTCCCCCCGCCCCGGAACTGCAGGAAGGGGAAACGCCTGTGAGACCGGAGCCGATCACGATTGACGTGATGCTGGTGGCGGATGTCGATATGCTGTCGGATATGCTCTTTAACTTGCGGCAGTTGGGCAATGAGCCGGGTTCGGGAATCAATCTCGATTTTGACAATGTGACGTTCGTGCTGAATGCGATTGACAGCATCGCGGGAGACGAGCGGTTTTTGTCGATCAGGAGTCGCCGTTCGACGCACCGGACGCTCTCGAAGTTCGACGAGAACACCGACGCGATCCGCAATGCAACGCGGGAAAAGCAGCGAAACTTGCAGAAGGAATTTGAAGATCGGGTCTCCGCCGAAGAAGCGGAACTCCAAAAGAAAATGGATCAGTTGCGAGCGGAGTTTGGACGCGGCACCATGAACCCGGAAGAGGCAGCCCGAAGGTTAGCGGCAGCAATGATGACTGCCCAAAAACGTCTCGATTCGGACAGAGAGAGAATGCAGCGGGAGTTACTCAAAGAGTTGGAGAAAGCGGATGTCGAGTTGAACGAGCATATTAGTCTGGTCCAAGGTCGGTACAAACTTCGTGCGGTGGTCTTGCCGCCGATTCCGCCGCTCTTGATTGCACTGACAGTCTTCTTCGTCCGGCGAGTGCGCGAGTCGGGCGGCGTACCCGTCTCGCGGCGACGGAAGTAGGGGCAACCCCGTGGTTGCCCGATGGGCGTGTCATTG
>Ga0123353_10006701_pt1 | contig 15414 bp, 11 predicted proteins | sample TergutLab28metaG_3_FD_92763 | JGI IMG/M metagenome (GOLD analysis project Ga0123353, IMG submission 92763) | Labiotermes labralis P3 segment gut microbial communities from Petit-Saut dam, French Guiana - Lab288 P3 | ecosystem: Host-associated > Arthropoda: Insects > Digestive system > Gut ... | reverse complement strand
GCGCGCACCTCCGATTCCGTCAAAGACGGTATCCGATGTGAGAGGCTATCTCAGGCTCAATCGCGATGACCGCGGCGATATACTGAAAAAAGTGGGCAGAAAGATCGCACGCCCTCTGGTGGATAACGACCAATGGGTGCGGATGACCGCGCTCGGAGGGTTCAGACAGGTCGGAAGGAGCGCAACGTTGCTTCAGACGAGAAGCAGCCGTGTGCTCATCGATTGCGGAATAGATCCGAGCAGCGATTCCGTTCCGTATTTCAGCGTACCGGAGATACAGCCGCTGAAAGATCTTGATGCGGTTGTGATAACCCATGCGCACATGGATCACTGCGGCATCCTTCCGGTGCTGTACAAATACGGTTATGAAGGGCCGGTATACTGCACACCGCCGACCCGCGACCTCATGGCGATGCTGCAACTTGATTACATAAAGTTAACATTCGGTGAGGCCAAAAAAGCTCCCTACGAAGCTTCTCACGTAAGGCAGGAGATACTTCACACGATACCTTTGAAATACAATGAGACCACCGACATATCTCCCGATATAAGATTAACATTCCAAAATGCCGGTCATATACTCGGTTCCGCAATGGCCCATTTCCATATCGGTGACGGTTTACACAACGTTGCGTTCACCGGTGACACGAAATACGAGAAGTCATGGCTTTTCAATGCGGCGAACAACAGGTTTCCGAGATTGGAAACATTGGTGATAGAGTCGACATACGGCGGCTACAATGACATACAGCCGAGCAGGATGGATGCCGCCAACGAACTGACGAAAGTTCTTGCGCAGGCCACGGAGAGCGGCGGTAAGGTACTCATACCCGTCTTTGCGGTCGGAAGGTCGCAGGAGGTCATGCTTGTCATAGAGGAGATGATGCGCACGAACCGCATGCCGACCGTTCCGGTGTACCTCGACGGAATGATATGGGAAGCGACGGCGATACATACGGCGTATCCGGAATATCTGAACAGCCAGCTCAGGACGCAAATATTCCAGCAGAACGAAAATCCGTTCCTTTCGCCGATATTCAAAAGAGTTGAGACATCGGCGATGAGAAGCGAGATATGTCACTCGCCGGATTCATGCATAGTATTGGCGACAAGCGGTATGATGTCGGGCGGCCCGGTCATGGAATATTTCAAGGAATGGGCGGATAATCCGAAGAATTGGATAGTGTTCGTGGGATACCAATCGGAAGGGAGCATCGGACGCACGATACAGAAGGGACGTACGGATATAACGCTTTACGACAAAGGCAACCCGTTACATCTGGAAGTGAAGATCAACCGTGAGACGATAGACGGTTTTTCCGGACATTCAGACCGCAAACAGCTGATGAATTACATCGGTTCTCTGGATCCTAAACCGGATAAGATCATAATAGGTCACGGCGAGGACAGGAAATGCACCGATCTGGCATCATCCATATACAAGAGGTTCAACATCGAGACGAAGGCTCCGATGAATCTGGAAACGATAAGATTGAAATGAATATCTCTTCGGCGAAGGAAAAATAAAAAAATGGTGCCGAAGCACCGTTAATAGTTTTGAGCGCGCACTTCGAAGTAAGCCTGAGGATGCACACACACAGGACATTTGTCCGGTGCAACTTTGGCAACGTGGATGTGACCGCAGTTGCGACATTTCCACATGACGGTGTCGCCCTTTTTGTATATCGATCCGTTCTCAAGGTTTTTCAAGAGTTTAAGGAATCTTTCCTCGTGTTCCTTTTCGATGACCGCAACGCCGTCGAATGCCTCCGCGATGTCGTTGAAACCTTCTTCTCTTGCGACTTTGGCAAAGTCGGCATACATCTCGGTCCATTCGTAATTCTCGCCGGAAGCGGCTGCTTTCAAGTTTTCGGCAGTTTTGGGAACACCGCCGTCATGCAACAATTTGAACCACATCTTTGCGTGTTCTTTCTCATTTTCCGCAGTTTCGGTGAATATATCGGCGATCTGCTCAAAACCTTCCTTTTTTGCCTGCGAAGCGAAATATGTATATTTGTTCCTGGCCTGACTCTCTCCCGCGAATGCGGTAGCTAAATTGGCTTCTGTCTTGGATCCTTTTAACGCCATACTCTTTATCACCGTTCGCAAAAGAGAGTATGCAGTATAATTGCTTTTCTAAACTTGTTTCGCAAGGATACTTCATTTTTTAAATAAACTTGATATACCCTTTCTTCCCGTTTCTTCCCTGAATTTCTTTCTTATCAGGCGATCCAATCCGATCTTCGCGTCCTTGTTCCCCGGATCCGTGCGGACAGCTTCTTCAAGATGCTTTCTTGCGGAAACGTAATCTTTCATCTCCTTCACAAGAATGATGGCATAATTGTAATGAACATCGGATCTCTTCGGATCTTTGGATAATGCTCTTTCATACATATCCGCGGCACCTTTGAAATCAAGCATCTGATTCTTCAGGAATATGGCGTAACTGTTCATCAGATCCACGTCATCGGGACATTGTTCCATCAGTTTCCGGTAATGCCCGTCGGTCTCCGTACGATTTTTGGATTGAACTCTGAGAAGTGTGACCAAAGCTTTTCTGGCATCAACGTCATCGGGATCGATTTCAAGCATTATGTCCAGATGCATCAATGCTCCTCTTTTGTCCTTGAGTTCTTTGATCAGAATCTGTGCAAGCACAAGCCTCACTTTATTGTTGTAAGGGTCCGTTTTAAGATAATCCTCAAGCGTCTTCTCGGCACCTTCCGGATTTCCGCTCCGCGCCTGATTCTTAGCACGTGTGATCGTTTCGTACACCCGATCCGCCATGTTCGGTCATGAATGTGATGACATAATAGTTTATTGAAAGAACGGCACTCAATAACGCTCCGCTTTTCGTGCAACACGCTGAAATGTATACGAGATCGCAAGCGTCATGATTGTTTCGCATCGTTGAAACTGTCAACGATGCCTTTCTTGAATCCTCTGTAGTAATAGTTGGCGTATATGAACGCATAAAGCATTGAAAGGAACGCGGTCAGTATGATATATCCCGCGTAAGTGTACAATGTACGGACGAGATCAAAACCGATATACATTGAGATCATGAAGAAAGAAAGGAAGATAACAACGGTGAACAATCCCTGATACAGACGTTTCTTCATGCCGTTCCACAGATAATAATCTCTGGCCCGGCTCTTTATTTTCGCACCGGTGTCTCTGGTGATGAACCACGGTATCACCAGCACAGGCACAAAGAATGTCAGAATTATTGTGATCAAAACTGCTTCTTCCAAGGTGAACGTGCTTTGGAATATGGGGTTCAGGAAGACGTATGAACTTATGGAGAGGCCCAACGCAAATATGCTGAATGCCAGCGATGAGAATAATTTCAGCGGAAATTCTTCGTCATCGGGAACCGGATCCAATTCAACGCGGTCCACGTCGATTATATTCGGAATGTCATAGACCCATCTGCTGATCTTATTCCTTCTTGAGTCGGTACCGTCGTTCTTCAGGTTTTCCATGCTCAGATAGATCCTTGCGGTGTATACTCTGAAATACGCGACCACTGTCGATATGACGCCGTGGCTGGTGAACATCATTATGGCGGTAAGAGCATAAACGCTCAGGAATATTGCAGCCGTTTTGCTTATCCGGGAAGGCATGTGCCTTATCAGTGAATCAACTATGTCCGGTACGGCGTAAGACGTGATCGCAACGAGCAACAAAGATGCGATGAACGGTATAACGAGCAGGATGAATGCGGTGATACGTCTTTTCAACAATCCCTTTTCGCGGTATATGAAAGAGTACACTCCGAGGGCCGCATAACCGACCACAAACGGCGAGAATAATACGGTCATGATAAGACCGAGCTCCTGCGACCCGGATGCCGATATGATCAATACCAGTATAATGCCCGACAACGCCGATATCAGCGATATGCACGGGACCGCTTTTATTATGTTACGATCTCTCTTCGAACCGATATCATCACGGCATTCCAATATTATCACTGTGCACGTTCATGCTTTAGGATATTAAAAATATGACTCTGTGCTCATGGAGAATGTTTATCTATCATTCCGAAGATTGATGAGTGATGGAAAATACGGGTTTGAAGAACAGAGGCCATTGCCGCAGTGATGTGGATGACCGGCGCAAAGCAGTGGAGAAGCTTATCGGCAAAGAGCTGAAGAGCATCTCTGACTTTTCATTCGATCCTTCGGCGGCAGCGAAGAACATCGAGAACATGATAGGCGTTACGCAAATACCGTTGGGATTCGCCGGTCCGGTGAAGATAAACGGAGAATATGCGAAAGGCGAGTTCATCGTCCCGATGGCAACAACGGAAGGAGCTCTCGCGGCATCCGTCTCGCGCGGCATGTCCGTGATAACGGCATCGGGCGGCGCGAGTGCCAGAGTGTTCAAGGATGCAATGACGCGGGCGCCCGTGTTCCGCGTCAAAGGAATAGATCATGCCGCGGAAACCATGGAATGGATATCCCGCAACGCGGATAAGATTAATGACGCGATAAGTAAGACAACATCGCACGGCAAACTCGTGAACATAGAAATGTTCCCGAACGGGCGCAGTCTGTTCGTCAGGATGTCATACCATACGGGCGATGCAATGGGAATGAACATGGTAACGATAGCGACGGAAGCCGTCTGCAGGCTGATAGAGAAAGAAACAGGTGCAATTCTCGTATCGGTATCGGGGAACATGTGTACCGACAAGAAACCGGCATGGATCAACGCGATCGGAGGCAGAGGAAAAACGGTCATCGCGGAATCGCTTATACCTCGCGAGATCGTTGAGGAGAGATTGCACACATCCGTTGACGCTTTGGTTGAAACAAATATCCGTAAAAACCTGATAGGAAGTTCAATGGCAGGCTCTGCCGGTCACAACGCTCACGCGGCGAACATGGTTGCAGCGTTATACATCGCAACGGGACAGGATCCGGCGCAGGTCGTCGAGGCGAGCATGACAATGACCTCGTGTGAATCCGTTGACGGTGATCTTTACATTTCGGTGAGAATGCCGTCCGTTGAAGTGGGTACGGTCGGCGGCGGAACAAGATTGCCGTCTCAGACGGAAGCGTTGAATATATTGGACTGTCTGGGTAACGGAAAAGCAAAGAAGCTGGCCGAGATCGTGGCGGTTACGGTGCTTGCAGGCGAATTGTCAACGCTCGGCGCCCAGGCGGCCGGGCATCTGGGCAAGGCGCACAGTGAACTGGGGCGTTAAGCCCATTTTATATCCGTTCTTATCTCTTTCAGGAATTGACGGTTTTCTTTGGATCTTTTCATCCTTTCCGTGTCAAGCTTGACTATGCGGACATCACTGCTGTCGGTGCAATTAGCATCAACCTCTCCGTAAAATGAGATGTACATGCTTCCTCCGGCCATTGTGATGCCCGGATCGGGACCGACCATGTTCACGAAGATCAGTTCCAAAGAGTTTTCGACACACCTTGACGGTAATATTTTTTCGTACCTGTCAAGCACATCACCCGGTGCGGCCGATATGCAGATCACGGCATCAACATCATTCGCGGCGTACCATCTGAACAGTTCGTTGAACATTATGTCGTTCCCTGTCGCAATACCAAACCTCAGCCCGTTGCATTTGAAGATCGTCGGTTCATCACCGGCCGTGAATACATCCTTTTCTGGAAATCTCCCGTCCGTGCCGAGATGTATTTTCTTATAGATCTGTACATTCTCGCCGTCTGACAGCATGGCGCAGTTATAGATCTTATTTCCTTCGGAGACCGGACAACCGAACAGCGCGGAACATTTTTTCTTCAATATCTGCGTGTTCAGTTTGGTCATGAACAATGCGTCCATGTTGTTCAGAAATTTACCGCAGTTCATGTCGTAACCCGTTGCAAACATTTCCGGAAATATCAGAAGGTCAACGTCCGTGTTGTTAAGGATCATCTTCGCTTTCGATGCATTTGCCGGAGGATCGTCGATCTGGCCCCTCACTTGTGCGATAGCTATTCTCATGTTCCGCGATACGTAACGATAGGATATAAAATACACTTCGAAAACAGGCACCGAAGGCCCGTACATTCGGAAAAAACACGGCAGGGGTCATGTCTTTTTATATGGCGTTAATGATAGCAGATACAGTAAAAAAATTCATTCGGTAGGTGAGGCTACCGGAAGGATAAGGGTTGCTGCCGCGAAGTGATGGAGACATCATGAGAAGGCCAGCAGATCAGGTCGAAAATAAGGTCTGATCTAACGCAACTTCACTGCCTTCCGATGCTAAAGCTTGAACGATGACATTTGCGGTGTGTACACAAGTCTCTTGCCATTGTTCCGCGGGGATTTTTTTATTGAAAATAAAGGGAGGCTGTAGTGTGGATCCGGACAGTAGTATCCGAGGCACATACGGGCCGAATTTCGATAAAGAATAGAGCACGCTCGTAATGATTCTTCGTCGGAACCGATCTTGTTTGTGTCTTATCATACGAATCAAAAACAAATTAAAGAGGCATAAGCAATGAAGAAGAAGGTTTCGAGTTCCAACGCCGCAACGGATTCCAAAGAGAAACTTTTAGCGGCGGCGAGGACGGATCCGCAGGAACTTCTTGAAAAATACGGCAACGATTCGGAAAAAGGATTTGATGAAGAACAAGCGGATGCGATGCGCAGATCTCACGGGAAGAATATTGTCACGATCCATGAGAAGGAGTCGCTTCCGAAAAGACTGATAAAGGCGTTCATCAACCCGTTCACGATCATTCTTATCGTCATCGCAACCGTGTCATTGTTCACGGATGTCATTCTCGCCGGATCTCTGGGCGAAGATCAGGATCCGACCGCGGTCATCATCGTTGCCACGATGGTGATGATAAGCGGTATACTGCGATTCGTTCAGGAGACCCGTTCAAACAATGCGGCCGATAAGCTGAAAGCGATGATAAAGACCACCACATGCGTACTTCGGGACGGAGAAAAGGTCGAAATACCGCTGTCGGATGTCGTTGTCGGTGACATCATATGTCTTTCCGCGGGGAATATGATCCCCGCGGATCTGAGGATACTTTCATCCAAGGACCTGTTCGTAAGCGAATCGTCCCTCACGGGAGAAAGTAATCCCGTAGAGAAGATAAACGCCGCCCAGAAATTCGATCATGAGAATTCTCTTGATTTGCCGAATCTCGCATTCATGGGAAGCAATGTGGTCAGCGGCACCGCCACCGCCATGGTAATAGCCATAGGTGACAACACCCACTTCGGCAGTTTTGCAAAATTACTGACGCACAGAAGGACTCCGACAAGTTTTGACAAAGGTATCAATTCCGTGTCTTGGCTGTTGATACGTTTCATGTGCATCATGGTACCGATAGTGTTCTTCGTGAACGGGTTCACAAAAGGAATACTCATGGGCGACGGAACCGATGCGTGGATACAGGCACTCATGTTCGGGCTCGCCGTCGCCGTCGGCCTTACGCCGGAAATGTTACCGATGATTGTCACAACAGGCCTTGCCAAAGGTGCCGTACGTATGGCAAAGAAGAAGACATTCGTGAAGAATCTGAACTCCATACAGAATTTCGGTGCCATAGATATTCTGTGCACCGACAAGACCGGAACGCTTACGGAAGATGAGATAGCACTGGAAAGGTATCTCAACATAAGCGGGCAACCGGACGGCCGGGTGTTACGTCACGCGTTCCTGAACAGTTATTTCCAAACGGGAATGAAAAATCTGATGGATAAGGCGATAATCAAGCACATATCAGATCACGGACTGACAGAACTTTCACACAATTACGTAAAAGTTGACGAGATCCCGTTCGATTTCACGCGTCGCCGCATGAGTGTCGTCATTAAAGATGCGGCGGGAAAGACGCAACTGATAACAAAAGGCGCGGTTGAGGAGATGCTTTCAATCTGCAATCGCGCGGAATACGGAGGCGGAATTTCGTTCTTGACCGAAGAAATAAAGCAAGAAATAATGTACACAGTCAAAAGGCTGAGCAACGAAGGGTTGCGCGTACTCGCGGTGGCGCAGAAGAACAATCCTTCGGCGGAAGGAGTATTCTCGGTAAAAGATGAAGCAAATATGGTGTTGATAGGATATGTGGCATTCCTTGATCCGCCGAAGAAATCTGCGAAAGCCGCGATCAGAGCGCTCGCCGATTACGGCGTTGACGTAAAGATACTGACGGGCGACAACGCCTATGTGACGAAATGCGTGGCAGAACAGGTAGGCATCAAATTCGATAAAATTTTGCTGGGAAACGATATATTGGAAATGAACGACGAACAGCTTTCCGAAGCCGTCGAGACAACGAATATCTTTGCGAAGCTGAACCCGCAACAAAAGGCGAGAATAGTAAAAATGCTGCGCAGGAACGGCCATGTCGTCGGCTTCCTGGGCGACGGGATAAACGATGCGGCCGCATTGCGTGAAGCAGATGTGGGCATTTCCGTCGATACGGCGGTTGATATCGCAAAAGAATCCGCTGACATAATCCTTCTGGAAAAGGATCTGATGGTTCTCGAGGAAGGGATAATCGAAGGCAGGAAGACATTTGCGAACATAAGCAAATACATCAAGATAACGGCGAGCTCCAACTTCGGTAACATGTTCTCCGTGCTCGTGGCAAGTGCGTTCCTTCCGTTCCTTCCCATGTTGCCGTTGCAGATACTCATTCTCAATCTGATATACAACATGTCATGCATATCGATCCCGTGGGATAACGTTGATCGGGAATATCTGAAAAAGCCGAGAAAATGGGATGCTTCGTCCATAGGGAAATTCATGTTATGCATAGGGCCGACGAGTTCAATATTCGATATGACGACGTTCGCGTTACTGTTCTTCATCATTTGTCCGGCGGTGGCGGGAGGTGCATTCGGCATACTTGATCCGATGGAGCAGATGATGTTCATCGCAGTGTTCCATACAGGCTGGTTCGTTGTATCATTGTGGACGCAGACACTCGTGATACACATGATACGTACACCCAAGATTCCGTTCATACAGAGCATGGCATCAAAACCGGTCCTGATATCAACGTCTCTGGCGATTTCAGTCGGAACGATCCTTCCGTACACGGCGTTCGGTGACACGCTCGGACTGACCGACCTTCCGGCAATGTTCTTCCCGTGGCTGTTCGCCACCGTATTGGCGTACATGATACTTGTGACGATCGTGAAGAAGATATATATCAAAAAGTTCGGAGAGTTGCTGTGAGACTATAACAGACACAAAAATACAGTCATGCGATATCAGCAAAAGTGAACACAACGTCAAAAAAGTTGGACGAAACCGTCAATTACTCAAACGCAAGAGAACACTCGGAAACAATGGAAGACGGACAGATAGACCGGATCACAGACGAAGGACAGATATGATATCAGATTCGAAGTGAAAATTTCTTTATAGTGATCTTCCGTTCAAAGGTGCATGCCTGTCATAAATTTCAGGTACAGTGACCTTTGCGGTCTTATCGGAAAGAAGGTGTCAAAAGAGGTTCTCATTGACAGAATACCTATGATCGGTGCCGACATGCATGACACCTGCGGCGATACCGATGACATGGCGGTTGAGTTCTTTCCGGACCGTCCCGATATGTATTCAACGGAAGGGATGGCAAGATCGCTCAGAGCTTTTCTCGGAACAGAGGAAGGAATGAAAAGATACGCCGTTAAGGAAACCGGAATAACGGTGGATATTGACAAAAGCGTGAAGGACGTAAGGCCTTACATTCTTTGCGCCGCTGCTTTCAACATTGAGATGACAGACGATCTTCTGAAAGCGTTGATGGAAATGCAGGAAAAACTGCATCTGACAATAGGCAGGAAAAGATCAAAGGTTGCAATAGGCGTTCATGACCTTGATAAGGTGACGCCTCCGTTCGTATACAAGGCGGTTGCTCCGAAAAAAATCTCTTTCGTCCCGCTGGCTAAATGTGAAAAATGGGATCTCGAAGAGATACTCAAAAAACATGAAAAGGGAACGGAATATTCACATATTCTCGCAGACAAGAAGAAATATCCGGTCATATTGGACGCTAACAACGAAGTTCTGTCATTTCCGCCGATAATCAACGGAGCGTTGACCGCCGTCACAACGGAAACGAAGAACATCTTCATCGATGTTACCGGTACGGATCTGAAAATGGTCAACGGTGCACTCATAATAATTGCGACGGCACTCGCAGAACGCGGTGCTTCCGTCGGTGCGGTTAAAATGACGGGATTGACGGAATGCACGTCTCCCGATTTCACTCCTTCGGAATGGAAGATAAAGGCGGAAGAATGTGAGAAATTCATCGGCAAACGCATCGGATCGAAAAGCATCATCAAAGCACTGAGAAAAATGGGATCGGACGCAGTCGAGGACGGCGAACACATATCCGTTCTGGTGCCGCCTACGCGTCTGGATATTATACACCATGTGGATATTTACGAAGATGTTGCGACGGGGCACGGGTTCGAAAATTTCGGTTCCGCGCACACTTTGGAGCAAACAAGCGGCAAAAAAAGCAGCATAACGATGATATCCGATCGTCTGAGAGATGTGATGATCGGTTTGGGCTACACGGAAGTGACAACGCTGACGCTCAGTTCCGAGGATGACGAATTCGAAATATCCGGATTACCCGTAAAAAATGTTGTAAGAATAAAAAATCCGATAACCGAAGATCACACGTGTCTTCGTTCATCATTGTTGCCGAGCGTGATGCGCATAATACGCAAGAACAAGCACCGTGACCTTCCGCAAAGGATATTCGAGATCGGTGATTCGGTCGCGGACGCAAAAAGACAACGCCGTTTGTGTATCGTTGCAACACACTCCAAAACATCATTCACCGAAATAAAATCGATTGCGGAATCAGTTCTCAGAGAGATGCGCCTTCAATTTACCGTAAGGTCGTGTTCATATCCCGTGTTCATAGAAGGGCGCGGAGCGGAAGTGATCACAGACGGTATATGCGCCGGCTACTTCGGAGAGATGTCACCGAACGTGATAACAAAATTCGATGTTAACCATCCGGTAATATTTTTCGAACTGGATGTGAGCAGTGTATCGAACAAAATGTCAACCGGGCTTTTCTAGGGTTCGTCCCATATCCTCGGGATCATGGCCGCCGTGATACTTTGTTCCGTCAGTGCTTTACGGTCAAGTAATCCTTTACTCAGTATCCCGATCGCTCCTTCTTTGTTACCCGGTCTTATGCTGCCGTAGGTGTTTGACATGGCATCACTGACATTCATTCCGTTTCTCACAAGTTCTGCCACTTTGTCCGGATATCTGAAGCCCGGGCCCATCCCAACGGTTATTTTACCGTCTTTGCTGAGAATTGCGCAATATTGCACATCGTAAAGATAACCGTACATTTCGAAAACACCGGCTTCAATGCCGACTGAAAGTTCATACGTTCCCAATGCGGCCGTCGCACGGTTGACAGCACCTTTATGTGCTTCATCACCGAACGGCTGTTCCGGTACGCCGCTTTCTGTATTGACGGGTATTATTCTCACATTACCGTATATCTTTTCCATTACCGTTCTGACGGCTTCCACTTTAACATGATTAAGCGAACCGACGGCTATTGTCATTACATCGGTATCGCCGTCCCTTGAACATTCTCCCGACAATATGTCACGAGCATGGAGTTCAAAACCGTTCTTTCCTTTCACCATGTCTATGACAGACACGATCAAAGGTTCAAGGCCTGCGGCGACTCTCTTTTTGTTTATAAGTTTGGCATTATCTTCGGTCTCTTTGGAAACTATGAGATAACCTCTCTCCACCTTTGCGGCCGATCCGAACTTATCCGATAAGGGTACTATTTCAGCGGCTCTTCCGATACTTTCGAGGAACATTATCAGCGATTTCATTCTCAGATAATACGGATTCACTCTTTTTCTTCCGGAAGATGCCATTTTATCGCATGTAAGGCCGATGATAACATCGTTGGAAAGCTCGAACGCCTTTTGGATGAGAGCTTTGTGACCATCATGAAGTACGTTGAACGTGCCGCCTAACATCGCTTTCATGGGAATCACATAGACCATATGGCAACGACCGTTATGACCGCGAACACAGCCCAGATCAGGAACAGTTGGCGTTTCTTCCCGGTCAATTCACCTTTTTTGGATTCTCTGCATTTGTCGTTACAAAATCTTCCGTCTTCCGTGTGCGCTTTGCCGCATGCACCGCAATGTCTGTGCTGCGGCAGCTTTTCCGGTTCTACCATGGCGAACGATATAGGTGAAACACTAAAGAACTTATCTATGAGCAAGATGAACCGTTTTGTATCGTCACGAAGATACATGTGCATGAAAGTCACGATATTCAACGGAAGCACAACGAAAAATGATGTCATTTCAATTTTGACATCATCCGCGATGTCGATGTTCAAAGCGGCCGGAGCGGAAACGAATGAGTTCATCATTCATCAAATGAATATCAAAAGCTGCATGGACTGCGGCATCAAAAGGCCGGACGATGATCTCAAAAAACTGACGGACGAGTTTGATTCAAGCGATCTTGTGATATTTGCGAGTTCCGTTCACACTTTCGGTCTGTCCGGTTATTTGAATCTGTTAATCGAGAATCTGCATCCGATCTGCAGATTTGATGAGGCGTTCGCCGAAAGGATAAAAGGCAAAAAGATGGCGGTAATGATCGCATTCAAAGACGCGGATAACATATCACATGATGTTACCGATCCGCTGAAGATGTTCTGTGAATATTTCAACATGAAATACATGGGCGAGTTTGCATCGTACCCTGCGGATAAAGATCAACTGATCGGGAAATATCAAAATGAAATTTCTGATTTTGTGGAAAAGGTTATGAAATGAATGTTTAGCTTATTTCATAACGTCTTCATTCTCAAGCTGACTGTGGATGCGTTTCCTCAATGCCGTGAACTCCGGAGATGAACGGTCTCTCGGCCTGGGAGCATCAATATTGACGATCTCTTTGATCTTACCCGGACGTTTTGTTAATATTACTATTCTGTCGGAAAGGAACACAGCTTCGTCCACCGAATGCGTTACGAAGACAATGGTCTGATCCGTCTTATTTAAAATGTCTACGAGGCCGGTCTGCATTATGTTCCTCGTTTGAGCGTCCAGCGCGCCGAACGGTTCATCCATTAAAATGACCTTGGGATCATTGACCATTGCCCTTGCAATACCGACGCGTTGTTTCATACCGCCGGAAAGCTCATGAACGCGTGCATCGGCGAAATCGGTAAGGCCGACGATCTCAAGATAGCGGTCAACACGTTCTTTCCTTTCGTTCTTCGGCATTTTACTTATCTCGAGTCCGAATTCCACATTCTTTCTGACCGTACGCCACGGAAATAATGCAAAATCCTGGAACACCATACCTCTGTCCGATCCCGGCTCTTTGACCGGGACGCCGTCAACGACAACTTTGCCGCCGGTCGGTTCAACGAGTCCCGCGATCATTCTGAGGATGGTCGTTTTACCGCATCCCGACGGTCCGAGGATGGATACCAATTCTCCCTTCTCTATGGTCAGGGAGACATCCTCAACAGCGATCGTCTCCCTGTCATCTTTCTTGAAGACCTTCCTTATGTTGTTCAGTCGGATATATTCGGTCATTCCATTCCCATCCTTTTCACTATCACTTTATGTGCATATTCGGCAAGACCCACGGTCAAGAGGCCCATTATGGATATGAAGATTATTCCGACGAAACCATTTGCCCAATTACCGACAGTGGTATGCGCAAGTATGAACGTTCCGATACCTCCGTTGAGCTGCGTGTAAAGTTCAGCGGCTATTATACACATCCATCCTATCCCCAATCCTATCTTGATGCCGCTCATTATGTACGGTACGGTGCACGGAAACATCACTTTGTAGAATGTCTGCAGTTTATTTGCACCCAGCGTTCTTGCGGCATCCATCAAATTTTTATCTATTTTCTTCACACCGAATATGGTATTCGTAAGCAACGGGAATACTATTCCTATGAAGACGACCAATATCGGAGCCCATATATAACCGGCTGCGAAGAGAAGGATCGGAGCCCATGCAATCGGCGCGATCGGTCTCAGAAGCTCGAGTACGGGCTTCGTGAACTCATCAAGCGTCTTGGAATAACCGATCAGTAAACCGAGAGGAACGGCAACGGCGAATGCTATCGCAAACCCGAGCAGGAATCTCTCCAGACTTATGGATACGTGATCCATCATCGTGTAGCCGAGTATTCGGTCTCCGTGGTTCATCAGATTCACGAAGGCTTCCCACACAGCGGGCGGTGCGGGAATGGCCGGAGATCCGATGGCGACGGAGGCAACCCACCAGACACAGATGAGCATTGAAACTGATATCACTGATATCAGCACAGCCCTCAGGAGTCTGTGGATACGGTTGTCTCCGTCGTATCGGAACGGTTTGTTGCTCTCGGACATACGATCAGATACCGTTAGCGGACCTTAACAGTGTCGGAGGAAGCCCCAGCACTCCTATGTCTATGCTGCCTGTCGCGAAGAGATTCATGACGAAGTTACCGTTTATCTGCGGATCTACCGTTACCACGTTCACGCCGTACACCTCAAAGAGGCTTTTACCCTCAATGGGCGACCCGCTGAACGTCGACAGATTGGCGATGTTCACGGCGATCTGATGCAGATCGTTCTGCAAAAGACCGAGCCTTACGGTACCTGCCGCCGGCTGACCGTCCATGTTCATGTAATTCTCTTTCAGAGTTTCGAGGTTGTTCTGTATGTTGTGATAGATATCATAGTTGATGAGATTGTCCGCAAATGCCCAGTAGTTACCGATGGGCTGGGTTATCCTGCCCGCATCTCTCCACATTTCCGCGATCTCGGCAACGAATTCTCTCAATCCGTCGAGTTCATAACCGAAGGTCGTGTGTTCCAAGGCTGACTCTATGATCGGTCTTGTTTCGGCCGGTACGGGTCCGGTGCCGGCATATGCGGTTATCCAGGCGTAATTTATGAGTTTATCATACTCATCGGCATGGGTTGTATCCTTGTAGTTGATCGCGTCGTTCACCCATTCCACCGCATGCACGTACGCCAGCATGAATCTGAGTACGAGTTCTTTGTTGTTCTTCAGGAACACATCGTCCACAACGATCATACAGCACGGATGACCGGGCGTCAGATCGGCTGATCTCGCAACCTCGCGTGCATTGTTGTCACCGAGAACTATTTGTGAAAACCAAGGCTCCCATGTGATGCCTCCGTGGTAACCGAACGTACTGAAGTCATTGAATTGTGCCGCCATCGATCCCGGTGCCACCTGGGCCCAGTACACGGTATACGGTTCAGTTTTGTTCGTTCTGTTCTGGAGGAAGTTCATTTCCAGTTTATCTTCAACGAATGTTCTGAGCATTTCATGCTGTATTGAACCCGGGCCGGGAGTCATGAAGACAAGATTATGCCACAATGCCTTCTGATCGGC
>Ga0123353_10006700_pt1 | contig 15414 bp, 16 predicted proteins | sample TergutLab28metaG_3_FD_92763 | JGI IMG/M metagenome (GOLD analysis project Ga0123353, IMG submission 92763) | Labiotermes labralis P3 segment gut microbial communities from Petit-Saut dam, French Guiana - Lab288 P3 | ecosystem: Host-associated > Arthropoda: Insects > Digestive system > Gut ... | reverse complement strand
TCGTCGTTGCCCTCAACAAACACCGCGTATTCCGGACGCTGATGCGCGGACAGCGGCTTGTAGGTCAGGTTGTTGCGCACAAACATCTCGGACAGGATGAGCAGCTCCGGAGTGATTGTGTCATGTATCTCGCCAATCCGACCCAGCTCGCTGCATGAAATAACCGCTCCGGATTCGTCGATAACGCCGATTGTCCGGTCGATGGCGTCGCGCATCTGATGTATGATTCCCTGAAAAAGCCTGTTTGACATAAACGTTTTCCCCTTCCGTACCCTTGCATGATTTGTAAATTTATAATTCTGAGTCTGTAAACATGCACATCTACATTTTACACAAATATTTGCGCAATTGCAAGTCATAATATACAATATTTTTGAAAAAATTAATGTTTTACAATGTATTCACATTTTGAAATGTTAGGATTTTCCAAAGCCTAATTTGCAACGTTTTTTTCTGTTTTGGGTATGTTTAAGCCAAACGACAGGCCAAGCCTCTTTAAAGCCTCATCGGTACGCCGTTTTGTGTCGGTTCGATATTCTTCCGGCGTGGCATCTTTGAGCCGCTCATAATCCCATTCGCGAATTTTATGAATGTCTTCAATGGTAAACGCAGGACTAATCTTCGGTTTTGGATTATCATGTATCATCTTCAGTACCTCCTGAAATTAACATTTTGGGTGAATAGATTGGCATTTCACGATAGCCTGCCAGCGCGTTTACACTCTTGACGCCCGATATGGTATTAATGTTCACCATATGCTTGAAATTCCACGAAACAACCATATCACAATTGTAAACGCAGGCATAGGCAATATGCTGACGATCTCTAACGCTCTTTTTCGGCATTATACCGGCTTTTTGATACTTATTTGCCAGTTCAAGCACTTCTTCCGTTTCATGCAATACTGTATGTCGGATTGATTGTAGCCACTTTGTTAATATTGACCGTTTCGGTTCGGAGCAATTGTCGAGTTCCAACACGACCACGGGAGATATAAACACCTCAAAATTCCCCCAATTTATACTCTCCCATAGCTTGCGGGTGTCGGCCATTTCTTTTGGCGCGTCCATCGCATCCAAATGGCTTATGACAGACGTGTCAAGGTAAAGCTTCAGTTTCTTCAAAAGACATCACGCTCCTATTTTGAAAGCGTTTAGGGCAAACACAAGATTTACCCCTACTTCTTCCCTTTCTTCTTGTTCCTCTTGGTAACCCACTCATCCTTGTTAACCTGCCGCTCCCGCGCGACGGCCAGCGCGTTGTCCGGCACATCCTCGGTTATGGTGGAGCCCGCGGCGGTGTAAGCGTTCTCGCCGACTGTCACAGGCGCAATCAGATTGGTGTTGCAGCCCAAAAATACATTATCCTTGATGGTGCAGCGGTTCTTGCTGACCCCGTCGTAGTTGACCGTGACGCAGCCGCAGCCGAAGTTGACATGCTTGCCCACGTCTGAATCGCCCACATAGGTCAGGTGCGACACATGGGCATATTCGTCCATCACGGAGTTTTTGATCTCGACAAAATCCCCGAGATACACATGAGACTTGAGGTGCGAATTCGGCCTGATGTGCACAAAAGGCCCGGCTTTGACGTCGTTATCGACCGTCGAGAGGTAGCACTGGGTATTGTTCAGCTTGACCCGGTCGCCGATTTTGCTGTTCTCAACCAGGGTGTTGGGGCCTATCTGGCAGTCGCGGCCAATGCTGACCTCGCCTTTGAGGATGGTTCCCGGCAAAACGCAGGTGTCGGGGCCTATCTCGACGTCGGGGCCGATTATAATCCCGTCGTCGCAGGGAATTTCCACTCCGTTTTTCAGGTGTTTTTCAAGAATTTTCTTGCGCATACGCCGGTTCAGCTCCATCAACTGCGCACGGTCATTCGCCCCCAGAACGATATCCGGCGACAAAGCTGTAAACGCGCCGACCTTCATGCCGCGGGACACCAGCAGCCCGATAGCGTCGGTCAGGTAATATTCATTGCTCTGGTTGTTGTTTTGGATGGAAAACAAAACGTCAAGAAGCGCGTCGACCCTGAACCAGTACGCGCCGGAGTTGACCTCCGCAATGGCCAGCGTTCCGGCGTCGGCGGCCTTGTGCTCCACGATTTCCGCCACATTATTTTCATTGTCGCGAACGATACGCCCGTAACCGGACGGGTCTTCAAGATTCGCCGTGATGACGGTCGCGGCGTATTGGTTGTTATGATGCGCTTCAAAAGACGACTTGATTGTTCCGGCGTCGATAAACGGCGCGTCACCGCACAGAACCAGCACATTCTGCCCCTTATATCCCTGCAGGAAGTCCCTTGCGCACATCACCGCGTACCCGGTGCCGTAGCCTTGCGAGTCCTGCGCCGCGCAATGGTATTTCCCGTCGATATAATCCTCCAGTTGCTGCCGCAGATGCCCGGTCACAACGCAGATATCCCCCGCGCCCGCGCGCTGAGCCGCGTTTGTCACCCAGTCAAGCATAGGCGAAAACAACACCTCGCACAAAGCCTTGGGCTTGCCGGATTTCATCCGCTTGCCCTCTCCCGCCGCTAAAATTACTACACAATTACTCATCATCCAACCACCTTTACTGGTATTCCCATTCCGCACAGGAATGCCCCGATTATTACGCAAACAATATACGCCATCAAAAATATCCGGCATAAATTATTATACTTGCGAAGTTCCGGATTTGATTCCTGTCCCTTCCAATTTACAAGATAGAAGATGATCATGCCGAATATCCCAAAGATAAACCCGGTGACCGCCCAGCCGGTCGCGGTATCCATGGCTTTGCCCTTGGCTTTGAACAGCATCCAAAATGCCAGAAGCGCATGAGCGGTCACGACCATTATCACGCCGGTGATTAGAAAAATGTTCATGTTCATTTTAATTACGTCCTCTCCATATAAAATATTACTTCATTAATTCCTTGATATATAACTTTGCGTCGCCTATCGCAAAGTCTCCGTATATTCCGGCTCCCATGTTCTCGTCACCCTTAAAATAACCACCGCAACGCTGCGGTTCTACGTATATTGTCTGTGGAGGTTCCTCTGTGCTGACCAAATAAGGCTCCGATACCGTTTCTTTTTTCAAGTTCACGATGCTCACATAGGTTCGGGTTGTATATCCGGCCACGCCACTGCTTTCGTATTCTCCTACTTTTTCGCATTCCGCATAAATAAGCGCGACTTCCGTACATTCACTCACGGACGAAGCCAGCCTCCCGGCTTCGCAAAAGCTTCCCCCATAATTCTGACCATACGCCCCGCTGTAAGCCGATGTGTCTGTCTTCCCGTCTTTGAATCCCTGAACGTAATACAATATTTTCCCCGTGATCCTGGGTTCCCCCGAAACGGGGTATTCACCGCTCCGGAATCGTCCGAACACGTCAGACGCGAGTTTATCCAGCTGTTTCGCGTTTTTCTCTCTCTTTGCTTCGCGCTCCTCCATGCCCTTGACGACCAAACCGCTGATTTCCACAAGCTGTTTTTTGTGATCATCCATATTGTCTCTTAAAGCTTCCATTTCTTCAATCTGCTTTTCCACCTGATCATTGGTCTTTGCCATTGTCGGAGGGAAATCATGCGGAAGCCCAAATCCCAGTTTTTGGAAAGGCTCATAGGCTTTACAGAGCCTTTCGAACAATTCGGCGTCCACGATATCTTCTTCTTTCGTGAAGTTCACCAATTCGCTCGCCGCTAAAATATCATCCGTGAGTCGAAGCGCATCGTTTTGGTAGTCTTTTTCGTATCTGTCGGCAGTGCCTTTGAGGTATTCGTAGCCTTCATATACAAGACATCTGATTTCTTCGATTGCGCCTTTAAAGCTGCTGACAAGCTCCTTACTCTTTGAAACAGCGTCAAGAGGCTCTTCCAAAACATCAATGTTCTGCTGAATCTCTTTTTTTATGTTTTCGATTTCTACGATTTGAGATTCTATGTCCGCTGTTTTCTTCGCCATTTCCATTTCCGGATATCCATTGAAATAACGATCTACCTGATTAATTATTTGATCCAATTCGTCAACCAAGCCGAATTCAACGATTTCCTCCGGCGCGGTTTCTTCAACGCAGGTTTTGGCTTTAGACAAAGTCCCGCCAAATTTATCCGTCAATTCCTGAGCTTCGCTCAACGCAGTCTCAAATCCCGCGACAGCTTCTTTTTTCCTGGTGCTTTGACAACCCGTAACCGAAAGCAGCATGATCGCCGCGAGGATAATTGATATAACTTTTTTCACAGAAATCATCTCCGATATGTATGAAAGTTTCCACATTTCCCCCTTGCTAAAGGGGGATTCTCTTACCCTACTATCCCATCCATCGGGAAACTGTAGGGGGCATCGTCCTTGATGTCCCGCAGACCGACGGGCAACCGGGGACGGTCGCCCCTACGATTTCTCGCCGGATGAGTCACTACATACCCGTATTTAAAACAACCCCAAACAGCCCGCATAAAACCAGCAGCAGCCCCACCATCAACGCCGAGTAGCTGATAATATACAACCAAAGATGTGTCTTGGATTTCTTTTTGTGCACGGCGGTCTGAGGCAAGGCGTCAAGCTCCGGCATCTGCGCACCGCAGCGCGGGCAGACCTTCAGTTCCAGCGGAACGTCAGCCCCGCAGCCCGGGCATTTCAAAAAGGCGGGCGTCCTCTCCCGCGCGACAAAAAACGCGGCTATGGCGACAAGCCCACCCATGGCCGACACAACACCCCACGCGGCGGGGTTGGGCATCGCCCTGGCCTTGGCGGAATGGTACACAAAGAAACCCGCAAACGCCAGCGAGGCATACGCGCACGCAATAAGCAGAATATATCCGAAGATCATAACCATAAGCAAAGCACCATATGAATACCAGGATGCAAGATTTTCCATTTATTCCATCTCCTTCCTTAATGATACATTTGGTTCATCATTATGATAATATAACCGATGTACCCGACGAGAAACACCAAAATTCCCGTCGCCATTGAGGCGATAAACCCGATAAGAAATTTGGTGCTGCGTTTGGCGTATGCTCCGGTTGACGGCAGTGCCCGGTAGTCGGGCATGGGCTGATTACAGCGCGGGCAGGCCGCCCATTCGAGCGGCACGTCAAGCTTGCAGGCTGCGCAAACCTGAGAAGCCACCGTCTTGCCCGACGCGATGTAAAACGCGACAAGCCCGATAAGCCCGGTTCCGGCCACCGCGAAAGCCCAGGCAAGCGCGTTGGCCATGGCTTTGCTTTTGGCTCTGTTGTACACACAGATACCCAAAAACGCCTGCGCCAGCAGAAGCAGAATAATAAACACCACCAACGCCATCATGAGCAGCATAGTAGCCGTGAACACATCTCCCGCATTATTCATAGGTCTTCATCCCCTTTGGGTTTTTTATTGGCAATTGCGAAACGTAATGGTCTGCGGACGGCCAGAGGCCGCCCCTGCAATTGATTATACCACGCTTTTGCGTGATATTGCAAGTGTTTTAAGCTACACGCTGATTTTTCTTCGATCCGCGCAGCTTAATCCACGGACGTCCACAGGCCGCCCCTACATAGCACGTTACACCCTGACGCTCTTGACGCTGCTGTACGCCCCGTAAATCTTCTTACCGCTGACGTTTTTGTACGCGCGGACTTTGTAGTAATACGTCTTGCCCTGCGTGATTTTGGTGTCCTTGAAGGTCAGATTATGGGTCGCTCCCACGCTCTTATACGTCCCGTTTTTTGACGTAGCGCGGACGATCTGATACCCGGTCACGCCCGAAACCTTCTTCCACGAAACTTCGGCGCGGGCGTTCGAAACGGCTCTGACATTGACCTGCTCTGGTTTTTTCGGCTTGACGGTTATCGCGCAGGTGGCTTTTTTGCCGTCCTTTTTTGTGGTAACCGTAATGGTTGCCTTGCCCGGATATTTCGCGGTAATCTTGCCGTTCGAGTTCACCTTGGCTACTTTGTCGTTGCTGGATTTCCATTTCACTTTCGTATTGTTTGTTGACGATACCTTGGCGGTTAAGTAGGCCGTTCCACCTGCCGTCAGCTTTTTGGAAGAGACGCTGAGCTTGACAGATTTTCCCGTGACTTTGGAACTGCGCTGCGGATTAAATTTGAAATTCCATGCACTTCCTCCCCCGACATTTTTACCCCCGGGCACGGCACTCACGGAGGAGAAGTAGTTGTATCTGCAATCCAGATATCCCAAATTTTTGTTTTTGCTTATACTCAGCCTGGTCAGCTTGTTGTTCGAGCAAATCAAATCTATCAGCTTGGTATTCTTGCTGATATTAAGATTGGTTAGCTTGTTGTCATAGCAATATAGGCTTTCCAACCTGGTATTCTTACTGACATTCAATTTTGTTAATTTGTTGTCCGAGCAATTCATACCGTCCAACTTGGTATTCTTGCTCACGTCCAGCTTGGTCAATTTATTCTCGCCGCACCATAAGCTTTCCAATTTGGTGTTTTTGCTGATGTTGAGCTTTGTTAATTTATTTGTATAGCAATCCAAACTTTTCAGCGCGGGATTCTTGCTTACATCCAGCTTGGTAAGTTTATTACTTCGGCAGTTAACATTCTTTATTTTTTTATTATTACTCAGGTTCAACGAGGTTAACTTGTTCCAACCGCAATTCATCCATTCCAGTTTGGTGTTTTTGCTCACGTTCAATGCGGTCAACTTGTTCCAACTGCAATTCAAACTTTCCAGTGCGGTATTTTTGCTTACATTAAGAGCGGCCAACTCCATGCTTTGGCAATACAAACCTTTCAGCGCGGTGTTTTTGCTCACATCCAACGAGGTAATCTTGTTGTTGGAGTAGTCCTCAAAATCATCAAAATCATCAATCCACCAAAACTCATTCTTATAATAATTGCCCACTATAAGCTCGGTCAGCTTGACATTCTTGCTGACATCCAGTTTTGTCAGCTCGTTGTGGCCGCAATTCAGCGTTTTCAATAACTTATTTTTGCTCACATCAAGTTTTGTCAGGCGGTTCTCCGAGCAGTCCAACTCTTTTAGCCTGGTATTTTTGCTCAGATCCAGCGCGGTCAATTCATTATTGGCACAGCCCAGCGTTTCCAGCTTGGTATTATTTTTGACATTCAAAGTTGTCAAATTATTGCCTCTGCAATCCAGATATTTTAGCTCGGAGTTGTTGCTTAGCCCTAAGGCGGTTATGAAATGATTCCAGTCGCAATTCAGCTTTTTGAGCGAGTCAAGCCCGTTTAAGTCAACCTTTCCGGACATACTGCAATACCCAAAATTCAACGACTTAACCCGTTTATTTTTGCTGTCTTCGCTCCAGGAAACATATCTCCACTCCTCCGGAACGCTCGACCCGTCCTTCGGGGCTTTGGGCCATTCAAGGCCGTTGTTGGTTATCAACCGGTTGATCACCGCGATGTCACCGGTGTTGTAGGTCCCCGGCGCGGCCGCCTGCGCAATCTGCGCAAAATTCACCGGCAAAACGCCCAGAAAAAGAATAAGCGCGATTAGCATAGATACTGTTTTTTTCATGGTGATTTCCTCCTAAGATTTTATTTGCCCCCCTGTCACCTCAGTGACATGGGGATTCACAATCACTTCCCGGCATACGCCTTGATATCATCCCCGGCCACCGCCCGGACATGCTCCCACGCGGCCTTTGTTTCCTGCCACGTGTCATAGGAAATGTCCTCGGGCTGTTCATCCATCGCCGCGTATTTCCCGGCGGGCACAAACGCGTACCCGAAAGGGTTGCCGTTCTGGTGGGCTATCGCCAGCGAATCCCGGTAGCAAAGCGTCGGCATATATTTCATGGATTTGAGGTCGATTTTGCCGTCCTCGTCGCGGGAGATTGTGACCGACACCAGCATCCCGTATTGCGTTTTTGGCGCGGGCGGGTCAAGCCCCAGCTGGTCGGCGAAAAAGTTTCCCAGGGAATAAATACACAACGCGTTCTGCTTGCGCCCGTTCCGCTCGACCTTGATCTTTTCGATGGGTTGAACGCAATGAGTGTGATCCCCGATAAGAATGTCCACACCGCCCTCAAGCAGCTGCCGGGCGATTTCCCGTTGGTTGTCCGACGGCTGATCCTGATATTCGCCGCCCCAGTGCACCGGCATTAACACCACCTCGGCACCTTTTTTGCGGAGTTTTTTCACGTCGTCCAGCATCCGGGGAATATCCTCCAGCGAATCCTGCTCGAATTTTCGCATGGCGTAAGGCAGGTGCTCGCCGACCGCTCCGGACATTCCGTTGTCCAGCGCGGACCACGCGACGATCCCGACCTTAATTCCGTTAATCTTGCGGATATACGGTTTATCGTATTCCTCCTGCGAGGCGTAGGTTCCGACCTGTTTCAGCTTGGCATTTTTGAGCTGTTTTTTTGTCGCCAGCAGCCCTTCCCAGCCCTGATCATAGGCGTGGTTATTGGCGGTGACGATTGTATCAAACCCCAGGAATTTTATGGCGTCCAGCAGCTCGCGGGGAAAGTTGAACATGGGGTAGCTGGTGATATCCTGATTATCCCCGTAGGCATCAACCGCGCCCTCGATGTCGGTGATGTTCAGGTCTCCGTTGACATACGACTGCATGTCCTGCATAAACGGGATAAAATCATAAGTGAACTCCCCCGTCTGCGCGGCGGCAAGCGGCCCGGTATGCAGCATAAAATCCCCAGCCATGCGTACCTTGACCTCGGCGGTCAGGTCAGGTTTTGGCGCGGTGGTTACCGCGGGGGCGACCGTGACCTCCGGCTGCGTCGTTGTCTGCGCAGGGGCGGCAACGTCCCCGGCGCTTCCCGGCCACAGCCTGATCGCGGTGAAAATTGCCAGCACAAAGACCAACGCCGCCAGCATCGGCAGCCAGGGAATGCGGTTTTTCTTCCTGCTCAAATATCCGCCGTTGTTGCTGTATTTTGTGCGTTTTATGCGCTCCATGTAAAAAACCCCCTCAAAAACTCATTGCCCTTTACGGGTTGAAAACCTCACTCGCGATCTTCACGCCTTCCCGCGCGTCCCTGGCGTAATAATCCGCGCCGACGTCTCTGGCGTATTCCGGGTTAAGCACCGCGCCGCCGACCATTATTTTGCAGCCCGGCTGTGTCTGCCTGAGCAGCCGGATTGTTTCGCCCATCATTTTTACCGTGGTGGTCATCAGCGCACTCAGCCCCACAAGCCCCGCGCCGTGGGAGGTCACAGCGTCAACGACCTGTTCCGCGTCAACGTCCCTGCCCAGATCAATTACCCCGAATCCGTAATTCTCCAGAAGCATTCCGGCGATATTTTTGCCGATATCGTGAATGTCGCCCCTGACGGTGGCCAGCACGATTTTGCCCTTAACACTGTCCTCCCCTGTACCGCTCCCCGCTTCCCTGACCAGTTTGAACCCGGCCTTTACGCTCTCGGCGGACTGCAATAACTGCGGAAGGAAAATCTCGCCCTTTTCGAACTTCTCCCCCACGTGATCCAGCGCGGGGATAAAATGCCGGTCTATGATTTCCATCGGGCTGATTTCGCTCAGCATAGCTTCGACCCTGGCCGCGATTTCCTCACGGCGTCCGTCGATGATAAGTTCTTTGAGGCTTGCCTCGCTCGCGGCGGGGCGGCTTACTGCTGGAGTTCCGGCATTTTGAGCAGCGTATTTTTTAATAAAACCGACCGAATCAACGTCCTCGCAGCTCAGAACTTTGAACGAATTTATCACCTGCATCATGCTTTCGCTGCAGGGGTTCAGGATCGCGCTGTCAAGACCCGCGCCCAGCGCCGCCGCTAAAAATGTGCTGTTCAGTGCATCCCTGCCCGGCAGCCCGAACGAAACGTTGCTGACGCCCAGAACCGTTTTCAGCCCCAACTGTTCCTTGACCATGCGAACCGCCTTAAGCGTCTGCATGACCTCCGCCTGCTGCGCGGACGCCGCCAGCACAAGGCAGTCTATTATTATGTCCTCTTTTGGTATACCGTATTCCAGCGCGGTGTTTAATATGCACTGAGCGATTTTAACGCGCCCCGCCGCCGTGCCCGGAATGCCGCTTTCGTCTAATGTAAGCCCCACCACCAGCGCACCGTATTTTTTCGCTATCGGAAAAATCCTGGCCATGGTTTCGGGGTTGCCGTTGACCGAATTAATCACCGGCTTGCCGTTATATATCCGAACCCCGGCTTCAATCGCCGTGGGGTCGGAGCTGTCGATTTGAAGCGGCAGGGTCGTAACCGTCTGCGCTTTTCGAATGACCTCGGCCAGCGTGGCCGCCTCGTCAAGCTCCGGCAGACCGCAGTTGACGTCCAGAATATCCGCGCCGGATTTTGTCTGCGAAACGGCTTCCCGCGCTATGTATGACCAGTCCCGCTCGCGCAGGGCTTGCTTCAACTTCTTTTTGCCGGTGGGGTTAATGCGCTCCCCGATGACCGTTGTCCGGCCGTTGAAAATAACCGTGCCAACGGCGCAGGTGCAGGCCGTGACCGCCGCCGGATTGGTTTTCACCGGCTCTTTACCGACAAGTACGCGTTTGATTTCCCGAATGTGCTCCGGCGTTGTTCCGCAGCACCCGCCGATCAGCCGAACGCCCATTTCGGCCAGCTTCACCGCATATCCCGCGTACCGCTCAGGCGACACATCAAAGACCGTCTTGCCCTGCTTCTCTTTGGGCAATCCGGCGTTTGCCTGAACGATGACCGGAACTTTTGAATATTCCAGCATCCGCCGCGCGACGTCAATCAAAGCGTCGGGTCCCAGCGAGCAGTTTACGCCCAGCGCGTCGACGCCCAGCCCCTGAAGGGTTACCGCCGCCGTAACCGGATCGGTTCCCATAAAGGTTCGCCCGTCGGCCTGAAAGCTCAGCGAGCAGATAACCGGCAGGTCGCAGCATTCCTTCGCGGCGACAACGGCGGCCTTTGCCTCGTGTAAATCCGACACTGTCTCGATTATGATCAGGTCGCAGCCGCACTCAGCCCCGGCGACAATCTGCCGCTTATAAAGCGACACGGCCTGCTCAAAGCTCAGGCTTCCCACCGGCTCCATAAGCTGACCTGTTGGCCCCAGACCCAACGCCACGAAACGCGCGCCGGAGGCTTTCGCGTTGCCCGCCGCCGCCGAAATGACCTGCTCAACCGAGCATTCGGAATGCTGAAGCTTCAGCTCATTCGCGCCGAAGGTGTTTGTCGTGACGACGTCGCTTCCCGCCAGGACATATTGTTTATGGATATCAGTCACAATATCGCCGTTCGTGATATTAAAATCCTCCGGCAATTCGCCGGGCTTCAACCCGTTTTCCTGAAGCATGGTGCCGATCGCGCCGTCAAACAGCGCCAGATTACCGGCCAAAAATTCTCTGAATTTCAATAAAACCCGTCCTCAATTATTAATTATTAATTATTAACTATTAATTAAATTAAGCCTACCGCCGCCGTGACCGATTTGCGCGGAATCATCAAAAATTCCCCCGTGCAGGTCAGGCCGGTTTTTTTTGCCGCGTCCAGCGTTTCAAGGATTCGCGGCTGGATTTCCAGCGGGAAATCCCCGTATCCCGGGCTGAATCTATGGGTTATACCGCGCCCGCGCGTCCGCGCTTCATCGGCGATTCGCCCCTCAACCTGATCGCAGTATTGCTCGATCAGCTGATTGGCGCAGGCGTCCAGGATCAACGCTTCGGTCATGCCGGTCAGTTCCGCCGCCTGTATCAGCCGATCAACCTCACCGCCCAAAGTCGCCGCGAACACGGCGCATTCCGACGAATTTTCCAGATGCCTTACGATGTCTTCGCCTTTAAGCGTCAGGTTGGCGGACTCGAGTAAAACACCATTTTCGACCCGGCGCAGCTCAAATATTCTATAAACAGAGCGCGGTTTTGCGGTGGCTTCGCACCGGGCTATGCATGACTCAATTAGAGCGTCTATTTGAGGCGGAACCTCATGGTTTTTGTGACCCAGCCACAATAGAACCTCATCTTTATTAATCATACTTTCCTCGTAAATATGTATCTTACCCACCAATTGCGAAATGCACTGGTCTGCAGACGGCCAAAGGCCGCCCCTGCAATTATGTGAATACTAAATTAATTTTATCGCAATATGTAGGGCGGGGGTGACTCCGCAGAGCCGGGTGTTTTGCCCGACCCCGCCGGGCAAGGCGAATCCGGGCGTGGGTGCTATTCCGCATTAAATCTGCATTAATAGCGTTATGGCAGCTACAGAACTATCCTATAGTTTTCCATACATAAACATCTATCAATTTAAAATCCTTATCAAATCCCCATAAAACAGTTACATTTGTTGAGAAAAAGTTATTATAACCATTAGTTATTATTCCATAATCTCCAACAGAAGACCTTATTGATCTTTTGCACTCTTTAGAAAGGAACCCATTTGCATCTCGTCCATCATAGTTCACAAGACAACCCTCCCATTTTTCATTACTACGAACAACATCAATAACATCTTCCATGCTCGTACCAATCGGAGTAATTTTCAAAATGCTCATTTTTACTAGTTTCGAAGGCATCCTCAGAGGATTTATTGCCATCATTGCAACTGGAATTAAAATAATTGCCACCAAGGTGATTATTCCGCCGACCAACATCTTCTTTTTCATGTTCTTGTTTCTCCCTATGCAATATATTTTCTGTCACTTCTTCTTGAAGTATTTCCAAGTAAGCGGCTTTAAATGTGGCATAACAGCTAATATTCCACGCGCGAACGAATTTGAGTCATCGCGGCAAGGATTCTAAACACACGCCCGCGCGATTTCCGGCTGGTTCATGGTATAAACATGCACCCCGTCGACGCCGTTATCAATCAGGTCGCGGATCTGCTCCGCAGCGTATTCAATCCCGGCCTTTTTCAGGCTCTGCGGGTCTTTGTATCTATTGAGCATCCTGACGATTTTCGCCGGAAGCGACGCGCCGCACATATAAATCATCCTGTCGATCTGGCTCTTGCTGAGAACCGGCATGATGCCCGCCGAGATCGGAACGTTGATATTCACAGCTTTAGCCCGCTCGAAAAAGCGGTAAAAAAGCTCATTGTCAAAAAACAGCTGGGTGATGAAAAAATCCGCGCCGCAATCGGCCTTTTGCCTAAGGTGCGACAGGCTTAAATCAAAATCGTCGCATTCGATGTGCCCTTCGGGGTACGCGGCGGCAGCCAGGCAAAAGTTCCCCGGCAGCGTTTTTATGTGCGAGATCAGGTCTTTCGCGTAAGAGTATTCACGTTCCTGCGCGTCCGTCTCCCCGACAAGGTCGCCTCTCAGTGCGAGAATATTCTCAAGCCCGTTTTCCCGAAGACACGTCAGCAGCCCGGCAATTTTGTCCCTGCCGGAATTAATGCAGGTCAGATGTACCAGCGTTTCGATGCCGTATGTGTTTTTGATGTGCGAGGCGATTTTGACCGTTGCGTCCGAGTTGCCGCTGCCGCCCGCGCTGTAGGTTACGCTGATAAAATCCGGATTAAGCCCGGCCAACTCGCCGATGCTCTGATACAGCGGCTCTATTCCCGAGGTTTTCTTTGGCGGAAAAATTTCAAAGGACACCACCGGCTTTTTGTTATTGTATATTTCGCGTATTTTCATGTTTTTTACCTGCCTTTTGAATTCGAGTGCTTATATATATCCAGTCTAATTTTATCGCTATTTGCGACATATGTCAAGTGCGGCTTTCGGGGTGGCGCACAAAACGCACGATTTTTTGTAAAATAACTATTGTTTTTATCCGCCGGAGATGATATACTGTTATGACTCGAAAGGCGGCGCGGCTTATGATGCACCTCGAAAAGCTTATTATTGTCTGCGGGCATTACGGCAGCGGTAAGACAAATTTCTCGCTCAATCTGGCCGGTTTTCTCGCCGGGCGGGGCGAGCCGGTCACCGTTGTCGACCTGGATATCGTCAACCCGTATTTCCGCGCCCATGACTTCAAAGACCAAATGAGCCGCTTGAACATCCGCAACGTGTCCCCGAGATTTCACGGAACTACGCTGGATATTCCGGGCATAGTCCCCGATATGCACGCGGCGGTTAATTCCCCGGGTTACGTCATTTTCGACGTAGGCGGCGACGATGCGGGCGCGACGGCATTGGGCAGATTCTCGCAGCAGATCAGACAGCGGCCTTATCATATGCTCTATGTCGTCAACAGAAACCGCGGTTTGATCCGCGACCCCGGCGAAGCGTTGACGCTTATGCGCGAAATCGAATCCGCGTCCAGGCTGAAATGCACCCATATTGTGGGCAACACGCACCTGAACGATTTGACCGACAGCGAAACCGTGTTGGGTTCGCTGGAATACAATAAAGCCGTGGCAAGCGCGGCGGGACTTCCAGTGATGTGCGTTACCGCGCCGACGGGGTTGATTCCGAAATTGCAGGGCAAGGTTGAGAATCTTTTTCCGGTGGAGAGATTGGTTCTTCCGCCATTCTAGAAGCTTGCGGGCGAACAAAGTTCGCCCCTACACATGGAGATGATTGAAATAAAAAGGCTACTTGATAAGAGAATGATAATACCGGTAGTACTGCTTGTTTGCACCTTAATGGTGATTTTTTGGGCGACCCAAAACCACCCCGACTCTTTTTCTTATGTCCCGCTCACAGGCACATTGCCCGAAAAAATCATAGTTTACCGCTACGGCGAAACCTACACGTTCAACAAAGGCGAAAAGGCTTTTAATGTGTTGTATAACAAGCTAAAACCCTCGCAGAAAAACCCTTCTGATAAAGCGAAATCCTTTTGGGATGAGGTATCAGGAAATGGACACTGGGCAACCGACATGGACATTGACGTTTATAGGGAATATGGTATCGCGGTGTATCTGAGATATGACAAAAGGCAGTACTCAGATGACTGGAAATCTCTACTGTTTTCCTATGATAATCTTTTTTTCCCTATAAGTCCACCCGATAATTATGAAGCGATAATGGGTCTTGCTTATGACGAGAACTACTTTTTCTTCAAAAATAAAGTTTATCAAGACGAAAAAAGGCCAGTGTACGCAGGATATTACGAGAGAGTCTCAGAGGATGTGGATTATACATCACATTACTCAATGATGGGAGTTTATTATCCTAAAAAGCTTGCTAAATATGTAACGAGCAATAAGTTTTTGAGGGATGTGTCGTAGTCAGTTCATATAAAAACACTTGGAGGTGCAAAAATATATGTCAAAAGTCACAATCGACCAAAACCGCTGCAAAGGCTGCGGGCTGTGCGTCAACGCCTGTCCAAAGCAGGTCTTGTGCATGTCGGCGGATCAGATCAACGCAAAGGGGTACAACATCGCCGTGGCGGAATCCCCGCAGAACTGCATCGGCTGCGCCATGTGCGCGATCATGTGCCCGGATATCGCGATCACGGTAGAGAAGTAGGGGCAGATGCCCACATCTGCCCGCAGCTGATTCCACAGGTCGATGTAGGCATCGACCCCTACGAATACGAAAGGATTGATACATATGTCAGAAAAACTTTTGATGAAGGG